>Ga0315282_10010616_pt1 | contig 14390 bp, 12 predicted proteins | sample YL17G07_20_MG_FD_203693 | JGI IMG/M metagenome (GOLD analysis project Ga0315282, IMG submission 203693) | Sediment microbial communities from Yellowstone Lake, YNP, Wyoming, USA - YL17G07_20 | ecosystem: Environmental > Aquatic > Freshwater > Lake > Sediment | place: USA: Wyoming | collected...
CGTTCCGGCTCAAGCGGTCCAGGATGGCCGAGGCCGTGACCGAGTCGAAGATCTTGCCTCATTGGGAGGGGATGAGGTTGGTGGTGACGATGGTGGTCCGGACCTCGGTTCGCTTGGAGATGATCTGAAAAAGAGCGTCGGCCTGGTCCTTGCCCAGGCCGGAGATCAACTCGTAGATCCGCTGGAACTTGGAGCGGGGCGACCGGCTGAGAAGGCCTTCCCGACGGCCGGGGAGTTCGGACTTGCCGTTCCGTATGAAAAGCCGGGGATGCCTAGCGACGCGGCGGCCCTGGACGAGGACTTCAACCGTGTCCGGAAGGGCCAGGATCTCCGCAGCCTCCATGACGCAAGAACTGGAAGCCATTTGATCGGGTGATCTCAAGAAAAGAGAGAAGAAAAAATAGCCCCCAGAATTACAGCCTATTCCCCTCCGACTCCAGACGTTATAGACCGATTGAAGCAGGGAGTCGCTCAAAACAGGGGGGCAGTTATTAATGCCACATTGGGCTTGACAACTCCAATAATATATGTATATTGGAGTTGTGTATTCCAGATTGCTCAATCCCCCCGACGCTCAAAGCTTCTTTCTGTTCGGGCCCCGCGGCACGGGCAAGACCACTTGGGTCCGTCTGTCCTTTCCCGGCGCCGTCTATATCGACCTCCTGGAGGCCGAGCTTTTTACCCGCCTGACGGCGAATCCCCAGCGCCTCGAAAGTCTCATCCCGGACGGCCACCGGGATTGGATCGTCATCGATGAGATCCAAAAGATCCCGGACCTGCTATCGGAAGTCCACCGTCTCATCGAGACGCGGAAGCATAAGTTCGCCTTGACCGGCTCGAGCGCGAGAAAACTGCGTCGCGGCGGCGTCAACCTGCTCGGCGGACGCGCCCGGACTCTGTCCATGCACCCTCTCACCGTGGGGGAGCTCGGGGGGGATTTCAACCTGGAGCATTCCCTCCGCTTCGGGCATCTCCCTGTTGCTTATGCCGAGCCCCATCCCGAAAAATACCTGGCCGGCTACGTGAGGATCTACCTGGAGGAGGAGGTGCGCCAGGAAGGATTGACCAGGAATCTCGGCGCCTTCACCCGTTTCCTCGAGGCCGCCAGCTTCTCGCAGGGCGCGGTCCTCAACATTTGCGAAGTCGCCAGGGAATGCGCCGTCGAGCGGAAGGTCGTCGAGAGCTACTTCGGCATTCTCGAGGACCTTCTCATCGGCTATCACTTGCCGGTTTTTTCGAAACGGGCCAAGCGCCGTCTCGTCGCTCATCCGAAGTTCTATTTTTTCGACGCCGGCGTGTTCCGGGCCTTGAGGCCGAAGGGCCCTCTCGATTCGCCGGAGGAGATAGACGGGACGGCCTGCAAAACCATACTTTTCCAAGAGCTCTTGGCCGTCAACGACGCTCTTGACCTCGGTTATAAGCTCTTTTACTGGAGGTCGGCCGCCCAGCAGGAAGTGGATTTCGTTTTGTACGGGGCCAAAGGACTCTTGGCTTTCGAGATTAAGAGGACGGCCCGGATCTCCGGGACCGATCTGCGGGGATTACGGGCATTCTTAAAAGATTACCCGATGGCGAAGGCCTGCTTTCTCTACGGCGGCCGCCGCCGGATGCGTGAAGGGCTCGTCGATCTCGTGCCGATAGAGACCGCCTTGCGAGAACTCCCCGAGATTCTCTCCGGCTCCGCCGGGCGCGCTTAACGCCTCTCTTTTGAGGATTTGAGTCCCACAAAAGACTAATAATTTATCATCCGAGCGTCATCCCGGACACTCTTCGCCTACGTATCCCCCCTGATTCTCAGGAGGAGTAGGGTGGTTAATATTTTTTTAGGGTAATCTTCGAGGTGTCTTGGGTTATCTTCGACGCCATCAAGCTCCCCCCTGATTGGCCGCGGGGGTCAAGAAAATAAATAAAACCTGTTACGATAATTCTTCAATTAATGATTTCGCCGCTTTGAGGTCCGGCATGTCAAAACCTTCAGTGAACCAGCCGTAGATGTCCTCGAGCAGTTTTTTAGCTTCGCTCTCTCTGCCCTGCTTTTTAAGCAGCCGACCGAGGCTTACGGCTGTTCGGAGTTCAAAAGATTTTGCCATCTGCCGGCGGGCCACTGCCAGAGATTGCTGGAAGCAGGCTTCCGCCTCTTTTTCCAATACTGTTCGGCCGTTTCTCTCCGCTTTCCTGAGCAGCAGCTCACCCTTAAGACGGTAAAGCTCCGCCTCATAATAACGCTCGCCCCCTCTCTCGACCTCCGCCAGCGCCTGGGACATGAATTCCAGCCCTTTTTCTATATCTCCCGCCATTCCGTAGGCTTCGGCGAGGCTGCCAAGCAGGTCGGTCAGGGTGAAGCGAACACCGGTCGCCCGATAAAGCTCCAGGGCTTGATGAAGCTTGGCCTGACCTTCTTCCACCCGACCTTGACGGGCTGCTACCCAGCCCAACTTGAATCTTCCAACGCCGACGATGAATAAAAAGCCCTTTTCTTCGCCGAGCTTAGCCACTTCCTTGCCTCTTTCTTCGAGCGCTCCGACGTCCCGGCGGAGCAGATGAAACAAGGAATCCATAGCCAGGGCAGCAGCTAAACTGAAGGGGTGGCCGACCTGGCGGGCCACGGCAAGCATTTTTCGGCTTTGTTCAAGGGCCTGGTCGGGATACCCTAAGCACCATAACACACTCGCCGTGCTGCACAAACTGATGATGCCGGGGTCCTGTCCGTAGATGAAGCCCAAATGCGAGTGCTCCTGAGGATTATAATAGGCATTCATCTGACCAAGGTGTTCCAATGCAGATGACCATTCCCCCATGATAAAAGAGAGAGTGCCGTGCAGGGAGTGGGTGACGGCCAGACTCAGCCGGTCATCCGCCTTCCGAGCCAGGTTCATCATTTGCTCGGTGAATTCGAGGGCCGCGCCGTGTTCCGCCCGCAGCCAATGATAATTGGCCAGAAAATAGAGCGCATAGACAATCTGCGGCGATCCCGCCATGCTTTGACAGAGCTCCCTTATCCTTCCGTAAGCAGACGAGACCTCGGGCGCTCCGTATCCATAAGTCGCCTGGAGTGAAGCCGCCAATGGGATTTGAAGGGAGAGTTCCTGCTGGTCGCGCTCCAGAGAGGGGGGAAAAGTCTTGAGGATATCCAGAGCTCTCCTAAAATGGGCTATCGTCTCGGCGTAAGCGGATAGATTCAGGGCCTTGCTTCCTGCTTTAGCAAAGTATTCCAGAGCCTTAGGCATCATTCCCGCTTCCTCGAAGTGTCTGGCCAGTTGGACCGAGATCTCGTCCGCCTGTTCTCCATAAAGGGTTTCAAGGATATTCCCCACTTCCTCGTGGAGGTGGATCCGCTCCACTTCATCCAGGGTGTTATAAAGATACTTCTGGAACAGATTATTCTGAAAAACATACAAGGAAAGGCGCTGTTTATCCAGACTGCGGATGCCCTTGGCGGAGACCAGGTGATGACGCTTTTCCAGCTCGCTGCTCAAAACCTTGATCAATTCCCTGACTTCCTCCTTCCGGAGCCGGGCAATCACTTCCGCCGTGAACTCCTGGCCTTCGACACTGGCCAGGGTTAGGACCTCCCGCATCTTTTCCGTCAAACGGCCGATCCGTTCCATGATGACCGCATCCACGCGGGAAGGAAGCTTGTGCCAGTCGAATGTCCGTCCCTCAATCCACCGGCCGTCCCTGTCCTTGACCAGCATCCCCTGTTCCTGCATGGCCCGCAGCAGCTCGACGGTGAAGAGGGGCTGTCCTTTCGTCTGGGCAAAGAGCGTCTGGCGAAACTTCTTGTCGAGCGTATTGGGCTCGGAATCAAGAAAGGCATCTACGAACTCGCGGCCTTCGGCCTTCTCCAAATCCACTTCGATTTCTCCGAAGTCCCGCTTGAATTCGTGCAGGACAGGCTCGATGGGATGGCGCTTTTCGTCCCTGCCCAGGGAGATTTCAGCCGGGCGGAAGGAGCCGATAACGAGAATCCGGCTCCCCTTGAGCTGACGGCCGACATGGAATAGCAGATTGGCCGACCCCCCATCGACCCATTGCAGGTCCTCCAGGACGAGAAGCAGCGGTTTTTCTCTCGCCAGGGACCGGAGCACCCGTGTGTATTGCTCGAAAAGATTGCTCTGCTGGAGTGTCAGGTCGGCCGGGAGCGCGGCTTTTCGTTCGACAAGTTTTTTTAGTTGCGTCAGCCAGTCCGTCCACCCGGACGAAAAACTGGAAGCCCGTGAGACGAGCGAGGCTCCGGGGATGAGAGTGTTGACTAAGTCCGCCCCGTTCTCCAGAATGGCTTTGACCGATGACGGAAGAAGATTCCACAGACGAAGAGCGTTCTCCCTCGAAATGACTCCGGCCGTATATTTCGTTTCGACCTCTCCGGTTAAGAGACTCAGAATCTCGATAAAAGGGAAGTAAGGATCTCCGGCGCCCGTCTGGGCATTGCACTTGCCGCCGGCCACGATGAGATCGGAGTGTGACTCTTGAGCTCGACGGCAGAACTCCTGGATAAGGGCTGTTTTGCCGCTCCCGGCATCGCCCGTCACAAAAAGGACTCGCCCTTTGCCGAGAAGAGCTGTTTCCAGGGAACCGGCCAGTGTATAGAGCTCCAGTTCGCGCGCCACGAAGACCGGGCGCGACGGCTCCGCTTCTTCTTCCTTTGTCTCGAGAAATGGAGGGAGATGCGGCCCTTTAGGACGAGCTGCGACAACAAGGCCTTTCTCTATGCTGTCGAGCTCAAGAATCAGTCCTTCGATATCTTGATATCTTTTCTCCGGATTCTTCTCCAGGCATCTTAGGATCAGATGATTCATTCCGTCAGAGATATGGGAACTTATGGCTTGCGGGTCCAAAGGAATTTTGTTGATGTGTCCCAACGCTATGCTCATGGAAGAATCACCCGCAAAGGGCGCCTGACCGGTCAACATTTCATAGAGGACCACCCCCAGGGAATAGATGTCGGAGCGCGCGTCGGCCTCTTTGCCTTCGGCTTGTTCAGGGCTCATGTATTCAGGTGTCCCGATGATCATTCCGGCTTCGGTTTGCCCTTTTGTCTCGATCGAGCGGGCTATCCCGAAGTCCATGACCCTGGCATTCCCCTCTGTGTCTATCATGATGTTTTGCGGCTTCAAATCGCGGTGAGTGACTCCTAAATGATGGGCCTCTCTAAGTCCCTCACAGACTTGTTTCGCTATGGCCACCGCCTTTCCCTCAGGCAGCTTTCCTATCCTTTTGATGAAGCTTTTTAAATTCTCTCCAGGGACGAACTCCATAGTGATGAAAGAAGTGCCTTCAGATTCCATCAATTCATACATGCGGCCGATATTCTTGTGGATGATTCGCCGCGCCAGCTTCAGTTCGTTGGCGAACCGCTCGATGATTTTTCGATCTGAAGTAATCTCCTTTTTGAGGAGCTTGATCGCCACTTGCTCATTCAATTTCTTGTCGATGGCCCTATAAACCCTACCCATACCGCCTGTGCCGAGTTCCTCGATAATTTCGTACCGGTCCGCGAAAAGAATCCCCCGGGTTAGCTCTTCTCGAGATGGTTGAAGGGTCCTGGTACCAGCAGGCATCCCGACAGAGTTAAGAGGCGTAGCGCATTCTTTACAAAATCTGGAATCGGAGGGATTTTCAGTCTGGCAACTCGGACATTTCATGCGTGATGACCTAAATGCTTATAATTTGATTGCAGGATATTGATGTTTTGCAAAAAAGTCAATAATAACTGCTTCTCCCCGAACAGCGAGCCCAAACTGGACCCAAAAATATTGAAACTATCGGCGGCTCTATCCTTCGGGCTACAATCGACAAAAGCGGGAGGCTTTCCGGCCACGATCAATCGATGACTTGTCATCAAAGGGAAGCAACTGGGCCGGGTGTCCCGGTCTGGGCGCTATCATTTCTTAGGCCGGAGAAATTTGAGGTAGGCCTCCTCCGGCGGAATCTCCGGCACGATTGAAGAAATATAATTCCGGCCCAATTCAGAAATTCGAAATTCTCTAGAATTATAAAACCTGTCATCCACAAAACGGTGCAGGTCGGCCATGGAGGCAAACCTATTCAAGGCAATTTTCTCGATCTCATAATCGCCCGCCCTTTTCTGGATGGACAAAAAAACTGGCTGCCTTAATCCTTCGGCCAAAACGCGGACAGCGCTGGCTCCCAGGCGGGAGGCCCACTGCCTGTCCAGGGCATTGGGCGCGCCCGACCGGTAAAGATAAGAAGGATTGATGGAGTTCACGTTTCGGGCGGGGAAATATCTCATCAGGTCTTTTTTCAGCCTCGTTTTCAGGGCTTCGGCTGCCCCCCCGAAACGGGGATGTTCGAATTCCTCGATTTCATCCTTCTCCGCATGAACATAGCCGCCCCCGCTCCAGCCAGCGCCTTCAGAAATAACGGCAATGACATGTTCTTGTTCCTTATATCTCTTGATGAGAATATCCAGGAAATACTCATAATCGATTGGAAATTCGGGTATCAGAATAAAATCGGGCTCCCCCATGGCCGCCGCCAGGGCCAGCCAGCCCGTATGCATGCCCATGGCCTCGACGATGATGATGCGCTCGTGAGAATAGGCCGTCGTCCTCAGTCCGTTTCTCAAACTCACGAAGGAGCTGATTTTTTCGGCCGCCGTGGGAAAACCGATGGTGAAGTGATTGAGAATGCGGGCCCCTTCGGCCGGGCTCCCCTTGGAATCGATGCGGCCGACATCATTATCGATGGTTTTAGCCATGAGCACCTGGGGAAATCCCGGCAGGAAAAAAGCATTGGATAGAGTGTCTTCCCCGCCGATGACGATGAGCCCCTGCAGCTGATTCTCCTTCATCCGGCCGAGGATGATTTCGGGCCCGTCTTTGATCTTATTGATATTCACCCGGGAGGATTTGAGGATTGTTCCTCCAATCGAAGGGTTGACGGGGGAAGAGGTCAGGTCGACGGATTCATTTTTCAGGACCCCCTCCCACCCTTTGATGAAGCCGAGGAGAGAAATATGGGTCGCCCCGGCCTCCGCCTGGGCCGAGGCAATCGCTGCGTTGAGCCCGGGAACGTCCCCCCCTCCCGTCAACAGGCCGATCTTCATCATTCCATTTTAAAACCCGCGGCCCGGGCGTCATTATAAAACATGCGGACCGTTTCCCAAGAGTATTCTTCCAGGTCTTTGCCGACCAGAGACAGTTTGTTCAAAATATCATAGGTGGCGGTGATGATGTGGCAGCCGACGGCCTCGGCTTGGAACACGTTCAGCAATTCACGCGGACTAGCCCAGATGAGTTCGGCGTTGGGAGCGGACTTCAAGGCCTTCACCGCGGCGGCCATCAGCGGAACGGGGTCGACGCCCGTATCGGCAATCCTCCCGGCAAAAACAGATATTTGACAGGGGGCTCCCCCGGCCACCTGGGCCGCCACCCGGCGGACTTGGCTTAAGGTCAGAAGCGCCGTGACATTGATTTTCACGCCGGCCTGGGAGAGGCGCCGGGCCAACTCCCAAGACGGCATCCGGCGCGTGTTCATCACCGGAATTTTGACGTAGACGTTCTTGGCCCAGCCGGAAATTTTTTTAGCCTGCTTCTCCATATCCGCAAAATCATCGGCAAAAACTTCAAGAGAAATGGGCCGGTCGGGAATCTCGGCCAAAATCTCTTTGGCAAAGGCCTCATAGTCGGTGACCCCGGCCTTCTTCATCAAAGTCGGGTTCGTGGTAAAGCCCTTGATGAACGGTTTCTTGGCCATCTCCAGCATGCTCGCTTTATCAGCGCCGTCGGCGAACAATTTCACTTTTAAAGTTTCGATTTTTATCATCGGCCGCCTCGCAGATTCATAGTGAATCGATTTATTTGACAGATTCCCATTTGGTGGGAGCGCTTTTCAAACCTGGATGGGAAATGATCAGGTGCCACAGGACAGCCTGGAAAGCTTCCGTATGGGGAGTGACCTGAGCCGGGTTGACTACGGGGACGAGGGCGCAGGCCTGGGCGACCTGGGCGGTAAAACCGCCGTCCCGGCCCACAATCCCCAGGATGCCGGCCTTGACCCGCTTGGCGTATTTCAGGGCCGAGACAAGGTTGGGGCTGATGTTCTTTTCCACATCCCCGCCCCCCACAGAAAAAACAAAAACCGTGTCGCGCGATGACAGCCGGCTCACTTTCAGCCATTCCCTGAATACATCCGGCCAGCCCTCATCATTGATGCGCGCGGTCAATTCGGAGACATTGTCCGTCGGGGCATAGGCTTCAATTCCCGCGATTTTGCGGAAATCGTTCACGGCGTGGGAACAATTGGCCGCGCTGCCGCCCAAGCCCAGGAAAAAAAGCCGCCCCCTGCGTTTCTTAAGCTTGACCAATTCCTGGATGATCCGGTGGATCTGCTTTTTGTCCAGCCGTTCCAGAATCTGACCCGCCTCTTCCAGGTGCCGACGAATATGTTCCATGCTAACGACCTGCCGGCCGGCTTTTTGTTCTTAAATATTCCTCAAGCTGGGCCAGGCCGGCCTCCGAGCCAATTTCAAAAAAACGCTCTCGAATTTCAAAGGCGGCCAGCTCATTTCTTTTTAGGAGATCCTGGTAGATCGACTCCAAATCAAGCTTCCTCGGTTGAGGATAGCCGCGGATGGCCTCGGCCTGGAAGGCCCCCAACCCATAATCGATGTACTGCATTTCAGGGGATCTTTCCCGCTTGTCATATTTGAGGATCCGGCCCTCTTTCAGGACGACGTTGCTCCTGTCCCATTTCCCTTCATTGCGCATGACCGACATCAGACCCAACTTCTTGTTTTTTTCAAATGCTCTTTCAACTTGCCCATAATTGATATCCAAATAGGAATCGCCGTAGAGCACAAAGAATCTCGGGCCCAAGAGGGGCAGCGCCTTTCGCAAAGCGCCCCCCGTGCCTAGCAGATCGGGGCCGTCATAGGAATAACGAATCTTAACATGAAATTGAGTCCCATCGCCAAGATATTTTTCAATCAAAGGGCCCAAATGGCCGAGGCAAAAAACCAACTCCCCGAGCCCGTTTTTCCGGAGCAGCTCTACTTGATGGGCCACAAAAGGCCGTCCCGCGACCGGGATTAGCGACTTGGGAATTCTCTCGGTCAGGGGACGCAGTCGGGTGGCCATACCTCCAGCCAAAATCGCAACGGGAAGGCTCATACCAGAATGATTTTGGATCCCTCAAAATCGAGGCGAAAGCGGACTTCATCAAGCCCCGCCTGAGCCATGGCTTGCCGAAGGGCCTTTTTGTTTTCGGCATAAAATACCAAAAAGCCGCCTCCTCCCGCTCCGGCCAACTTACCGCCCAGGGCGCCATGGCTCAAACCAAGCTCATACCATTCGTCAATTTGGGGATTGCTCATCCCTGCTGATCTCCGGCGTTTGAACAGCCAATGCTCATGCATGATTTCGCCGAATTCAGCTGTTTTGCCCGCTTCCAGAACCGCTCGCGTTCGGAAGGCCAGCTCTTTAACATAATGCATACTTTGAAGCATCTTATCGTCATTTTGCTGTGTCCGGTCATCCTGGTCTTTCAAAACGCTTCCGGCCCGGCGTGTGTATCCCGTAAAAAATAAGAGGAGATTATCCTCCAGGTCAATAAACGTTTCTTGGCTGATTTTAAGGGGGAAGACTTCCACGCTGTCATCGGGCTGAAAAGAGAAACAGGTGATCCCGCCATAAGCGGCGATATACTGGTCCTGCTTGCCTATGGGTTCTCCCAGCCGGTAGATCTCGATTTCGCAAGCCAGGCGCGCCAACTCCTCCGGCAAGATTGACCTCATCCGGTAAGCATAGAGAGCCTTCAGCAAAGCGGTGGTAAAGCTCCCCGAAGAGCCCAGCCCCGTGCCGGCCGGGATATCGGCCAGGGAGGTAATCTCATAGTGAAGCTCATTATCATGATCGACGATCCGCAGGGCTTCCCGGATAATGGGATGCTGGATGGAGTCGATAGTGTCCACATGTTCAAGCTTGGAATATTTGAGAAATATGCCGCGGGTAAACGGCTTATTGACCGTGACGTAGACATATTTATCAATGGCCGCTGAAATGACAAACCCGCCGTACCGCCGGTAATAGGAAGGCAGGTCCGTTCCGCCACCCCCCAGAGTGATCCGCAGAGGACTTCGGGCGATGATCATTTAATTCCTCATGTTGAGAACCCAGGGATTTGATTTTAAATAATCCAAGGTTTTTATAATACCTTCTGAAATGCTCAGTGTGGGACGCCATCCGATTTTTCTTATTTTTTGGCAATCCAAAAAAATAAAAGGGCTGTCGCCCACCCAGCCCCGAACCCCCCCCGTATATTCCAATTCCGGCTGAAGGCCGAGATATTTTGTAATAAGTTCAATGGAATGATTCACTTCGCAATATTCGTCCGTGCCCAGATTAAAAATATTCACTTTGTCCTTGGCCTTGTCAACGGCCAGGAGCATGGCCTCCATACAATCTTTGACGTAGAGATAGGATTTTTTTTGATGCCCATCGCCCAAGACTCTCAGCTTCAAGGGATTGGACCGCAGGCTCTTGACGAAATCAAAGATATGTCCATGCGTGTAGCGTTCCCCCAGAATGGAGACAAATCGAAAAATATATGATTGAAAATCAAACCCTTCGCTATAGGCTTCGATCAAGCCCTCGCCCGCCAGTTTGGAGGCTCCGTATAAAGATGTTTGGATGGGGAAAGAGTCCGTTTCGGGAGTCGGAAATTTTTCGGGTTCGCCATAGATAGAACCCGTTGAAGCAAAGGCCATCTTCCGGATGCCGTCGGCCCTCATGGCTTCCAGGACATTGAAAGTGGCGATTGTATTTTGCTCCAAGTCCTTATAGGGGTGTCCCAGGCCGAACCGGACATCAGCATTGGCCGCCAGATGAAAAACAAATTCACAGCCGCTCATGGCTTGCTTCAGCCGGGCCGTGTCTAAAAGATCTCCGCGAATCATTCTAAAATGCTTATGCCGAGAGGCGCCTTCCAAAAAACGCTCCTGGCCCGTCGACAGATTGTCAAAAACGATGAGTTCATGATCATCCTGCAAAAGTCGATCGACGAGGTGACTCCCGATAAAACCGGCTCCGCCGGTCACGAATATTTTCATCCTCTCATCTCTCCTATTTGTATGTCAGTCAACGGCTTTGGAGATTCGGGCAGACTTCCTCCGTCCAGTTGGGCAAAGCTATTTTAGCCGACCTGGAACTCCTGAATCAAGTCCGGCCGGGCCTGATTATGATCCTTACGGCTATAAAGACGCAATTTTGGGTTTCTTGACACCCGCGAGGGAAGGCTGTTATATTTCCAAACTATTAAAGGCCCAGAATTGAAGCCAAAACAGGAAATTGAACAGATAGGCAAAATAGACGTCCGGCCGGCAGGCCCGAGGGCGTCTCTCTGGACCCGCACCAAGCGCGTTCTCATTCTGTACATTTCGGCGGGCCTGGGCAATCTGATCACAGGCCAGGCCATCGAGCACTACCTGCACCAAAAGCGCCCGGACTGGGACATCCTCCTGGTCGACGTCGCCCAGGTGCTGCAGGCCAAGTTCTTCCGCTTCGTCTACCAGGATGCCTGGAAAGGGGTACTGGGAATGCCGCTCTGGCTTTCCCGCTTATTGTTTAACCTGGAAAGGACTCTGCCCGGCCCGGTCGCCTACTTCAACCAGAAAATCACTTCCACGGCCTTGTCCCGGGCGGTCCGCTTCCTGGAGGACCATCAGCCGGACATAATTATGTCTTTGCACTGGGCCGGCACTCACTTGTTCGAGCAGGCCCGGCGAAAAATGAAGCTCGACCTTCCGCTGCTGTACATGTACGGAGAGTTGGCGGATGCCAACAGCCTGCATAACTGCGGCGCAGATTTGTACTTCGCCCTTTCCGCCGAGGCCTACGAATCTCTGGAGGAGGCGGGAGTTCCCCGGGAGAAGCTGCGCCAAATCCCCTTCCTGATCCATCCGCAATTTGAACCCGGAAACCTGACTAAAGAGGAGGCCCGCCGGCGCCTCGGCCTCCCGGCGGACCGCTTCACCGTGGTTCTCAGCCTGGGCGGCGAGGGAATCGGGCTCTCCCTCGAGTTCCTGAATCGCTTTGCCAAGGAAGTCAAGGACGCCACGCTGGTCGTGCTCACCGGACGCAACACCGCCCTTCTCTCCCAATTAAGAGCGCGCTACTCCGGGGGGGCGATCCACGCCTTCGGGTACCAAGACTTGGTCGGCGAGCTCCTGGCCACCGCGGACGTGTTGGCCGGCAAGTGCGGCGCCAACTACGCCATGCTGGCGGTGAAGAGCGGGCGCCCCCTCATCATCATGCATGTCGGGGCCCCCAACGAATACTCCAACATGCGCATCCTGGTGGAAGGCGGGTACGGCTGGTATTGCCCCAAGCCTGCCGAGTTCGTGACCCTCATCTCCGAACTCGCCCATCATCCGGAGAAATACGCGGCGGTCTTCGAGCGGCTGTCCAGCGTGAGCAACGAGAATGGGGCTGAGACGATGGCCGACAGCATTATCGAACACTTGGAGGGGGGGAGCGCGGCCAACGGACAGGCGCGCGCATGAGGATCGGCTACAACGTCAAAGACCGGGCCAACTCCCGGCGGATCATCCGCATCGTAGGGGCCGCCCTCATCCTGGGGCTGGCCGTCGGCGTTTTCATCTCTCTGTTCCTCGACCGCCAGGTCGTCCTGCGGACCCTGGCCAAGGTCAAGCTCATCTACCTCCTCATCCCCCTGCTCATGTTCGTGGCCGCCCACTTCATCGACACCGCTCGCCTCACCCTGGTGCTGGCCCAGTTTAAAATCCGCATCCATTTTGCCCAGGCCTTCTATAACAGCGCGGTGGGCCCCTTCTTCACCAACATCACCCCCATGTCGGCGGGCGGGCAGCCGTTCCAGATCTACCACCTATGCGCCATAAACGTGGAAAAGGACACCGCCACCAACGTCATCTTGACCCGCTTCGTTGAACAGCTGTTGATCTCCCTGATGCTCCTTCTCATCTTCCTCCCCCAAATGTTTATCGTCACATCATCTTTGAAAGTCTCGCGGCCCTTGGCCTACCTGGCCCTGGTCCTAACAGTTTTCCTGTCGCTGTCCCTGCTGTCCCTCCTCGTCTGGCCGAGCGCCTTCGGCCGGCTGGCCCTGCGTCTGGAACACACCCGCTTCGGGTTGCTGGTGGGCAGGCTGCTCAAACGGCACGACTGGTGCGAGGCGGTGTACCGCCTGAGTCACCGGCTGCAGGCCAGCGTCCGCTTCCTGTGGCGAGAAAAGATTCCCATCATGATCGTCGATACGCTGCTCGGACTGGTGAACATGGGGCTGCACGCCTGGTCATTGTATTTCGTTCTGGAAGGCGTGGTGGGGGTGCGGGTGGAATTTCTCTACGTCCTCATCAGCTACCAGATTCTGTGGCAGATCATCTCCTACATCCCCACCCCCGGAGCGAGCGGCGGCGTGGAGGGGGCCTTCGCCCTGGTGTACGGGGGCATGACCCAGGCTCCCGAGTCGACCCTCATCGCCGTCATTGTCTGGAGGTTCTCCACATACTACCTTCTTCTCCTGGTGGAAGGCCTGGTCTACGCCTTGCTGGCCAAGCGGGGCTACGCCAAAATCGTCCGGGCTTCTGTACCTGCCTGAAAAATAATCATCGTCGCGCAGGAGCTCTAGCTTTTCCGCCCCGGTTCAGCTCTGCGTGCTCGTCTTGAACCTGGCCGCTGGTTTCGGCTTCTTCGGGTCGGAGACATCGACAATGACAACGCCGCCTAAAGTGGCGGCGATGTAGGCGAACCCGTTGGCCGCCACGATGGCCCTCGGATATTGGTGGACGCCTTCTCCGATCGGGCAGAAGCCGAGGAGTACCGGATGGGCCGGCTCGGAGCCGTCGATGACGCCCGGCTCGAAGGCGTACATATGCCGTTCCAAAACGACGTAGGCCAGGGGAGGTTGAACGCACAATGCGCTTCGGCCGCAGACGTTTCGCTGGGGGTCGAGGACAGCCCGGCCGGCCACCGCCTCCTGAGGCGGAGTATCGCCCGGGCCGAGATGCGGAGAAAAGGCGCCCTTCAGCACGTAAAACACGCACGTATCATTGAGGCGCCGGCCGGCGCAAACGTAGGCCCGGCCTCCCGCCACGGCAATATGGAAGGCAGGCCCCCAGAGATTCTCCCCGTCCACGAAGAGCGTTCAGCCCGTGGCCGGCAAAATCATAAGTCCGACGGCAGAGCGTCGAAAATATCTCCGTCGCCTGGGAATAGGCCTCGAATGGCGTCGCTCCAAATAGCCGGAAATATGCGAGCCGCACGACTGGACGGCTGAAGAGAAAATTCTCGCCCCTACTTCCTTTCTTCTCCGGTCATAGGATCCCGGAGACTGATCCGGTGCATTTTCCCCAGCTTGTCCAGGGGGCCGGGCCACTTGTCCCCGCCCTT
>Ga0315282_10010617_pt1 | contig 14388 bp, 12 predicted proteins | sample YL17G07_20_MG_FD_203693 | JGI IMG/M metagenome (GOLD analysis project Ga0315282, IMG submission 203693) | Sediment microbial communities from Yellowstone Lake, YNP, Wyoming, USA - YL17G07_20 | ecosystem: Environmental > Aquatic > Freshwater > Lake > Sediment | place: USA: Wyoming | collected...
GGAATCGCCGGCACTTCCGCCCAGTAGCCGCCTTCCTCCGCCTCGTGCACCACGACCTTGATTTTCAAGCCGTTTCCTCCGCGATTACGCCTTGAGGTTATTGTAGCACCACCTATTCGCATACATCGCGGAAAGCGCGATGTATGCGCCACCCGCGAACCGTGGCTTCCCGCTCTTGCGTTTCATCCAACGTGGATGTCGACAGGCTATGACTCACTCACCTTGAGGGCGAAGCAGAATGTCTAGGTACAGTTCTACAGACCTGACCGGGCGATCAGCCTTCTTCGCATTGCACGATTGGCAGAGCACCTGAAGATTTAGGGGGCTTGCATCTCCGCCACCCGCCCTTGCAACAACGTGATCTACGGTCAAGTCCTCCTCAGTGAACTCTTCCTTGCAACCGACACACTTGAACCCGTAAATGGCCTTCAAAGTCCGTTTGAAAGACTTAGGCCGGTCCGTGGGCCCACCTTCGGGTAGTTTAAAATACTCTGCGAAGCTCTCCGGATAGCCGGGGATCGTTTCGCCGTCATGTATCTCCAGGACTTGCCCGCACCGCCAGCAAGAAAGCTCAAAAGGCTGTTGTTCATCGTGAAAAATCAACGTCACCTGCTGGTTTGCTCGGTCGTACACGCATAGAATTGGCTCCGAGCCTGTTTTCAAAACCGGCACTCTGTCGAGCGGGCGCAACGGATCGTCATCCTCGACGCCCCAGAGACTTCCTTCGCATTCCCAACACATCGGTCGGATAAGGCATATATCTAAGGCAACGTACGCGTCTCCTATTTCCTGGCGCAACTCCGCTAGACGTTGAAGCCCTTCGGTGCGCAGAGCCGCTTCGAAGGCGAAGGACATGGCCTTGGTCCATGTAAACTCAGGTGCCATGTACCTAGTATAACGCGCTGTTGCTCGAGCGGGGTGGACGTTGTTGCGCGATGTCTGCAACGTTAGCGTGCGGCCTTGGCGGAGGCGCGGGTGAAGCGCATTTCGCCCTTCTTGAGGTCACCTTCAACGGTGAGCGTGTCGCCCGGCAGGATTTCGCCGTCCAAGATTTTCATGGCTAGCGGGTCTTGGATGAGCCGCTGGAGGGCACGCTTCAAGGGCCGCGCGCCGAACTGCGGATCGTAGCCCTCGCGGAAGAGCAGTTCGCGCGCCTTATCCGTCAGCTCGATTTGGATTTTCCTCTCGGCCAGCAGCTTCCGGAGGTTCTCGAGCTGCAGGACGATGATCTTCTCGATTTCTTCCTTGCCGAGTGCATTGAAGATCACAATCTCATCCACGCGGTTCAGGAACTCGGGGCGGAAGTGCTGGAGAAGCAATTCGTGGATCTCCTTCTTCAGGTCTTCCGGGAGAGTGCCGGCCTGAAGGCCGGCGCTACGATTGCGGGCGAGGACGCCCGCGCTCCCGTTCATCGCCTCGTGAATCAGCGGGCTGGCGATGTTGGAGGTCATAATGATGACGGTGTTCTTGAAGTCCACGGTGCGGCCCTTGCCGTCGGTCAGGCGGCCGTCGTCGAGTATTTGCAGCAGGATGTTGAAGACGTCGGGATGCGCCTTCTCGATTTCGTCAAACAGGATGACAGCGTAGGGTCGGCGGCGGACCTGCTCGGTGAGTTGCCCGCCTTCTTCGTAGCCCACGTAACCCGGAGGCGCGCCAATCAGCCGCGCCACGGCATGCTTCTCCATGTACTCCGACATGTCGAGGCGCAGCATGGCACGCTCGTCGTCGAAGAGGAATTCCGCCAGTGCCCGCGCCAGTTCCGTCTTGCCCACGCCCGTGGGGCCGAGGAAGATGAACGAGCCGATGGGCCGCCTCGGATCGGAAAGGCCGGCGCGGCTGCGGCGCACGGCGTTGGCCACCAGGCGCAAGGCCGCATCCTGGCCGATCACGCGCAGGCGCAGGCGGTCTTCCATCTTCACCAGCTTGGCTACTTCGCCTTCGAGCATCTTGGCCACCGGGATGCCCGTCCACTTGGAGACCACGCGGGCGACGTCTTCTTCGTCCACTTCCTCCTTGAGCATCCGGCCGGCTTTTTCCATCCCCTCCAGTTCAGCGTTGGCAGCGGCAAGCTGCCGCTCCAGGGCAACCAGTTTGCCGTAACGAATCTCCGCTGCCTTGTTGAGGTCACCCTCGCGGGTCACACGCTGCTCGTCGATTTTGGCCTGCTCGATTTCGCTCTTGAGGCTGCGAAGCCGCGCGATGACCTCTTTCTCGGTTTTCCAGCGCAGCTTGAGCCGGTCGGATTTCTCCCGCAGCCCTGCCAGTTCTTTTTCGAGGGCTTCCAGCCGCTCGCGGGAGGCCGTGTCCTCCTCCTTGCGCAGCGCCTGGCGCTCGATCTCGAGTTGCGTGATGCGGCGTTCGATCTGGTCGATGTCGGCCGGCAGCGAATCGATTTCGATACGCAGGCTGGAGGCCGCTTCGTCGATCAGGTCAATGGCCTTGTCGGGGAGGAAGCGGTCAGAGATGTAGCGGTTGGATAGCACGGCTGCGGCCACAATTGCTGAGTCCTTAATGCGCACGCCGTGGTGGACCTCGTAACGCTCCTTGAGGCCGCGCAGGATGGCGATGGTGTCCTCGACCGTGGGCTGGCCCACATAAACCGGCTGAAAGCGCCGCTCGAGCGCCGCGTCCTTTTCGACATGCTTCTTGTATTCATTCAGCGTGGTGGCGCCAATGCAGCGCAGATCGCCGCGGGCGAGCGCCGGCTTGAGCATGTTCGAGGCGTCAATCGCCCCTTCGGCCGCGCCGGCGCCCACCAGCGTGTGCAGCTCGTCGATAAAGAGAATGATGTGCCCGCTCGACTCCTCGATTTCTTTGAGCACGGCTTTCAAACGGTCTTCGAATTCGCCGCGGTATTTCGAGCCGGCTACCAGCGCCCCCAGGTCGAGCTGCACAATGCGTTTGGATTTCAACGACTCCGGGACGTCGCCGGCCACGATGCGCTGCGCTATGCCCTCCACAATCGCCGTCTTACCCACCCCAGGCTCGCCGATCAGGACGGGGTTGTTCTTGGTGCGCCGCGAAAGCACCTGGATGACGCGGCGGACTTCGTCGTCACGCCCGATGACCGGGTCGAGTTTGCCGCGCCGGGCCAAATCCGTCAGGTCGCGCGCGTAACGTTCGAGCGCTTGGTACTTGGCTTCCGGATTCTGGTCCGTGACCCGCTGCGTGCCGCGCACTGCCACCAGCGCCTTCAGAATGGCGTCATGCGTCACGCCCAGCCGCGCCAGACTGCGGCCCGCCGCATCGCTCAGCTTCTTCGCCAGGGCGAGCAGCAGGTGCTCGGTCGAGACGAACTCATCCTTGAACTGCTCGGTCTCTTTGAAGGCCTGATCGAAGAGTTCCTTGAGGGCAGGCGACAGGTAGTGCTCCGCGGCCCCACCTACCTTGGGAAGATTCTCGATTGCCTCCTCGACTTCCTGGGCCACGGCCGTGGGCGTCACGCCCAGGCGGGCGAGGATGGCGGGTACGACGCCTTCGGATTGCTCAACCAGCGCCAGCAGCAGGTGGACGGGCTCGAGTTGCTGGTTGCCGAAACGCCCGGCAACGTCCTGCGTGCCTTGCAGGGCTTCCTGCGCCTTCACCGTGAACTTGTCAAAACGGGTTGCCATGTTCCACACTCGAAAATCGAAATTCGAAACTCGAAACTAGAAACTCCACCCCGTTGGAACTGATGCCAGCGTTCCCTCGGCGGATCTCAAATCTGAGATTTGAGAACGCAGATTCAAAAAAGAGCGCGCCGGGTCGTCGAGAGCCACCGACCGCGGCGCGGCTCCATGCTGCCAGTCAATACGCAAGCGCGATGCGCTTCGGCACGCCGCGCGGACGGTCAGTTCTTGCTGACGTTGATCTTGATCGTCTTCGGCTTCGCCTCTTCGCGCTTGGGCAGCGTCAAGGTCAACAGGCCGTCCTGGTACTCGGCCGCCACCTTTTCGGCGTCCATCGAGTTGGGCAGCACAAAGCTGCGCGCGAAGGAGCCGTAGGAGCGCTCGATGCGGTGATAGTTCTCCTCCTTGGTCTCCTTCTCGAACTTGCGCTCGCCCTTCAGGTAGAGCGTGTTGTCCTCGACGCGGACCTCCACGTCCTTGGGGTCAACACCCGGCAGTTCGGCCTTCAGGACGATGCTGTTCTCGGTTTCAAAGATGTCGACCGCCGGCGCCCAAGCTCGGGTGGAGATCTCGCCCTCCCTCTCGCCAAACAGGGGGGGAAAAGGCTCGCGGAAAAGACGGTCGAACTCCCTTTCAGTTGCCAGTAGATCACGGAACGGTTGCCATCGAACTATCGCCATTGCTGTCTACCTCCTTGGTTATTCTTTCTCATCCTTAGCAGATGCACATCATATAATCTTAGTTGCAGCCTGTCAAGTATTTTTAAGCGCTTTATTGTCAATGGATTAGAACCAAGAAGTGGACTGCTGTTCTACAGAAACCTTGCATTCCTTGTCGTGCGGCGAACCTGTCAGTCTCGGCAAGTAAGGCCCTGTTGCAGTCACCTGGGTGCGGTCTTGAGCTACCAATCGCCGGGTGCGTCCCGCCGTGAGGGAAATGATCCGATTCGGGCTATAATGACGCCGCGCTTTTTTGCGGCATCAAATCCTTCTGGGGGAGGAGATCTATCCATGTGGAGATTACTGAACGGGGCTACTAGATTCCTGGCACTGGGCCTGGCGGCTCCCTTCGCCGCCCAGGCTGCCTCTCTGAAGGTTGGGGACAGAGCGCCGGACTTCGCCCTGCCGGACCAGGAAGGCAGGGTCGTCAAACTCAGCGATTTTCACGGAAAGAAGAACGTCGTGTTGGCGTTTTATGTTCTGGCGTTCACCGGCGGCTGAACGAAGGAGCTAAAGGCGTATCAGGCTGATATCGCCAAATTCGAGCAGACCGACACCCAGATTCTGGGCATCAGCGTGGATAGTTCACCTGCCAACAAAGTCTTTGCCGAACAGATTGGCGTGAAGTTCCCCTTGCTAAGCGACTTTCAGCGGACAGTCTCGAAACAATACGGGATCTTCAACGAGCAACACGGCTTTGCCAACCGGACCACTTTTGTCGTGGACAAGGGAGGCGTTATCCGGCACATCGAGAAGGACGCGGCGGCCATCGACCCCACAGGAGCGCACGCCGTCTGCAGCCTGCTGGAACACAGAAAGCAGTAAGCAGAAAGCGAGAAGTCAGGAGTCAGAAGCCAGAAAAGGACCTTGCGGCGTCGGCATCGGCGAGCGCTCAAGACCAAGTGATTCAGAGCTACTTCCCGGGCGGGCCCGGCTGGGCTGAAAGGCGCTTCAATACCTCTCCCAGCTTTTTGATTTCTTCTCCATAGCCACCCAAATCTCCTTGCCGTAAAAGCTGCTGGGCGCGCTCGTAGTGCTGGTTGGCCTCGCGGATCAGCGCCTGGAGATCCGCCGCAGGGGCACCCGTCCGGGGAGGAGCTGCGGCACCCGGGGCGGGCCCAGGCGCCGGCTGCGCGGCCGCGGTGGAGACTGTGCCGCGGAATATCTTGCTCAACGCGGCGTCGAGCGTGGGTTCCATTACCACCTGGTCCGAGTAGGCGACGAGGACGCGTTTCAACTGTGGCAAGCCTCCGCCAGCCTCGGCAGCTAGATAGAGCGGTTCCACGTAAAGCACTGAATTGAGCACTGGAATCACGAGCAGCGTGCCACGGATGACGCTCGAGCCGCCCTGGCCCCACAGGGTGAGTTGTTGCGAGATCATGGGGTCCTGGTCGATGCGCGATTCGATCTGCTGGGGGCCATACACCATTTTCTGTTTAGGGAAGGTGAAGACGAGCACTTTGCCGTAGTTCGGCTCGTCGCAGCGCGCGGCCATCCAGGCAATCATGTTGTCTTTCCGCGCCGGGGTGAAGGGCACCATGAGGATGAATTCCTCGGTGGTGCCGACTTCCGCGAGTTTCATGATGGTGTAATAAGGCGTCATGGGCGCCGGAGCACCCTTCAGGGCGCTCTGGGCCACGCGCCAGAGGTCTTCCTTGTTGTAGAAGACGCGCGGGTCGGTCATGTGGAACAGGGCGTACTGACCTGCCTGGATGGAGAAGAACTCCTCCGGGTACCGAATGTGTGCGCGCAGGTCCTTGGGCATGGCCGCGAGAGGCTCGAAGACCCCCGGGAACAGGCGCGAATAGGTCTGAATCAGGGGGTCTGTCGGGTCGGCAATGTAGAAATGTATCTGCCCGGTGTAAGCGTCGATGGTGGCCTTGACGGAATTCCGAATGTAGTTGCCGACGTCCGAGGTTGGATCGGAATAGGGATACGTGGCGGAGGTTGTGTAGCCGTCGAGTATCCAGTAGAGCGCGCCGTCGTTCGCAATCACCATGTACGGGTCATGGTCGTAGTGCAGGAAGGGCGTCAGGCGTTGCGCACGCTCCAGGATGCGCCGGTAGATCATCAGCCGGCTCTCGGGCTGGATATCGGAAGAAAGCAGGATTTTGATCTCGCCGAACCGGAGGGCAAACAGCAGCCGCCGCCAGAAGCTCCCCACAGGAATCCCCCCTGCGCCCTGGTAGCTGGTGTAAACGTTCTGATCGCCCGCGGGATAGTCGAACTCCCGGGCGCGGGTGTGCACAAAGCAGTAATCATTGGTCAGCTCGCCGAAATAGATTTCCGGGCGGGTGACGCGGTCCGCGTACGTCGAAGCCGGCGGGATGTTTCTGATGAACAGTTCCGGCAAACCCTCGCTGGTGGACTCATTCACCGGACCCAGGCAGAGCCCGTAGCCATGCGTGTAACTCAGGTGCTCGTTGATCCAGCTCCGGCTGGGGAGGCTCGCCGCAGAAAGCTCGCGCGGGGAGAGCGACACTTGGCGGTAGACTCCGTCAATCCAGTAGCGGTCGTTATCCACGCGCTCGAAGTCGTAGTAGGTGCGGATTTCCTGGAGCTGGGCGAAGGTGGTGAGTAGCGGTTTGTGGTCCCACAGGCGGACGTTGCGGACAGTGGCTTCGTTGGCGCGGATGTCATCCAGCTTGAGGTCTTCGACAGCGGAGAATTCGCGCACCTCGAAACGGTCCAGGGCGTAGGCTCGGCGCGTGAATTCGATGGCCCGCGCAATATAGGGTGTTTCCTTGTCAATCTCGTTGGGGGTGACGATCAGCCGCTGAATGATTTCCGGATAAAGCTTCCCGCCCAGGAGCCCGAACGCCGCCAGCCCCGCCAAAGCCCAAAGCGCGGGCCGCAGGCGACCGCGCACGGCCCCGAGGAGAAAGACCAGGGCGGTGAGCAGGCAAAGGGCGAGCAAGATCCAAAGGACGGGCAGGGTGGCATGCACGTCCGCGTAGCCGGCGCCGAAAATCACGCCGCGCTCGGAGTAAAGCAGCTCGTACATCCCCAGGCGCACACGGTAGGCCGCCAGCAGCATGGTCAGCGCTCCCAGCACCATCAGGTGCGCGCGCGCTGTCGGCGCCAGGCTCGGCCCCTGCGGCGTCGCCCAGATTCCGCCTTCCAGGAAGTAAAGAAGAACTGCGGTGACCAGACAGACCACCAGGGTGATGAGCAGCAAGTAAAAGATGAACCAGCAGAAAGGCAGTTGAAAGATGTAGAAACTCAGGTCAATCCCGAACAGCGGGTCGGCTTGGCCCATCGGGACGGGATGCCGGGCGAGCAGGTATTCCTGCCAGTAGCCCATGGCCCAGTGGCCCAGAACGTAGCCGACCAGCAAGAGCCCCACCCAAAGGAGTCCGCGAAAGAGGGAACTGAAGCGATCGAGCGCCGGGAAGTCGAGAGTCTGGCCGTAAACCGGGTAGCGATAGCGATGCGCCAGCCAGTGCGCAATCAGCAGGTTCAGCCCGGCGACGATGAGGAATCCCATCCCGGCCAGACTGCTGAGGGCGATCTGCGCCTTGAGGATGGTGGTAAAGACGACGCGGAAACCTTCTTGCCCGAACCAGATCCAATCCACCAGCAGGTCCATGCCGCTGGAAAGGATGGGGGCGATGACCAGCAAGAACAGAAGTAAGGCTAGCAGATAGCGGGCACGGCGATCTTGGGTCACGGTGATCCTCCTGGCCTATCTTCACACACCCACGCCAGGGTGTCAAAACTGTGGGGGGGCACGCCATGCAACGTTGTGGCTCAGAGACTGGTGGGGTCCTGGCAGGTTGAGGACGTAGCCGCCTTGGAAAGTGAACTATGGGGTGCGGCCCAATCGCGAACGTGCAGCGCGGTCGCTGCGCCGTGCGCGGCTTGTTCCCCCCATTTTCATAATGTAAGATGCCGGCTGAAGCTCATCAGGCGCGGGCAGGCGTGTGCGGTTGGCGCAGGTCCACGGAGTCTGCTGGCGGTGCACGCAGAGCTGAGAGCTCTGCGCTATCCGGCTGGAGAGAGCGTGTTCCCTTTGGAGGTGCGAACTTGGCAGAGACTCCGAACTACGACATCGTGGTCATTGGCAGCGGGCCGGGGGGCTATGTCGCGGCGATTCGTGCCGGACAACTGGGAATGAAGGCAGCCCTCATTGAGAAGGACGATAAATACGGCGGAACCTGCCTCCACGTCGGTTGCATTCCGACGAAGGCGCTGCTTTTGAACGCTGAAGTCTACGACTACTTTAAGAATGCCAAGGAATATGGAATCGTCTGCGCCGGTGTCAGCCTGGATTGGGCGGCGGTCCAGGCGCGCAAGGCCAAGATCGTGAAGAAGCTGGCCAAAGGCGTGGAATTCCTGTTGAAGAAGAACGGTGTGGAGCTCATTCAGGGGTTTGGACGACTGGCGGGCGCCGGGCGGGTCAGCGTGACGGACGCGAAAGGCCAAACGCGGGAGGTCGTGGCGAAGCACATCATCCTGGCCACGGGCTCGGAAGCCAAGCTGCTGCCGGGCATGGAGGCTGACGGCAAAACCATCCTGACCAACCGCGAAGTCCTGGACTTGGGCGAGATCCCGAGATCGCTGATCGTTATCGGCGCGGGCGCAGTGGGCGTGGAATTCGCTTCCATCTTCCACCGCTTCGGCACCAAGGTGACGGTGCTCGAAATGTTGCCGCGCGCCGTGCCACTCGAAGACGAGGAGATCTCGAGCGAGCTTGAGAAGGCGTTTCGCAAGCAAGGGATTGATGTCCATACCCAGGCCAAGGTGGAGAAGGCCACGAAAACGGCCAGCGGGGTGTCGGTGACTTTCGCGGGCCCGGACGGAAAAACTCAAACGCTGGACGCGGAGACCTTGCTGGTAGCCGTGGGCCGCGCGCCGAACACGCAGGGCATTGGACTGGAGAAAACGCGCGTCAGAACGGAGCGCGGGTTCGTCAAGGTCGGGCCGTGCATGCAGACCGACGAGCCGGGCGTTTACGCCATCGGCGACATCGTCGCGGGAAGCCCGTTGCTGGCGCACGTGGCGTCAATGGAGGGCGTGGTGGCGGTCACGCACGCGGCAGGCAAGCCGGTAGAACCCATCAACTATCAGCACGTGCCCAACTGCACTTACGGCGAGCCGGAGATTGCCAGCGTGGGACTCAGCGAACGTCAAGCACACGACGCCGGACACAAGGTGAAGGTAGGCAGGTTCCCCTTCGCTGGCAACAGCAAGGCTGGCATCCTGGGCGTGCGCGAGGGCTTCGTGAAGATTGTGAGCGACGAGAAGTACGGCGAGATTTTGGGCGTGCACATGATCGGACCGCGGGTGACCGAATCGATTGCCGAGGCTGTGGTGGCAATGTGCTTGGAAGCGACCGCTGCCGACCTCTCGCATACTATCCACGCCCACCCGACGCTCGCGGAAGCCGTGCTCGAAGCCGCCCACGCTGTCGAGGGAAAGGCGATTCACATCTGAGGTGCAGCTAACAGTCGACAGTCCACAGTCAACAGGAGAGCAAGTACCCACCGTTTTGGACTGTCAACTGTTGACTGTCGACTGCGTTCCATGCTCTGCCGCGTTGAAAAACTCGGAACCGTGGACTACGCCGAGGGGCTTAGGCTGCAACGGGAACTGGTAGCGCAGCGCAAGGCCGGCGCGGTCCCCGACACGCTCCTGCTGCTCGAGCATCCGCATGTTTACACGCTGGGGCGCAATGCGAAGCGCGAGCATTTGCTCGTGTCCGACGAGCAGCTCCGCGCGCTGGGAGCCCAACTCTTCGAGACTGACCGCGGCGGCGACATCACTTATCATGGGCCCGGGCAACTGGTCGGTTATCCCATCTTCGACCTGACGCAGCACCGGCGCGATATTGCCTGGTTCATGCGGTCACTCGAAGAAGTTTTCCTCGGCGTCGCCACGGACTTCGGCATCGCGGCGGGGCGGCTCGCGGGTGCGCCGGGCGTTTGGGTCGGAAACGACAAGCTGGTCGCCATGGGCGTCCACATCGCACGCTGGGTGACCTCCCACGGCTTCGCCTTTAATGTGAACACCGACCTCGGCTTTTTCGAGTGGATCGTTCCCTGCGGCCTGCGCGATAAAGGCGTTACGTCGCTGGCAAAGTTGTGTGGACGGCCAGTGCGGATGGAGGAGGCAGTCCAACGCACGATCGACCACTTTGCCAGGGTCTTTGGATTTGAAATCGAATTGGAAAGGTCAACGGTCGAAGGCCGAAAGTAAAGTGTTGAGGCTTTCCCTTCTCGCTTTCAACTTTTGACTTTCGACTTTCAACTGACCAAAGGTTGTTGTGCCAGCGAGGCTCACGCGTCATCAACTCCAGGACCTCTACTACTACCTGCGCCTGAACCGGCGCGTGGACGAGCAACTGGTCCACCTCTACCGCCAGGGCAAGGTGGTGGGCGGGGTGTATTCGAGCCTGGGCCAGGAGGCGATTTCCGTGGGCGCGGCCTACGCGCTGGAGCCGCAGGACGTGATCGGCCCCATGATTCGCAACGTGGGCGCGATGCTGGTGCGCGGCTACCGGCCGCGCGACGTCTTCCTGCAATACCTGGCGCGCCAGGACGGCCCCACCGGCGGCCGCGACGCCAATACGCATTTCGGCGCGCTGGCGCTCGGCGTTATCGCGCCCATCAGCATGCTGGGAGAACTGGTGCCGGTGCTGGCGGGGGTCGCGTTGGCCGCCAAGCTGCGCCAGGAAAAGCGCGTGGCACTCACCTACGTGGGCGACGGCGCCACCAGCACCGGGCAATTCCACGAGGGCCTGAACTTCGCGGCGGTCGAGAAACTCCCGCTGATCGTCATCGTCGAAAACAACGGCTGGGCTTATTCGACGCCGGTGGAAAAGCAGATGGCCATCCGCGACATCGCCGAGCGGGCGCGGGGTTACGGAATTCCTGCGACGATCGTGGACGGAAATGATGTGCTAAAGGTTTACGCCGCCACGCGCGTGGCCGCAGACCGCGCCCGTCGCGGCGAGGGGCCGACTTTCATTGAAGCCAAGACGATGCGCATGAAGGGGCACGCGGAGCACGACGACGCGCGCTACATGCCGAAAGAACTGCTGGAAGCGTGGCGCAAGAAAGACCCCATCCTTCGCTTCGAGAAGTACCTTGCACGGAAGAAGCTGATGACGGCGGAGGAGAAGGCCGCCCTCGACGCCCGCATCGAGAATGAAATCCGCGCGGATGTGGCTTTTGCCGAAGCGAGCCCATTCCCCGCGCCGAACGCCGCGGCTCAGCCCGTCTGGGCGTGACAGAAAGCGTCGAAAGTTGAAAGTCGAAGGTCGAAGAGTCGGGGACTTTAGACTTTCAACTTTTGACTTTGGACCAAGACCCAATGGCTACCCGAACATCGAAGGCGCGCAGCCCCGACGCCGTCACCCTCGAGCGCATGCTCTACTTCCTGAAGCTCACGCGCGAGGCGGAGTGGCGGATCGACCAGGTGCTTTACCGTCAGGGGAAGATTGTGGGCGGCGTGTACGTCGGGCGCGGGCAGGAAGCGATTGCCGTCGGCTCTACCATCCAACTCACCCCGGACGATGTTGTGGTGCCCACGCACCGCGATTTCTCCGCCTTCCTGATCCGCGGCTTCTCGCTGCGGGAGATGTTCGCGAACTGGCTGGGACGCGCCAACGGCCCCACGCGCGGGCGCGACGGCTCGCTGCACTTTGGCGACATGCAGCGGGGCGTCGTCGCCATTATTTCGCACCTGGGTTCGTGGTGTCCGGTTGCCTGTGGGGTGGCGATGGCGCTCAAGCGGCGCGGGCAGGGAAACGTGGTTCTGGTTTTCTTTGGCGATGGGACCTCGAGCGAGGGCGATGTCCACGAGGCGATGAACTGGGCGGCGGTGATGAAGCTGCCTGTCGTCTTCATGTGCAACAACAACGCTTTCGCCTATTCCACCCCCGCCGAGAAGCAATTTGCGGTGAAGTCGCTCGCGGTGCGCGGCCCCGCCTACGGTATGCCTGGTGTGTCCGTGGACGGGAATGACGTGCTGGCGGTTTATGAAGCGGCCCGCCAGGCCATCGCGCGCGCCCGCGCGGGCCGGGGACCCAGTCTCATTGAGTGCAAGACGTTTCGCATGGCCGGCCATTCCGCCCACGACGCGGCTGAGTATGTCCCCGAAAAACTCCGCCGTAAATGGGCCGCGAAGGAGCCCATCGCGCGCCTGGAAAAGCTGCTGCTCGCGCGGCGCATCCTGACGCGCGACCGTATACGCGAGATGGAGCAGGCCATCCAGAAGGAGATCGACGAGGCTGTAGCGCAGGCCGAAGCGAGCCCTCTCCCGGAGGCTGCGAGCACTCCGGAAGGCGTCTATTGCGGCGCGGACTGTTGGTGGGAGAAGAAGAATTGAGCCATTGAGTGATTGAGAGATTGTGTGAATTAAGAGCCGGTCCGCCAAATGGCCTGTGTTTCGCTCAATTACTCAATCACTCAATCACACAATCGATCAATCGCTAGGTGAGGCAATTATGCCCCTCATGACTTATCTCGACGCCATCCACCAGGGAATCTGGGAGGAGATGGAGCGCGACTCCTCGGTCTTTCTGCTGGGCGAAGATATCGGCGCTTATGGCGGCGCCTTCAAGGTCACGGCCGGGATGCTGGAGAAGTTCGGCCCCGAGCGCGTGATTGACACGCCCATTTCCGAGTCGGCCATTGTCGGCGCCGCGGTGGGCGCGGCGCTGATGGGCCTGCGGCCGGTGGCGGAGATGCAGTTCATGGACTTCATCGCCTGCGGCTTCGACCAGGTTGTCAACATGGCCGCGAAGATCCACTATCGCTGGGGACCGGCGGTGCCCCTGGTGATCCGCGGGCCCGCGGGCGCGGGCGTGCACGGCGGGCCGTTCCATTCCCAATCGAACGAGATGTGGTTTGTGCACACGCCCGGACTGAAGGTGGTGATGCCCGCCACCGCCTACGATGCCAAAGGGCTCATCAAGGCCGCCATCCGCGACGATAATCCCGTGATCTTCTTCGAGCACAAATTCCTCTACCGGCGCATCAAGGACGAAGTGCCGGCGGACGATTATGTGGTGCCGCTGGGCCAGGCGGCGGTGCGGCGCGCGGGAACAGACATCGCGGTCATCACTTATGGCGCCATGGTGTGGACGGCGCTGGAGGCGGCCCAGGAGCTGGAAAAGGAAGGCCTGTCCCTGGAGGTCGTTGACCTGCGGACGCTGTTGCCCTACGATGAGCAAACGGTGCTCGCGAGTGTGCGCAAGTGCAACAAGGTGATTCTGCTGCACGAGGATACACGCACCGGCGGCATGGCGAGCGAACTGGCGGCCCTGATCGCCGAACAGGCCTTCGAGGACCTCGACGGGCCCATCGTCCGCGTCACGGCGCCGGACACCCCGGTGCCGTATTCGCCGCCACTCGAAGAATACTTCTTGCCGAATGCGCAGAAAGTGGTGGCGGCAGCGAGGAAGCTCGCGGAGTACTGAAGAGCAGTCAACAGTTGACAGTCGACAGTTGACAGTGGACAGGAATCCCTAGATCGTTGACGAGGGAGAGAACATGCAGCACTTTTCAAATCTCAAGGTGTGGCAGCGCAGCCATGCTATTGTGCTATCGATCTACCGACTGACCTCTGCATTTCCTCCCGGTGAGCGGTTCGGGCTTGTCTCCCAACTTCGGCGCGCCGCAGTTTCCGTCCCCACCAACATCGCAGAGGGCTCGAAGCGCCGGGGTAGCCAGGATTATTCGCGTTTCCTTAACATCGCGGAGGGATCACTGGCAGAAACAGAATATCTGCTTTTGCTGAGCCGCGATCTCGGGTACATCACTGAGGCAAAGTCGAAGCCCCTTTTGGCGGAGATTTCAGAAATCGCACGAATGCTGTGCGGTCTGCGGACCAAGGTCGAATCTGCTCTTGCGGCCTGAAGGTCTTTTGCCTGGTTGTCTTCTTGCTGTCAACTGTCAACTGTTGACTGTCGACTGATTTGAGGTCTTTCCATGCCCACCAAGGTCATCATGCCCCAGATGGGGGAAAGCGTCGCGGAGGGAACGGTCACCAAGTGGCTGAAGAAGGTGGGGACGCACGTGGAACGCGACGAACCCCTCTTCGAGATTTCCACCGAC
>Ga0315282_10010618_pt1 | contig 14387 bp, 15 predicted proteins | sample YL17G07_20_MG_FD_203693 | JGI IMG/M metagenome (GOLD analysis project Ga0315282, IMG submission 203693) | Sediment microbial communities from Yellowstone Lake, YNP, Wyoming, USA - YL17G07_20 | ecosystem: Environmental > Aquatic > Freshwater > Lake > Sediment | place: USA: Wyoming | collected...
AGTCTCCACCTCCGGTCAGAACACCAATCTTTCTATGCATTTCAATCCTCCCCTTTGCAAAGACTCATCTGCTACGTTTCAAGCATACCATGCATCTGATAGAAGACCATACTGCCTATGTACGATTGCCAACGGAAGATTGCGCAGCCAGAAATTCACACAGTACAATTATATCCCTTTCTCACCAAACAATGCATCCTAATGTGCAATCAAAAACATCTTGAAAGTGGAGACCGTACGGCAGGCCAATGATAAGGTAGCACAAATCGCTACGGCTTTCCTCGTTCTAGGCGAATTGGCTTGGCTTCCAACAACCCTAGATAGATGAGTTCCCTGCGCCTCTGTAATCTAGAGATGATGCTATCGAGACTTCCCAACGCAACTCCCTGGGAAGCCTCCCTTTCTAGCTGGGTCAGCGCATTTTTCAGACTTTCCCAAGTGACCCAGGGTTGCCCAAGGGTAATGTTGTCTTTAGGGACAAGTCTTAAATCCTCCCCCAAGGACACGGCCCAAGCGGTATCACCCAATCCCTGGAGAGTAGCATCAAAGCTCGATAGCCCTGCGTTGACAGCAGCAAATTTATCTCTGGTGATTATTCCCCCGAAAATTAAGCCAGCTGCGGCTGCCCCCAGGCTAGCCCCTAACCTTTTCCCATCTCTCATAATCGACGTGTATCCCCTAGTCCGAGCTAGAGATCTTCTCTGTGCTTCGAGTCTATGATTCAAGAATGCTATTTTGAATGACTCTGCCTGTCTACGCACCTCCTCAAACTTCGTGGAAAATGTTCCGGCTCTACCTTTGATTGACGCAATTTCTTGCTTCAATTCATCCAGGGTTTGCTCCCAATCGTTACTTGACATCAATGCCCCTCCACTCTGTTTTTCACTTCTTTGATAAAATCTGCTAGTTCTCTGAGCGACTCTTCGCCCTTTTGACCGCGCAAGACTCGGAGCGATTTTTGCTTGACTTAGTGTCATACTGACCTTAATATTTGGGTTAATAGCAGCGAGAACTGGCCTCAAGCCGGCCTCAGGTAAATACGAGCAAACGCCCATTCGTTAACGAGCGTGACTGCTTAAAAGGTGAAATTCGAGGTGGGGAATTACGGGAGGGTCCCTCGTCAACAAAGAATGAGAGCGAAATCAAGGAATCCTAGTTTCGATATTTGTACTATCCTGGCCACAGCGTGTATCGCTGGCCCTGTCCTATTCTGTATAGTTTTGGCTGTTACCCAGTCGCTTCACCCTGGGTACAGCCCTATTAGTCAGTCGACCAGTGATCTGGCATTCGGCCCTTATGGCTGGCTTCAGACCGCTGATTTCTTCTTTTTGGGCTTAGTGATGATAGCCTTCGGTGTAGCGCTCTATCTTGGCATCCAAAGGAAACGAGGTTTGCGGATAGCGACCGGCGTGTTTGTTTTAATGGGTCTGGGTGAGATGCTTATCGGCATTTTCCAGGCGGACTTAGGCAAAAGTTTACCAATCACGCTCCACGCTCTCATCCACCAGGTAGCCGCGAGCGTGAGTGCGGTGGCTTTTCCTGCCGTCGCATTCTTGATGTTACCCAGTATGAAGGCAGACCCTCGCTGGAAAGGACTTGCAACTTACACTGTTATTGCAGCGGGAGTGGCCATCGGTCTGCTAATTGGGAGAGAGGCGTGGCTGCTTACCCACTGGCTGGATCCCTGGTGGGGCCTGTACGAGAGAGTCCTAATGGCAAATTCCCTTATCTGGGTCGAGATAATGGCAATTCGACTTTTACGCATCTACCGGTGTGAGCGTCTTAAAACATAAGACGATATAAGCCACAGTTGGTCTGGTGATGAACTGGTCGGAACACGAGGTAGCCGACAAGCGGTCGGTGAACCTTTTGGCTTTTTGTTCATCCGAACGTCTGAAGGGCGCATCAGGAATTGCAGACATCATTGCGGGTACGTGGTAAGACTCCATTTCCGGGTGGAAGTTCCCAGTGCTTTACCTCATAATACATTAACCTCTGAGTTTCCATGCGCTTTGCGGTCTTAGCGTCATTCGCTGTTGCAAAACGAAATTCAAGTTCTCAACCCTGTATGCAAGAGAACCGCAGTTATTCGCCCTCACTTGACACAATTGGCTACTGACTCTACACTGTTTATTGTCCCAAGCGAGGTTTAACAGCGATGATATGTCCTACCTGCAAGAGTCATATGATAGTGGTTGAGCATAAGAAGATTGAACTTGATTATTGCCCTAGGTGCCATGGGGTATGGTTTGATTCAGGAGAACTGGAGCTTTTTCTGGATTCTCTCAATCTAGAGAACCATGACCAGTTTGTCAGTAACATGCTTAATGCCCCTGAGGCCAAAACACCGGAGAAGAAGCGAAGGTGCCCGATTTGCGCTCAGAAAATGAGAAAAGTAGTTATAGGTGAGAAGCCTAGCATACTCATTGATGTCTGCCGGAGAGCAGACGGTCTGTGGTTTGACGGTGGCGAGGTCGGTCAACTGATAAAGCAATTACCCGAGAAGCCCTCAGGAAAACCAGGTTCGCACCACCACATCGGTGCTTTCCTGGGAGAAGTATTCAAAGAGCGGGAGTAGACTAGCGGTAGTAAGAAGTAACATAAATATGGAGGTGCACAGATGATTCCAGTTTGGGTTTGGGTTATTGTTGGCATTATCGTCATCGGTCTCATCGCCTTCTGGGTGACCTATAACGGTCTGATCAGGCTGCGCAATCAAACAAGGAATGCCTGGGCGCAGATAGATGTCCAGTTAAAAAGGCGACATGACCTCATCCCCAACCTTGTGGAAACGGTTAAGGGCTACATGAAATTCGAACGTGAGACGCTGGAAGCGGTAACCAAAGCTCGGAATATCGCAGTGCAGGCGGCTTCAGCCGGAGCCGCAGAACGGGGCAAGACGGAAGGTGAGCTCAGTGGTGCCCTCGCCCGCCTGCTGGCGGTGGTTGAAAGATACCCCGACCTCAAAGCCAATCAGAACTTCCTGGCGCTTCAGGAACAGCTGACTTCGACTGAGAACAAGATAAGCTTCTCCCGCCAGTACTACAACGATTCGGTCTTAAAATATAACAACCAGACCCAGATGTTCCCTTCCAACATTATAGCCAGTATGACTGGTTTCAAAGCGGGTGAATTCTTTGAGGTTACAGTGGCTGAGGAAAGAGAGGTACCCAAGGTCAGCTTCCCCTAATTGGAGATGACATAGCCTATGTGGGAACAGATCAGGTCTAACCAGGTAAAGTCAGCAATGCTGGTAGCCCTTATGGGCGCTTTGCTGCTAGTGCTTGGTTATTTTCTAGGTCTCCTTTTTGGTAGTGGCATCGCGGGCGTTATTATTGCCCTAATCGTGTGGGGAATAATGAACCTGGTAGCCTTCTTCCAGGGGGACAGCATCCTGCTGGCGATATCAGGCGCTAGGAAAATCAGTCCGGATGACCACCCCCGCCTCTATAACGTGGTCGAGGAGATGAAGATTGCCTCCGGGCTGGAGAAGATGCCCGACGTCTACATTATTGACGACCCAGCCCTGAACGCCTTCTCCACGGGTCGAGACCCTAACCGGGCTAGTGTGGCCATTACCTCCGGGCTGCTGCAAAAGCTCAACCGCGATGAACTCCAGGGGGTCATCGGCCATGAAGTTGCCCACATCAAGCACCGGGACGTGCTCCTTATGGTGCTGTTGAGTGTGCTCCTGGGGAGCATCGTTATTTTAGCCTGGTACGCGTCTCGGTTTATGTTTCTGACTGGTGCTAGCGGTGGCCGAAGTAGAAGCTCGTCTGGTAGAGGGGGTGGAGCAGAATTAATAATTATTGCCGTTGGTGTTGTCTTGATGATACTAGCGCCAATTGCGGCACAGCTCATCTACTTCGCCGTTTCCAGAAGGAGAGAGTATTTAGCCGATGCTTCTTCAGCCCTTTATACCCGGTACCCTGAAGGACTGGCCTCAGCGCTGGAAAAGCTGGCTACCTCGGACACCAGCGTCAGAACGGCCAATAAAGCCACAGCACCGATGTACATCATCAACCCCTTCCACAAAAAGGGCATGTCCATTGATAGTCTGACCAGCACTCACCCACCTATCGCCGAGAGGGTCCGTATCCTGCGTTCCATGGCTGGTGCTTCCCTGGCTGACTATGAGCGGGCTTACCAGCAGGCAAAGGGTGGGGCTGGTATTGTTCCTGCCTCAGCTCTGGCTGGCGCCGGTGCCATGGCCTTGCGAGCGGCGTCACCTGAGACAAAGCCCGTGGAAGAGTTCCCGCAGAGGGTCGAACGCGCCCGAGAAACATCAGACCTGATGTGGCGACTGAGCAATTACAAGACCATCCCCTGCGAGTGCGGCACCACGCTGAGGATACCCCCCAATTTCAGAGCGCCCGCTGTCAGGTGCCCGCACTGTGGGCAGATCCACCAGGTGTAAGACCGGTCATCAATTCCTCTCAACAATTCTTACAGGGCCTCAAACAACGACTTCATCTGAGGTCTCAGTCTTTCAAGCGCGCCTAGAAAGCTTCCCTTGACCAGGCATGGGCGAGACTGGCAAGAGCATCTTTACCCTGGTCCCGACCCCTTCCTGGCTGTGTATTTCAATCTGGCCGCTGTGAAGCGTGATAACCTGTTTGACAATGGCTAATCCCAGTCCCGCTCCGCGTGCAGACGGGCGGGGCATGTCAGCTTTGTAGAACGGCTCCATAACACGGGATAGATGCTCTCGTGGTATGCCTTGTCCAGAGTCTGACACCTCAATAACCGCCAAGCCCTTCTCTTGACCAAGAGTCAGTTTGACGCGTCCTCCTCTCGGTGTGAACTTTATGGCATTATCAACGACATTGAGAACCATTTGCTTAAGCAAATCGTAATCGCCAGAGATTATCACATCCTCACTGGCAGTTAAACTCAGCTCTAAGCCTTCTGCCAATACGTATACTTGTCTCACGATTTCTTCCATCAATTCCCTGAGGTTCACTTCCTGAAGTACAAGGGCCGGCTTAGAGTCTAGTTGCGCATTTAGCAGCAGATTATTGGTCATCCGAACAAGCCTGCGCACTTCTTTGGCTGTCCTCTGCAAGCTCTCTCTGATCTCGGGATCCGTCGACGGTTGCATCAGCAGAACTTCTATCTGTCCCTGGATAGCAGTGAGCGGGGTTCTCAGCTCATGAGACGCGCTGGCGACAAATGTCTCCTTTGCTCTAAGTGCCGCATCCAGTCGGTGCCACATACTGTTCAGGCTGTCCGCCAATCGCTGCAGTTCTGGCGGGCGAGGTTCAGCCGGGAGCCCAGCAGTAAGGTTGGTATCTCCTATCTCCTGCACTCGGTTTAGGATCCTGTCCAGTGGGCGGAAACCACGCCTGAGTATGACCAGTCCCACGAAGACGGTCACCAGGCTACCTATGACACCCTCAACTATGGCATATCGCCATAGCCGGTTCTCGGCAGCAACTACAGGGGCGAGACTCTCCCCAGTTTGTATCACGGCAAAGGTCTCCAAGGTTGATGGGTCGCGTGCCTCAACCGTGTAAACCCGCAGCGCCTCGATGCCCCTGACCTTGATATTGTCGAGCCGCCCCTCATCGATACCGGGCAAACGCAATTGGCGATCCACAATCGGAACTATCGGCTCGGGGATATCACCAAACTTTACCAGAACATTCCCCTCAGGGTCACTTATACGGACGAAGAGGGGAATAGAGGAGAGCTGCTGTTCAGTAAGTTGCCGAATCACTTCAGCATAGCCTGCGGCGGGATTGGAACGGGCTGGGACGATGGTGGTGGTGACCGTCTTGGCACGTAGCTGGAGTTCCTCATCAAGATCTGCACGTAGACTGGCTACCATGATGTGTTGAGCCGTAAATGCCAGGGCGAATATGACGATAGGCATTGCCAGGGCGTACCAAAGGACAATCCGTGCACGAAGGCTCATTTTCATGGGTTCTCCTTCAGGACATAGCCGAAACCAAGCAACGTTTGTATCAGGTCGGCTTCTCCTTGTGCGTTTAGCTTTCGCCTTAAGAAGTTGATATACACCTTCAACGGGTCAGTTTCCCCTTCAAAATCATAACCCCATATGCGTTGGATGATGAACTCACGGCGCAAGGGCTTACCCGCGTTTTCTGCCAGCAACTTAAGTAATTCGAACTCGCGGGTCGTCAGAATAATAGCTCGGTTACCTCGCTGAACCTGTCGTCGCTCAGTATCTACCTCAAGGTCACCTACTCGGATTATGCCCTCCTTGCCGGCGGAGCGACGAAGGACAGCCCGAACCCGAGCAAGAAGCTCTTCAAAGGCGAAGGGCTTGGGAAGATAGTCATCGGCACCAGCTTCAAGCCCGTGAACGCGCTCGCCAACCAGGTGACGCGCGGTGAGGATAACGATGCCCATATCTCCGCTACCACGCAGCTCCCGGCAGACATCAATGCCATCCATATCTGGAAGCATTAAGTCGAGCACTACGAGGTCAGGGTTATTGGAGTGAGCCATCTCCAGTCCCTGGCGCCCGGTATGGGCCACCTCGACCTCAAAGCCGCAGTGAAGTAACCCGCGCCTCACAAAATCAGCGACGTCAGGTTCGTCTTCAATGATCAGGATCTTCACCATATGTCCATTGCCAGTTTCAAGCCTGTACCACCGAACAGGTCTGCCATTATTATACATCAGCCAGTACTGTGTTTAATAGCAATGCCGTTCCCTCAAAGGGCTGATTTTAACCATCATTTAACCCCGGTTCAACCCGGTTTTTACCCCTGCGTATTACTCTAAGTAGTAAAGGGGTAGTGAAACCAATGAAAGTGGCCCTGCTCTGTGGTGGAGTCGGCAGAAGGATGGCGCCAATAACGAAAGATAAGGCATTACTGAAGTTTATTGGCAAGCCTCTTATTGTCCATCAAATCAATACGGCTATGACGGCCGGGTTTAACCGATTTGTAATTATCGCCAATCCTTATAGCATTGCTGACCTCCAATCGGCCGTAGCTGGACTCAGAAATGTGGATATTGATTTCGCTAGGCAGGAGAAGCCCTTGGGTATAGCCAATGCCCTTCTGTGTGCTTCTGCCTTGCTGGGTGAAGAACCTTTTATTCTAGTAAACCCAAATGATATCTTTGAATCCCCAGCATACGCTCAGCTTTTAGGTGAATATGAGAAGAATAACAACTATTTTGGTTATCTCATCGCCCATGAAATGCAGAATTATTTCCCCGGTGGTTATTTAACAATAAACGAGGATAGCGAAATATGCCAGATTGTTGAGAAACCACCAAAGGGAGAACCACCCTCGAATCTGATAAGTATCGTTGTCCATCTCCACACTCATCCGCAAAAGCTACTAGATTATTTGGCTAAGACCATTTCCCCCTCTGACGATGTTTACGAGAAAGCTCTTGGTCAAATGATTCAAGATGGACACAAGATGAAGGCAGTCGCGTATGGCGGAGTCTGGCAGGCTATTAAGTATCCATGGCATATTCTGGATGCTATGGACTATTTCCTAAGCCGGTTAGCACATCAGATTTCGCCGATGGCTCAAATCTCAGAAAGGGCAATAGTTGATGGCAGGGTAGTCATAGAAGATAACGTAAGAATACTTGAAGGAGCCGTGATTCGCGGTCCGAGTTATATCGGACGAAATTCCATTATCGGCAACGGTGTTCTGGTGAGAAACTCAAATATAGGCGATAACTGTGTTATTGGCTATAACACCGAGATAAAGCATTCTTATATTGGAGATAGATGCTGGTTCCACTTCAACTACATTGGTGACTCGGTGATAGAAGATGATTGTGCCTTCGGAGCCGGTACTGTAACTGCCAATTTTCGTCTTGATGAGTCCAATATCAAAGTTAAAGTCAGCGACGAAGAAGTAGATACGGGGCACGATAAATTAGGAGCTCTGGTTGGTAAAGGCTCACGCACTGGCATAAATGCCAGCCTTATGCCAGGTATACGGGTTGGCGCCGATTCTCTTGTTGGTGCACATGTATGTTTAACGCGTGACCTAGAAGCGGGCAGAATGGCTCTAGCTGAAAGCCGATATCGGGTGTTGCCCAATAAGTTCAGGCTGGTTGAAGGCAAAAGGCAAGGACTGTTCAGAAAGTTAGTTGACTAACATGTGTGGCATCATTGGTCTCTGTAATGGACAACCGGCAGCCCCGGTTATTGTCGAAGCCTTGAAACGTATGGAGTATCGAGGCTACGACTCAGCGGGGATCGCAATCCTGGCTGACGGGCAATTACTTGTAAAGAAAGACATTGGTAGACTTTACCAAATTGAATCCAGACATAACTTAAGCTCACTTGCCGGTAATATCGCCATTGGTCATACCCGCTGGGCGACGCATGGTGGCGTCACGTCGGTTAATGCTCATCCCCATTGTGATTGCACTGGCCGTATCGCCGTTGTCCATAATGGCATTATCGAAAACTATCAGGAACTCAGGCGCCAACTAGTTGGCCGAGGACACCAGTTTATCTCAGAGACAGATACCGAAGTAATCCCTCATCTCATTGAAGAGGAGATAAAGAATGGTAGCCCTCTTGAGTCAGCTGTATTAGCCATAATCCCGAAGCTAGAAGGCTCCTATGCTTTCCTAGCTATTTCGTCCAATGACCCAGGCAAAATCGTTGGTACCAGAAAGGAGAGTCCTCTGGTTATCGGCGTAGGCACTCATCTTGCTTTCGCTGCCAGTGACGCTATGGCTCTGCCAGAGTATGTTAATCAAATAGTATTCCTGGATGACAGAGAGATAGCGGTACTGAGGGAAGACAGTGTTCATTTCCTTGACACTGCCGGCAACACGGTGCAAAAGCAGGCCAGGCAACTTACCACAAGGTGGAGCAACACCGATAAGCAGGGTTACCAATTCTTCATGCTGAAAGAGATAATGGAGCAGCCGCAAGTCCTGGAGAAAGCGGTAGCCCAGGACAAAGAACTATTCAACGAAATCGCGCTGGATATCCTGAGGGCAGAACAGGTAATTATCACTGCCTGCGGTACTTCAAGGTATGCCGCTCTGGTTGGTAGATACTTCTTTTCCAAATTAGGCCGGAAGTTCTGTGATGTAGTTATGGCTTCTGAGCTCCCATATTTTGCTGAGGCAATTGATAGGAACACCCTGGTCTTAGCTGTTTCACAAAGTGGTGAGACGGCGGACGTTGTCCAAGGTGTCAAAATGGCCAAAACTGCTGGAGCCAAGGTGATTTCTATTATTAACCGACCGCAGTCTCTGCTATCGGAGTTAAGCCACCGCGTTGTCTATCTTAACTGCGGCCCTGAGCTATCCGTCGCCGCTACCAAGTCTTTCTTGAGCCAATTGGTAATCTTCTACCTTCTGTCTCTTTCCATGGTTAACTCATTTGATAACGCTGTCAAGAATCTTAAACAAATCAGCAGTAAGATTGCCGAAACTATTGATTGGAATAATGACCAGCTTAAGAAACTTAGCCAGCAGCTAAAACACAAAAATGACTTTTATTGCATCGCCAGAGGGATTAACTTTGCCATTGCCTCAGAAGGCGCCTTAAAGCTTAAGGAGATTTCATATATCCATGCTGAGGGCATGCCCGCCGGCGAGCTAAAGCATGGGACCTTGGCCCTTATTGAGCCGGGCGTCCCAGTGGCTGTTATTTGCCCCAGCGACTATACTTTTCGGGAGACCCTCAGCAATGCTATGGAAGCCAAGTCCCGCGGTGCCTATATTATTGCCATTTCGGATGTGTACGACGAAATCTACGACTTTTGGGTCAAAATCCCTAAGGTTGATGAACTTTTATACCCCATAGTTACTGTAGTACCTCTTCAACTCCTGGCTTATCATTTGGCAGTCAGTCGGGGACATGACCCGGACAGACCTCGCAATCTGGCAAAGTCAGTTACTGTAAAGTGAGGTAATGTACATGATAGTCTGGGGATAAAGGCATGACTGAATTCAAGATACATAACATATTTATAAGTGTAGTGATTCCAGCCTTCAACGAGGAAAAGTTCTTACCTCAATGTCTTGAGTCCTTAAGAAATCAGGACTACGAAGGCGAATACGAAATTATCGTGGCCGATAACGGCAGCACCGATAACACGGCTAGTATTGCCCGAAACTTTGGAGCAAGGGTTGTATCTTGCCCTGAGAGAAAAGGTGTATTTTATGCCCGACAAGTCGGTGCCGATGCTGCGCGCGGTGACATAATCGCCCAAGCCGATGCCGATACCATTTATCCCAGACATTGGCTAAAAAGGATAGCCGACCAATTTGCTTCGCACCCGGAGGCTGTTGCCATAGCCGGTAGGTATATCTATAGAGATCCCCCGTCTTGGGCAAAAGTTGAATATGTTCTGAGACATTACATAAGCAGGTTAACCATTGCCCTTTTTGGCAGACCATTAGTTATCTCCGGAGCCACTTTTGCCTTTCGCCGAAGGGCATTCTTAAATGGAAATGGATATAAAGGCATATCATATTCGCCGGACCAATACGGCATTTCGGGCCGGCTAAGTAAGATGGGAAAGATTTTATACGACCCAGATTTGTGTGTCTTGACTTCCTCGCGAGCTGTCGAAAAAAAGTCTTTTTTTGTTATTATAATGGATTTTTTGGTTCATTTTAGCCATTGGGGTGTGTATTTCTGTAAGTGCCGAATAAGCGCCGTGCAAGAATTCACTACCAAAACACCAGCAAGGCGAGTTGCCACCAGGCTACTCCCGGTGCCAATGTTAGTTATCTTTCTTGGTATGTACGGATACTTTGTACCAACATCGCCTGTTTTTGGGAAGGTCTACTATAAGGCAACCTCCACAGACAATGTCGTGGCTCTAACCTTTGACGATGGGCCGAATGAGCCGTACACATCACAAATTCTTGATATTCTCGCCAGCCATAATATCAAGGCAACTTTCTTCGTCATCGGTAAAAATGTGGAGCTTTACCCGAAAACCGCCAAACGCATTGTAGCTGAGGGACATGTGGTGGGCAACCATTCTTATAGTCACAACGCCAATCATGCCCTCACTGAATATGGTTCCAAAGACCTGCAACTGGCACAAGAAGTCATATTCAATGTTACTGGTGTCAAACCCCACCTCTACCGTCCGCCACATGGCAAAAAGTCGCCATGGGAACTTCAAGCCGTCAAGAAAGACGGACTGATTGAGGTAACCTGGAGCGTTTCGGCAAATGATCAGCATGTTCTAGCTTTTTTGGGTAAGCCATCGCCGGAAACATTTGCCAGAGAGATTGTCGGTGAAACTAACCCCGGGGAAATAATACTTCTACACGATGGCTACGGGACCTCACACGGTACCGCCGAATCGGATAAAAGCCTCACTGTTGAGGCGTTACCGCTAATTATTGGGCAATTGCAGGCAAAAGGGTACAGGTTTATAACGGTTCCCGAACTTCTTAATGTACCGGCATACAATGAGGTACTACCATGAGTCTGGAAAATGCTCTGACGCAAATTCTGCAACTTACCACTACTCTTGACCCGAGAATGGCAGCACTCCTTTTTATCATATGTACTATCGGAGAATTTGGCATATCAATTCCGTACGTACTGGAAAGCATATGGCTGCTCGTGGGCTACCAGCTTGGCGCCGGCGTGTTATCACCTCTTCACCTGGTGGGCTTGTGGTTAGCCGCCCAATGTGGGAGACAGGCGGGGTCCATGGCGCTATATCATGTAGCGAAATTCGGCACCACACCACTGGTAAGGTTTTATCACAAACTGCGTGGTTCGCGATTTTTCCCTAAAGTGACAGTTAATTCCAAGATACTCAACCGCATTAACCTTTCGTCTCCATTCTCGGTGGCCTTTGGCAGATTGTTTGGGATGAGGATTCCGCTGACCTTAACATTAGCTGTAAAGAAGAGACAGAGAATGCTGTCAATGGGAGTCTTACTTTCCAGCGTTGTCTGGGACACGATATATATCTCCCTGGGCATAGCCGTTGGAACGACGACAGCGATAAAACCGGTTCATATGTTCCTTGCCTCAGCGGCCGGACTAACGCTTATCTATCTGATCACTTTCCTTGTCCGGCGTTTGATAAGACGTCTACATCCAGCAAGTAGCTCTGTGTCACACTCGCCTACACTGGCAACCGAGGATAAAAATGTCTAAGAGAAATACTGGTTACAAGAGACTTGCTCGCGGTGGAAATCGCATTAAGTCGCATTAAGAGGTGATTGCAAAATGTCTGTAAACGAAACATCAGTAAAGAAAAAACAGCCAAATGTAGCCTCAATAAGTTACAATAAACTTTCCTGGGTTTATATTGAGAAGCCGACCCGGGCTGAAGCAGATTACCTGGCGCAAAACTATCCTTTCCATCCTCTCAACCTTGACGACATTCTCGGCCGAATACAACGCCCCAAGATTGATGAATACAAAGACCATCTTTTCGTTGTTCTTCATTTTCCTGTCTTTGATAAGCAAACTCAAATGATCATGCCCAGTGAAGTCGACATTTTCATTGGTGAGGATTATCTGGTCACGGTTCACTGCTCCGGTGACCTAAAGCCACTTACCGCATTTTTCCAGCAGTGCCAAAGTGATGAGAAAAGTCGGCAAACATATATGGGGCAAGGTTCGGGATTTCTCCTTTACCACATTCTTCATACTTTAACCGAATATTGTAGCCCCATGCTGAATAGGATAACTGAAAGCATTGAAGCAGTAGAGAATGTTATCTTTGTCAAGACTACTATCGACACAGTTCGGCGTATCTCTTTGATTCGACGGGACCTTATTTCCCTCCGCAGTGTTATCCATCCCCAAATCGCCGTGATTGAGACCCTGGAGAGAGAGGAATATCCCTTCTTTAAAGAGGGGCGGGAGGCTTATTTTGGTGACATTGCCGACCATTACCGCAAGGTCTGGGATGGGCTGCAAGATGCGAAAGAGGTCATAGATAGCCTTACTGATACCAGCAACTGGCTTACCTCACACAATATCCAGGAAGTAATGCGGGTTTTGACTATTTTCATGGCAATTGTCATGCCAGTCGAGGTGGTGGCAAGCATAGAAGGCTCAAACCTGCTACCGGAATCGTGGCTGCATAACCCAACGCTGTTCCATTTTAGCTTTCTGGTTCAGGCGGTTATTGTTATTATAATGCTTATTTTCCTGCGTCGAAGGCGGTGGATCTAGTTTGGTCAATGGAATTCGGGAATGAAGACGGTAATAAAGTCCAGGTACTTTGGCCGAATAGGGATAGCACTGGTGGTATTAGTTGCCCTTGTTGATTTCATCTTGGGCATCTATCATCTGACCCACCACGGACTGGGTTCAGGTATTACTGAGCTAGTCTCGGCTAGCCTGCTGGCTACGGCCGGCTACCTTATTTCCAATTCCTGACGAAAAAGAGGGGGCTACTTAGGCCTTCGAAGAACAAGAGAGCTTATCATTACTGCCAATACTATCCCCCCTGCAGAGGTGAAGACGAATTCAGGCACCTTAATTCCGCTAATGTTGAATATGATAGTCCCCAGAAGCGACCTTGTGCGCACCCAGCTCTCACTCGGGTCGTAGTGCCTTCTCAGCATGTATTCCAAATCAGTTAGGGAGCAAGACTTCAATATTCTTGTCCAGGATGTCACCCAGAAGCCCAGTGCCAGCGCAGCGACTCCCCAGAAAAAGAAGTGCCAGTTACGACGTCCTCTGAAGAAGCCTAGCGCCAGAAGTATAGCGGAAACAGCAAAGAAGCCCATGAGGAAAAGGTGTAGACCCATGACTGCATCAGCCAGAATTTTCCAGAGCATAATCCTCCCAAGATTTCGCCAGCAAAAGTCAAACGCTCGGTTAAGATATCACCCCCAGCATAATCCCGCAACAGGTATCTAATACTCAAAGCCAGTCAACTTAACCCTGCAATCCAACAAGGGTGAACTGGGCTGGTCATCAGTTTACGATAGAATTCGTCGCTATCTATATCGACTCCGTCGCGATAAACTTCGTCACCAAAACGAAGATATACCGGTATCACCATGATCCCCAACTTCTTGGCTGCCTCTTGAGTAATGTCCGAGCCGCTGTCGGTAACAATCTTAACTGTCATAGGTCAAGATGTCCTTGAAAAGACGGTACGGGCGTTGAGACTTAAAGTATACTGCTGGGGGCTAGTTTGCGCAAATTAGTTTGCGGAAACCCTCCCACCCCCGGGCGAATTGATTTTTCTAGAGTCCCGCCCAGCCATCCAATCTACACCGCAAAACGCTGACTTGAGAGGATTTTGTAGCTAGTCTATTCTTTGACTCGTACCAGTTTCCCACTGCACAATTGTCCATTATGTGCAATTTGCAATAAAAAGGCTGGGTATTCATCACGTACAAATACCCAGCCTTCGTTGATTCTTATGCTTGTAATTTCAGCTCTTACCGATTCTAAACATCTTAGTTCCACATAC
>Ga0315282_10010619_pt1 | contig 14386 bp, 10 predicted proteins | sample YL17G07_20_MG_FD_203693 | JGI IMG/M metagenome (GOLD analysis project Ga0315282, IMG submission 203693) | Sediment microbial communities from Yellowstone Lake, YNP, Wyoming, USA - YL17G07_20 | ecosystem: Environmental > Aquatic > Freshwater > Lake > Sediment | place: USA: Wyoming | collected...
GCTCTTCGCCTTCGATGTCCCTGTCCAAAAGAAATACTGGCCGCATGCCGAATGTATCGCCTCTAGAGCCTCGATCACAGACGGGGGAAGCGGAAGACGTACTGGAACATTGGTCTTTTGCGTGTAAAGAAACAGGCTACCATCCTTTATGTCTGCCCTTCGTATCGTGACCGCATCGCGAATTCGCAGGCCGCTATACCTCAGTAATAAGACCAAGCCCTTAACCCGTTGGGCATACTGTTTGCCTGCGCGAGGGTACTTTTCCGAATAGACGTCACATGCCGCAAGAATCCGTGTCATTTCCTCGGGCTCAAAAGGTAGCGTTGGCGGGTCTTTGACGATTGGGCTTTTGAGTTTGCTTGCAGGATTGTCGGGGACGTGACCTCTCTGGACTGCGAAGTGGAACAGCGCACGCAACCGTTCCAGTTTCTTCTTCGCTGAAATGTTTTTGTTCCTCCATGAAGCGCGAAACTCGTCCAGCCAGTTCACTCCGACCTCCTGAATCAGCTGCAGTCCATGCATTCGGGCGAATTCCCGCAGCTCCCGACACAGAAGGCGGTACTTGTAAAGCGAGGCCTCGCGTAGACCCTGTGCCTGCTTGGAGCGAAGAAACCTCTCACAAACGGCATCAATAGTAACCAGGTCGACTTCTGTTTTGTGCTCTGGTGCGGCGGAACCTTCGACCTCCCATTGGCGTACCCGCTCCTGCGCCTTCTCCCAATCGCGCAGCCCGAGAGATTGCCGAATCTCTCTGCCGGTCAGAGTTCCGTCAACCCAGATCGGACATTGGCAACGGCGATATTTCCGCCCTTCGCCTCGATGTGGACAGCCTTTTAGGTGGCGACGGTATGGTGTTAGCATAGGAGTTATATATTACCTATTGCTTGGTAGTTTGACTAATTTATTATTTTGCTGATTCACAACGGCCTTGTCCGGCTTTGCGGACAACTTCTCATGAACACGACGGGCAATACTTCCTGGGATTCGGAGCGTTTTATAGGGGCGTTTATGTCCCGGGCGTAGACTTGGGATCACTAACACGCCCGGCTCATGGAGGAACAGCCGACGAACAGTGTCGGGGCTCACCCCCCACAAAGAAGCTAGCTCACCCGGTGTGTAGTGACGCTCGCTAAATGCTCCAGGTGCTGGTTGCAGCTTTGGCTCGGTTTCGCTCATTGGCGAACCGAACATCCCTCCCCAGAGCGGGGAGGTCCGAGCCAAGCCCCAGGCTAAGACACCGATGGCAAACTGTCAAGTGGTTTTTGGACTAATTTCTTATTACCTGATTTGCTAGAATCGCCAAAACCGCCAGAATCGCACTTCGCCAGCGCCTCATCGCGCAATCAGCGGCTCGTTGGGCAGATCGCGGCTGAGAAACCTGCCAATGTGAGAGGGTGAGCCGCAGGGCACTGGGATTGTTTCCGGGTGCTCCGCGTCCCTGCCAGAATTTCGGACCGCGCTTGTCCGCCTCAACGATGTTGGAGAGGGTGGTGTACCACCTGCTACCGTTGGCGCGGCAAATAGGTCGGTGTACCCCCAAGGCGCTCAAGCTCAGCAACCCCCGGGGTACTTAACCAACTCAAGAACTCACTTGCTGACAAGCTCCCGGCGTGAACACGCAATAGACCCTCCATAAAGAGCGTGTGCTCCACCAGGGTTATGTCGTAGGAGGCGGCTGCCTTCTTCTTCGAGGTTTCATCAAACTGTGGTTTTCCGAGCGTCACTCGCCGCATCGACGGGTCAAAATCGGCGGCCTTCTGAAGAATCGCCCACGCCTCTTCCTTCTTGATTAGCGGCGGCGACTTACTGCAGGTTTTGCACTCGATCAGTACTCCAGTCTTTCCCAACTGAATGTGCAAGTCCGGAACGTTCTGGCGCTTACTGTCGTCAAGAGCGGTCACAACCCACCCGGTTTCGATTTGGAGCAACTTCGTGATGGCTTTTTCATAATCGACTCCGAGTGCCTGATTACAGGCATCGACCAGCTGTCCGATCCCAAGCTCCTTTGCAACCCGTTCATGCGTGGCGGCGAATCGGCTAGGCCCATGGCCAATGGAGCTCGACGCAGCGTCGAGGAGAGCCTGTGCCCTGCGATCGCTCCGAAGTAATTGGGTTAGCGTATCCTTTGCCGTTGCAAGGATGTCCTGAAGTCTCATGATTCCCTGGGCAATTAGAGCCATCGCACGCTGTCGGCCGAAACCTGGGACTCTGTGACGCTCGGCAATGCGCATGATATCCAAAGCTTCCGCGGGCGCTCCCCACCGGACCCTCCGCGCCAGCATTGCGATCTGGTTGCCTACAGGCTGCGGGCACTTTAGATCGGGAACAGCGGCTAATTTGTGCAGACCATCAAGGACCCAACTGACATCGGTGGCCAAACGGTGAACTTGGCCCGACGAAACCCGCGTGGCGTGAGCAATTTTCCTGTCTGCTACTCCTTCGACAAAGAGCGCGATCGCTTGCGCGCACTGCGCCAGCCGCTGGTCCGCACGGTCGAGGGCGACGGGCAATTCCTTTCCTGACCAGAAGGCCACGCCGTCACCAGAGTTTCTGGTCGGGTAGGGAAGAAAACGCGAAGGACGCTGGCCGCGAAATTCGTCACTGGCGCAAACCGCGTAAATCAGCCCTGGAATCCATTCTTCAAACGAATCCGCCAGCTTGGGGCTTAACTTGGCAAGCATCCCGGCGAGTTGCACCGCTGTACCGGGTAGGAGACCCGATAGAGCAGTAGCTCTGCCAAGCGGCGTAATTAGGAGAGTGCCATCTGTCTCGACTAGTAATTCGTTAACAATGAGCCATTCGATAGCTTTTCCACTTTCAACCTCCAGGCTGGCCAGCTTCTTTGGGTTTCGGTCCAGAGTCTGATACCAGTAGAGCGTGTTTTGAAAGAAGGTGATCACTTCGGGACGGCTGCTCACCAGGCGAGAGGACACTAAGGCAAGGATTGATTTGCGGAGGCTGAGGTTCACCATCTGCGACTTCAAGGCATCGTTGTCCGGCCGGACGAGTTCGTTTGCGTAGTTTAGCTCAGCCTTATTGCGGGGAAGCAGAATTGCATACCCGTCAGAATGCATACCGAGGCGGCCCGCTCTGCCTGACATATTCCGATAGTCAGTACGTGTGATATGAGATCCTGCTCGGTCACCCCACTCGAACGTGAGCTTCGGGAACACGATCGATCTGAATGGAAAATTTACACCGGCCGCGAGTGTCGAGGTAGCAAAGCACACTTCGAATTGTGATTTGGAGAATCCTGCTTCAAGAACCTGCCGCTCAGGGGGAGATAGATCCGCGGAATGAAAAGCCACGCGCCTTTCCGCATTCTCTCGAAGTTGTTCTGATGATTCAGTCGGTTCAGAGAAGAGATCCAGTTGCTCGGCAAGCGCAATTCCTTCGCTGGCCCGCGGGCGGCTCCGCCCAAATGCCGCGGCGAAGTTTGCGGCCTCTCGTCGACTTTCAACAAATACAAGTATCGGTCCTCGTTTAAGTCTCAAAAGATGCCCGATAACATTCTGCATATCATCGGAGGGGCCCCAGTCACCCGTCATCTCATGTCCTTCCTCCTGACCAAATGTTGTCCGGTATACGCGGTTGGAGTACCAGATTTCCTGATGGAGAGGCACATCACGTTTTGTACTCTGAACCAAAACACATCGCATCCACCCCGCCAGATCTTCAGGATTCTCCACAGTCGCCGTCAATGCTACGAACTGCCTGACTCCACGCGCGCGCAATACCGAACAAAGTGCTTCTATGTCCGGCCCCCGTCCAGCATCCCCAACGATCTGCAGTTCATCCGCAACCACTAATGCATTGGAAGGGTTGAGCTGGCCAGTCAAAACAAGCCCCAGAGCCTTTTCATATGTGGCAACCAACATCTGGGCATCGATGTCGCCTTCTTCTCTGTCACCCGTGTTAAGCCCAACCGTGGCAATGGGAGAAATGGCATCTTCCCCAAATCTTGTTAGGAAATCCAAGTACTTTTGGTTGGCTAGAGCTTTGTGGGATACAAGGTAGATCGTTCGAACCCCTTCTCGCAACGCCGACAAGGCAGCAATTTCTCCGACAAGCGTCTTGCCAGAGGACGTCGGCGCGCTCACGACCGTGCTGCAACCGCCAGCTACACCCGCGCTTAGGGCCTTGACCTGAACATCGGTCAGGATGCTAATCCCCCAGCCTTGTAGACGCTCGATAAGCCAAGCAGACACGCCCGGCCCCGAGGCTTGGGTGACGTTCACAAGCCCGCCCCCTCTTCTGCCGATGGGCTGCCGCGACCCCTGCGCGAACCATTAAAATTCTCCATTATCGACTCCGGCTTTATCATCACAATACACCTCGCCGCTCTCGGATGCAATGAGGTGAGAGCTGTGTTGGGCATTGGAGGCTCGGAACTGGTGTGCTTGGGATTCGAGATTCCAGATTCGTGGATGGCGCAGAAGGCAAAAGGCAACCGTCTACCCCAGCCGGTCAACAGGCCACCCGCTACGAGAACGTATAACCCTCCTAATTCCAATCTACCGCCACCCGACAATGGTCTACTCGGAAACTGTCCCGCAACCTGCACCCAGTTGACGATAAGTCCGGGAACCGGAGATGTGGTCCTCCCCGTCGCCGGTTGTAGTCGGTCCGGAAGTTTGCTGGCGTTAGGTCGTTTTTGCGGTTCTTATTTCCCGACCGGACCCCAATCGGCCCCCAAAGGGACGGGAGAAAACATGGTGCAAAACCTAAGTTGGAGCCTGCCGATAAATCGGGCCTGTAGCCCCTAGGTTGCAGCAAGTCCAGTTTCACAGCTCCGAGCTGTGACGTAGACTGTCTCGCTTCCGATGGTACAGAAACTCGGGCAGGTCACGGCCAAGCGAAAGCTGTTGGCCTGATCGAGGGGGAGTGGCCGACCATACAACAGCTCGACTGGTTCACCCACATCGAAGCCAACGTGCCCAATGAGGGGCTAAGGGCATTGGGGCCAGAAGGGCAAAAAGGAAGCTCCGCTGTAGGGGGTTTCGCGCGACTGTGCGTACGCGCAGCACGGACTTCGGAAGGCTTGTTCACTTCCAAGTCGCCTAGCTACTGCCTTCGTAGGTCTATTTCTTCTAGGTTTGGCTCCATTTCCATTACATCGTTGAAGTAACTCAGCGCCTTACTGTAATGCGACTCAGGCAAATTGCTTGCGAACCTCTGAAATAGGCTGTCCAACTGGTATCCGTACCTCGTCAGCAAGCGTGTTACCGGGAAAAGACGATATCGCGTGTCGTTCGTCAATTGAGCCCGACCTCCTCGCCGAAGGCCATCGAGCCACTCTTTGACGCTATCGGCCAGCTCCAAGATTTTGCTGTTCCGGCCTCCGGTCGGCCTGGCACCGCACCAGCCGAGCACCGTTAAGAGTTTTGATCGATCCGAATACTTAAGGCACATGGTAACTGCCTGATCTTGATTGCACGCTGCATCGTCCGCCCTACCCCCTGGCGCCTGTTCGAAGGTCTCCTTCTTGGGCAACACGTAAGTAGCTTCATCTGCGCGGAACTCCTCGATAATTGACTGCTTCGCCAACAACGTAGGAACGAACAGTCCACACATGGTGATATGCATGAGAAATGCTGGATCCTCAGAGATCCCTTCCAGGTTTTTCTCGGGGATGCACATTATTCGGCAGATCCTTTGGGCGATCTCGGCGAATTTCTTGCCCTGTAAGAGCATTTCTACGCACACTTCGTTGGTTCTTTTAAAGTGGGTGTGCTCTATGAACGCCTCCATCCCGAGCCCAAATGCTTTGTCTCTCCTGTTATTGCGGGCCTCATGCAACTCGATCCTTGACTCGCCTGGAAAATCCTTTACGAGTTGGCGCAGCTTAGCGCTACCCGAACTATCACAAAATGACAACAACTCTCTGACTGAGTAAGGAAACAATAGGATTAGATTAGCGTTGGCTTCATCCAATGCATGTTTGATATAATCCGAGTAGTCAAAGGTTGTCACCTGCTCGACGAGCCTGCTGCCCAAGATTACCTTGTTTTCACTGGGCAGCCCCAATACGGGTTCCGTTTCAACGCACGGCCGATCACGGAGAAGAATCCGCTGCTCTGACAACTCGTCCTGCGCCCCTGTGAGGAATCCTTCGTTCCTGCAGATCTGAGGGGCATTACTTGGAGACCATACGCAAGCGGAGCGGCTCCATGCGCAGCGCTGCCCGGGAAGGGGAAGCTGCTTTCGAAAGCTCCGATCAGTCAGGACATCAAAAACAAAAGCCGTGGCTGAAGCGAGCGCGGCCAGCCTGTAGGAGTCAGCGTTCCGTGATCCTTTCTTCTTGTCCTTACCTGCATAATCCGAGACGCCCTTCACGATCCCAAATGGTATATTTCGCCTCTTACAGGCCATTCCGACGCCAAACGACTCCATTTCGAAGAGGCTTGCCTTCTCGCTTTTTTTCGCTTGTTGATTCACAACCTTAATCTGACTCGCGACCTTCCGCGTAAAGAAAGGACTTGCCACAACGGATTCGCCGGAGGCAACAACCGCGTGGTCCGATTTCACCCCTGTAGGGGGTGGCTCCTGGTCACAGTAGTCAGCGTATCGTGTGCAGAATTTGCTTTTGGCCTTCACGAACCACTGCTTGGCGTTTTTAATCCACACGCCAGAGCTTGAGGCTTTTTGCTCTGCTAAAGCAACAATGTTCGGGGATGGTATTACAGGGTCAGGTTTGCGTATGATAATCTTAAGGAATATCCTCTTCCTGGAACCCACACCTAGGCTCGCAAGGCCCTCTTTCACTTGCTTTATGAGTCTATTCCTCGATGAAGGATCCTTCCTTCGAGACTTCCGTCGCATCAAGCCCAGCAACGATTCGTCCTCAATCTTAGAGAGCGAGCTATAGCCAATAAGTTGCGCGAAAGCAACATCCCCTTTTTCCCAGGACTTCTGCAGGCCGCCTGCCACGCCCAGCATCAAGACTAAGCGCGGACAGAACTTATCCATGAGACGTAACGCCTGATCATATGCCCAAACGTTGCCCATCCCGTTAAGGTGTGCCCACGCGATGCTCAGTTCTTCCCCACGGGGACAAGTCAGACGAAGTAGCGGGACGCTTTGATCTCCAAAAAGGACCTTACCACCTGGATTGCATCGATATCCCTCCGCGAGGGGTACCTCCTCATTGAACACGTAGTCACGGATGAAGCACTCCTCTTGCAGGGCCGTTACAATCAGGATATCTGGGTAGGCGTTCAACATACAGCCTCCCTGACGGCCAGCGAGCAGCAGTTTTCAGTAATCATCTGCAGCTGCTCCGGCACCGGTCAGTGATTTACCGCGGTGCCGAATCAAGAAAGCGTGTCAAGCCTTCAACGTATAGACTTCTAAGGTTCTCACGATCCAGTCGTGCCGTCTGCATAACCACTCGCGAAAACGTGTACTTCTCCCAGTCGTTTGTAAGTAGCGTAATCCCGAATTCTTCTCGGTTGTCGTATATGGGCGTTCCAGGGTACGGGGTCATGAGGCTGAGAGTCAACCGCGTTGCACCGAGGTCCCGAAGGTGCAGTCCAAAGCGGATCGTATCCCAGACGCTTTCCACTGTATCGTTGGGGTGACCGATGATGAACCCGCAGGCAATTTGCCGGATCCCGGCCTTCGCGGCTGCACGAATTGCCGCCTCGACCTGCACCGTGGAAGTCGCCTTGTCAAGAGATTTCAGGACCGCGTCGTTACCAGATTCAACCCCAAACTGAACTACCCTGCAGCCAGCACTTGCCATCTCTTTCGCCATTTCAGCCGTGAACCCCGCTGCTCGGCAGAAACAACCCCACTCCACGTCAAGTTCCCTTTCCTTTATTCCACGGCAAAACTGGAACACTCTATTTCGGCGCAGGTTGAATGTGTCGTCATGGAAATCGAAATGGCGGTAGTTGTACCGCTGGATCATATCCTCCATTTCGTCCAACACCCGCGGAATGCTATGCACGCGATACGATCGCCCGACGATGGCAGCACACGCACAGAAGTCGCAGCCGATTGGACATCCGCGCGAGCTGACGAGCGACCCCTTCTGATAATAGCTGTCGAGTTGAATTAGGTCGCGTGCCGGGAACGGCAGATCATCCAGGTGCGCGATTTGGGGCCGGGGTGGCGTCTGCCCAACATTGCCTTGTGGCCCTGTAAATCTGAATCCGGGAACTGCGTAAGGATCGCCCTTCCCCTTGAGGAGTGCTTGGGCGAGATCGAGCATCGCGTTTTCGCCTTCTCCCACGCAGACGAAGTCAAAGGCCCCCGAGAGGACACAGTCTCTCGGCGCACCTGTCGCATGCGGTCCACCGAGGACTGTCACGCACTCCTTTCGCCATGCTTTGACGAAGCGCGCGACCGCTTGGGCGTTCGGATATGATGGCGTAGACGCAGTGACCCCGACGATCGCAGGACTCCGCTGCCGACAGGCCGATACTACATGTTCGGGGAGGCCCGCCATTTGATGGAGGTCCAGGATGGCTACGCGTAAATCGTGCTCGCGCAGGACCGCCGCGATATAGCACATTCCAAGTGGAGGTGCGGAGTACTCGGGTGTCTGCACCGCATCTGCGGCATAAACACTCGGGGCGGGCGGTACAACCAGGAGGACGTCAACCTCCTCACCCTCCGACCAAGTAATCAACCCCTCAGCACGGAGCCCGTCAAGGAGACCCAATACGTCCTCGGCCACGGCATCGTGAGGCGGGGTCGGGCCCTCGCATTTTGAGGCAATCACTCTTGCTATCTCCGCGACCGTTAGAGTCCCGTCGCAGAGCCCCCATATTGCGCCGGCCACTTCGTTCAGGTGGAACTGTTGCAATCCCACATGAGCGTCAGAGAGGAGCCGGATGCCATTCTGAGCCTCAGGCAACCATAGTTCCGACATGCGTCTAGGACGGACGAAATGGCGCGATTTGTGCGCCGTTGTGTTCATATATGGGTCAGTACGGCCTATTTCCGGCCCTTGCGCCTTAAGCTCTTTGGCGGATTGAGGAGGCTTGGATTTTGAGCTGGCGGCGGCGCGAAGTTTGCTGAGATTGGGGGCCTTGGCCCATTCTCTTTGGTAAATGCCGGCTTCGTGTAGGTCATTGCCTCACCTCGCGATATTCTCTCCAAGCTCATTCGCTTCTATGTCGGGATCAACTATTACAGCGCTTATAGTTGCCATTTCACGATCAAGCAAATACGAGAATCGGTTGTGCTTAAGATATGCGTCCAGAACCTGTGCTTTCAAGCGCCCCCCCAACCAACCTGGCAGTACGACCATTCAACACGCCGATCCCGTTTAGGTCATGAAAAACTGCTATGATTGTTAGTCGACGCCGCGCCGATTCATTTGCAATCAAGTCGAGGTACGCGGTTCGCACGCAGTCGTCCAATGAGGATGTGAACTCGTCCATCAGAAGGATAGAGCATCCCGATGACAACGCCATCACCAGCGCCACCGCCTGGCGCTGACCTCCTGATAACAAATTGAGGACAGTAGCAGCCCTGCTCTGCAACGACTGGCCGCCGAATTTCATCAATCCGTTCTGCAGCTCCCCTGTGGAAAGCGGCTCCGGGAGCGGCCACCACCAGCGGCGGCGGGATGCAAGACGGCAGTTCTCGTGAACGGTCATATTGGGACAGGTCCCCAAGACGGGATCCTGATGCACGAATCCAAGCAGCTTGGCGCGTCGATGCGCCGACCAATGAGTAACATCGGTTCCATCGATCCGAACCCTTCCCGACTTGATGGGCACCGTCCCTGCAATTGCCTTCAGAAGGGTACTTTTCCCAGAGCCGTTGCCACCCGTTACAAAATACGTCTCGCCCTTCCCAACACTGAGCGAGGCTTCGCGCAAGGCTACAACTTGGTCCGGCGTCCCCTCATTGTAGACGACCGTCACATCATCCAGCTGGACAGCCGGTGGCTCGCTCACAGTCTTCCCCTCGCATAGGTTTCAACTACCGGTCCGCGGAGCTGGAGAGCTATCCCAACGATTACCAGAATACCAGTAGCGAGCTTCAGATCCGTCGGGGCCAAACCTACCCTCAAGCAAATTGCGACGATGAGGAAATAGAAAAAGGCCCCCACGGCTGCTGCTGTGAACTCCCCAAAAGCCTCCCACGGCAACAGCCGACCTTTCGTAATGCGACCGGGCTCAGTCTGGCTAGATTTGGTAATCAGCCGTCCAAGCAGTCCAACGGCTGCGAGCAACCCCTCTCCGAGGATCAAAGCAGCGATGCCAGTAACGATTAGGCCCGTCCCCATGCCGACATCGGCGAAACCCTGGTTCTGAGCGACGAGTGCACCTGAGAGTGCAACTAGTCCATTACTTAGCCCCAACCCCATCAAGTACAGCCAATTCGTGTTTACGCCTTGTGCTTGCACCATGAATTCGTTATCTCCTGCTGCCCTCAGAAACAGCCCCAAACGCGTCATTGCCAAGTAGCAGAGAACAACGAAAGCCGTTAACATGATTGCAGAAAAGGCGAAGATTCTGCCCAGATCGCCTACCCCACGGTCCTCAAACCGCGTAAATAAGGTCACGGTACGGAGAAGAGAGATATTGGCACGTCCCATGATACGCAGGTTAACTGAATAGAGGACGAGCATGACCAAGATCCCAGACATTATTCTGCTGATTCCCAGTTTGCGGTTCAGCAGGCAAGTTACATTCCCCGCGATAACACCGGCAAAAGCCGCAACAATCATTGCAGCCAATGGCGAGTGGCCGGAGGTCAACATGGTGGCGAGCACTGCCCCACCAAGCGTGAAGGACCCGTCAACCGTCAAGTCCGGCCAGTTCAATGTGCGCAAAGTCAGGACGATCCCGAAAACCGCGAGGGCATACAAGAAACCCTGTTGGCAAGCGGAATCAAGGATGCCCAGAATCATTGGTAGACCTTTGCTGCTTGTTTGATCAAGTCAGCCGGTATTTCGACTCCTGTAGCTTTGGCAGATCGAATGTTAAAGAAATACTCAAAACGCGTTGCTGCTGCAACAGGAATCTCCCCAGCCCTCTTTCCCTTCAATACCTGCTCAACGAGCCTAGCCGATTGAACACCAATATCGTGGTAGTCGGGGCCTAGCGTCCCGAATCCGCCCTGCTCGACATTCGACGAGACGCCAGGTAAGAGGGGGATTTTGTTTTGCTCTGAAACCCGCACAACAGCATCCATGGCGGTGATTACAGTGTTATCCGCGGGGACATAAAAGGCGTCGCATCGCCCGACTAGCGAAGTGGCTGCAGCCTGGACCTCGTTGGTATTAGACACAGGCACCTTGATGACGACCAGACGTAGGTTCCGGCAGGCCCTCTCTACGACCTCGACATTTGCTTTGGCGTTTGCTTCACCTGGGTTGAACACCAGGCCGATCCGTTTGACAGATGGCTTCAGACGGAGCAGCAGGTCGAACTGCGCCTTTACAGGCCATTGGTCACTCGTCCCCGTAATATTCCCACCCGGTTTTTCAAGCGACTCGACCAACCCAGCAGCGACAGGGTCAGTGACAGCTCCGAATACCAGCGGGATATTTGTTCCCTTTATCGCCTGTGCAACCGCCTGACTCGAAGGTGTGGTAATCGCGAATACTACCCGAGGGTTATCGCCTACAATCTTCTCCGCAATACTCCGCGCTATAGCCATGTCACCTTGCGCATTTGACTGACCATAAGTCACCGTCTTTCCGTCGACGTAGCCCAGGTGGGCCATCTCCTCGATGAACCCCCTCCTGACTGCGTCGATCCCAGGGTTCGTCGCAATTTGCGTTATGTCGACTCGCGGAAGCGTCGGGGATTGTTTGCAGCTTTGGAGAAGTAAACAGGGGCAAATGACAGTGATTAACACGCGAATCACCATTGGCGGGATCCTGGACATATTCTCCTCTCTCCTCCCCGCGAGAGCTGCGGCTACATTATGAGAGAAGCGATTCGGTTTTGCCACAATTTTCCAAATGGTGTGCACGCGTCGAGGCGTGATCCTCGGGCGTATCGTCGCCGACCCTGCAAAAAGCGGTTATCTCTAGGTTCGCCCTAAGCTCCCATCGTCGCCAAAAACCGAAAATTAGGCCTCCCGCGTCCCCTAGGCCGCCTCACAGGACCGATCGCAGCGAGCACAGGCGGCCCCAGGGCGGGCGTTTCAACCGAAGTAGCTACCCCCCTAGCGCCACTGGGTAAGCCGCCCAGGGGTCTAAGTGCCGGTTTTTCAATATAGCTGGCGCCGGTTTTAGGGCTTTACGTAGTTTCATAATTAGGATATAATATATATCATTATGAATGATGAGTTATACAAAACGGACGAGGCCGCTAGAAGGGTCGGCATTGCGCTAGTGACCTTACAGCGGTGGGTTGCTTCGGGAAAGGTTAAGGCCCCCAAGCTCCGTATCCGCAACGGGCACGCTGTCAGGCTTTGGGCTAAGAAGGACCTGGACCTACTCCTTATACAAAAACGAGCAATCTACTGCCGGGGACGTGGCAGGAAGAGACGAAAGTGAGGGTCTATGGAAGCTGCAATCTATGCTCGGGTCAGCACGAACAACGGTCAAGACCCTGGAATGCAGTTACGGGAAATACGCGAATACTGTCGACGGCGCTGCTGGCAACTTGCCGGCGAATACGTTGACGCGGGCATATCCGGGGCCAAGGACTCACGGCCGGAGCTTAACCGCCTGATAGCCGATGCGCACCGCCGAAGATTCGATGCTGTAGTGGTCTGGAAGTTCGACCGCTTTGCGCGCTCCGTTTCGCACCTGTTGCGGGCGCTCGAAACCTTCAGTTCGTTGGGCATCGAGTTTGTGAGCCTATCTGAACAGGTCGATACCTCGACACCCACCGGCAAAATGGTGTTTACCGTTTTGGGGGCTGTTGCCGAGCTAGAACGCAGCCTTATAGCCGAGCGGGTAAGGGCGGGTCTACGCAATGCGCGGGCCAAGGGCAGGCGGCTAGGCCGCCCCCGTAAGGCCGTGGACGCCTCCCAGGTAGCGTCCCTGCGGGCACAGGGCGCGTCCTGGCGGGCGGTAGGGGCAAAGCTAGGGGTAGCCCCGGCGACGGCTTACAGCGTCGCACGCCGACGTTTAGAAATCCCCCCTAGGGTCGCCGTTGTAAGTGACTGATTTTAAGGTGCTTTGGGCGACGAAAAGGGCGTTTGTAAAATATATGATTTCCAAACGATTTCGGCCTACGGCAAAACCCGGACCTCGGCCGGTGCAATCCAACGGGGGGCCTGACCTATGAAGGTGTTTTTCGTAAACGAGCGGTTAGCTTTCGGCAGTGCCATCAAGACGTGCCAGCACGTTGAAAGGCTACGGGCCGTGGGCATCACCCATGTCCTGAACCTCAGGCGGCGCGAGAATAGGAAGATGCGAAAATTCCGCTACCTTTGGCTGCGGTTTGCTGACAATAAGAAGCCACGCCCACCGTGGTTCTACCGCCGTGCTTTGTCATTTTATTGGCGGGCCATGAACCAGCCAGACAGCAAGCTCTTCGTGATGTGCCACCACGGATTGTGCCGAAGCCCCTCTTTGACCTACTTCCTTCTAACGTCATCTGGCGCAAGTTCACAGAAGGCAGAATCCTTGGTCCTAAGAGCAAAGCCACGAGCCAGACTGGTCCGGGCCTATAGGGACTCGGGCGAGGATTTCCTGCGTAGCGCATGAACAGAGTAGGAGCCATTCAAGGCAATTTGGAGGACCTCTTCGTGGCCCAAATGATGGGGCACTCATCCGCTGGTATCTTGCAGACTTACGCCAAAGCAGCGGATGAACAGCGCCGCGAGGCTATCCGCAAGTTGGAAGCTTCCTGCCTTTCCCACGTCCTCAAAGAAGCAAATCGCACTGAGAGCGGCCAGGACAGGGTCAACTAGCAACCCAGACATTTCGTGTCCAAGAGCTTACCAAAACCTCTCAATTTAGCAATTATCCGCACAAATCTCTTTTCGTGAGGCACTTGATCTCCAGCAGAAACCCAAGGTTAGCAGCATCGTGCCAATTCCGCCTTGTTTCCATTCACGGAACTGGAAATAGGTCTCCTCTTCAAACACAAAGAATTCTGAAACCGAGTGGAGGCGGTGTCCTGCGGAGGAGCAAAGAAAGCATGATGTTCCATTCCCGCTTACGCAGACAAGGAACGATAACTTTGGAGTATAATCCTTTCCAACCGATCAAGCCGGCGGAGACCGGAGTAAAATGGAGAACCCTACAGTAACCTCTGCACAGGCCAAACGGATTGCCAATGTAATTATTGAGGCCGCCCGGGCGAGCAGGAACGAGGCGGAGTTTCGCAAGCAGTTCTCGCGCGTGGTCGAGGACTTCGCCAAGGAACTCGATATTCCCGTCCTCGCCCATGAGGAGTACACCCTTGCAACGGGCCGGGCGGACGCCGCATACAACAGACTAATCCTCGAATACGAA
>Ga0315282_10010620_pt1 | contig 14386 bp, 16 predicted proteins | sample YL17G07_20_MG_FD_203693 | JGI IMG/M metagenome (GOLD analysis project Ga0315282, IMG submission 203693) | Sediment microbial communities from Yellowstone Lake, YNP, Wyoming, USA - YL17G07_20 | ecosystem: Environmental > Aquatic > Freshwater > Lake > Sediment | place: USA: Wyoming | collected...
TATCCAAAACCTCGCGTCGAAGACCATACACGCGACGGAGCAAGAAAAAGAAAAGGTAGAGAAGAATGGACTCACCGACTACGCTGCTTCCCTTGGGAGAAGAATTGAAAATCAGAAATTTATGAGCGAAAGAACCGAAGACATAATAAACGTAGCTTCCAAGTTCTACAATGAGAAATTGGTGGAACTGGGAGAAAACGTGAGAAGAGAAGCGAGAGGAAAAGAGAGAAGAGAAACTCAAAGGGAAGAAGAGAGAACAGAGAAGATGGAAAAGACGGGGCGAGAAGCAAGAAAAAAAGAAAAAAGAGAGATGGGAAGAGAAGAGAAAAGGGAAGCTAAGAAACAAGATAAAAGAGAAGAGCTGGCAGCAGAGGAAAGGAAAGAAGCGAGAGGAGAAGAGAGAAAAGAAGCTGAAAGGAAAGAAGAGAGAACAGAGGAGCTGGAAAAGGCGGGGCGAGAAGCAAGAAAAAAAGAAAGAAGGGGGAATTAAATTTTAGCCCCAAACCCAAACGCATTGAGTTCTCGGTGTACTCCAAACATTTTCGGGACGGGCCGAACAAGAGCGCCTGGCTGTAAAAGAACTAAGAAAGAAATAAAACCATTTATAACAAAACAGCTAAAAGTCTCTGTAGTTGACATGGCACTCTCTTGGATCTCCTTGCTTTACTCGGGTAAGCTTGTGCCATGCAACTGAGCTCTGATGTTATCCTCACTTTCATTCGGAAGTTATCAACCCTTTGGGAGGCTGTTCTCCACACTTTATTCTAAATCTCAACCTGAACTTATAAGTTCCTCAATTCGGAATATCTTTCTATACGCGAATCTCGATCCCGTGATTCCGGGCGTCTGTCAGGATTTCGAAGGCAGCGCGATACTTGGTGAAAAGAACTTCCGGACCTCCCCATTGGCCAGATTGTTTGTGCTGAACCCTGAGTTCACAGGTCGCGACCTTACTATTTAAACAATGCTTGCTTCCTCCCGGAGGGTTTCTATAATTTAGCCCGATGAAGTCCTCTTTGGGTGCAGAAATCTCTCCCTCCAGCCGGATCTCTTCTGTTTTCGACGTAAATCTCCAATTAAAATACTTAAACGAACTCTTTGCACGGACCGTCTGCAGCAAGGAGTTCATCTTGATTTCCTTCCCTTGATGACGTAATACGATCGGACTCATCCATGGTGTCCAGAAAGGGCCAATTCTCAATTTGGCAGAGGCTACTTCGAGAAAACTATCCGGGTGGGAATCGAAACCTGCCACCTGTCCCCAGGTGTATAGATCAGTATGCCTCGACCCCCAATTGTGGTTCTGACTGCCAACCCAGTCTTCAATTTCAATCCTCTTACCGTTTACAGATAGTGAGCCGTTATAAACTGCCATGGGTAATCCAACCAGGCTTTTAGCTTTCGGGAATTTTGCTGTGTAAAGTCTCAACGGCAGTAAGAAGAGAGGGGCCTCATCGCCTCCATAACTGAGTTCCCAAGAAATGTTATGCCCATGGGATCCGGCATTTCCCTTTAACCGGCCTTGTTCCAGAGAGGCATCACCAACCTTAACAGAGAATGCATCCGGCTTGAAGGTGCATTGATGAAATGGAACCTCCTTCTTGACAGCAACATGATTGCCCGTCTCTCCATCAAAAAAGATGGCCCACAATTCTCCAATTGCCTCTTCGGGGTGATTGTTTGGGCTGAAGATGGTGTAACGGATCCAGAAGGCTATCGGACGGGTCGGATGATTGGCACGCTGAAAAAAGCTTTCATAATGGCCGGCTTTCTGGCCAGGTTGATACCGCGTGAAGTTTACCTGTTTCTCATAATTGCTCAAGGAGAAAACCCTTCCTTTTCAGGAGCTCGATGATTCCTTGATTTCCTACCAAATGCCCTGCCCCCACGATAACAAAGAAGGTCTCCTTTTCCTTCAGGTAATCCTCAATTTTGGAGACCATCTTCTTATTTCTTTCTATAACGAGCTTCTCATAGATTGGGATTAATTTCTTATCCTCTTTAATACTTCTTGTCATGATCAATTCTATTCCCTTCTCATCTCCTGTGGTCCACGCCTTGATCAATTTATCAAGTTCCTGCTCGAGCACCTTGATATCCTTCAGGGTGTAAAGGAGGAACAGTTCCTGGTCCTTTTCAGAAAGGGCGGAAAAGAGGTTCATCTGATACTCAAGGCTCTCCAACTCCACAATTTTTTTCTTCTCCGTCGCTTTTGAAAGAAAGTATCGGTCAATCCCGTAATTTGGATCAAATCCCAGTTTCGCAATTTCTATTGAGGCTAAAGATAATGCCAAAAACCAAGGTCTATATTTATTGGCGGCCTCAAGAGAAGCACCCAGTTCAGTTAAATGTTTCTTGACTAACTCAAAGGCTCGTGGAGAAAGATGTTTTTCCAGCGTCTCATTTTCTGAGTAGAAAGCGCTTTCAACCAATTTTTGGTCATCCAATTTACTGACGTTATCAAGATTCGCCTCTACCCCCAAGATATTCGATTGGTCAAAAGCCTTCTCAATCTTTTCATCAAGAGGATACATCTCTTTCTTCAGATAATGGATGGAGCCCAGTACATAAACCGTATTCGTCTTCGACTGGACCTTCCATAAGAAACTCTTCTTGGATTGAGAAACGGAATCTTGGGCAAAAACAGCAAATAGAAATATGACAAGAAGAGAAAATATGAAGGAAAGCTTGATCGTCTGTTTCTTCATTTTTGTTGCACCTCACTTATTTGTGTATTTGACTCCATTCTTACAGGCCTTTCGAAAAATTTAAGCAAATTCCTTGCCTAAAGCCGGCTAATTGAAGGATTTTCATAAGATATCGAAACTTCGAGACAATTTTTCTTTATAGCTATTTCTTTGGATGGATCCTTGGGAAAAAAATGACCATTTTGCGCCCTCAGGCCATTTTTGTTGGTTTGGAAACCAGGTTGTGACAGGAGTTCGTTTGTAGATAGGTGTTGTCCCGATAGAATGTGCAGGAAGTGAAGCTCCCCGTGCTTCCGCACCGGGCATCCAGGCGAAGGCGAGCGGAACTAAGTTCCATTCATATGGAAAGCGTTCAACGCGCCTTAACGGGACCGATGACCTCTACACGTACAGGATAGCCCTCCAATACCTTTGGTATCTGCTCAACCGTCTTTGGGCGTGGGCCATCCAGGCCAACAACAATAACAAATTGTCCATCAGGATTCTTACCTATTCCCACCGAGACAACCCCTGGCATGGCTAGGAGACGCTCTGCATGTTTTGCGTTGACTTCCTGGATTGTGGGTGACACGGCCCTATCCTCCCCATGCAACTGGCTTGATAAAAGACATAATATCAAGATTACCAGATAGACGCGATTCATAAGCTGAGCCCAAGGCCGGAAAAGACATTCTCAATCCTATTAATAATTGTAGTGTTGTCACTTCCAGCAAATAGAAGTCCAACGAGCTTGTTGCCATTATCCAGGATTGCTGAGCCACTGTCTCCACCCTGGCTCATGGCACCAGCCAAAAGCTGATCGCTGAAACGAGCAATACGGCCTGCGCCATATTGAACGTTTACTGTCACATCCACCTGCTGAACCTCCCCTGTGGTTAAACCTGTTGTACGGCCACTTTTCTTGATAGCCATACCTAACTCACCCTGGGCCAGACCATTGATCGTCCCGATTTCAAGGATCTCAGCACGGACATCCTGGTTGTTGAGGGGACGCGCGATAGCAGCATCAACCTTGTTTTCAGCTGCCAGAGTTCGAACTGCCTTCAAACGGTCCTCGCTTCCGAATATTCGAGCGATGCCGTTGAAGAGGGAGGCCAGGCCACGCGTCAATGAACAGTCACTGGCTTGCTCGTCAAACGAGATAGGGACAAATTCTTCCAGGTTGGCAATATGATCGTCCGGATACTTGCCGCCGTCATAAGGACCGGGTTGCAAGATGGGATCACCGGGGCTGGCTTCATTGCTATTTGCCAGCACGTGATTGTTAGAAAGGATGAATATCTGTCCGCTCTTCTTGACAAGACAGCCAAGAGTGCCGGCCGTGATATCGCGGTGACCGATGCTCACGCCCCCGGGTGCAGGACGATATTTCGCTGTATGGGATTGCAATGCCCGAATGGGTCCGGTTTCCACGACATCGGTGGGAATATTGTTGACGGTCGCAGGGACCATATGCCTGGCGGACAAGCTCGAGGCAGGTAATTTCTTCACCACCGAACAAACGATAGAAAGCGTAGAGGTTTTCGCTCCCTTTGTAATCTTATAACCAATTCCTATGGCCACCACGTTTGATCGTCCAAGCAGCTCGGACCGGTTTTCTTTCAGGACGGTTCTTATTGTCGTTAAATCAATCTCCATACACCCTCCTTTACCGAATGGCCCTTCGCTTGGTGTCCGACCTTGAAACGTAAATCAAGCTCCACGCGACACCAAGGCCCCCTTAATTATTCATGCATATCCATCCCGAGCATTTTTGCTACTTTCACATAAAGCTCGGGGAGAGGATAATCAGGCCTCATATCAGGAGCAAATTGATTATATCCAAAACCAGTCTCATCAAAATGCCTTAGTCCCATCATCAAGTCTTCTAATCTATCCGTCGGTAAAGAGAAAACCAGTTCATCGTCTTGGGCCAGTGCCCTCTTGCGATCCCCTCCGCACGGTACCGTTACCTGACAATCTCCGCTCTGCAACACAGGCACAGTAGACTGAACACACGCGCCAATTGGGTCAAGATTGGAGGTAACGACATATCCTTTTCTATACTTCATACCCATAAGCAAACACTTCAACTGGCCTGAGTTACAATAGATAATCACCAGATCAGGTTCAAAGTTGGCTGCTCTTAAAGGAGCGGATACGACACCGATATATTTCCCATATTCCAACCGAGGAAATGTCCTCGCCAGATTCTTGGCTGCCTCTAAATCCGCAACTCTGTCGGGAAAGTCCGTTTTGCCTTCCAGAAAAAAATCAGGAGCCTTTGCAAGTCCCAGAGCAATCACTGGAAGAAAACACCAGTTGTCTCCCTTTAGCATCGCTACAGTGACTCTTTCACGACGCGACTTCGCAAAAGCCTGACAAAGACCCAGATGCACTCCAAGGTCCCTCTTGGGTCTCATTGCGCCTTTAGGAATGTCTTCCTCCCTCTCCAGCATCTTTATGGCTATAGGGCTTGTCCTCAATAACAGTCGCATCTCAAGTTCCTCGCCACATCGATTAAAATCACTCACTGCTTTCATAAAAGGACCCTCCGTCAATTTTGATCTAGGCCAACATGATGGCCCCAGGCAAAATCTTCTAAATTATCCCCTTTTGCCAAGAAGTTAATCGCATATTTGATGCTGTGTGTCAAATGAAGGATTAACCCTTACAGCTAAAATGTAGGCCAAGGTTGGGATATGGCAAAAGCAGAGGTCGAGGTCTGGAGTTACCGTCACGTGTCACGCCTTGAATCGTAAATTTAGCTCCTTATTTTAATTGTCAAGGTTTGGCTCGTTAGATTTTGCACACATGGACCATCCTACTTACATCAGTAATTGATATGGAAAGCGGTCTGTTCTTACTATCTATGGAAAAGGCGACAGTCCTCTTTTCAGTGGTGTAGATCTGACACCTTGATTTCTTATTTACTCGGGTTTAAAACCAACCAACTTCCCACTTGCACCACACACCCTCGGGGTGCTCATCAGGAGGACAGAGAACGCACTTAAAATTAAGACGAGGATTGAGTGTAGGAGCAAACCCTTCAAAATATGCTGTACCCATTGATTTGCAAGGTAACTCACTTAGACCTTTTTTTATCCTGGCCTTTTGAGGAAGACAATTAGTTACAGAGAGATAACATCTATCGTTGTGAATTTCCGCTTGGGGTCCAACACTCACCCACATGGGGCTTAATAGAACGATCTTGCTAACATCTTCCAATGTTGCAACAGATTCCATTCCTAGGAACTTCTTCATACGGTTAGCTTCAAGGGCACCGAACTGGCGCCACACGCCTTCGTCAAGTTTCATCGTTGTTTCAATCCCCATTATCTTTTCTGCCCCCACAAACCATAAACCATCAATGGTGAGCATAAGTTGCGCAGACATTTTAAATAACTCAATCAGTTGTTCTTTGGATATTGTTTCAAATGCCTCCTTCTCCGACCATTTTGGCATTCCCATCGCCTCCTTTCATGCAGAATCATTACATTCTAATATGTGTCAGGCGTTGAAATGTGAATCAAGCTCCTTATTCCAATGGTCAAGGCCTAATGCGCCAGGTCTGATTTTAAATACTTTGTTACTGATGCCTTACCCCAAATTTCTTACTCTTCCTCCAAATTCTATCCTACTCCCCACGCACTACCTTAAGGAGTCTGATTAGCATTTCGTCTCTCCAGTTTGTAATTTCCTCCAAAGTCTTTGTACGAACAACTTCCATCTCCTTGACCGCCTTTACAACTTCCTTCGCTGCTGAAGGAGGGATGGAGGTCCAGGTTTCCATCGTCTCCCATCTGAAACGGTAGGATTGAGAATAATTCTCGATAAATCCTTCAATACCCTTTCCTGCTAAATGTATCCGCAAGAATGGACCGATGATAGGATCACGAAGGCCTATTCCCATGCAAAAAGCTCTATCCACGTCTTCAGCACTCGCGATATCCTTGTCTACAAGACTAATGGCTTCACGCAATAACGCTGCCTGCAATCTGTTCACAATGTAACCAGAGACTTCCCGCTTAAGCAAAACAGGAGTTTTCCTTAATTCCTTCATTAAATGGTAGGCTGCCATAACTGTCTCGCGAGAGGTTTGCTCGCCTCCTACGATCTCGACAACAGGTATAAGATAAACCGGGAGAATAGGGTGGACTAACACACAGCGTTGAGGTCTCTTTGTTGCCTTTTGAATTTCAGTCATGAGTAACCCTGAAGAGCTACTGGCCAAAATGGCATGATTCGGAGCCGCCCCATCCATCTCTTTAAAAACTTGTTTCTTGATTTCATAACTATCTGGAACAGATTCCTGAACGTAGTCCGCATGACATACAGCGTCACCAATGTGCGTGCAGGTCTTTATCCTCCCCAACACGGTGTCAGTTCTTTCTTGTTTCAAAAGGTTATTGGCCTCCAGAAACATCAGGGTTGACCGTATGCCACGAATCGACTCCTCCAGGACCGATTCACTAACATCTTGCAGAATCACTTCGAAGCCCTGTGAAGAAAATAATGTCGCCCACCCCTGCCCTATCAAACCTGCTCCAACACACGCAATCTTATGAATACCCATTAGCGTTCCACCTCTTTCTTATTTCCCGGCTTTCCAGCTACCAGTGTTGCTTGCTGATTCTCGCTTTCTGCTTACTGCCTTCTGCATACTGTCATCCGCCAGCGGTCACCTTTTCCACCAAATTCTGCCAAAAACTAGAAACCCTATTTCACATTTCGTGACCTAACTTTTCCCATGATCTGTTTGTTAGTAAGTTGACTGAAAAATTCAGTCAGAGGCGGAAAAGCTTTTGAACCTTACTCCATCAAACCTGCAATCTGAAATACCTGGCTTCAATGAAAGGGGGGCGCTTATATTTTTGTTTCCATTCCAAACCTTCTCAAGAATTAATCCAGCAACCAAAAACAGAATTGCCTCGTTTTCTTTTCATGCGATCGATACTTAATGACTTGTGCCCGACCCCACATTTTTTATGGAGCGCTTCTCCAATTGAACTCTGCCAGGCAAATTCACAAGCAATACTCCTGCCAAGACTGCTACAAAGCCAGCGACGAAGATGCCTGTAAGTTTCTCCGCCAGAAGGGTTACGCCCAGGAGGGTCGCTATCATGGGGTTCAGATTTATATACACCGCAACCTGCGTTGGAGATAGGCGCGTAAGGGCAAATGTCCACAGAAAATAGCCGATGGCTCCGCCGAATATTCCAAGGAACAATACGAGCATAACCGTGTCAGTACGCATCCGCGCAAGGGCCGAACAAGGATCCTCGAGAAAGGTGAATGGCATAAGCAAGAGTGTGCCAAACATCATCGTGTACGCCGTTACGCTCAACGCCCTGTAGCGAGTTAACATCCGCTTTGCCAAGACCCCATATACCGCGCCGCAGATCGCGGTCACGAGCATGAGAGCATCTCCGGCAAGTGATAAACTTGTGCCAACAAAGGTTAACCCGCGCTCTGCAAGCACAACGCCCACGCCCACGAAGGCCAGCAAGACGCCGCAGATTTGGCGGAAGCTAAGATGTTCCCCTGTAGCCATGCGTGCGAGTAACACGCTCCATAGTGGCATCGTCGCTAGCATCAGTGCGCCGCGTGACGCCTCGGTCAGACGGAGACCCGTGTTAAAGGTCACCGGGAAGATGGTGAAAAAAATGACTCCGAGAAGGACCAGGTAGGGAACATCACGCCACCCAATACGTAGCAGATCCCGCGCCCAGATGAGCAGCAAGAGAAGTAAGAGAAAACCTCCTTGCCCGAATCGCAGAATCGCCAACGTCAAAGGCGGGATGTCCTGAACGGCAACCCGGACAGCAACAACCGAGGCGCCAAAGAGAATTGCTGCGATGAACGCTCCGGCGTTAGCAGTGAAATCGCGTGTCATTATCGCACCCATCACGCTGGAAACTGGACTTTGCCACGCGCCCGCAACTCCAGCGGCAATAGACTGTGATAGATAAACTCGTGGACCGGTGTAGCCACGCCGACTTCCCTGCCCAGACGCACCACTGCCCCATTCCAAGCCTCTAGTTCGGAAGGTTTGCCGTCAGCAATGTCCCTTTGCAGCGACGTTGTGCCGCCGGGTGCCAGAGAATCCAGAAACGCCATTGACTTCTCAACGCTTCCATCTGATAGCGCAACTTGACGAGCACGCGCCACTGCGAAAATTTCATGCAGGCACTCCTCCAGCAACCGTCGCGTCTCAGAGAGGGTGCGGATCACTCCGATCGGCGCCCGCGTTACTGCGCCCACTCCCCCAAAGGAGACTACGAAGAGGAACTTTTCCCATAACGACACGTGGATGTCTGAAGGGACTTCGACCTTCACGCCAGCTTGCTCAAAGGCCTGTCGCAGTTGCTCAGCTCGTTCGCTTGGTCGCTTGTCCAGCTCCCCAAATTTGATGAAATGCGCTTCGCCGATACTGCGAATATGGCCCGGGCCAACAATCCAGCTCATCGTCCCGCACAAGCCACCTAAAACGTGGTTTGCGCCCACCACTTCCGCTAGCTGCCAAGGTGCCTCGACGCCGTTTTCTAGCGGTACCACGAAGGTGTTTGGCCCAATCATTGACTGCATGGCTCGTGCCGCTTCTGTCACTTGCCACGTCTTCACGCCGACGATCACTGAATCAACCACCCCCACTTGTGCAGGGTCATCGACTGCTTGCGCGGGTTGAATGACAATCTCGCCCTTGGAGGTTTCCACTCGAAGGCCCTGGGTGCGAATCGCCTGTAAATGCTTGCCGCGTGCGATGAAGATAACATCCTCTCCAGCGCGGGCCAGTTGTGCGCCAAAGTAACCGCCAGCACCCCCTGTGCCAAAGATTGCAATTCGCATGAGAACCTCCTCTCTACCTTCTTGGCTTGATATATTGATGGCTATAGCACAGCGGCATAACAGATACGCTTCTTCTCATCTTTTTGTTTTTCTATCTCCCCATCTCCCTATCACCTTATCCCCTCATCTCTCATTTCCCTTTCTCCTCATCACCCCATTTCCTTGTCACTCCGTCTCCCCGTCATCTGCTTTTGCCGTCAGCTATTAGCCACAGGCTTCAGCTATCAGCTTGTTGCTTGCTGATTCCTGCATTCTGCTTACTGCCTTCTGCATACTGTCATCAGCTAGCGGTCACCTTTTTCACCAAATTCTGGAGATGCAAACACTAAACACCTGAACCTATATTGAAGTCCCAACCTGACGGTAAAATAGAAACCCTTCCCCAATTACCTAGGGTAGCAGGCTAACGAAGAGTGGCGGGAAATCTGATCAAAATCGGAATCTTCATGCAACAAACTGCACTGGTAATCCATCGCAAGCGTGGCGATCAGAACATCAATGGCAGAGCCTGTAATGCCTTTTCTTCTCAGCTTAAAGGCAAAATCGGCTGATTGATGCCAATGATCATCAGTCACCGGAAGCCAGTGAAGCCCCTTCACATACCCGTTGACCTTCTCTTTTTCTTCCTCATTTCTTGTTCCCTGGATGAGTTCGATCAAGATGGGCCCTGCGATGGCCACCCTATCTTCATCGAGCAGAATGGAGATTCGCTTCTTCAACTCCTCATACCCACGACGCGAGAAGAAACATATCCACCCGCTGGTATCAATCAGAACGAGGTCTTTCATCTTCTTGCCGTCCGGAGATTTCGATGGTTATTATCCCGGTTTCGGCGAATCCTCTTCAAGTCAGAAAGCTTCGTTTCCAAGATCCCGCTTCCGGCTAATCCTTTAAGCCTCTGTCGAAGCCTCGCCTTGATCAATTCATCCAGTGCCATATTGATAACCTCTCTCTTCGTCTTTGCATCTGAAAGCCTCATGGCCTCGTCTAAAATATCCTCACTAATCTCAACGAGCGTCTTCATGTTTTCCTCCAATATATATAAAAATACGCAATTTATATATATATGTCAAGCCCAAACTTCAACGGCCATATGCATAATAAACACGGGCAGTGGGAAGAAAGACAGTAGATATTTAAGAAGGCTGGAAAAAAGCTATCAGCCATTGGCCATCTGCTTGTTGCTTGCTGATTCCTACATTCTGCTTACTGCCTTCTGCATACTGTCATCATTTAGCGGTCACCCTTTCCACCAAATTCCGCCAAAAATGAGAAATCTTATTTTACATTTCAAAACGAATATTCCCAAAACCTGTTTGCTGATAAGTTGACTGAAAAATTCAGTCAGAGAAGAAAAAGCTTCAAAATCCGTTCTTCATCAAATCTGCAATCTGAAATCCCCGGCTTCAATAAAAGGGGACGATTATTTTTTTGTTTCCCTTCCAAACTTCCGCAAGAATTAATTCAGCAACCAAAACCAGAATTGCCTCGTTTTCGTTTCATCCGATCGATACTTTTTTATGGATCACCGCAAATTCCCAAACCAGAAACACTTGTTTATTTACCCTCCAAATCATTTAACCACTTTATTCCTTTCTGAGCAGATTCCAGAGCATCTTTGTGGTCTCGAAAGTCATTTATAACTCGCTCAAATGATATTCTACTATTTTTGAAATCCTTCAGCATTAAGTACGCCAAACCTATTTCTGACAGAACCGATGCACACTGTTCTTCCTGATCAGGATATTGTGATAAAAGATCATTTGCTTCAACAATCCCTCTTCGATAATCTCTCAGATAATGAACATAGATTGCAGCGATGCCGAGTTTCGCCTTGGCACATGCGGTCCTGTCTTCAGGGAACCACATACAGAGAGCGTTAAAAGCATTTGCCTCCTTTTTCCACTGCCTTGACCCTTTAGATCCCCATTTATTAATCGCATACTGCCACTGTTCCATCCCGTCTTTTTGTCTCTCGATTTCTTCTGACGGGTAAGCTTTGAACCAACTCGGCCTTGTTTGAGCCTCATTCCAGTTCATCGCTGGAGTATGAAAGTTCTGTAATGTGAGGATTAAAAGAGGAATAGCCCAAATAGCATTTATCATTCCATGAACAAATATCGGCGACAGAAGGGTTTGCCTTTTTTCATAGACAATAGCTAACGCAATGCCTAATAGAAAGATTAAAACACTATTTAATAACTCATACCCATGTATAGCTGAAAAAATTACAGCTTGAAAGCTCGCCGCGATTAGAGCAGGGAAACGAGTCTTTAACCCGTTATAGAGGAACCCACGAAAAAATATTTCTTCAACAACGGGACCCAATGTAAAGGCTAGGATAAGGACTGCTACAAGTAAAATACTATTGGGAGCATTTGTTGCCCATTGCCATACTCCCGGTGTTGCTATTTCTCTTTTCAATATCACTTCTAATAAAAAACCTATTAATCCGATAACCAGCGTGATTAGAAGTACAATAGGTATGGATTTAAGAAATTCTTTAATGAGAATTGACGAGGAACCAAGTCGGAGCAGAGGCCAAGACCCACGTTTCTTACAAACATAAAGGGGATAGAGAAACAAGACTATGTTTTGGAGTATATATATAGAAATATAGAAAGGCAATGCTATCCAAGGCTGGTGCTTAAGCAAATCCAAATGCGCAAATCCATAAAAGGCTATTGGAATAAGAATTCCAAAAGCTATATCATTAACGGGCCAGGGTGTTTTTCTAGGAATATTTGAAGGCTCAACCGGTACGTTTACTTCATCATCCATCAGATGGGATGGGACGTTGTAGGATTGGACGTTGTTCAATTCTTTCACCTATTTTTCGAATATTAAGGCCTCCGCTCCTATTCTCCGCATCTCCGTGTCACCCCGTCTCGCTGTCTGTCTTTGGAGATTCAACAATCCGCTATCAGCTACCAGCTTGTTGCTTGCTAACTCCTGCCTTCTGCCCACTGCTTACTGCCTTCTGCTTACTGCTTTCTGCCTTCCGCTTTCCACTTACTGCTTACTGCCTCCTGCCTACTGCTATCCGCTAGAGTCAGTTAGCGGTCACCTTTTCCACTAAATTCTGGAAATGCCAACATTAATAGACCTGCCCCATAGTGCACTACTCTTATCCATGTCAAGCACGTTCTGCACGAACGTCCCCATCTTTCATAAATTAAAGAGGCTCGGCCAGTGGAGCTCGTCTCTTACGAGGCTACCTCTACGTTCACGTTAGTTACGACCCGGATAGTTGCTCACCCGCCTTTCTGCGGACTTCGTCGATGGGCTTCAGAAGGCAACGTTCCCATCACCCCCTGCCATCCAAGCTACATGGCTCTGGCTTCTACCATGACGGGACTTCCACCCGTTAGAGCGCGCTACCCTTGGCTGGGCACGCTTGATTGTCGAGACCTGACCCTTGCGCTCACTTATTATCACTCATGGATTGGGAGGGTATGGATGCGGAGTCGCGTTTGTTCAAATACAACGACAGCTCCCTGCTCAAGAGCGTCCTGGATCAGAGGGAGATTTGATAATAAAAGAGCAACTTGTTTTTCAGGTCGGCGATCTGATCCTCTTCTAAAGAGAACAACGGAAGGTTTGTTTTTTCGCCATAATGCTAAGATTGTTCCGAAGTCAGTATCGGAGGAAATAAGTATTCGGTTTTCAGTTTCAGCAAGAGAAAAGATCTTTTTATCTTCAGCCGCTTGTAATCCATAATCTCTTATATGCAATGCATCGTGGCCTGCTACACGTAATCCCTCAGCCACTAATGGTGATAACGCATTGTCTACCAGAAATTTCATCACCCTGCGACCAGTGGAAGTTCACGCTCTCGAACCGCTTCAGCTGCATATCGCAAAGCTTCCTGAATGTCTTCACGTTCAAGATCCGGGTACGCCTTGAGGATTTCTTCTTCTGTCATGCCATCTGCTATCATTCCCACAACCGTCGCCACCGGAATACGTAATCCACGGATACAGGGCACACCTCCCATTTGATTGGGATTGACCGTGATTCGTTCAAATTTCATCTACCTACCTCCCTAAATGCTTAAGCACATTCTGAAGAAATTATTCACCAACAGAGCCAAATTATTATACATTAAATCCACCTTTTCTAAAAGATAATTAACGCGCACAGTCACGGTGGCATCGGTAATACGGTACTTCTCCTTGGGGCCAACCCTGTTAAATGGGCGACCCTATCATTCTTTTTCTCACAGATCCTTTTCCTTCCCTACGGTTCGATCTTCGTCCCCAACACTTTCAAGAACTTTGCCAACCACTGAGGATGAGCTGGCCAAGCGGGTGCCGTAACGAGGTTGCCATCCACATGAGCTTGATCCACTGCTATGTCAACGAACTTGCCGCCCGCACTTTTCACTTCGGGTCCCACTGCCGGATAGGCTGAACATGCCTTGCCCCCAACCACTCCTGCAGCTGCCAGCACTTGCGCGCCATGGCAAATGGCGGCAATGGGCTTATTCGCCTTGGCAAAGTGCCGAACCGCCTCAAGTACCTTCTCGTTCAGACGAATGTACTCCGGCGCTCGTCCACCAGGGATTACCAGGGCATCATAAGTTTCCGGCTTGACTTCATCAAACGTTGCGTTCAGTGTGAAGTTGTGGCCTGGCTTCTCGCTGTAGGTTTGGTCTCCTTCAAAATCATGGATCGCCGTCCGAACTCTTTCACCAGCCTTCTTTCCAGGACAAACGGCATGGACGGTGTGCCCAACCATCTGTAACGCCTGGAAAGGAACCATTACCTCATAATCCTCAACGAAATCACCAACGATCATCAAGATTTTCTTTGCAGCCATATCTAACTCCTTTCTTTAGTTTTACAAAA
>Ga0315282_10010621_pt1 | contig 14384 bp, 4 predicted proteins | sample YL17G07_20_MG_FD_203693 | JGI IMG/M metagenome (GOLD analysis project Ga0315282, IMG submission 203693) | Sediment microbial communities from Yellowstone Lake, YNP, Wyoming, USA - YL17G07_20 | ecosystem: Environmental > Aquatic > Freshwater > Lake > Sediment | place: USA: Wyoming | collected...
AATTGTATGGGGCGGTCGCAGGTTCGTTGCGTAACCAGCGTGGTCAAAAAAAATTGTTGCGTTCGTTTTTCCATCATGCACAATTAAGAATATGATGTGTTCTATTATTTATTCAAAACTCAATAGGATTGGTGATGCACGACGTTTTTATATGTCATGCAAGCGAAGACAATGGCCAAATAGCACGCCCCTTGGCTGAAGGCCTTCAAGCCTCTGGTTTAATTGTCTGGTATGATGAATTTTCCCTTGTGCCCGGGAATTCACTTCGAGAGAGTATCGATAAAGGTCTTGCTGACTCACGGTTTGGTATAGTTGTGCTCAGTCATCATTTCTTTTCAAAAAGGTGGCCTCAGTCTGAGCTAAATGGGCTATTTGCAAAAGAGATTGCAAGTGGGGAAAAGAAAATAATCCCAATATGGCACGAGATTACACAAAGTGAAATAGCACGGTATTCTCCAATTCTTGCCGATAGAATTGCCATCAAAACGATTGTCGGTCTTGATTCTGTGCTTGAGCAAGTTTTGGACACAATTGATGCAGGCCGGCAACACAAGGCTGGAAAGGGCCGAGTGGTTGCTATAACTCCAACTTCTGTCAGGCTCCATTCTGGGGAATGGCAGGTGCGGACGCCAATAACTGTTACGAACTGCGGTAACATTCCGGCCTATTGTGTAGTTGTTAAAATACTTATTCATGGTCAAGGGGTAACAGCCTCTTCCCTCAAAGTAGAAGCTGACTCGCAGGTCCCACCCCTTGAAGTTGTGGTTGGCAATAATGTTATCTCTGCAGACCAGTTACGACTAAACTGTTCATCTAAGGATGGACAGCAACTCATTTTATTTATTCTGCATACTGTGCCAGCTAAAGGTAGTCGCACCATCTCTGTTGCGGGTACGACACCGCTCGATAGCTCAGCCGATGTCGCAGTAGTCAATGTAGATGAAAAGCCTCAAGAACTCCTTACGAGGGGAGGGCAGGAGGTTGCAATTCTGTTCAAACCTCCTGAAGACTTAGTTCTAAATGGAGTCGCGCTAAAGATGAGGCGGCAGATACAGTTGAGATAAGATAGGAAGGCACAACCTAATCAACTCTTTCCACACATCTCTCCTTTCCCCTTTGCACGCCAAATCCTGTTATCCCGTCTAAAAAAATCTGCTTGCCGCGGCGAAGTTCCGATGTTGTTTATCGGAACGAAGCCGGGTGTCACCAGCGTAATCCGTGATTGAATTTTTCTTGATTTTTCCCTGAAAATATGTTATAATACCTCCAGTTTGCAAGAAAGCAAACGCCCAACCGCCCAGCAGGGCAAGGTTTTCAGGGTTAGCAAACCCAGGTCAAATAATCTATTAAAACTCGTTTGGAGCATTTGAAAATTTGACTTTCGAATTTGTTTAGGAATTAGAGTTTAGGACTTGTCCGCCATCCGTGTGGCGGATTTCGGATTTGTTACTGTCGTCAGTCGTCCGCTTTAGGCGGATGCGATGACTGTCTGCCCTGGGCGGAAAAATCAGTCAAAAAAGAGTTAATTATGCAAAACGAACCCAATTTTTCAAAAAGTCAAATGTTTATAAGCTTAATAACAACAACTAATTACAACAAAAAATGGCAAATGGACACTTGGTCAAAACGAACCCAAACGAACCCAATTTATGGTGAGCAAGCCTGCCCTGAGCTTGTCGAAGGGGTCGAACCATTTTCCTTTTACCTTATGCTCCTATGCTCTTGTGTTCTTATGCTCCGCTGGCAAGCCACGAGCATCCAGTATAGAGATTTTTACAGATTTACCGCTATGCCGCGGGATTTGAGGTATTCCTTCATCTGGTTTATGGTGTAGTTTCCGAAATGAGTAATCGAGGCCATAAGGACGGCATCGACATTGCCTATTGCGATGGCATCGTAAAGGTGTTCGAGTTTTCCTGCCCCGCCGGAAGCGATTACGGGAATATCAACCGCGTCGGTAACGGCCTTGTTGAGTTCATTGTCGTAGCCGGCCAGTGTGCCGTCGGCGTCCATACTTGTCAGCAGGATTTCGCCTGCGCCGAGTTTCTCGGCTTTGATTGCCCATTCGACCACGTCTAATTCTGTCGGCTCGGTGCCCGCCTTTACGCATACCTGCCATTTGCCGGATTGCTTTTTAGACCTTCTGGCGTCAATCGCCAAAACCACGCACTGGTTTCCGAAACGCTCGGCGGCCTTTGCGATAAGTTTCGGATTCTCAACGGCTGCGGTATTTATCGAGACCTTTTCAGCCCCGCTTCGCAGCAGCGTATCGATTTGCTCGACCGTCTGGATGCCGCCGCCGACTGTGAACGGTATGAAAACCTTTTCGGCGACCTTCTCTACAAGCTCGACGATTGTTTTGCGGAAACGAATGGTGGCGGTAATGTCTAAAAACACCAGTTCGTCTGCGCCTTCTTTGCTGTATCTTGCGCCAAGCTCCACCGGGTCGCCGGCATCGCGCAGATTCAGGAAATGCACGCCTTTGACAACGCGATTGTCCTTTACATCGAGGCAGGGGATGATTCTCTTGGTCAGCATTTTGCAGTCTTTTCTCCACAGATTTTGGCGAAATTTTTCAGGACAGCCAGGCCGGTCTGGCCGCTTTTTTCCGGGTGAAACTGCGTGCCGTATATATTTTTCTTTTGCACCGCTGCTGGCAGGTTGAAACCATAATCGGTATAGGCGATTTTTACCTGTTTGTCGGCGATGTCGGAATAAAATGAATGAGCGAAGTAAAAGTGTTTTTCTTTTCCCAGCCCAGCGAACAGATCCATATCTTCAGGCAGATTCACCAGGTTCCAGCCCATATGCGGGATTACTCTGCCGGGCGGTATGGGGACAATATTGCCTGATACAAGTCCCAGTCCTTTATGCAGACCATATTCGCAGCTTTGGTCGAAGAGCATCTGGTAGCCGACACAGATGCCGAGCAGGGGTTTACCTGCGAGAGCGAGATTTTTTACCAGTTCCGCCAGGGCGCCTAATGTGCTTACGGCGCAGCCGAAAGCTGCAACGCCGGGCAGCACAAGGGCAGCAGCGCCTGTAATATCATCAGGATTATGGCTTAGTTTAACATCGCAGCCTATATGCCTGAAAGCGTTACATACGCTTTTGACATTGCCTACCTTGTAATCGATAACGACTATCATAAATCAGATTAAAACCGATAAGGATGCAATCGTCAACAAATCAATAATAAGAGCAACTGATAAAGCAATTAAAGGAAATTGATTTGTCCTGTAAGGATGATTTGTATTATAATCATTGGCTTCAGATAAAAGTAAGGAGATTTAAATGTGCGGGATAATAGCATATCTGGGTGAAAAAGTTGCACAGCCGATTCTTATAGAGGGACTGAAACGGCTTGAGTATCGCGGCTACGATTCAGCAGGGGTGGCTATACTGGGCGATGGCTCGATAAAAATCAAGAAGACCAGCGGAAGAATAAGCGTTTTGGAGGATATATTAGACAAGCCCAACGCCGGCGAGACCGTAGGGCTTGGGCATACCCGCTGGGCAACGCACGGCGTGCCGAATACGATCAACGCTCATCCGCACCTGGATTATACAGGCAAAGTTGCCGTTGTTCATAACGGCATTATTGAAAACTACGCCACGCTGAAGACCTGGCTGCAAAATGAAGGGGTCAGTTTTGTCAGTGAGACCGATACCGAGGTCATAGCCAACCTGATTGGTTATTTCTACAACAAGGGCGACGGCGATGAGGAGAGAAAGCAGGTTGGTGGCCAGAACAGGTTTGAGTGGGCGGTTCAGCGGGCGCTTCGCGAGCTGCACGGCACTTACGGACTGGGGATACTTTGCAGCGATTTCCCCAATATGCTCATCGGCGCAAAAAAGGGTAGTCCCCTGATTCTGGGTGTCGGTGAAAATGAGTATATTTTGGCCTCAGATGCCTCTGCGATAGTCGAGCATACTGTCCAGGCGATATATCTTTCCGACAACGAGATGGTTGTTGTCACGCCGAAAGGATTTCGCACCAAGACAATTGATAATATTACCATCAGCAAAGAACTCCAGCAGATTGAGTTTACGCTGGAGCAAATCGAGCTGGATGGCTTCCCGCATCATATGCTCAAGGAGATTTTCGAGCAGCCCAGGGCGCTAAGCACCTGTATGGGCGGCAGAATCGACCGCACCGACAATAGAATCCAGCTCGGCGGAATAGCCTCGCACTGGCGAGAGCTGACCCGCACAAGACGTTTTATTCTGACCGCCTGCGGGACCGCATTTCACGCGGCATTGGTTGGTGAATTTCTGCTTGAGTATCTGTCACGTATCCCCACGGAGACCGAATATGCCAGTGAGTTCCGGTATCGCAATCCGATTATTGAAGATGACACCGTGGTTATTTCAATAAGCCAGTCCGGCGAGACTGCGGATACCCTGGCGGCGGTTGAGCAGGCCAAAGAGCGCGGCGCAACGGTGCTGGGCATCGTCAACGTTGTCGGCTCATCGATTGCACGTGCCACCGATGCCGGCATATACCTGCACGCAGGCCCGGAAATCGGCGTCGCCAGCACGAAGGCGTTTACTGCGCAGGTGGCGGTGCTGACGATGCTGGCTATTGAGCTGGGTAGGAGGAGACATATCGGCAGTGACGAGGCGGCACGATATATTAAGGAGCTCTCTGAAATACCCGGCAAGATAAGCAGGATATTGGAGCAGTCCGAGCATATTAAGGAAATTGCTGCGGCGAATATCAACAAGAACAACTGGCTGTTCCTCGGCAGGGGGGTCAATTATCCGGTCGCGCTGGAAGGCGCCTTGAAGCTGAAGGAAATAAGCTATATCCACGCGGAAGGTCTTCCTGCTGCCGAGATGAAGCACGGCCCGATTGCCTTGATTGCAGATGATATGCCTGCGGTTTTCATAGCGACAGCCGGGCCGCAGTATGACAAGATTATGGGCAATATCAGCGAGGTGCGTGCACGAGGCGGCAGGATTATCGTTGTTGCCACCGAAGGTGACAAAAACATCGGTAAATTCGCCGACCATCTGATTACCGTTCCGCCGGCGCCGGAGCTTTTACAACCGATGCTGACGGTTGTGCCGCTGCAATTATTGGCTTATCACGCTGCGGTGCTCAAAGGGCACGATGTCGACAAGCCCCGCAATCTTGCAAAAAGCGTTACAGTCGAATAGCGAGCGGCAGGCGTAATCTATGCATCCTGTTATTCTCGAATTCTCGATAAAGCCATAACTATCAAACTACCGAAAAGAAGCGTGGCGGTCCCGATAAATCGGGATGGCCGCCACGCTCATAAACTATTATATCAGTCAATCATAATCTGATTACGGCCAGGGGATGCCGTTAATATATTCTTCGATATTGGTATAGCCGTCTCCATCGCGGTCTAATGCGGCGTCGCCGGCGTTATTCGGGTTCAGGCCTCTGGCTGATTCCCAGCTGTCGGGCATACCATCGTGGTCGGTGTCAATTGGCGGCGTAGCCGATTGCAGCAGGGGCCAGCCGCCGACCTGACTCTGGGAGTCAATGAGGTCGCCTGTCCCATTTATAACCTGATTGACAATCCGTTCATCAACCGCATCGCGGTCTGGAAGCGTTGCACCTGCATCAGCGAGGACCAGCGTGTAGGCGGTGGGAGCATCCTGTGTCTCGACCGGAGCTACCGGGAACGGCGATGACTGCCTGCACGAGCCTGAACAGCCGGAGACGATGCTCCACGGGTCTGACGGCAGAACTCCGTTATGCCAGTTATCGCTGAAGTATTCTCTGCTGTAGGGACACTGTTCGCGGAATGGCGTCTCGCCGGTGCGGGTGTAGTAGTTGGCGATGAAGTTGTATTTGCTGAGGCCGTCGCTGTCGGAATTGTATCCTTTGCCCTGATAAATCACGTTGTTTCGCCAATCGAGTGTCCAGCCGAGCGGGTCGCTGATATGGTTGCGGTCGGTATTTACGCCCGGACGCGGCACACGGTCCTGATGGTGAGCATAGAGGTTGTGATGGAAACTGTATTGAGAGCCGAGTGCACCGTGGATTAACGAGCCATAGCCGTGACAGCCTTTCACGTGAACCGAGCAGTGCAGACTTTCGCTGACGATACACCACTGGACGGTGATATTGTCCAGCGGGCCGCGAGTTGAGCCTTCGGCGATAGAGAGGGTTTCGTCAATCGACCAGCTTGCCGAGATATGGTCGAGCATAATACCGACCCCAGCCCTGACATTTATGGAGTCTGGTCCTTCAGTTGCACCTGCACCCTGGTCGCCGACGCGGACCCTGATGTGGCGCACAATCACTTCGCTGGCCTCGATTTCAAGAGGATAATCCCTGATGCATATACCATCGCCCGGGGCCGTCTGGCCGGCAATGGTGATGTAAGGATTGGTGATTCTAATCCTTGCCAGCAGTTGTATAGTGCCGGAGACACGGAAAACGACGATTCTGGGCCCGCTGGCGGCAACTGCATCACGCAGACTGCCTGGGCCGCTGTCGTTGAGATTGGTTACCTCAATGATTCGACCGCCGCGACCTCCGATAGTCCACCTGCCTGAACCCTCGGCCTCCGGGAACGCCGGCGCTTCGGCTGTTGTTGTAAAGCTCCAGACGGCGCCGGTTGTTGTGCCGCCCGGGCCAACCGCATCAATTCGCCAGTAATATGCGGCCTGATAGTTCAATGAACCGGGGTCAAATGTCGCTTCGGTCTGATTGCCTTTGAACTCGGCTGAACCCGGTGTCGGGTTGGCGCCGAAGTATACATTGAACGATGTGGTATTGGTGCCTGCCGTCCAGCTCAATTTTGCAGTTGCAGGAGCGCCTGATGCCGAGTTGGCCGGCCAGGGGTTTGTCGCCTGCTGAGGCTGGCCTGAATATGTGGTAAAGTTCCACACATTGCCCTGCCAGATATTGGTATCATTAACGCTGTCGATTCTCCAGTAGTAGATGGTACCAAGATTCAGTGTGCCGGGGTTGAAGGTGGCAGCACTTTGCCGTCCTTTAAGCTCGCCTGCGCCCGGTGTCGGACTTGTGCCGAAATACACATCGTGAAGACCCGTATAACGGCCCGGCCACCAGCTTAGCGTTACGGTCGTATTAACGGTCTGCTGACCGTTGGCGGGGGTCGGGTTTGTGGCAATATCCTGAAGCGGTCGTCCTGCATTGTAAACGTTCATAATCTCGCCTGCATCGAGGGCATCGTTCCAGATAGTTACATTGTCGATGAGGCCGTTGAATGCCTGGGTCGTTTCTGTGCCGGTATTGCCGATGTGTGCGGTTGTCGACAAGGCGGTCAGGCCGGCATAAGTTCCTGCGGCCTTCTCAACGCTATCGACATAAACAACGTAACTGCTGCCGTCCCAGGCCAGTGCCAGGTGGTACCAGGTTTCAGTGCTTAAGGTTACGATACCCTGTTTTCTAAGAAGCGAATCACCAAGCCCCAAATCAAGGGACGTATCGTAGTTGTCCATATAAAACTGGATTCTGTTGGGGTGAGCGCCGCAGCCGAATATAAATTTGTAACCGTTTCTGCCGAGGGTATACTGCGGCTCAGCCAGCTTGACCCACATAGTAATTGTTCCCTGTAATGGGTTCATTCCGGATGTTGGAATCTGGACGCGGCCGTCGTTATTGCTTCCATCGAAGTTCACGGCGCCGTTTTGTGTTCCGCCGGTCGGGGACCAGGCCACGGTGCCGGCGAGCGTGCCGTTATGGCCGTTGCCGGAAGAATCAGCAGCGGTTGTGCCGGATGTCTCGTCAAACTTCCACTGGCTGACCAGGACAGGCGCTGGCTTGGTGCCGGTGGCGAAGCTCCAGACGGCGCCGGTCGTTGTGCCGTAGGAATTTTTCTCATCTATACGCCAGTAATAAGTCGTCTGCTCGCTCAAATGGCCTGGCTCGAAGGTGTTCGCAGCTATATTGCCTTTGAACTGGGCCGAACCGGGTGTCGGGTTGGTGCCGAAGTATACATCGTGAGAGGTTGAGCCGGCACCCGCTGTCCACAGCAGATTTGCATATACATCCACAGCCGTTGCACTGTTGGCGGGGCTTGGGCTGCCGGCCTGCTGCGGAGGCACAGGGGCCTGAGTCGTGAACCTCCAGATGTCACCTGTCCAGGTAGTGGTATTGTTGACCTCGTCAATACGCCAATAGTAAGTCGTGCCTTCGGTCAGTGCGCCTGGGTCGAATATTTTGCCTGTCTGGTTGTCTTTAAATTCGGCTGTCCCCGGCACAGGATTGGTTCCGAAATAGACATTGTGGCTGATGGCGTATTTTCCCGCGGCCCAGCTAATGTCCGCATCGGTGCTGATGTATGTAGAGCCGTCAGGCGGGCTTGGGTCACCGGCAATCTCGACAGTCGGTTCGTTGAACAAATCTGATATTTCGCCGGCAGTAAGGGCCCTGTTCCAGACGCCGACATCGTCGATGAGGCCGTTGAAGCCCTGGTTCTGGGCGACGCCGTTATTGCCGATGGCTGCCTGCGATGCTATATTGTTCAGTCCGCTGTAAGTGCCGGTCCCTCTTGCGACGCCGTCCACGTAAACAACATAGGTTGTTCCATTCCAGGTCAGGGCGATATGATACCAGATTTCGGTATCTAAACTGGCAATGTTGGCTTGCCTTGAATGGTCGCTGCCAAGTCCCAAATCAAGCTGGGTGTCATAGTCGTTCATATAGATTTGTATTCTGTCCGGCGTGCAGCCGAAAAGGAACCTGTAGCCGTCTTTGCCGATATCTGACTGCGGTTCAGCCAGTTTTACCCACATAGCAATAGTCCCTGCGGATGCCGTCATACCAGTTGTGGGGACTGAGACACGGCCATCGGCGCTTGCGTCGAAACTGGCGGCGCCGCCGAGTACTCCGCTTGTCGGCGCCCAGTTAACACCGCCTGCGAGTGTGCCGTTGTGGCCGTTATCGGAAGAGTCTATAGCGGTGCTGCCGTATAAATCGTCGAGCTTCCACAGGCTGACAAGGCCGTTTAACGGGCCTGCCTTGGTAGCGAAGTTCCACACGGTTCCGGTTGTTGTGCCGACCTCGTTCTTTTCATCGATGCGCCAGTAATATGTCTTTCCGTAACTCATCACGCCGGGGTCGAAGGTATTTACTACCCGGTTGCCTTTGAATTCGGCTGTCCCCGGTGAGGGATTTGTGCCGAAGTATACATCGTGACTGGCCGCATACGAATCCGCCGTCCAGCTCAGGTCGGCTGTTATATTTATATTCGTAGCGCTGGATGCCGGCGAAGGATTGCTCGCCTGGCCGGGTATTTGAGGCGTAGCCTTGGTTGTAAAGCTCCAGACAACGCCGGTGGTTGTGTCGACAGCATTCTTCTCATCGATGCGCCAGTAATAAGTGGTAAGGTAATTTAATGTGCCGGGGTTAAATGTTGTGCCTGCCTGCTCGCCCTTATATTCGCCTGCTCCGGGTGTCGGATTTGTGCCGAAGTAGACCTTGTGGCTGGTGGCATTTAAGCCGGGCATCCATTTCAGGTTAAGACCTAATGCGTTTGTATTGGTTTGGCCGCTGGCAGGTGTTGGATTGATTGCCTGGCCCGGCAGCGTAGACAAACTCTTAATCGCAAGCCAGTGGTAGTAACCGCCGCCAACGGCGATATAACCGGCATCCGTAGGCGTTGTCGGCTCAGGCGAACTGTCCCCTGCGTGCCACGATATGACTGTGCCGTCCGACCGCAGGGCAATCTTGGCGTAGCCGCCTGCGCCCATTCCAACGAAATTGGCATTGGGTGAGGGTACAAAGCCGTTGAGGCCCCATATAATAATAGTGCCATCTGCTTTAATCGCCATAGAGCAGTAGCTGCCGCCTTCGATAGCGATGGCACCGTGAGCCTCGATCGGGACTCTGCACTGGCCATAGCCATTGTACCCCCAGGCCACTATAGTGCCGTCGGCTTTCAGAGCAAGGCTGTGATAGTTTCCTGCCGCCACGGCGACATAATCGTTGCCCGGAGGCGTATCACTGACCTGTCCCTGACTGTCGTAGCCCCAACTGAACAGAGAGCCATCGTCTTTAAGAACAAGGTCGTGGTCGCCGCCTGCTGCAATTGCAACGATGACCTGGCCGTTAAGCTCAGAGGGCACGGGCCACATCTGCTGCCAGGAGGGGCCGGGCTTGTCGCTTGCGCCCCAGTTAAAGACCGTGCCGTCATCGAAGAGAACAAGGTTATGTGCATAGCCGGTGCTTATATCGACAACGGTCCTGCCGGTCAGTTCCGACGGGACGCTGCCTGAGCCGTAAGAGTCATTGCCCCAGGCTGCGACCGTGCCGTCGGAACGCAGAGCAAGACTATGGCTGTGACCGGCCCTTACGGCGACAAAATCATTGCCCGAAGGTTTATTGCTGACCTCGCCGTCGCCGTCGGCGCCCCAGCCTACGATATAGCCGGTCGGGCCGGGGGCCCATCTTCTGCCTGTAGTAAAGCTCCATACCTGGCCGGTAGTTGTGCCGAGAACGTTCTTCTCATTAATGCGCCAGTAATATGTTGTCAGGTCCGCCAGGGTGTTCGGGTCAAACACTGTTGTGGTCTGATTGCCCTTGAATTGGCCCGAACCGAGCGATGAGGTTGTGCCGAAGTAAACATCGTGACTTGCTGCATCTTCGCCCGCCGTCCAGTGCAGATGCGTATTTACATTCACGTTTGTCGTCCCGTTAACCGGGTGAGGAGCGACTGCCTGGGCAGGTGCTGTCATAGCCTTTACGGTAAAGCTCCAGACCTCGCCGGTAGTTGTGCCGGTGTAATTTTTCTCATCTATGCGCCAATAATACGTGATTACGTAGTTCAAAGTGCCGGGGTCAAAAGTGGTGCCGGTCTGATTGCCTTTGAACTGGCCTGCGCCAAGCGATGGGGTTGTGCCAAAGTAGACATCGTGGCTGGCGGCATAACTGCCCGCCGCCCACTGCAAATCAGCCATTCTGCTGACGTTTGTTGCCCCATTTGCCGGGACAGGAATCGCTGCCTGGCCGGGCAATGGCGGCGCCGTAGTGAAACTCCAGACCACGCCTGTCGTTGTGCCGCCGCTGCCTTTCTCATCGATACGCCAGTAGTATGTGGTAGCAGTCTGCAAAGTGCCGGGGTCAAAACTTGTGCTGGCCTGGTTGCCCCTGAACACGCCGGGACTCGATGTGCCGAAGTAGACATCGTGGCTTGTTGCATTGGCGCCGGCTGACCAGCTTAAATCAGCAGTTGAGTCGACGTTTGCTGCCCCGTCTGCCGGTGAGGGATTTCCCGCTTGGCCGGGCGGCGGAGGCGTCGTGGTAAAGCTCCAGACAACGCCCGTATTTGTGCCGCTGACGTTTTTCGCATCGATACGCCAGTAATATGTGGTGTTGTAGCTCAAAGTGCCGGGGTCGAAGGTAACGCCGGTCTGATTGCCTTTGTACTGGCTGGGGCCGGGCGTAGGATTTGTGCCGAAATAAACATCGTGACTTGTCGCATAAAGGCCCGCTGTCCAGCTTAAATCAGCGGTATTGCTGATATTTGTCGCACCGTTGGCCGGACTGGGATTGCTCGCCTGACCCGGCGCAGGTGCGATAACGTTTATATAATTTGTTCGTGTCGATGTATTGCTGCCGCCGGGACCGCTGACCGTCAGGCTGACGGAGAATGTCCCCGGCGTTTGATAATTGTGCGATGGGTTCTGTGCGGTGCTTGTTCCGCTGTCGCCGAAGTTCCAGCTCCAGCCGGTGATTTCGCCTGCCGATGCGTCCGTGAAGTTCACCGTCAGAGGGGCATCGCCGCTTGTGGGCGAGCCGGTAAATGCAGCGGAAGGCCCGGCAACCAGCCTGATTTGGTTCACGCTGCTGCCCGCTCCCAGCCAAATCATCACCGCCGATTCAGTGGTTACGACGTTGACGGTATTATTGACAAGCCCGCTGTTGGTTGTGTTGAAGACCGTCCAGGGGGTTGCACCGGCAAATTTGCTCAATCCCGAACCGTTCGAGCCTGCCCACACAACACCTCCTGCATCGACGGCAATCGCCTGTGTATCGTTTTTGGCAAGACCGTCGCTTGTTGTGTAAGTCACCCAGCTTGTGCCGATAAGTCTGTTGACACCGCTCAGTGTCGCAACCCATTTGTTGCCGTTCGGCGCAACAGCCACAGCCCTTGTGTCAAGAGAAGCCAGCGGCGGCTTACCGTACGTTGTCCAGGTCGTGTTGTCATACTTCGATATGCCGCCTCCGGTCGCAATCCATTTGTTATTGGATGAATCAACCGCAATGCCTCTGACGCCGTTGCCTGCCAGGCCGCTGTTGCCTGTGGTGTATTTGGTCCAGCTTGTGCCGTTGAATTTGCACAATCCCGAAGCATACGTGCCGACCCATACATCGCCGCTGTTATCAACTGCGATGCATCTGGTGTTGTTGTTGGCCAGGGCGCTGTTGCCGGAGGTATATTTTGTCCAGCTTGTGCCGGTATATTTGTTGACGCCGCCGGTTGTGGCTACCCACTTGTTGGAGGAACTGTCGAAGGCAATGCCATAGACGGTGTTGTTTGCCAGTCCGCTGTTGCCGGTCGTATATTTTATCCAGGTAGTGCCGTCATATTTGGCAAGGCCGCCGCCGTTGGTGGCAAACCATCTTACACCGCCGGTCTCGACTGCTGCTCCGTTTACTGTATTATTGATAGCGCCGCCGGTGTTGGAATTATTATAAGTTGTCCACAATTCCTCGTATTGAGGCGCAGTGACTGTGATGTAGTTCGTTTTGGTTTCTATGTCGCTGCCGTTCGGACCGTTGACCGTCAGAGAGACCGTATAGCTGCCCTCCGCCTGATAAATATGGACCGGGTTTCGCACGTTGGCTGTGCCGCTGTCGCCGAAGCTCCAGCTCCAGCTTGTTATACTGCCGGTCGACTGGTCGGTGAAAGTTGCCGCCAATGGGCATCCGCCGCTGGCCGGCGAGCCTGCAAACGCCGCCACAGGAACAGGAGTATAAACTGAAATGTAGTTTGTTTTGGTCTCTATATCGCTGCCATAAGGGCCTGAAACCGTCAGGCTTACGGTATAATTGCCTCCCGAATTATACTGGTGAGACGGGTTCTCCGCATTGCTTGTGCCGCCGTCGCCGAAAGTCCAGCTCCAGCTTGTAACGCTGCCAGATGACAGGTCGGTGAAGCTCACCGTCAGCGGATAGCCTCCGCTGGTCGGCGAACCTGAAAACGCCGCATTGGGCGGGTTCTCGCCGACATTTATGTAGTTTACTTTGGTCTCAATGTCACTGCCATAGGAGCTGCTTACCGTCAGGCTGACCGTGTAATATCCCGCCGACTGATAAGTATGAGACGGATTTTGTTGTGCGCTCGTGCCGCTGTCGCCGAAATTCCAGCTCCAGGTGGCGATGTTTCCCGTTGACGAATCGGTAAAATTGACCGTCAGCGGTTTGTTGCCGCTTGTCGGCGAGCCTGAAAACGCTGCGGTCGGGCCAGGCGGATTGGTAACAACGATATAGTTTGTTTTTGTCTCCGTGTCACTGCCGTTGATGCCGCTTGCCGTTAGACTTACGGTGTAACTGCCGACATATTGATAAATGTGGGACGGGTTTTTCGCCGTGCTTGTCCCGCCGTCCCCGAACGTCCAGCTCCAGCCGCTTACACTGCCGCTCGACAAATCGGTGAAGTTCACCGTCAGCGGAAAGCCGCCGCTGGTCGGCGAACCGGAAAATTCCGCTGTCGGTGTCGTTGACTGGTTTACGGTAATATAATTGGTTTTGGTTTCGGTATAGTATTGAGTAGTATGCTCGTCCCGCACCGAAAGCTGAACGGTATATGTCCCCTGGTTCTGGTAAGTGTTCGAGATTTCTGACGGGGGGTTGGAATAATTTAGCTGGCCGCCGTCTCCGAACACCCATTTCCAGGTGTCGATTGGGCCGGTGGACAGGTCGGTAAATATTACCGTCATAGGCGCAAAACCTGACGTCGGTGTCCCCGAAAAATTCGGCACCGGTGGCAGAGTTGTAACCGTTATATAATTTGTTTTGGTATTTGTGTTGCTCCCGCCTGGGCCGGTAGCAGTTAAACTGACTGTGTAAGTGCCGGCGGAATTATATTGATGACTCGGATTCTGTGAATTGCTTGTCCCGCTGTCGCCGAATGTCCAGCTCCAGGCAGTAACCGGGCCGCTTGTCGAATCCGTGAAGTTTACCGTCAGCGGCACATTGCCGCTTGTCGGCGAACCGGAAAAATTAGCAACCGGCGCAGGTATAGAAGTTGCAACTATATAATTCGTTTTGGTCTCAATATCGCTCCCACCGGCATTCGATGCTGTCAGGCTGACCGTATATGTCCCGGCTGAGGTATACTGATGACTCGGATTCTGCGCCGTGCTTGTCCCGCTGTCGCCGAATGTCCAGCTCCAGGCAGTAGGCGTGTTGGTTGAAGAGTCGGTAAAAT
>Ga0315282_10010622_pt1 | contig 14383 bp, 13 predicted proteins | sample YL17G07_20_MG_FD_203693 | JGI IMG/M metagenome (GOLD analysis project Ga0315282, IMG submission 203693) | Sediment microbial communities from Yellowstone Lake, YNP, Wyoming, USA - YL17G07_20 | ecosystem: Environmental > Aquatic > Freshwater > Lake > Sediment | place: USA: Wyoming | collected...
CACATGCCTTTAAACCGACGTAGATCCCAAACGCCGTGATAGGCCCAGTACTTCCGGAACTTCCCTCTTCTCTTGGCTTGGCAAGAATATATCTACTCTCCCTTCCCATGATCGAGTCATCCGTCTCATTCACGTTAAGATCTGCTCCGGTGACAAAGCGACCATTCAAAATCTCGACGAACCTTCCAAAGGCTCTAAGAAAAGCCTCGTTCTTGTCCTTCTTGGGATCACCCCAGATGACCGCTTTAGCCCCTCCCTTATCTTCATCGGCAGCAGCGCACTTGTAGGTCATGGCCTTGGATAACCTCAGGGCGTCCCGAAGGGCATCCTCCATGGAGGCGTAGTTGACCATTCTCGTTCCACCGAAGGCCTGGCCAAGGGTAGTGTCATGGATAGCAATGATCGCCCTCAACCCCGTTTCCTTATCGAAGTTGAAGATGATCTGTTCGTGCCCATTCCTTTTCATCCATTCGAAAATATCCATGGGTTTGACCTCCTTCATGGAAAATCATTGACCTCTCTATTGAGTAATGATTTTGTCTGCTCTCTTCAAAAGTTCAGGAGAGAGGATCATTCCCTGTGCTCTGGCCGCTTTCTCGTTCACCACCAGATTGAGCTTTTCGATGCGCCCCCAGGGGATATCTCCGGGGTTTTCCCCTTTCAGGATACGAGCGGCCCTTTTACCCGCTGAATAGCCGATTGTAAAAAAATTGAGCCCATAGGCAGCGAAAGCACCCCTTGACACACTCTCCAGATCACTGGTGAAGAGAGGAACCTTCTTCTCATTGCAGATCTTTACGATAGCCTCCAGCGAAGAAAGGACGGTGTCGTCATAAATGATATGAAAAGCCTGGACCTTCCCTACCAGGAAGGAAGCAGCCTGCGTGGCCTCCTCACCGCTGGAAATGACAGCCTCCATCAGCTCAATGCCCAGTCGCTTTGCCGATTCTCTCATCTCCTTGATGAGACCCAGAGAATGGGGGTCTCCTTGATGATAGATCGTTCCCCACTTCTTCGCTTTGGGGAGAAATTGAGTGTACATCTCAAATTGGAGAGAGACAGGCCAACGGTGACTTACACCCGTTACATTCGTCCCGGTCTTCGTTCCGGGAAGACTTTTCTTTGGAACAAGTCCCGCCTCCACCGGATTAGTAACAAAGGAAAAGACGACTGGAACATCTTCGATGAGCTTCACAGCAGCGCGGGAGTTAGGAGATCCGATGGTATGGATTAGATCAAATTTCTCACTGAGGAACTTTTGAGCAATGGTCTGGGCATTGGCCACATTTCCCTGGGCATTCTGCCGATCGAACATGACATTGACCTTTTCTTTGAATCCCGCATCCGCCAATGCCTTTTCGAATCCCCTCTGATCTTTCTCTGAAGCCAGGGTAGAGGTGAACTGGGTGACACCGATCCTGAAGACCTTTTTGACTTTTTTCTCTTGAGCAAGGAGGGAACAGACAGACAAAAGGAGGATTAAGATTAAAGGAGGATATACTTTCTTCCACATATTCACCCTCCCCTTCTCGCTTACAATCCTGACTCTTCAATCACTCCTTTCCGATGTCTAAACAAGTTATGAATATCACCTTTTCACGAGTCTGTCAATTTTGAGATTTCTGATTTGAGATTTCTGATGAAAACCAGAACTCCCTGATTACACAGATACGAAATGACTTGAAGAGTCATTCCAATTGATATAAATTTGAGCAATGGTTTCCCTCCTCTTTCTCATCCCCATTGGGGTCCTAGCAGCCTCCACCGCTTCCATTTTCATCAAACTGTGTGATGCCCCGGCCCTCATCATTGGAACCTACCGGATGGTCTTGGCTTCCTTGATCCTGTTGCCTTATGCCCTCTATAAGAAAACAGGAAGGACTTGGGGAAGAAAAGAGATCGGATGGCTCATCGTATCCGGCTTTTTTCTGAGCCTTCATTTTACGTTCTGGATCGGCTCCCTGAAGTATACCTCCGTTGCTAGCTCCGTGGTCCTGGTGACCACTTATCCCATCTTTGTAGGGATCGGATCTCGGCTCTTTCTGAAGGAACGGATGGGACTCTTCTTAATCTTTGGAATCATACTCTCCGTTTTGGGCAGCGGACTGATCAGTTATGGAGATATGGCCATCTCAAGAGAGGCATTGATGGGAGATGGGCTGGCCCTCTTGGGGGCCATCACAGTCTCAGGATACTTTCTGGTGGGAAGAAAGATGAGAAAGAGTCAGGACCTCCTCTCCTATATCTTCCCGGTCTATTCGGCAGCCGGATTCCTTTTGGTCATCTTTTCTCTCCTTTCTCAAAAAAACTTCTTTGGATATTCATGGACCACCTATCTCTTCCTCTTTCTTCTGGCTCTCATTCCCCAATTGATCGGCCACACCACCATCAACTGGGCTTTGAAATATCTCCCGGCCTCAATGGTAGCGATTACCTATTTGGGTGAGCCGGTGGGATCCACCATTCTGGCCTATTTTATTTTGAATGAAGAATTGACACCCTGGAAGATTTTCGGCGGGATTTTGATCTTGGCAGGAATTTTGACTGCCTTAAAAAGGAAGCCTCAAAATTTAAGAAAGGAATAATTTATGAAATTCGTCGTCCACGAACACCATTCCTCCCATCTCCATTACGATTTTCGCCTGGAGATCGCTGGAGTCCTCAAATCGTGGGCCATTCCAAAAGGCCCTTCCATGAATCCTGCGGAAAAGAGGCTTGCCGTCATGGTGGAAGATCATCCCCTTGAATATGGGGACTTTGAAGGAATCATTCCTCAAGGTCATCATGGAGCCGGGCCCGTCCTCCTCTGGGATGCTGGGAAGTTTCTTCCTGAAGAGGACCCCGAACCTGCTCTGAAGAAGGGAAAGCTCAGCTTCTCCCTGGATGGGAACAAATTAAAGGGCAGTTTCTCCCTTGCCCTGATGAAGGGAGGAGGCACAGGAAAGGAATGGCTTCTCATCAAGAAACGAGATGCGTTTGCCAGAGAGGACTGGAAGATCAAGGAGGATCTCACCCCTGCGAGGAAGAAGAAACTGGTCGAAAAGATCCCCCCGTGTGAGACAAGCTAGCTTCAGATTGCAGAACGCAGAAGGCAGATTGCAGATTCAAAACTCCGAACTCATTTCTCCGAACTCCGAACTTTATCTACGGAACCAGCCCTTTACCTTCTCTCTAAGAGATTCGAGAAAAATATAGATCACAGGAGTGATATAGAGCGTGATGAGTTGTGAAAAAACTAAGCCGCCAACTACGGCAAGTCCAAGGGGGCGACGCGCCTCTGCACCAGCGCCAAAACCGAGCGCGATGGGCAGTGTACCCATAAGGGCGGCCATGGTGGTCATCATGATGGGACGGAACCGGATGAGGCAACCTTCGTAGATGGCATCGGACGGGTTTTTCCCCTGATTTCTCTGTGCCTCCAGGGCAAAATCGATCATCATGATGGCATTCTTCTGAACAATTCCGATCAACATGACGATCCCTACCATGGAGTATATGTTTAAGTCCGTTTTGAAAATCATCAGTGTCACCAAAGCCCCAAACCCGGCAGAAGGAAGACCAGAAAGAATGGTCAGAGGATGAATGAAACTCTCATAAAGAATTCCTAGGACGATGTAGATCACGACGATCGCCATAATTAAGAGGATACCCATCCCTTGCATGGAAGTCTCGAAAGCCTGTGCCGTCCCCTGAAAACTGGTGCTGATGGTGGCTGGCAGCGCAGTGCGTGCGAGCTTCTGAACGGCTGATACAGCGTCCCCCAGGGAAACACCTGGCTTGATGTCGAAAGAGATGGTCACCGAAGGGAGTTGGCTGAGGTGGTTTATAGAAAGAGGCCCAAGGCTACGACTTAGATTAGCAACCGTATTCAAAGGAACTAATTGGCCGGTGGACGATCGAATGTATAGCATGGATAGAGCAGAAGGGTCTAACTGATACTGAGGCTCAAGTTCCATAATGACTGGATACTGGTTGATAGAGGTATAGATCGTCGAGATTTGCCTCGCTCCATAAGCACTGTAGAGAGCATCTTCGATCTGATTCGCTGTCACGCGAAGAGCCGATGATTTATCTCGATCGATTTCGACATTCACCTGAGGATTCTTGATTTGCACATCACTGGTCACATCCTGCAGCCCCGGCAATTCTCGCATCTTTGCTTCAAGGATGGGGGCATGTTCATAAAGTTCCTTGAACTCAGGACTCTGAAGCGCGAATTGATATTGGCTCTTTGTCATTAGCCCTCCGATCCGAATAGGGGGAGGGTTTTGAAGGAAGGCCTGGATTCCGGGGACCTTTGCCAGCTTTGGACGTAATTCCTGAATCACCTCATCCGCGCTTAGCTTGCGTTCAGATCGAGGTTTCAAAGCAATCATGAGACGACCCACATTGCCCGTCTGCGACGGCCCTCCTGTTCCAGCCGTGGACGAGAAGGATTCCACATTCGGATCCTGCCGGATGATCTCCGCCACAGCGAGCTGATGTTGTTTCATCGATTCGAATGAAATCCCCTCTGCGGCTTCAGTCGTGCCAAAGATCTGACCGATGTCTTCGCTCGGAAGAAATCCATAGGAGGAGGTCATGAAAAGAAGAACCGTGCCAAGGAGGAGGAGGTTAGAGATTACGATCGTAGCAAGGCGGTGGTTCAACACGAATCTTAGGCTCAACCGATAGGCTTGATGCATCCCCTCAAAAAAGCGCTCTGAGGTTGCATAAAGGCGGCTCTGCCTTTCTTTCTCAGGCGGCCTAAGAAACCGACTGCAGAGCATAGGAGTGAGACTTAAGGAAACAAAACCGGAAACCAGAATCGCCGCACCAATCGTCACTGCGAATTCATGAAGCAAGCGGCCAATAATTCCGCCCATAAAGAGAATGGGTATAAAGACAGCAACGAGCGAAAGCGTCATCGACACAATTGTAAAGCCAATCTCTCTCGATCCATTGAACGCGGCTTGAAGAGGCTGCTCCCCCGTCTCCATGTGCCGGACAATATTTTCAAGCATCACAATGGCGTCATCCACCACGAAGCCCGCTGAAAGTGTTAATGCCATCAGAGAAAGATTATCCAGGCTATATCCCAGAAGGTACATGACCGAGAATGTACCGATGACCGACATGGGAAGTGCCAGGCTCGGAATAATGGTAGCGGATAGATTTCGCAGGAAGAGAAAGATCACCAGCACGACCAGGCACATGGTCAGAAACAAGGTAAACCTGACATCATTGACCGATGCACGAATCGATAGAGAGCGATCGTGGAGAATGGTTAGACTTACTGAACCAGGCATTTGAGCACGAAAACTGGGCAGCAACTCCCTAATCGAATCGACCACCTGAACCGTGTTCGTTCCGGGCTGACGGAAAATGGCCAAACCGATGTTACGAACATTGTTATACCAGCTTGCGGTCTTATCATTTTCGACGCTATCGATCACCCTTCCTAGCTCACCGAGCCGGACAGGGGAACCATTTCGGTAGGCCACGATAAGGGGACGATAAGCCTCGGCTTTATTGAGCTGGCCGCTCGCCGCTATGGTGATAGCTTGGTGCGTTCCATATAATATCCCGGTGGGGAGGTTTACATTTCCCTTTTGAATAGCAGTGGCCACTTCATCAATCCCGATCGACCGTGCGGCAAGAACCTTTGGGTCGAGTTGGGCGCGAACGGCATATTTCTGAGCCCCAAAGACTTGAACCTGAGCCACTCCACTCACCATGGAGATTCGTTGAGCCACAAAGGTATCTGCGTATTCATGAACAGCTGAGAGAGGAAGGGTGGGTGAACTCAAGGCCAGAAAAAGAATAGGGAAATCAGCCGGGTTGACCTTCTGATAAGAAGGCGGATTCGGCATGTCCGACGGGAGCTGGCGTGCTGCCTTTCCGATCATAGCCTGAACGTCCTGAGCCGCAGCATCAATATTCCGGTTCAGACTGAATTGAAGCGTGATCCGGGTTATCCCCTGGGTGTTCGTCGAATTCATGGAATCCAGCCCAGCGATCGTTGAGAACTGCCGCTCGAGAGGAATAGCCACCGCTGAGGCCATTGTTTCCGGGCTGGCTCCCGGGAATTCGGCTATTACCAGAATGGTGGGGAAGTCGACAGTGGGAAGATCGCTTACAGGCAGGAGCCGATACCCCATGATGCCAAAGAGCAGGATGCCCAGCATCACGAGAGTGGTCATAATGGGCCGTCGAATAAAAAGCTCAGAGATGCTCATGGTGCCTTTTTCTTTGTAGCTGGGGCTGAATCAGAAGTGTTGTTTTCCACTTTCGCTCCTGGATAAAGCCGAAGCTGTCCATCGGTCACCACGATCTCACCTGGTTGAAGACCTTTTTGAACCACAGTCTCGTTATCGAGGGTAAAGCCTGAAACAATGGAGCGAGTTTCCACGGTAAGGTCTGTCTTGACGACAAAGACGTACTGACCCTGTTGTCCGGTCTGAATGGCCTGGAATGGAACGACAGTTGCATTAGGCACTTGAGTCAATGTCAGAACCACATTGACGAACTGCCCAGGCCAGAGACGTCTGTCTGTGTTGGTAAAGGTTCCTTTCAGCCTTATCGTTCCCGTTCCGGTGTCCACTGCATTATCAACAAAGGAGATGAAGCCGTGATGAGGAGCCCCCTCATTGTTAGGAACTATGGCCTCGACTTTAAGGGTTCCCGCTCTCATATACTTCTTGATCTCTCCCAAATACTGTTCCGGAACCGAGAAGGACACAAAGATGGGGTTAATCTGATTAATCACAACCAGATTCGCATCGTTTTCTTTAACAATATTTCCTTCTTGAACGATCAGACTTCCAGTTCGGCCATCCATGGGCGAATGAATGGAGCAATAGCTCAGTTGAAGCTTCGCGTTTTCTACAGCTGCCCTATCGGCAAGCACCGCTGCCTCTGCGTTTGCCCTGGCAGCTCTGTCGGCTTGCACCGTGGCGACAAGAGCCTCCCAATCGGTCCGGACCTTGTCATACTGTTGTCGAGCCACAACGCCTTTGTCAAGTAACATCTGATAACGATCGGCGTCTGCCTTGGCATTCTTCTCCTGGGCCATGTCTCTTTCGAGATTGGCTTCAGCTTGCCTCACCTGAGCGAGGTCTCTCTCGAGGTTCGCCTCAGCCTGTTTGAGCGTCGCTTCGAAAGAACGAGGATCGATCATGAAGAGGAGTTCCTCCTTTGTCACATCCTGACCTTCTCTAAAGGAGACCCGCATGATCTGTCCCGCAACCCTTGACTTCACTGTCACGGTGGAATAAGCCTGCACCGTCCCAATGGTACGGAGTTGGACGGGCACCTGTTTCTGAACGACCGTTGCCACCTCAACCGGCAGAGCCACCACAGGTCTTTCCCTTTTTTCTCCAGAACAAGATGATAAAAGAAACAAACCTGTGACGATGAAAAATGATGAACAAAACGCCTTTCTGTTCATAGTTTAACCCTTCGGTTAAGAGACATGTCTCCGGTAAGAAACAATATTGGAATCTCTAAAAATAAGACTAACCAGACAGGGTTAGTTTGTCAATTCTTTTCCACAGGTTGTAACCTCCTATCCATTCGATCCTGCGGCCATTAAAATACAATTGACACTGGATAATTTTTAATGAATATTATTGACTTGTATGATGCCGTGTCAACCCTAGAAAAGGTCGACCTCGGAGATGGAGAATAAGACAACCAAGAAAATACTGATCGTCGAGGATGAAAAGGATACGGTGGAAATGATCACCGCGCTCCTTGAATTGGAGGGTTATCAGGTCTTCTCTGCTTTCTCGGGAACGGAAGCCATGCGGTTCCTGGAAACGAGAAGGCAGGTAACTCCAGAGTCTGAGACGCCGGTGGATTTGATCCTCCTCGATATCATGCTGGGTGATGAAGATGGAAGAGATGTCTGCCAGAAGATCAAAGGGGATGAGGAAATGAGATTCATTCCCGTGGTCATGCTCACGGTCCGTTCGAGCTTGCAGGACAAGATCAATACCCTCAATATTGGAGCGGATGATTACCTCACCAAACCCTTTGTCAACGAAGAGTTATTGGCGAAGATTAAAGTGATGCTCCGTATCAAAGACCTCCATGACGACCTGAAACGAGAAAGAAGTAGGAATATTCTTCTCTCTCAGGCACTGGAGAAACGATACAGTTTTGGAAATATCCTTGGGAAGAACAGCCGGATGCAGGAAATTTACGAATTGATCTCAGACATTTCCAATACCGATTCCACAGTTCTCATTCAGGGTGAGAGCGGCACCGGGAAGGAATTGATCGCGAGAGCCATCCATTTTAACAGTTACCGGAAAGCCAAACCCTTTGTCGTGGCCAATTGCTCTGCTTATTCCCAGAACCTTTTAGAGAGCGAGCTCTTTGGTCATGAAAAGGGCGCTTTTACTGGAGCGATCCGGAGAAAGATCGGACGGTTTGAACTGGCCCACGGAGGGACCATCTTTCTCGATGAGATCGGTGAGGTTTCCCCTCCAACTCAGATCCTGCTTCTTCGTGTGCTTCAGGATCACCGATTCGAAAGAGTCGGGGGAGAAGAAACCTTAGAGGTGGATGTCCGTGTGATTGCTGCGACCAATAAAAAATTGATGGAAGAGATGAGAAAAGGAACGTTTCGTGAAGACCTCTATTATCGGCTCAATGTCATTCCCATCTTTGTCCCTCCCCTCCGAGAGAGGAAGGATGATATCCCCCTGCTCACTTCCCATTTCTTGCAGAAATTCAGCCGTGAAAAGGGAAAGGAGGTAACGAGTATTGCTTCTGAAGTGATGGAACTGTTCCTTGCCCATTCGTGGCCTGGAAATGTACGTGAATTGGAAAATGTGATCGAACATGCATCCATCATTGCTAAAAAGGAGGAGATCCTTCCGAAAGACTTACCCCAATACCTCTTACAAAAGCCCTTGCCGAATCAGCAATTGTTTTCTTTGAAGGATCATGAAAGGGACCTCATCTTGAAAGCCTTAGAAGAGACGAATTGGAACAAGCATCAAGCCTCAAAGAGATTGAAAATTACTCGATCCACGCTTTATGGCAAAATGAAACGGTATGGGCTGACAAAAGAATAAAATCAGAACATTGATGTCTAAAAATAGACATTTTTATAACTCATTGAAAAAGTTATATTTTATCTTAAAATTGATAATAAAATAAAAAGTTTCTGTCGAAAAATGTACACTTCCAATTTCTTATCCCGTCGCTGTAAATCTAAAAAATAAACTGTAACCAACCTAAATTATTCAGCTTTTAGAAAAACCCCTCTTTTTGGTACGAAATTTGCCTTTAAACTTAAACAGTTTCAATTTTGGAGGCTTGTATGAGATGTCATCGATGTGGCGGCGTAATGGTATTTGAGAAATTTTACGGAATCTGTGAGGAGTTCTCCGGATGGCGATGCATCTTTTGCGGAGAGATCGTTGACCAGGTCATCCTCGAGAATCGGCTTGAACAGAAACGGTAAGCCCCCTTTCCACGAGAGTGAGGTCCATTAAATACTTCTTGGATGGGGACGGGGGATGAATAGCAGAATATGCATCGTTGATCACGACTTAGCTAGCCGGGGTTATCTCAGAGAATGTTTGGAAAGAGAAGGCCATCTCGTAACCATTTTAGATAATGGTTTTCAGATTAAATCTCATCTTTCCCAAGAAATTTTCGATGTTGTGATCCTCAATATTGATTCTCCTGGCGTCCGAGAGAAAAACCTTCTCATCGAAATCAAAACAGTCCAACAACCGAGAATCCTTTTGATCGTTTCCGAGAAAGGGGACGCTTTTCTTAAAGAGGCCATCGATCTCGGAGTCTACGGGTTCATCAATAGACCCTTCAATCGCGAAGAGATTTGTACGATGGTGACCCATTTGGTCCGATGAGGAAAGAGAACGGAGGGAGCCTATTAGAATGGAGGACCTATGGGAGAAGATACCTGAGTTCCCTCAGTTTAAAGATTTTTCTCTTGAAGAGAAACCTCCCCTTGAAGCGACCTTCCTCAAATTCCCTCCTGCTATCTCTGAATTTACTTTCACCAATCTCTTCATGTGGCGTCAGGCCTATCAATTAAGAATCAGCCATCTCAAAAACTTTATCTGCCTTCTGTCGGACAAGGGAGACCAATCCTTCTTTTTCCCTCCTATCGGTGAGGGAGATAACGTAGAATCTTCTAGAATCCTCCTTCAATATCTTAAGGAAAGAGGAATTTCACCCAAGATTGCCAGAGTTCCAGAATCAATGGTCACCCAGATCGATTGGAAAGAAAATGGGATGCGGGTTGACCTCGATCGAGATCAATCCGATTATATTTACCTCGCTGAAGACTTGATCAAATTGGAGGGCAGGAAGTACCACCGAAAGCGAAACCACATTAAACAGTTTAAGGAAAAATATTCCTACCAATATCTTTCACTCACACCCGAGTGGATATCAGAATGCCTTCGATTGGAGACCGAATGGTGCGATCTCCGGCATTGCGAGGTGGTTCCGGGTCTGGCGAATGAATCGGTGGCCATTAAAGAAGCCTTGACACACTTCGATCAATTGAATATGAAAGCAGCAGCGATCCTCATTGACGGGAAGTTGGAGGCCTTTACCCTAGGAGAACCCCTCAACTCGGAAACCGTCGTCATTCACATCGAAAAAGCCAATCCAGCCTTTGAGGGTCTTTATCCTCTCATCAACCAGGTTTTTCTGGAAAATGAATGGTCGGCCTATCTCTATGTCAATCGGGAGCAGGATTTAGGGGAAGAGGGATTGAGAAAAGCCAAGGAATCCTACTTTCCCCATCATATGATTCATAAATACATCCTTACTTTAGCGTAAATTTCCTGTCCATCCCCCTTTTTCCAGTAGAATACCTCTGATCTGATGATAGGGTTCGGATAAAATCTTTCCCTTTTGGGGAAAGAGATGAGTTATAATTGTAAGGGGGAGAAAGGAGTTTGGAGATGGCCACGCAAAAAAAGATCAAGGTGAAAACGTTCGCGACGGAAGTGAAAATTTTCCAGACGATGAGGGAACTAGAGGCTCTGGATGAGAAGGTGAATCGCTTCATCCTTCAAAATAAAGTGAAGCGGGTGGTTTCCGTCAGCGACACGACCACGACGGACGATACCGGTGCCACGATTGGGTTGGTAAGGGTTTTAGCCTATGAAAGATGAAAGAGGGAAAGCCATGGCTCAATGGGAATATCAAATTACGATTCATGACCTCCCAGAACCTAAAGCAGAGCAACGGGAGACCACCATTGAATGCGATCAGGATGGTCTCTGTTTTGTCCACGATGCCGTTCAAGGAGGCCTTGATTGGTTGGAGGACCTCTTCTGTGAAAAAGGAAAAAAGGGTTGGGAACTGGTTCAATCGGGATATCATCGTCGGCAGCTTCTCTGTATATGGAAAAAGAAGAAGGAAGGCGGGAAGAAAGTCTGAAGAGATTCATCCTTTCCCAGATTGAAGAGAAAGGCCCGATCCCCTTCTCTCAATTTATGGACTGGTGTTTATATCACCCGAGTTATGGTTATTACGCCTCGGAACGAACGAAAATAGGAAAGGACGGAGATTATTATACCAGCTCTTGTGTTCACCCTCTCTTCGGACACCTGATCGCAAAACAACTCATACAGATGGCAGAGATCTTGGGAGGAGAGGCCTTCGATGTCATCGAAATGGGCGGGGGAAGAGGGTTTCTCTGCGAAGATATTCTCGACTGGTCTAAAAGGAATTCTCCCTCGTTCCATGGGCGGCTCCGATACCATCTCATTGAAACGGCTCCACATTTTCTAAAGGAACAGAAGGAGAGGCTCGCGATATGGGAAGAAGAAGGCAAGGTCTTCTGGGTCCCTTTGGAAGCCTTTGAAGCCGGGAGGGTTCAATGGGAGGGGTGCTTTCTTTCCAATGAATTGGTCGACGCCTTCCCTGTTCACCGGATCGTCTTCGATCACGGAAAGATTAAAGAGAGCCATATCACTCAACAGAATGGGGAACTGGTTGAACGATGGGGGGAACCTTCTGACCCGAGGATTGAGGGCTATCTCCGATCCATGAAGGTCACGCTTCGGGAAGGCCAAAAGGCTGAGGTGAATCTGAAGGCCCTGGACTGGATGGAAAAGATAGAAGGTTGTTTGAAGAAGGGATTCGTCTTGACGATCGATTATGGATATCCCGCTAAAGAACTCTATGCGCCTTACCGTAGGGAAGGAACGCTCCTCTGCTATCATCGCCATGAGACCTCCGACAAATTTTTTGAGCGATTGGGAGAACAGGATATTACTTCCCATGTCAACTTCACGGGCCTGATCCGTAAGGGAGAGGAAGTGGGGCTCCATTTCACTGGCCTTGTTCCCCAATACCAATTCCTCATCGGTCTGGGCCTTCTTCAGGAGATGGAATCCCTTGGAGGAGGGCTTTCTGAAGTGGACGGATTGAATCTTAGACTTACTTTAAAGCATCTGATTGAACCAGAAGCAGGAATGGGCGAGGTCTTCAAGACACTGATTCAGCATAAAGGGATCGAGAACCCCCGGCTGGATGGGCTGAGAGGATTACGGGAAATAACGGTTTGAGGGTTGAGGTTTTTGGTATTTGGAGGAACCGATGAAGGTGTTAGGGCTCTTCGGTAGCCCGAGAAAAGGCGGCAATACAGAAATCCTTCTGGAAGAAGCCCTCAAAGGGGCCGAGAGGGAGGGAGCAGAAATCGAGCGTCTTTATCTGAGCGATCTGAAGATCGCTCCCTGTACAGAGTGCCATGGGTGTGACTCGACGGGAGACTGTGTCATTCTCGATGAGATGCAGAAGATCTATCCCAAATTATTAGAGGCAGACATTATTATTCTCGCCTCACCGATCTTCTTCTACGGTGTCACGGCTTGGGCGAAAATTCTGATCGATCGAAGTCAAGCCCTTTGGGCGAAGAAATATCTTGTCAATGATCCCTCCATGGGAAAGAGGGGGAAGAGGAGAAAAGGGTTCTTTATCTCTGTGGGAGCCACGAAAGGGCAAAAAGTTTTTGAGGGAGCTATCCTGACGGTGAAGTATTTTTTTGATGCCCTTAATACAGAATATACGGGCGAATTGCTTTATAGAGGAGTCGATGGGAAGGGTGAGATCTTAAAACATCCAAAGGCACTCGAGCAAGCGAGGGAAGCCGGGAGGAAGCTCGTTCTAGCCGCATGAAGCCCAGACTGAATGTCATTTGGAACGAGATCTATTGCAAGCGATGCCTGCTCTGCGTGGAGGTCTGTCCTGTTCAGGTCCTTTCTTTAGAAATGAACGAGATCCTGGAAAAGGAAGGATGTATCCGCTGTTATCAATGCGAACGTTTTTGCCCAGACATTGCCATTGAAGTGATGGATGAACAAGAAAAATCAATATAGAGTTCGGAGTTCTGTTACTAATCATTCCATAATTGTATGGACATTGAGGACCAAATCCCTCCTCCCCTCCCTTTACAAAAGGGAGGAATTACCCCTCTTTGGCAAAGAGGGGTAAGGGGAGATTTTCAGAACAATATGTTTTTTCAATTATGGACTCCTTAGTAGGAGATTGAGAAGAGCAGAGAGATGAAGCAGCTTATTTCTGGGAATGACGCCATTTTCGAAGGAGCCTTCCGGGCCGGCGCCACTTACTTTGCCGGCTATCCCATCAGTCCGACTTCAGAAATCCTTCAAAGAGCTGCGCTCCGATCTGAGGAAGATCCGAAGTTCCACTTTCTTCAGGCCGAAGACGAGATTGCGGCCGCCATCGCGACCATTTCTGCTTCCTTGGCTGGTGCGAAGGCATTCACAGCCACCTCAGGACCGGGGTTCTCACTCATGCAGGAGGCCCTGGGATGGGGCCATGTGGTGGAGGCTCCCTGCGTGTTTGTCAACTCCATGCGGGTGGGACCATCAACAGGCATGCCCACCCAGCCTGCCCAATCGGACCTGCTTCAGATCAAGGCAGGAAGTGCAGGAGATTACTATCCGATCGCCTTCTATCCCCATTCCGTGGAAGAGTGTTTTCGTCTGACCGGAACGGCCTTTAATGCAGCAGAAGAGTCTCTCTCACCGGTCATCCTCCTTGCCGATGCCTTCCTCTCCCATCTCTATGAGCTCGTCGATCTGGAGAAGATCAAAACGGAGATCGTTCCCCGCTCCAAAGGACCCCTGGGCAAAGGCCAGAGGCTCTTCACTGGAACAGCCCATGATAAGATTGGAAATGTGAAAACGAGTGATCCTGTGATTTACCGAGAATGGCTTGGAGAATTGAAAGATCGCCACTTCCGGGTCGCTGAAAAATATCCTCTTTTTGAGTATTTTCCCTGCAAAGATTCGAATATCCTCCTCATCGCATTTGGGATTACTTCGAGGATCATTTCCGCTTTGAAAGAACGGTTTTCCATTTTTAGGCCGATCCG
>Ga0315282_10010623_pt1 | contig 14383 bp, 10 predicted proteins | sample YL17G07_20_MG_FD_203693 | JGI IMG/M metagenome (GOLD analysis project Ga0315282, IMG submission 203693) | Sediment microbial communities from Yellowstone Lake, YNP, Wyoming, USA - YL17G07_20 | ecosystem: Environmental > Aquatic > Freshwater > Lake > Sediment | place: USA: Wyoming | collected...
CATGCCGGGGAGATAGTCCTGGATGGTCTTGCCTTCCAGGCTGCGTGTACGGCCGGCGGCGAAGGCGATAACGTCGGCCAGGGCGCGAACCGAAACCGGCCCGCGCAGGTCGTAGGCGCCGCCGCTGCGCCGCGGCCTGCCCTCCAGCGGCGGGCCGGACTCGCCGCCGGGAAACAGGAAGACGACATCGACGAATCCGAAATCGCCGAGGCGGGCGGGCGCGGTCACCAGGCCGCCCGCCTGCAGGCCCCCCGGCACGTGCACCACAACGGGGGCGCCCTCGGCGTAGCGGGCCTTGCCGGGCGGCGCAATCCGCACCCACATTCCTTCGCTGCCGGCGCCCGGCGTGGCGATGCGCACCAGCGGGCCTTCCAGCACGCCGCCACGGCCCCCGGGCGGCGGCCCCGCCCGCGGAGGCAACTGGCCGTTCAGCAAAACAGTAAGCATCAGACAGAGACCAAGCAATGCGCTGCGCAACATGAAGGGTATTATCGGCCAGAAAGCCGCTGCCGGCATCACGCAGTTCTGTTGCTTCCGCTCTGTGTTACACTCCGGCCGTCTAACCCGAGGCCGGGCTGACGCCAGGAGGCGATTCGTATGCGACTACTGAGTGGGATTTTGTTGCTTTTGATCGGGCCGGCGGTCTTGAGCCACGCCGCCACGCCAACGCTGTTTCGGGACCCGGCGGTCAGCCAGACGCAGATTGTCTTTCACTATGCAGGCGACCTGTGGACGGTGGGCCGCGAGGGCGGCGAAGCGCGCCGACTGACGACCGCGCCCGGGCAGGAAACCCGGCCGTTCTTCTCGCCCGACGGCCAGTGGATCGCCTTCACCGGCGAGTACGACGGCAACGTGGATGTGTTCGTTGTGCTGGCCAAAGGGGGTGTGCCGCGCCGGCTTACCTGGCATCCGGATGCCGACAGGGCCGTGGGCTGGACGCGCGACGGCAAGAGCGTGATTTTCCGCTCGGCCCGCAACAGCTATTCCCGCTTCAATCGGCTCTTCACCATGCCGATTGACGGCGTCTTTCCGGCGGAGCTGCCGCTGCCCATGGGCGAGGAGGCTTCCTTTTCGCCGGATGGTTCGCTACTGGCTTACGTGCCGCTGGGCTGGAGTTTCACGAGCTGGAAGCGGTACCGCGGCGGCCGCACCACCCCCATCTGGATCGCCCGCCTGTCCGATTCCGCCCTCGTCGATAAAGTGCCGCGCGACAACTCCAACGACTTCTGCCCCATGTGGATCGGCGACCGAGTCTATTTCCTTTCCGACCGCAACGGGCCGGTTACGCTGTTCGCTTACGACACGCGCGCCAAGAAGGTGAGCCAGGCGCTTCCGAACAGCGGCTTGGACATCAAGTGGGCCTCGGCCGGGCCCGGCGCCATCGCCTACGAGCAGTTCGGAACCATCTACTTGTTCGACCTGAAGAGCCAGAAGCCGCGCAAGGTCGAGATCACGCTGAGCGGAGATTTGCCGGAGGTTCGCCCGCGGCTGGAGAAAGTGAACAACCGCATCCGCACCGCCATGATTTCGCCTACCGGCGCGCGAGCGCTGTTTGAAGCGCGCGGCGAGATCTTCACCGTGCCGGCCGAGAAGGGCGACGCCCGCAATATCACCAACACGCCGGGCGCGGCCGAGCGCGACCCGGCCTGGTCGCCCGACGGCAAGTGGATTGCTTACTTCTCCGACGAAGCGGGCGAATACGAGCTGCGGGTGCGCGAGCACACGGGTCAGGGCGAAGCGCGCAAGTTCAAGCTCAACGACGCGCCGAACTACTACTACACGCCGCGCTGGTCGCCCGACAGCAAGAAGATCGCTTACACCGATAAGAACCTGAACCTCGCCTACCTGGATTTGGACAGCGGCAAAACCGCGCGCGTGGACACGGACCGCTTCGACGGCCCGCGCCGCATCCGCGATTTCTCCTGGTCGCCCGACAGCAGGTGGCTGGCTTACCCGCTGCAGCTTCAGAACACGCTGCGCGCGGTCTTCGCCTACTCGCTGGACACCGGCAAGCGCATCCAGGTCACCGACGGCATGAGCGACGCCACCTCGCCGGTCTTCGACCGCGACGGCAACCATTTGTACTTCCTGGCCAGCACCGACACCGGCCTGACGGTGGGCTGGCGCGACATGTCCAGCTATTTACGCCCCGTCACCAGCAGCGTGTACGCGGTGGTGCTGCGCAAGGACCTGCCTTCGCCGATCGCGCCGGAAAGCGATGAAGAAAAAGGCGAGGCGGCCGGCGACAAGGCTGCCGAGAAGCCGGCGGGCAAACCGGCGGAGAAAGCCGGTGAAAAGCCGGCCGAGAAGCCGGCCGAAAAAGCCGCCGAGAAAAAGCCCATCCCGGTCAAGATCGACCCGGATAACATCGAGCAGCGCATCCTGGCCCTTCCCATTCCCGCCCGCGGCTACACCGATCTGATCGCCGGAAAGGCCGGCGTGCTGTTCCTGATTGAGGCGCCGTTTGCGGCCGGCCCCTCGGAAGGGCCGGGCGGGGGGCCTACACTCCATAAGTTCGAGCTGAAAACCCGCAAGACGGAAAAAGTCCTGGAGGGCATCCGGGCCTTCGAGCTGTCGGCCAATGGCGAAAAGATGCTGTACCGGCAGGGCGAGCGCTGGGCCATTCAGGCGCTGACCCCGCCGCCCAAGCCGGGCGAGGGTACCCTCAAGCTCGACGGCATGGAGGCCTGGGTCGAGCCGCGCACCGAATGGCGCCAGATGTATCGCGAGGCCTGGCGCTTCGAGCGCGACTTCTTCTACGATCCGGAACTGCACGGCCTCGACCTGCAGGCTTCAATGAAGCTTTACGAGCCCTACCTGGAAGCGGTGGGCAGCCGCAGCGACCTCAACTACCTGTTCTCCGAAATGCTGGGCAACATCACCGTCAGCCACCTGGGTGTCGGCGGCGGGGCCATGCCGGAGGTCAAGCGGGTGCGCGGCGGACTGCTGGGCGCCGATTACACCATCGAGAACGGGCGCTACCGCTTCGCGCGCGTGTACAGCGGCGAAAGCTGGAACCCCGGCCTGCGCGCCCCGCTGACCCAGCCGGGCGTGAACGTGGTGGCCGGCGAATACCTGCTGGCGGTGAACGGCCGCGGGCTGCGCGCCTCCGACAATGTTTACGCCTTCTTCGAGGGCACGACCGGCAAGCAGGTTGTGCTCCAGGTGGGCAAGGACCCGGGCGGGACCGGCGCCCGCGACGTCACCGTCGTTCCGCTGGAGAGCGAATCCAGGCTGCACAACCTGGCCTGGGTTGAAGGCAATCGCCGCCAGGTGGACAAGCTGAGCGGCGGCAAGCTGGCTTACGTCTATCTGCCCGACACCGCATTCGGCGGCTACACCAATTTCAACCGCTACTATTTCGCGCAGGTGGGCAAGCAGGGCGCGGTAATGGACGAGCGCTTCAACGCCGGCGGCTCACAGCCCGACTACATCCTCGATTACCTGCGCCGGCCCCTGATGCATTACCGCACCACGCGCCACGGCGAGGACTTCACCGGGCCGCTGGGCGCCATCTTCGGGCCCAAGGTGATGCTGATCAACGAATACGCCGGCTCGGGCGGCGACACCATGCCCTGGTATTTCCGCAAGGCCGGCGTGGGGCCGCTCATCGGGAAGCGCACCTGGGGCGGGCTGGTCGGCGGCCTGGGCGGCTATCCGTCGCTGATGGATGGCGGCTTCGTTTCCGTGCCCGGCTGCGGCTTCTGGGATCCCGACAAGCGCGAGTGGGTGGCCGAGAACGTCGGCATCGGCCCCGACATCGAGATCGAGCTCGACCCCAAGGCCGTGCGCGAGGGCAAAGACCCGCAACTGGAGAAAGCGATCGAGGTCGTGATGGAGGCGCTCAAGAAGAATCCGCCGCCCAAGCACACGCGCCCGGCGTTCCCCAAGTACCGCCCCGGCCGCATTGAACGCATGTAGGCAGAGCGCGGGTGAATAACCACAGGGACACGCAGATTTAGAGCGAGGTAGCGATGGGTGCGATCGCCTTTCTGCTCCCGCGGCGGCGCGGTGGAACAGAAAGTGGTTGGGGAGTTTCCAAACGCCGGCCGAAACATGTTTCAGGTGGTCTTGGCCATGCCCGGCGTTTATCGACCGATGTTCGGGCATCGATTTCAAGCTGCGGTCTTGAAGCTCCGGCGGCCGGATCGCGCAAACCGTTGAGGCCGTAACATGAGAGTGAATCTGAAAATCCTGTGCATCCTTCTAATGCTGGCGGCGGATGCGGCGGCCGGCGATGCGGCAGGCAAGGCCGCGAATCCGCAGGCGGTCCGGGAAGTGCTGGCCGGCAAGAGAACGGTGGCCAACGCCGCCTGGTGGGGCTTCGACGAAGAGGACTCGACCGACTCCCTTCAGGCCGCCATCCGTTCGGGGGCCAGGCGGGTGGTGATTCCCAACATGACGAAGGATTGGATCGTCCGGCCGCTGCAGCTCGCCGGCAACCAGGAACTGGTCATCGAGGATGGCGTCGTGATCACCGCCAAGCGAGGCGAGTACCGAGGCAGGAACGACAGCGTCATCACCGCCAGGGATGTGTCGAACCTTGTGATCCGCGGTTACGGCGCCACTGTTCGCATGCAGAAGGAAGACTATATCGCCGGGGACGTGCTGGAGCGGCTCGGTTGGAACCGCTGGTTCGGACAGTACAAGAAAGCCGAATGGCGCATGGCTCTGGCGCTTCGCGGCGCCACCAACGTCGAGGTGAACGGCCTCACCTTGCGGGATAGTGGCGGCGACGGCATCTACATCGGCGGCGGCAGGCAGGATCACTGCAAGGACATCCGTATCCGAGACGTGGTCTGCGACAACCACTACCGCCAGGGCATGAGCGTCATCAGCGTGGACGGGCTTACGGTCGAACGCGCCACGTTCAAAAACACCTGGGGTACGCCGCCTTCCGCGGGCGTTGATATTGAACCGGATCGCACGACCGAAAGGATGCGCGGCGTCGTTTTCCGGAACTGCCGTTTCGAGGACAACTACGGCGACGGCATCCAGGTGCATCTCGTACGCTTGCGGTCCTCGCCGGGCGAGGTATCCATCCTCTTCGAGAATTGCCGGGTGACGAGCCGGAGAGGGACCGGGATTCGGGTGTCTAAGCTGTCCGACGACGGGCCGGGAGGGGTCATCGAATTCCGCAACTGCGTGGTCGAGAACACCGAGGGCTATGGGATCAAGGTCCAGGATAAATCCGCCCGGGGCGCCCGCCTCCGATTCGTCAACTGCGCGGTGCGCGACGCGGCGCAGAACCGCTCGTATGCGGGCGCCTGGACGCCGATTTGGCTCCAGTTCCGCGCTCTTCTCGCCAAGAGCCCCGGCGGTATCGATTTTGTGGACTGTTCCGTGGAGGACAACCGTGACCGTCCGCTGCTCACGATTGAAGAGCCGGAGGGTGAGCACGGTCTCGCCGAGATCACCGGGACTATTCGTGCCCGAAACCCCTTTGGCGTGCGGACAGTTCTGGGGGAAAAGCACGCTGGCGTGACGCTGGTGGTGAAAGAATCCGGGTGGTAAAGGGGAATAGCAGCGGCGCGGCGCCTTCGGACAGGTGACCAGCACGGGAGGTGCTCCGGGGCGGATCTGTTTTGTGCTCCTGCTAGGCTGTGGTGATGGAGCCGGGGGCATCAAGACCTGCCGGCGCTCCGCCGTCCCCGGCGGAACGTACGCTGCCGCCCGGTTCGGCCGGGCCGGGGCGCTTCGCTGAAGGTCTTGGGGGAGCGTCCGCGCCATGACCCGCGGCCGTGAAAGTGTGCTGGTGGAGGATTTGCATGAGCCGGTCTTTCAGGCCATCGTATCCGGGTTCGCCGGCGAGGTTGCGCAGTTCGCCCGGATCCGCGCGCTCGTCGTACAACTCCACGCCCTTGCGGCCTCCATCCCACTCGGTATAACGCCAGCGCTGGGTGCGCACGGAGTGGCCGAGATAGGTGAGATCGCTGGTCAGCCGCGTCCGGTCGGGATGGCGGCCCACGCTGCTGTAAGCCGCCGGCTTGCCTCCGTGCGCCGGGTCGTTGACGGCGTGAACCAGGCTCATGCCGTCCAGGCCCGCTGGCCGCGGAATGCCGCACAACTCAGCGAGCGTGGGATACAGGTCGATAAACTCCACCAGCCCGGAGCACCTTTTGCCTTCTCCTTTTGCTCCCGGTGCGTGAATGATCAGCGGCAGCCGGGTCGATTCCTCGAACAGCGTCATCTTGTGCCACATTCCGTGCTCGCCGGTGTGATAGCCGTTGTCGCTCAGAAAGACCACCACCGTACTGTCCCAAAGTCCGGCGACGTTGAGCGCGTCGAGCACAATTCCCGCCTGCGCATCCATGAACGAGATGCAGGCATAATAGGCGGCCCGGTATAAGCGAGTCTCCTGCTCGGTGGGCGGCCGTTGCTCGGCCAATTCGTACCAGGCCGCTTCCGGAATCGATTTCGCATATCCCTCCGGAACCTTTGGAACCGGGATCTTCGCGGGATCGTAGAGATCGAAGTATCGCGATGGCGCGGCGTAAGGCGAGTGTGGAGCGTGGAAACCGACGCCCAGGAAGAAGGGCTTCTTGTCCTTGGCGAAACCGGGGATCAGATCCGCGCACCTGCGCGCGATGCGGCCGTCGGCGGTCTTCTCGTCGGCGACATCAAGCCGTGCCCATTCCATCGTATGGTTGCGCGGCTTCGGCATCTGGTGCCCCTCGATCACATTGTTGCGCGGCTTGGGCACCTGGGGCCCTTCGGTGGCCGCCGCGGGGCCGGTCTTCCCGCCGCCTCCGGTTTCCATCAGGTCCCAACTGCGCGGATCTTCGTGCTCGGGACCGTTGTGGAAGATCTTGCCGATGCCGGCGGTGTACCAGCCGTTCCGCCGGAACATCTCCGGCAGCATGACGGTGTCGGGCATGTACTTTCGGAGGGGGGTATGGAGCGTCCAGATGTCCGTCTTGTCCGGCCGCAAGCCGCTGAGAAGCGAAGCGCGGGACGGCGCGCAAAGTGGGAACTGGCAATAGGCATGGTCGAACAAGACGCTGCGCCGGGCGAAAGCGTCCAGATGAGGGGTCTTCACGATCGGGTTACCGTAGCACCCGAGCGCGCTGTTAAGATCGTCGGACACCATCAGAACTACGTTCTTGCGCGGACTCGCTGCCGCAGCCATCCCCGAAGCAATGCCCGCCGCCGCGAAAAATTCACGCCGATTCATGTGCCTTATGATACACCGTATCGGTAATCAGTCTGTCTACAGAGAGAAGTGGAATGAAGTGCCGAACATCTGTGCTGCGTGCCGTCTGCGCGATCCGCCAAGGGGGTGTTTATGGACCTCAGTAGGCGTAGTTTTCTCGGAGTGATGGCCAGCCAAATCCTCCGAGCCAGTCCCTCAAGGCCGAATATTCTGGTGATGCTCGCCGACGATTTCGGTTATGGCGATCTCGGCTGTTATGGCCAGCGGAGAATCCGAACGCCGAGCCTCGATGGCATGGCGGCTCGAGGCATGCGCTTCACGCAGGCATATGCCGGCTCGACAGTTTGTGCTCCGTCGCGCTGTTGCCTCCTGACCGGACTCCACAACGGGCACGGTCGGGTGCGCGACAACCTTCCTCATGGAATCTTTCTGCAACCGGATGACCTTACCGTGGGGGAGGTCTTGAAGCAGGCGGGTTACCGCACCGGCGCGTTTGGGAAATGGAGCCTCGGCAATCCCGGATCATGGGGGCTTCCCAATCTGCAGGGATTCGATGAGTTCTTCGGATACCTGGACCAGGATCACGCACACAACTATTATCCGGAGTTCCTGTGGGAGAACGATCACGAGGTATTGCAGCAGGGGAACCGAGCCAACGCCCGGGGCAGGTACTCGCCGGACCTCATCATCGAACGGGTTACCGCTTTCATCGAATCCAATCGGAGCCGTCCGTTCTTCGCGTACTGGACACCGACGCTGCCGCACTGGTCGGATTATCCCAAGACCACGCCCATGTCGCAGGACATTCCCAGCGACGCGCCATATACAAACGACAGCTGGCCACAGGTGGAGAAGAACTACGCGGCCATGGTGACTTTGCTGGATCGTCAGGCCGGGATCATTCTGGATTTGTTGCGCAAGTTGTCGATAGAGCGCCAAACGCTCGTGCTGTTCACCAGCGATAACGGTCCCTCGGCGGAATCGCTGCACCAACCGTCATTCTTTGAGAGCAGCGGATCGCTTCGGGGCGTGAAGCGGGAACTGTACGAGGGCGGCATCCGCGTGCCGCTGCTGGCCCAATGGCCCGGCTTCATCGCCGCAGGATCCGTGAGCGATACGGTATGCGCCTTTTGGGACTTTCTTCCCACCACCGCGGAACTCGCGGGCTTGCCCGCCCCGAAGACCACGGACGGAATCTCACTTGTTCCGGCCCTGCTGGGCCAAGCGCGGCGGGAACATGAATACCTCTACTGGGACTACGGCCAGGTGAGAGAGCGCTTCTTGCAGGCTGTGCGCCGCGGCCAGTGGAAGGCCGTGCGAAACGGTTCGCAGGCGCCAGTGGAGCTTTACGATCTCGCTGCGGATCCGCGCGAGAGCCGCGACGTGGCGGCCGCGCAGCCGAAGCTTGCCGCGGAGTTGCAGGGGCTGATGGACGCGGCCATGACGCCGTCGCCCGACTATCCGATTCGGGACCGGGCCGGGAAGTAACGGCATCCGGCGGCCGTGCAGTTCAGGCTCTCCCCGCCCACCCGCAAGCCGCTTGACATCCCCGCCAAGGCCAGTAAGATTAGCTTCGTTGAACAGGGAACTCGCCCTGGAATTTCGTACCGCGCTACAGATGCCTTTCTGCTGCACAGCGGAAAGGCGACCACGTGTTTCGGAGGGCGTGCACAGCCATGAAGTCTTCCACTCAAGCCTCGGCTACCCGTCGTGAATTCATCGAAACCACCGGCAAATTGGCTGCGGTTTCGGCTTTGGCCAACGTTGCCCTTCCCCAGGTCCACGCCGCCGGCAGCGACCTGATCCAGGTGGCTCTCATTGGCTCCGGCGGACGGGGCGGCGGCGCGGCCGCGAACGCGCTATCCGTCAAGCGCGGTCCTGTCAGGCTGGTCGCCATGGCGGACGTGTTCCCGGCTCGCCTCGAGAAAACCCTGAACAGTTTGAAGCAGCGGTTCGCCGGCCAGGTGGACGTGCCGCCCGATCGCCAGTTCATCGGCTTCGACGCCTATAACAAGGCGATGGATTGTTTGAAGCCGGGCGATATCGCCATTTTCGCCACGCCGCCGGCGTTTCGCTGGGTGCATTTTCCCTACGCCATTGAAAAGCGCCTCAATGTCTTCATGGAGAAACCGGTCACGGTCGACGGCCCAACCAGCAAGCGCATGCTGAGATTTGCCGAAGACGCCTCGGCCAGGAACCTCAAGGTAGGCGTGGGATTGATGTCGCGTCACAGCCGGGCGCTCCAGGAACTGGCCAAGCGTGTCCAGGACGGCGAGATCGGCCAGATCATCCTCCAACGCGGTTACCGGATGGCTGGCAACATCGGATTTTTCTCCTCGCTTCCCCGGCCTGCCGGCATCAGCGAACTGCTCTACCAGGTGCAGCGCTTCCACAGCTTCCTCTGGGCCAGCGGCGGCTGTTACAACGACTTCTACATCCACATCATCGATCATCTCGGATGGATGAAAAACGCATGGCCGGTCAAGGCGCAGACGTTGGGCGGCCGCCACTACCGCCTGAGTCCCGAAGGAGTCGCTTACGTCGATCAGAACCTGGACACGTATTCGGTGGAATACACGTATGCCGATGGCACGAAGTTCTATTTCGACGGGCGCTGCATGAACGGATGCCAGCCCTTCTATGCGAGCTACCTGCATGGCAGCAAAGGAATGGGGATCGCTTCCGCGAAAGGCGATTGCGGGCAACCATCCAGCCTGTATAAAAGTCAGATGGCCACGCCCGCAGACATGATTTGGGAATCCAAGGTTAACCCGGACGAGCGGGACCCCTATCAAAACGAATGGAACGACTTGGTGGACGCCATCCGAGATGACAAGCCCTACAACGAGGCTAAGCGCGGGGTCGAAGCCAGCCTGGTGTCGAGCATGGGCCGCATGGCTGCCCACACCGGTCGGGAAATCCCTTTTGAAGAGATGCTCCAATGCGAGCACGAAATGGCGCCGGGCTTGGACAAGCTGACAATAGATTCCCCGGCCCCACTGATCGCTGACGCCAACGGCAAGTATCCCGTGCCGCAGCCGGGCATAACAACCAAGCGCGAATACTGAGCCGCCGACCTGATTGAATGGCCGGTCTGTCGAAGGGGGAAACGTCCCGCCTGTCCCCGACTTCCGTCCCCAACCTCCCTCCGAACTTCCAAAAAGACTGGCGAGCCCGAGTTCGGGCGAACGGCCCGACATGCATGAAGTCCCCGAGCAGCGAATTTGCCCGGGAGGGATAACCCGTCTATCCCTCCGTTCCCGTTCACCCGCATTCCGCCGCTTCTGTTAAGATAAGCCCATGAAGTTCACCCGCATCACTGTCGATCCTGCCGTTTGCACCGGCAAGCCGTGCATCCGCGGATTGCGCTTTCCCGTCTCCCGCCTGCTAGGTCTGCTGGCTGCGGGTGAATCGAAGGAACAAATCCTCAAGACTTATCCGTATCTGGAGCCGGACGATATCAGTGAATCTGTGAAGTACGCCGCCTACCTGGCCGAGGAGGAGACGGTCGAGTTGTCGCGATGAGATTTCTGGTCGATATGCCGCTGCCGCCGGCGCTCGCGCCGTGGCTGCGCGAGCGGGGCTATGACGCCGTTCACGCTGGTGACATCGGTCTGCATGAGCCCGAGGATTCGGCAATCCTTCAGCGAGCGTACGTAGAGCGACGAGTCGTGATCACTGCGGACCTCGATTGTCCTCGCCTCCTGGCCCTCTCGGGTGCTGAAGGTCCCGGGTTGATTCTCTTTCGCGGCGGCGATTTTAGCGAGGCTGAAATGACCGACCGTCTGACGCAAGCTTTACGAACGGTTTCGCCCGACGAACTAACCCACTCGATCGTCGTTATAGAAAAGAGCCGCATTCGCCGTCGTCGCCTCGGGTGGACCATGTAGGGAAAGGTCTCGTGTGTCCCCGGTTCTTGAATCGGGCCATTTGTTCGCTACCGTTTGCGAAAATCGCACAGTTCAGGCCGTCCCCATTCTCCCCCCATTCTCCCTATTCTCCGGCAGTCGGGACGGCGGCCGGGACAGGGCGGAATGTTTCCCGCTCGTCGGGGGACTGCTAGAAAACGTCCCGTCTGTCCGCGGTTTGTCCCCCGAATTGTTCCCGGTTTGTTCCCGAATTGTCCTCATCATTCTGCTGTTGCTTGGTGCATACAAGGTCATCCGGGCGGAATGGCCTGCTGCTGATGCTCACCCGCGACCACCGAGCATCGAACAGCAACGGTGACAAAAACTCCGGTCGCGCGACTTGTGGTCTCGCGACTTGGTATTAATTCGCCTAAGCACAAACTGAAGCGGGGTCTCGCGATGTCTCTGGACGGGTCAGTCAGAGAAGCGTATCCTAGACGCTGACCGCAAACAAAGGAGTCACGATATGCTGTTGCGAAAGGCAGACGCTCCGTCTCCGCACCCTGCGGTGGGGGCGATCCGAATAACCGCAATCTCACTTCCTCCCGGTTGCACGCATCAGCTAGAACCGGACGTCGCGGGGCACATTCAGCATTGGGCTAAGCAAGAAAATCGCGCTCAGGCCTTTCACTGGCGACAGGGCATGAGGACGCCACTCTTGCGCGACCAATGCAAGAAGTTTGAAGCGCTGGCGCAACAGTATCGCGACGCCGGGTGGACTGTTGAACTCAAATGCGCGGAAGGCGACCGGGTGTGGGAGATAACGGTGTCGTGACGCCTGCCAGGCCAGCGTCGCGAGCACCGAGCGGAGGCTCCCCCGGCCCCAATCCGCTGTAGGGCTCCCCCAAACAGCTAGACTGGGCCTTCAAGCCTGCATTTCCTCACACTGGGGACTGCCGGGGGACGGCCGGGACGGCCGGGACAGACGGGACGTTTTCCGCTCGTCTGCGGACTGCTAGAAAACGTTCCGTGTGTCCCCGGTTTGTCCAAGCCCCTGATTCCCGGTTTGTGCAAATCTATCTCCGACTCTCAGGCTGTCCCCAATTTCCCCCTTCGATCACCGCCGCGGGGCCGGTCTTCACACCGCCTCCGGTTTCCATCAGGTCCCAACTGCGCGGATCTTCGTGCTCTGGACCGTTATGGAAGATCTTGCCGATCCCGGCGGTATACCAGCCGTTCCGCCGGAATATCTCCGACAGCATGACGGCGTCGGCCATATACTTTCGCGTCGGCCTGTGGAGCGTCCAGACGCCGGTTTTGTCCGGCTGCCCCGAGAAATTCGCGACGATTCATGTGTACACGATATGACACCCGCCGCCAGGCATGGTATCGAGAGAAGGAAACACCTCCATGAAGACGCTGATTTACGCCACGATTCTCGTGCTCGCGGCGGCTGCGCATCTGCTTGCGGCCAGCGCGCCCGTTTCCATTAAACACGTGACCGTGTTCCACCGGCCGGGCCGCTACGGGGGTTGGCCCGCGAATCACGGCGCCTGGTCGTGGGGCAACGAAATTCTGGTGGGTTTCAGCGCCGCCTATTTTCAGTGGATCGGTCCGGATCGTCATCCCTATGACCGAAGCAAGCCCGAGGAGCCGTACCTGGCACGCAGCCTCGATGGAGGGGAAACCTGGCGCATCGAACCGGCGCCTTCACTGGCGCCGCCGCAAGGCATGTTCACCGGTTCGGGGCCCGGCGGGAAGGCGGCTGATCTGACGCAGCCGATAGATTTCACTCACCCGGGTTTTGCCATGACCTTGCGCATGTCCGATGCCCAGCACGGAAGATCCTGGTTCTTTTACTCCTATGACCGCGGCAGGACGTGGAAAGGTCCCTTCAACTTTCCGATGCTGGGGCAGACCGCGATTATGGCGCGCACCGACTACCTCGTTAATGGCAGGCGGGAGGCCATGGTCTTTCTCACCGCCGCCAAGGCCGGCGGGCGGGAAGGCCGGCCATTAGTAGCGCGCACCAAAGACGGCGGCCTCCGCTGGGATTTCGTAGCCTGGGTAGCGCCCGACCCGAAAGAGGGCTTCACTATCATGCCCTCTTCCGTCCGGCTTTCTAAAACCGAGATTCTGACCACCGTCCGCCATGAGGATTCGTTTCGCGAGGGACCGAACTGGATCGACGCCTATCTCTCCCGTGACAATGGAAACACCTGGGGATTTCTCAACCGGCCGGTGGCGGATACCGGGGCCAAGAGCGGCAATCCGCCCAGCCTGTCGAGGCTGAAGGATGGGCGGCTGGTGATCGCCTACGGCTACCGCTCCCAGCCATACTCGATACGGGCGCGGATCAGCAACAACGGCGGCCGCTCCTGGGGCCCGGAGATGATGCTGCGCGATGGCGGCGCGACCTGGGACCTCGGCTACACGCGGAACATCGAGCGCCCAGACGGGAGAATCGTGACCGTCTATTACTGGGCGCCGGTTCTTGACCAGGAAAGAATCATCGAAGCAACTATCTGGGAGCCAAGCTCAAAGTGAAACTGAGCCCGGTTCTCACCAGTGCCGGGGCCACCGGCGGCCGCTGCGATCCCGCTCGCATTCACCACTATTCACCCGTTCTTCAGAATAATTCAATTGCAATCACACGCTCGTTTTGAGAAGATGCGCCGCAGAAAACGCCGCACCGTGTTGCCGAGTCCTTACGGCAGGGAAGCCTTCCGAAAGGGGCGGCCAAAGAAAAACTCGAATTACCTGTCGGGCAGGCGGCTAACCGGAAGCGAGAGAGGAGCTGACAATGTTTCAGCGTCTCGTTCTCATCGGTTGTTTCATCGTCCTTCTGGTGCCTTGCGGGGCTCTTTTTGCGCAAGGCAACTACGCAAGCGTTACTGGCATCGTGAGGGACGCCCAGGGAGCCTCGGTTCCCCGGGCTGCCGTCACGATCCGAAACGTGGATACCGGCGTCGACCGCACAGTCCACACCAGCGAGTCGGGCGACTTCACCGTCACCAACCTGCCCCCCGGCCCTTATGAGATGAGCGCCGAGATGGCGGGCTTCCGGAAGTACCGGAGGGTGGGGATCGTGCTGGAGATTGGCCAGGTCCTGCGCAGCGATATCCAACTCGAACTCGGCCAAGTGACCGAGTCGATTAGCGTCACGGCGCAGGCGGCCGCGCTGAACACGGAAAACGGCGCGATCCAGGGCGACGTGATCTCGCGTATGGAGATTATGGAGCTGCCCCTCGATTCGCGCGACTTTACCGACCTGGCGTTTCTTGTTCCGGGCGTGCTGCCGGCGGCCTCGGGCGGCGAGGGATCCTTCGCTGCCATCAACGGCGCGCGCGCCGACTCGACGAACTTCTACGTCGATGGCATC
>Ga0315282_10010624_pt1 | contig 14383 bp, 24 predicted proteins | sample YL17G07_20_MG_FD_203693 | JGI IMG/M metagenome (GOLD analysis project Ga0315282, IMG submission 203693) | Sediment microbial communities from Yellowstone Lake, YNP, Wyoming, USA - YL17G07_20 | ecosystem: Environmental > Aquatic > Freshwater > Lake > Sediment | place: USA: Wyoming | collected...
AGCTCGCGCATGCCTGCGTACTTCTCCTCAAGCGACCCGTACTTCCCGCTTTCCCCGAGCTTCTTCTCCGCCCATTCCTTCCTGAGGTCTGAGCCTATAATCCACTCAAAGTTCCCATCCGTCTTGTTTATCTTTGGAAGCCCCTCTATGCATTTCCCCACCGCGTTTTTTTCCTCTTCAATGTCGGAGTCGTTTATGCTTCGCATCCCAATGAGGCTTGCATCAATTGAGAGCAGGAACGCGTTGTTTGCCGCCGTGTACAAATATCCCTTGCTTACAAGCTCTTTTTGCTTTCCTACTTCCTTCTCAAAGTATTCCTTGTAGGCAATCAGGCCCTCGTTCCCGGCGTCCATCCCATTCACGGGTTCCTCAAGCTGCCCGATAATCCCCTCGCTCATCTGCTTGAAGAAAAGAAGATTCTCCTCGTCATGAAGCGGGTTTTCCTTCAGCCCCTCAGGAAGGGGCTTGAACGGGATTTCAGATTCCGTTTCAACAGGGCTTCCGCTCTTTGAGAATGCAATCTCCTCAAGTTTCCCTATCTCATCCACCCCGACAATGCTCATGTTGCTATTCATCGTACTAAGGAGCATTCTTTCATATGCGCTCTGCGTTGGCGTTACAAAAACATCCATCCCCTTCTCCGTGACTGCAGACGCCTTTTCAATAAGTCCCCCAACGGGGCCGACGCTTCCATCGGTTTCAATTGTCCCTGTGACTGCCATGTCGTCCCTTATCGTCCTGTTCTCAAGCGCGGCTATTAGCATTATTGTCATTGCAGCCCCTGCGCTCGGGCCGTCAACGAACGTGCTCCCCTGCCTGTCTATGACCCTGAACAGCACGTCGCATTCCCCCCTATTCACGCCCGCCCTTCCGAAAGCAACGTATGCCGCAGTGTCCTCTGATGACTGCGTCGACACCCCGATCCTCGGCTCGATTGAGGAGTATACGTTCCCTACCCCCTCCCTTGTTTCAACATGGAGCAGGAGCATCCTCCAGCCCTCCTCGCCGACGACCGCGGGAACGAGCATGCTCCTCGTCGCGTTCGGGCATACCGCGCTGACGCTTGAGACAATTAGTAGAAGGAAAAGCACAATACGAACAGTTTTCATTCTTATACCCTCTTTGTGCTATAATAATAAAATGCGGTCGGATTGGAGCTTTTCGCTCCAAAACCCGCAAACTGCTCCGCAGTTATGCGGCCGCCGGGACTTTCATCCCAAGCCCTTTTTCTTTCAAAAAGAAAAAAGGTCTAGGGCTTACCCCAAAAAAGAAACGTCTTGTTCTTTTGGGGTTGAAAGACCTTTTCTTCTTAAGAAAAGGGATTTCATTTGAACCCGGGTCATAAGCTTGGGAAGCTCATATCCTACCAGGCTAGACTACAGCCGCACAAATCTGTTTTGCAGGGATACTTAAAATAACTTATGTTATGCAGTCGGATTGGCTTCGGCTTGCAAATTTCTCCGAAATTATGCGGTCGGATTGGCCTTCGGCCAAAACCCGCAAACTGCTCTGCAGTTATGCGGTCGCCGGGAGTCGGACCCGGACAGCGAGCTTGGAGGGCTCGTATCATACCGCTAGACCACGACCGCGTTAATCTTTTGCTGAACAGCCTTTTTTAACCCTTTGTCCACCGGGTTTTGGCTTGAAGGGATTGACAAAATGCGCGCCTCAATCTTGCCGTTCCTCTCTTAGTTCAGAACCTCGGCCTCGGCGAAAGGTATATAAATACTCACTCAGGAATAACTTGGCGTCTTACCTCAGTAGGATGACACTCCTCATCCCCGATTCTTCGGGGCCGTGGGGAATCTCCGAAAATTTTTTCTTTCGGAAGTTATTGTTATTGTCAAACATCACCAACCGGTGTAACGAATGGGAACAATAAGAAGGTCAAGGAAGGGCTCTCTTGCATACAGGCCGCGAAAGAGGGCCACGTCGCAGATGCCTAGCATAGGCCACTGGCCCCAGCGCGAGGAGAAATGCCTTCTTGGATTCGCAGGCTACAAGGCAGGCATGACCCACATGCTTTACATTGACGATTCACTCTCGCCAAACAAGGGAAGCGAGGTTTCTTATCCAGTCACCGTAATAGACGCTCCCCCGATTGTCGTTTACGGCATAAGGGGGTATAAGGGCGGCGTATGCGTCGGGGATGTCATATGCGACGATGAGAAGATAAGAAGGGAGATTGGGTTGAAGAAGAAAAAGAGCAATGAAATAACGCCGGACAAGGTGGACAATGTTTTCGTCCTTGCGTACGCCCAGCCTGGAAGGACAAAGATGGGAAAGAAAAGGCCGGAGAGGATGGAAATAGGAGTCGGCGGAAAGGACACTGCCGAGAAGCTCGATTATGCGAAGGGCGTACTTGGAAAGGAGATAAGGGCGACCGACGTTTTCAAGCAAGGGGAATACATAGACACGATATCAATATCAAAAGGGAAGGGATGGCAGGGCGCAGTCAAGCGCTTTGGCGTTTCTCTTCAAAGAAGGAAGGCAACGGGAAAGAGAAGGCATGTTGGAACGCTTGGCGCATGGCATCCCGCCAGCGTCCTTTTCACAGTTCCAATGGCAGGCCAGATGGGGTATCACAAAAGGACTGAAAAGGGAAAGAGGATAATGAAGATGGGGGAGGGAAAGGAAATAAACCCGAGGGGAGGTTTTCCGCAGTACGGTCTTGTTCGTGATGATTACGTGCTTGTCGGGGGCTCTGTTGCAGGCCCGAGGAAAAGGCTCATAAGGATGAGGAAGAGCGTCTTGGACAAGGCAGTAAGGACGCCAGAAATAAGATACATATCAACAGAACCAAAGGGATAGATATGAAGGTACCTGTTCTTTCATTTGATGGATCCGTTCTAAGGGAGGTGGAGCTGCCGCCCCTTTTCCAGGAAAGCGTAAGGGAGGAGCTCATAAAGAGGGCGGTTCTTTCAGACATGAGCAAACGCTACCAGCCAAAGGGAAACTACAAATACGCGGGGATAGAAACGAGCGCGAAGTACAGGGGGAGAAAAGAGTGCTATGGTTCAATAAAGAACATGGGCATATCAAGGCTTCCAAGGGAAGTTCTTCCAAAAGGGAAATTCGGAAGGGTGAGGAGGATTCCGTCTTCTGTAAAGGGAAGAAGGGCGCACCCGCCGAAAGTGGAGAAGATACTTGAGGAAAGGGTGAACAAGAAGGAGTACGCAATGGCATTGAGGAGCGCGATTGCAGCAACCGCGAGGGCGGATGTTGTGACGGGAAGGGGCCACCGCCTTGGGGAGAAGCCGCTTCCGATTGTTGTTGACAATTCATTTGAGAGGATGCTAAAAACGAAAGAGGTTTTTGGCGCTCTGAAAAAACTAGGGTTATACGGTGACCTTGAAAGGGCAAAGGAAGGCAAGAGAAGGAGCGGAATCGGACAAAGAAAGGGTGGGAGGAAAAGGAGGATATCCGCTCTCATAATTGTCGGGTCCGAGTGCAATATGATAAAGGGCGGAAGGAACGTGGGCGGGGTTGACGTTGCCGCTGTTGACGGGCTGCGCGTTGAGATGCTCGCGCCAGGCGCCCATCCAGGAAGGCTTGCGGTGTACACGGAAGCAGCGATAGAAAAGCTTAGGAAATGGTGAGAAAATGGTCCTTTTGTATCCGATAACAACTGAAAAAGCCGTAGGCATGATAGAGCTTGAGAACAAGATAATATTCGTTGTGGAGGAAAGTGCAACGAAAACGGACGTAAAGAAGGCAGTTGAGGACAGGTTCGGGGTAAAGGTGGAATACGTGAACACATACAGGACTATAAAGGGGAAAAAAAGGGCGATTGTCAAGCTTAAGAAGGAATACTCTGCTGACGAGGTTGCGTCAAAACTGAAGATTGTATAGAGTGATAAAAATGGGAAAGATGCTCAAGCACCAAAGAAGGGGGAAGGGGAGCCCCTCCTACAAATCGCCAGGCCACAGGAGCAAGGTGGATTTGAGGTACAGGGAGTGCGATAAACAAGAGGCGGAAGGCTCGTTTAAAGGGGAGATAACGGAATTCGTTGACGACCCCGCCCATCATGCGGTTCTCATGAAGGTGCTTTTTGAGAACAATGAAGAGAGGATACTTCTTGCCCCTGAGGGGGCGCTTATCGGAGGAAGGATAGAGGCCGGCGCAAAGTCCGAACTGACGCTCGGAGGGGTGCTTCCGCTCTCGTCAATTCCGGACGGGACATCCGTGTACAACGTAGAGCTTAGGCCGTCAGACGGGGGAAAGGTTATAAGGTCGCCAGGCTCATACGGGGTTGTCGTTTCAAAGGAGGAAGGAAAGGTTCTTGTGAAAATGCCGAGCAAGAGCGTGCTACTGCTTGATGAGCGGTGCAGGGCGCAGGTTGGCGTTGTGAGCGGAGGAGGAAGGCTTGACCTGCCGCTTATGAAGGCAGGAACAAGCTTCTACATAATGAATGCAAGAAACAGAAGGTGGCCAACTGTAAGGGGGGTGCACATGTGTTCATACACCCATCCATTCGGAGGAAAGGGGCACCACAAGGGAAAGTCAAGCTGTACTGCGAGGGGTACGCCTCCAGGAAGAAAGGTCGGCCACATAGCAGCAAGAGCAGTTGGGAGAAGGGAGAACAGGAAGAAGGTGAAGGTGGAATAGATGGTAAAAGTCAAAACATTCAGGGGAAAAAGCGAAGAGGATCTTCGCAAGATAACGCTTGATGAGCTGCTTCCGCTACTCAACTCGAGGGACAGGAGGGCAGTAAAAAGGGCGGCGACAAAAAACGTTAACATGAAGGACCTAATGAAAAAAGTCGCCAGAATAAAGGGGAAGAGCCCTTCAAAGATGATAAAAACGCACTGCAGGAGCGCAGTAATACTCCCCGACTGGATTGGCCTCACGTTCGGGGTCCACGCCGGAAAGGGGTTCAAGGAGGTTATGATAACGATTGACAAGGTCGGCATGAGGCTCGGGGATTTTGCCCACACAACAGGAAAGGTCGTTCATTCCGGTCCAGGTGTCGGGGCAACGCGCGGTTCAAAGTTCATCCCGCTGAAGTGATTTATATGGAGCTTGATTATTCCTACAAAACAACAAAAAAACATGCAAAGGCCCAGGGGAAGGACATAGACGCGTCATTCAAAAAGCTCACCCACGTCTGCTCTGCAATAAGGGGAAGGGGGGCCGACGAGGCACTTGCTTTCCTGGAGAGGGCGATGAGAGGGGAGGAGGCAATCTGGTTCAGGGGGCGCAGCAAGAGAAAGGGGCACAGGAAAGAGCTTGGGGGGAAGAAAGGGGGATTCCCAACGAAATACTGCAAGATAGTTTTTGGCGTGCTCTCAAACGCCGTTGCAAACGGGGTGAGTATGGAGCTTAAGAACCCAGTCATAGTACATGTTTCTGCGAACAAACAAAACATATACCCGCGGCTCGCACCAAAAGGCAGGAGGGCGAGGAGCAACTACGAAACCGCGAGGGTGGAAATAGTGCTTGAGGAAGGTGGATGAAATGGCAGTTGAGAGAAAGTTTATACAGGATGCAATTGCGAAATACGGTATATCCAAATATCTTGAGAAGGAGCTTGACAAGGCTGGTTTCGCAAAATTGGAGATTCAAAAAACCCCTATGGTGACGAGGATAGCTGTCGGCGTGACTGCGCCGGGCAGGGTAATCGGAAAGAAGGGGAGGACGATTGCGCAGCTCACTGATTCAATCAAAGCGGAGTTCGGCGTTGATAACCCGCAGATAAGCGTCATTGAGCTTGAAAACCAAAGCCTTGAGCCGAGGTTGATTGCAAAAAGGGCGTGCAGGTACATTGAGATGGGGAAGAGGGTGAGGGCGATAGTGCACTCCCTTCTTAGGGAGATCATGGAGGCAGGAGCGCTTGGCGCCGAAATAACCGCTTCAGGAAAAATAGCCCCGAAAGGGGGAAGGGCAAAAAGGTTTAGGGTTGCTGCCGGATATCTGCCAAAGGCAGGGGAGCCAGCAAGGCTTGTCGCTTCCGCCCATGTTACGGCATATCCGAAATCGGGTGCAATCGGGGTGCTTGTAAAGATAGTCCTTCCGGGAACGGAATTCCCTGATAAGAAGATTGCAGGGCCGATTGAGATACCAAAGGTCATCTCAGCGGCGGAGGCAATAATTGCTCCGGAGGAAGCTGGAAAGGCGAGGGAGAGGAGGAGAAAGGAGGAGCCAGATAGGGCGGCAGGGGTAGTATAGATGGCGATAATGAGGATAAGGGATATGAGGGAGCTTGGAGAAAAGGAGCTCGTGGAGAAAGAGGAGGAGTTCAGGAGGGAGCTGAACGCGGAGAGGGGGAAGGTTGCAACGGGAGGAAGGACGAGCAATCCCGGGAAGATAAAGGAGTTGAAAAAAAACAGTGCAAGAATATTGACGATATTGAATGAAAGAAAGCTCGGCATCGGGCGCAAAGGAAAGGCCGGCCCTGTTGTGGCTGAGCCAAAAAAAGAAGAAGTAAAAAAGGAAGAAGCAAAAAAAGAAGAGGTGGAATAGTAGAATGGGTGAAATTTGTCCAATATGTGGATTGCCGAAAGAGATATGCGTCTGCGAGGTATTGGAAAAGGAAGAGGCCCAGAAGATAAAGGTCTATGTAGTGAAAAAGAAGTTCAGGAAGTTCATGACCATTATCGAGGGCATAGAAAAGAACAAGCTTGAAAAGACCGTGAAGGAGCTGAAGCATAAGCTTGCATGCGGCGGAACCTCAAAGGAAGGGCACATAGAGCTGCAGGGGGACCACAAAAGCAAGATGAAGGGGCTCCTGATATGGCTTGGATATCCCGAGGAAAGCATAACGATTGTATGACGCTCTCCAGGTTTTCCGGGCGCATGAATATGAGAACAGCAAGGAACCTGCTCTTGCACGAGCTCATAGGGCTGAGGGTTGAAATAACCCGCAGCAGCTGTAAGCACACGATCGGCATGAAGGGAAGGATAGTGGATGAGACGAAGAACACGTTCCTTGTAGAGGGTGATGACGGAATTGAAAGGACATTTCCGAAAAGAACGGGCATGTTCAGGTTCAGGATAGGTGGAAAGGTTGTTGATGTGGATGGAAGAAAGATATGCTACAGGCCCGAGGAAAGGCCAAAAAAGGTGTCTTGATGGCAGAATGCAATGACGAAAACTGTTTTAAGCATGGGATGCTCCGCTTAAGGGGCTTTACGTCAGAGGGCGTTGTCGTGAGCGATAAGGGGAAGATGACGGTCATCGTTGAGAGGGACATGATTCAGTACATCCCGAAGTACAAAAGATATGCAAGGAAGAAGAGCAGGATACCCGCCCACAACCCGGATTGCATCGGGGCGAAAACCGGGGACAGGGTGAAAATAGCCGAGTGCAGGAAGATAAGCAAAACGAAAGCATGGAGTGTTGTTGAGGTAATAAAATGAACGTTGTTGAGGTAATAAAATGAAAGGACTTGGAAGCAGGATAACAAAGGGTCTTACGACTAGTTCGGTGCTTCTGTGCGCCGATAACAGCGGGGCAAAACTCGTGATGATAATAGGCGTCGGGAGATACAAGGGGGGAAGGGGGATTTATCCAAAGGCCGGAGTATGCGATATCATAATCGCTGCAGTCAAGAAAGGCTCCCCAGAGATGAAAAAGAAGGTTGTCAAAGCCGTCGTCGTGAGGCAGAGGAAGGAGTTCAGGAGGGCAAACGGCGTGAGGATTCAGTTTGAGGATAATGCGGCCGTTCTCATAGACGAGGATGGCCTTCCGGTCGGAACTGAGATAAAGGGAGCGGTCTGCAGGGAGATCGCGGAGCGTTTCCCGAGGGTGGCTGCGATAGCTGCTGCCGTTGTCTAGGTGTTTTTATGTCAATCCAGCCAAGAAAGCAGAGGAAAATGAGGTACAACGCCCCTTTGCACAAGAGAAGGGCCTTCCTTCGCGCAAGGCTCGGAAAGGAATTGAGGGAAAAGCTGAAAACGGACAAAAGGAGCGCGCTAATCCACAAGGGGGACAAGGTGAAGGTTGTCACTGGAGAGAAAAAAAACCACGTGGGGAAGGTGCTTTCTGTTGATTACTCGGAACTTAAGATTTACGTGGAAGGGGTGCTTCACAAAACAGCAAAGGGAACAGAAAAACCGCAGCCAGTGGACCCGTCAAACGTGGTCATAATTGACGGCACCTTCGACAAGGACAGAAAATTGGCGTTGGAGAGGAGATAAAATGGCAAAGAAAGGAGGAACAAGACATTGGGCGAGGATAACTGTCCCGCCCGCGCTTTCAATTCCCGAAAGGAAGAAGAAAAAATGGATCGCAGGCCCGATACCAGGCCCGCACAGAAGGAGGAATTCAGTTTCCCTCACTGTCCTTCTTAGGGACCAGCTTAAGCTTGTTGGGAACAGCTCCGAGGCAGAGAGGGTTGTGAAGAGAGGGGAGGTTCTTGTTGACGGAAAGATCGTGCGGGAGGAGAAAAGGCCGGTCGGGCTCATGGACGTGGTTTCGATACCTGCGGAAGGGAAGAATTACAGGATTGAGATAAAGGGGAAAAAGCTCGTTCCAAAGGAGATAGGAAAGGGCGACAGGAAACTCTGCAAGGTGGTTGGAAAGCACGTTGTGAAGGGGGGAAAGAGGAACATCGCACTCCACGACGGAAGGGTAATCGGGGAAAAGGATGGTGCTGAAATAAACGACACCGTCGTCCTCCTAGTTCCGTCAGGCAAGGTTGAAAGGGTGATAAAGCTGTCCCCGGGCGCAAGCTGCCTTGTCACTGCGGGGAAGCACAAGGGGAAGATTGCAATTTTTGAAGAGGTCGTTAAGAAGGAGAGGGCAAAAAAGGAGGCGAAGCTCCGCTTTGGGGAGGAGACGCTCGTTACTCCTCTGAAGTACGTATTTGCTGTTGATGAATCTTTCATAAAAGGGTGAACAGGTGGCAAATCCAATGAGGGAAATAGAGGTGGAGAAGGTGACGCTGAACATAGGCGTCGGGAAAGGAGGGCAGGAGCTTGACAACGCGAAAACCCTCCTGACCATGCTGAGCGGATGCACCGCTATCGGAACGAAGGCAAGGGTGAGGAACCCGGCCTTCAAGATAAAGAAGGGGGACGAAATAGGCGTAAAGACTACGCTGAGGGGAAAAAATGCGGTTGATTTCCTGCGCAAAGCGCTCACTGTCCGCGACAACGCAGTCCAGTCAAAATCGTTCGACCGAAACGGGAACTTCTCATTCGGGGTGGCCGAGTACATAGAGTTCCCCGGGGCGAAGTACGATCCGAAGATAGGCACAATCGGATTTGACGTTTGTGTTACGCTGAAGAGAAAGGGATTCAGGGTTTCGAGAAGGAAGAGAGGGAATGCGAGGATAGGGAAGGGTCACAGGCTTACAACGGAGGAGGGAATTGCATTTGCAAGGGAGAAGCTTGGCGTGGACGTCCAGCAGGGGTGAGTTATGGCAAAGAAAAAAACGAAACCGAGAAGCCGTCTTGAGTACAAATACAAGGGAAGGGGAAAAAGGAAGTGCAGGTTCTGCGGCACCGCAAGGGGTCTCATAAGAAGCTACGGGCTTTTCATCTGCAGGAGATGTTTCAGGGAGGTCGGGGAGGAAATAGGATTCAGGAAGTATTAGGTGATATGTATGGCGAACGACCCATTGGCCGATGCATTGGACGTTATAAAAACGCACGAGTTCAAGGGGAGGCAGGAATGCGTGATAAAGCCGTCAAGGCTTGTACGGGAAACGCTGAAGATACTGCAGACAAAAAGGTACATAGGGGAGTTTGAGTTCATTGATGACGGGAAGAGCGGCACGTTCAAGGTGAAGCTTCTCGGCAAGATAAACAAGTGCGGCGTAATAAAGCCGAGGTTCGCTGCGAAGAAAACGGAATGGAACGAATGGGAGCAGCGCTACATCCCAGGTGTCGGATTCGGTTTCCTAATCGTCTCCACACCCGAGGGGCTCATGACAAACGAGGACGCGAAGAAGAGGAACATAGGGGGAAGGCTGATCGCGTATATCTATTGAGATGATCAAATGACAGTTGAGATACCGGACAAGGTTGAACTGAGCGTCGAAGGGCTTACCGTCAGCGTGAAGGGCGAGAAGGGGAAGCTTTCAAGGACGTTCAAGGCAATGGATGTGACAATCGAAAAGGGCGCGAAGGAGGTCAATGTCAAAGGGGAACGGTCAATCGCAGGGGCAATCGAATCGCACATAAACAACATGTTCACTGGCGTGTCAAAAGGATATTCGAAAAACATGAGAATAGTTTATTCGCACTTCCCGATAACGGTTGAGACGAAGGGCGAATTCCTGCTAGTAAAGAATTTCCTCGGGGAGAAGATGCCAAGGAAGGCGCACATAATCGGAAAGACAAAGGTTGATGCAAAGGGAAAGGACATCGTTGTAAGTGGGATTGACAAGGAAGATGTCGGGCAGACGGTTGCAAACATAAGGGAAGCAACTAAGATACGTGGGAAGGACCCAAGGGTATTTCAGGATGGCATTTATGTTGTTGAGTGATTCATATGGAAGAAAAGAGGAAGCACCCGAAATTTCTAAGGCCAAACTACGGAAGGAGCAAGAGGAAGAGGATTAAGAAAAACTGGAGGGCGCCAAGAGGGGTTGACAACAAAAAGAGGGAGAAGGTAGGCTACATGGGGAAATCGCCGTCAATAGGTTACGGGAGCCCGAGGAGCATAAGGGGATTCCACCCAAGCGGGAAAGAGGAACTGCTTGTAAGCAGGCCGGAGATGCTCAAAGAAGCTACTGGGAAGGTCGTGAGGATATCCGCAACTGTTGGAGGGAAGAAGAGAGAGGAAATAAGGAAGACCGCAAAAGACATGGGGCTGAGGGTGTTGAACTAGGTTGGTATTATGAGCATTAAATCTGTCAGGAGAATCGGTTCGCAGTTGCTCGGTGTCGGCGAGAGCAAGGTAAGGATAAAAAGCGGCGAGGAAAAAAGGGCGGCCGAGGCGCTTACAAGGGACGATGTAAGGAGCCTTATAACCGACGGGATAGTCTTTCCAGCCCTCATACGCGGAGTGAGCAAGGCAAGGGCAAGGGTGAGGGCAGCGCAGAGGAAAAAGGGAAGGAGAAGGGGGCTTGGAAAAAGGAAGGGATCAAAATACTCAAAGGTTTCAAAGAAGGAGGGCTGGATGGCGAGAGTCAGGGTTCAAAGGGCGTTCCTTGACGAGCTGTTTTCCGAAAAAAGGATTGAAAGGGAAACAAAAAAACACGTTTATCTCATGATAAAGGGAGGGGCGTTCAAGGGAAGGGGGGGAATAATGTCATATCTGGAGAGCAATAAACTGCTCAAGAAATAGGTGATGAAGTGGCTAAAGCAACAGGTCCAACATACAAGGTTCCTTTCAGAAGGAGAAGGGAAGGCTTCACGGACTACAGGAAGAGGCTTGCCCTTATAAAAAGCGGCCTTCCGAGAATGGTCGTGAGAAAATCCGGGAGAGGGATAGCGGTCCAGTTCATAGTTTATTCGCCAAAAGGGGACATGGTTGTCGCGTCGGCAATGTCCGCTTCGCTGCGCAAGTACGGATGGCCGCCAAGAAGGAATGCGCCGACTGCCTATCTCACGGGATTGCTTGGGGGAAAGCTTGCCGCGAAGAAAGGCGTGAGCGATTTCGTCCTTGATATAGGGATGAGCACTCCGTCGAAAGGCGCGATTGTTTTTGCCGCGCTTAAGGGCGCAATCGATGGGGGGCTGAAAACGGCCTATGACAAGGAAATGATAAGAGAGGACGCCATCACGGGAACGTGCATATCAAACTACGCAAAGCTCCTGAAGTCTGGGGATAAGCTTGAAAAGAGGTTCTCGGGTTATACAAAAGAGGGCATTGACCCGGAGCGCATTGGGGAGCTGTTCTCCTCCTCAAAGGAGCAGATAGAGAGGTTGTAGGAAAATGGTAAGAGAAAGAAGAGAAAGAAGAAGAGAGTTTGAAGAGGAAAAAAAGGTGTGGATACCTAGGAGCTCCATCGGAAAGAAGGTGAAGGAGAAACAGATAGTGAACATTGATGAGATATTCGAGCTCGGGAAACCAATCCTCGAACACGAGATCGTTGACGAGCTGCTTCCGGACATTGAACACGAGGTACTTGAGGTCAAGTCGACCCAGAGGATGACCGACTGCGGAAGAAAGGCGCAGTTCAGGGTAATCGTCCTTGTGGGGGACAAGAACGGGCACGTCGGCGTCGGATTCGGGAAGAGCGAGGAGATAAGGCCTGCAATAGAGAGCGCGTTAAAGAATGCAAAAAGGCGCATAATATCGGTCCCGCTTGGATGCGGAAGCTGGGAGTGCGGATGTGGAAAAAAGCACTCGGTCCCAATAAAGGTGGTTGGAAGGGGCGGCAGCATTGAAATTACTTTGAAGCCGGCGCCTGCCGGGCTTGGACTAGCGGCAAACAAGATTGTTAGGAAGGTGCTCCTTATGGCCGGCATGAAGGATGTCTGGAGCTTTTCAAGGGGGAGTACGTCAAACATATACAACATGTCGACTGCAACAATAGACGCCCTTGACAGCCTGAACTTAATGAGAAAAGGGAGAAAGGAGGCGCAGAAATGAAACGGATAGCAGTTGTGAGGATAAGGGGAATACGAAGGGTGAAGAGGAACATCAAAACCACCCTTGAGAGCCTTAGGCTGTACAAGGTCAACCACTGCGTTGTAATCAAAGATGACATCTCCTACTCCGGAATGCTTTCGATTTGCAAGGATTATGTCGCGTGGGGGGAAATAAGCAAGGAAACAATGTCACTCCTCCTATTGCGCGCAGGCTTTGTCGGAGGAAAAAGGCTCAGGGATGTTATGAAAAAAGACGAGATAGAGGCGTTTGCAGACCGCTTCGTGAAAGGGGAGTGCGAGCTGAAGGACGCAGGTATTGAGCCGGTTTTCCGTCTTTCCCCGCCGTCGGGAGGGCATAAGGGAATAAAAAAGGCTGCTCCGAAGGGAGCGCTTGGGAAGAGGGACATTGGCGAGCTGCTTAAAAAAATGATATAGGTGCGAATATGCCAAGGAGATTCAAAAAAAGGGGCAGAAGCTTTCTCGGGACTAGGAACCACGGAAAGGGGAATGCGAAGAACGTGAGGGGAAAGGGTTCAAGGGGAGGAGTCGGGATGGGCGGCGGCCACAAGAGCAAATGGACTTACATAGTGAAGTACGAGCCCGATCATTTTGGGGCGCATGGTTTCGCGCCGGTCGGAAGGAAAGACGTGAAGAGCATAAACCTTTATGAGATAGACCAGCTTGCCTGGAAGGGGGAAATCCTGGAGAAAGAGGGAAGGAGGGAGTTTGATTTCGACGGAAAGATTCTTGGGTGCGGGGAGATAACTTTTCCAATCATTGTAAAGGCATTCTCATTTTCAAAAAAGGCAAGCGAGAAGATAAAGAAGGTCGGCGGAGATGCCGTAGTGAAGGAAGAAAAGAAGGAAAAACAAACTGAAGCGGTAAAAGAAGAGGGAAAAGGGGCATAATATGGGCAGCCTTGATTTCATGAAACCGCTTTTGCGCTTCCTACCGGAGGTGAAATCTCCTGAGAAGCCTCCGTCCCTTAATGAGAGGCTGCTTTGGACAGGCATTGCGGTCGGCGCCTTTTTTGTAATGTACCACGTAACCGCGATTGGAATAAGCGCGGGAGTGGGCGCATCAGATTTCCTTCAGATGGTAACCGCAAGCAGGAGCGGGTCCCTCATAACAATAGGCATAGGCCCAATCGTGCTCGCGAGCATATTCCTGCAGCTTTTCGCAGGCGCAAAAATAATCAACGTTGATTTGAGCGATCCAGAGGAGAGGTCCACTTTCCAGGGGAGCCAAAAGCTCCTTGCGATACTCCTCTGTTTTTTTGAGGCGGGTATATTTGTCTTTCTAGGAAGGCTTGGGGCCGCCCAGCCTTTCTTCATGCAGCTCCTGATAGTGCTCCAGATAGCGTTCGGTTCGCTAATACTCCTCTATCTTGACGAGGTCGTTTCAAAACACGGGATTGGAAGCGGGATTGGAATATTCATAGCCGCAGGCGTTTCAATATCGATAGTCGGCGGAACTATAGGTCTCATAGTGGGACAGAACGGGGTGATTGAGGCACTCCAAACCGGCGGGGCGGAAGCCCTTCCAAACTCCCTCATAGCTCTTTCTCCGCTGTTCTTCACGATACTCGTTTTCTTTGCCGTCGTTTATGCCGAAGGGATAAAGGTTGAAATCCCGCTTGCATTCGAGAGGGCAAGGGGGCTTGGGCAGCGCTTTCCAATAAAGCTTTTGTACGTTTCAAACATACCGGTCATACTCGCTTCTGCGCTTCTCCTGAACATGCAGTTCTTTGCAGCCGCCCTTCCAAAAACCGACATATCAAACCCTGGCTGGATATCATACCTTGGCGCAGTTGATGCAAACGGCAGGCTGATTGACGGCCTCCTCTACCTACTCAGCCCGATATATGCCGCAAGCGGGGTAAACCACTTCGCATACC
>Ga0315282_10010625_pt1 | contig 14382 bp, 12 predicted proteins | sample YL17G07_20_MG_FD_203693 | JGI IMG/M metagenome (GOLD analysis project Ga0315282, IMG submission 203693) | Sediment microbial communities from Yellowstone Lake, YNP, Wyoming, USA - YL17G07_20 | ecosystem: Environmental > Aquatic > Freshwater > Lake > Sediment | place: USA: Wyoming | collected...
CTTTGGGATGAGAAGATGGAGCAGTTGTCAAGTCAACGAAAGCTGAGAGAGGGCATCGGCTAGTGTGTATGTGTGTATGTATGGTAAGGTGAAAGAAGAGAGAGAAACGGACAAGAAACATCATCATGATTCATCCAGGCAAATCGTGTTAGTTGAAACTGAGAAGAAGAATTAGATATAATGAACAGATTAGACATAGCCACACATCATACACACATACACACACAGAGAAAACTTTGCCCGAGGTGCAGGGAGGCGAAGCTAGGACGAATTTCGTTGATGCACTAGACGAGGTTCGCTGGAAGGTCGAGACCCTCGTCGGCTATTTTATGCTCATTCATCACCCGAGATGGTTCATAGAATCACCGCAAGGAAACTCCCGCCTTTAGGCATGGAGGGGAATTGCGGAACACTTTCGCGGAACTCTCTAGGTCAAATACTTCTTCAAACAGATCTTTCTCCCGCTGGGAACGGCGTTCCCGGTACGAATCCAGTCGCAAACGTGAACATCTGTCGGAAGGCGGCTGAAAGCCAGATTCTTCCGACTGGAGCCTCCGTCAGCAGGCTCGACATGCAAGATGAAGAGGCTGGTTGGCAACATCCGACACCTAAAAGTTGCAAGCTCCTGACTTCAGTCACGGAGTAGCTGACGTGTGTGCTCTATCCCGAGGATATGTGGCGGAGGTGAAGCCAAGGTGGGTAGGACTTCGGGGCTTGTCGAGATGAGGCGGCTGCACCGAAGCGGACAACTACCAACATGCCACTCCTGTGAAGCGCCAATCACTTCTAGACAGGCCGGGGAACTCGCCATAAGGCAGTGGATCCAACGTAACCGAAGCCAAGTCTCCCTGGAAACCTGGACCGAAGCAAGAAGCAGTGTGGCACCCGTCAACCGGGCGCTTATGAATGTGCAACTTACCGTCGTGAAGGCTGAACTTAGGGAAATCCTTGATGTCCTCCAGGTCATCAAGCCGGAGCATGAACTCGAGATCCTCCGCAAGCTGCAGAAGCTGATCCCGACAGCACAAGCGCTCGTCGAGGAAACAGGTGATAAGCGCCTACGGGAGGTTTTCGCCGAAATCGCCGCACAACTGACTAATATACCGGACACGGAATAGCGGCCACTTGACGGTTCTAGTATTTTGCGGCTGAGACTCAATCGGTGGTGGAGCCAATAGCCTACGGATCTCATGTGAGATACTGGAAGATTGCGCCCGGGCATGGCGGAGAAGCGTGGGCCGAGCAGAGAGATGCCGGATGCATCGCGCTTGGATGGAATGATACAGGTGATCTTCGCGGGCTCAAGAACGACGAAGCTATAGAGGCAAAGTTCAGGCGTTGCTACAGGAAGAGACCAGATCAGCTGCGAAGGTTCTACAACGATGTGCAGCCAGGTGATTGGGTCGTAGCAAGTTCAGGCGAGTGGGTGTTTGGCATCGGAATTGTAGGCGAGGATGGCTACAGGTTTGACCCAAGGTTGACGTATCAACATGCGAAACCGGTCGGCTGGACAAGAACATTCTGGGACCCTGTGAGCGTAGAGGAGCTTCGGCTGCCGCCCAAATTGGAGGACAAACTGCGGGGTCGTAAGCCTCCTCGAACCATACGAGAATTGTTGCCTGACGAATGGAACCGATTCAGAAAAACCCTGAATAAGATCAAGGATCCTTACCATGATCGGAGAAACGTTAAGGGATTGATGCAGGCGCCGAGAAACGAGCAGGAACTAGTAGTACTGTTCAGCAAACTCGATGAGATACTAAACATGTCGATTACCTCCGTGGGGACGAGCTTTCCAGATGCCATGATCCGCATTGAGGACCGTAGGGTATGGAAGACAGAACGGGCCGAGTTTGAACTATTGTCCTCGAATTTCAGAAGACATGGACATTTCAAGAAAATGGAGAAGCTGAGGCGGGCTGGTTATTGGGGCAGAGAGGAACCTTGCTATTTGATTTGCTGGAAAGACGATATGGACACTAGACCAAGTAAGAGGGATGTGAAGATCATCGAACTGAGACAGAAGGTTCAGAGGATGCCTCCGGTCTAGAAAGTCGCAGCGTAGCTTAGACAATTAGTGGCAATGTGACAAGAATGGCATCACGAAGCTTAGCTCGTACTTCGCTTTTCATCCTCACTGGAATGTCAGCAAGGAATGTCCGATGAGTGCCAAGAAATGATCCCGACCGCGCAGGCGCTCGATGAGGAAACCGGCGATCAAGAGTTGAAGCAGACTGTCACGGAGATCATTCAGAAGGTGACATCACTGTGAGTTGGCTCTGGACAAGCGGCTTACACTCTCAGAATGCGACCTGCGCGAGCACCGGCGCTCCATCTAGATGCGTAGCTTTTTCTCCGTGTCGGTGCTGTCTCTAAGCTGCTTGTAGAGTCGCACGATTTCTCGCCAGTTGATGATTCTGATGTGGGGCTTGATCTCATGGAATGTTCCGCCTAGTAGCTTCTTAGCTTCTTCCTCATATCTCTCGGTCGTCACGAGGTATGGGTCGGCCTTCCAAAGATCCCACGCATGTTTCAGCTTTGCCAAGGCCTCGAAAAAGTTGCCCCCTATCTGTACTTCCCATGCATGGTCAGGATTCTGTCTGACCGGCATTCTCCACGCGACATCTAGCCTCATTCCATTGATTGGATATTCAGTGTCTACCGAGAGATTCTTCATCAAGCCAATGTCTCTGATCATGTCCCTGAGCTCGTTGTGGCTAGGGGGTGATCCTCGAAGCTGGGGAATGTCTCTCCTTCTAGACGGAATCTTGGTAATAGCGGGGATTTTGGGTTTGATCGGTATCTTCACTTGATAGGGTATGGGTGGCTTGTCCAGCTCTTCGAAAATGAGTTGGTAATCGCTCTCAAGAATAGGCCTTCCGAAGTTCGCTAGCGAGCCCATGAAGTAGGCCGACCACGCGTCTTTGTTCTCGACAAACGACAGACGTTTCGAGAGCCTGCGGGCGTCAGCAGCTCCGCGCTTGAGGGGAGTACACCAGAACCGCCAAGGCCACATCACTTTTCCCACAGTCATTTCCTCCGGCCAGAACGGTTCCTTTGCCTCTTCCCAAGGCTTCGCAATCTCATCGATACCGACGAACACGGGAGGATCTGATCGTACGAGGTAGCACACAATCTTGTCACCTGCATTGACCTTGTTGCGGTCGACTTCACGATTGAAGGCGTGGACGCTACGCGTCTTCGTGATCTCCCAGCTTCTATCCGTGGTTGTAACGATCCAGAAATTCACCAAGAGGACTCGTCACGTACGATATGGAATGCTTTCTCCTAGTCTAAAAAGAGCTCGTCAGCCCGGATGATGAACGCCACGGGCCCTGGTCTCTCCACTCCGCAGTCCAGAGTACCGCCTTGAGATGCTCCACAAACCACAGAAGCTCATCCCGACAGCACAAGCGTTGGTCGATGAAACCCGCGACAAGGAACTCGGAGAAGTCCTCACAGCCGTCGTAACACATGTTACGAGCTTACGAGAGCCTTGAAGGTGATCCGTCCAGTTTACGCAACAACCAGAGACGACGAACTGGAACTACCCTTACAAGACGCTTTCAGGGTTGGAGCGGTCGAGCCCCTCTGAGTGACGGGATGACCTCCCCCCTCAGCCACTGCAAACCCGCGCCGGACAGCACGTAGCGCCCTTTCTCAGTGACGAGTTTTCCACCTTTGCGAAGTTCACTTGCTCTAGCTCTTATGGCAGCAGGTTTCGTGGACTTCCAAATTCTGTTGAGCACGTCGCTGAGCTCCTTGTCGCCAAGCGGGGTCGGGTGAGCGTGGAAGAGTACCAGACCTACGGCTTCTTTTGTTGTCATCGAGTCGAAGGGAACTACAAACTGAGGCTTTCCGTCGGCCCCAGTCTCGAGAATGCCTCTCAGGTCCTTGCGGCTAGGCGAGTCTGTTGTTTCTTCCCCGTCTACTACGCTTGATGGCTGCGAATACTCTGCGATCAGCTCCTCGAACTTATCCATGACGTAGTCGAACTCTCCCTCAAGTTCGACCTCGAATGTATCGCGTCGGATTCTGAACCTCAACCTATTGCTGGTTGGCAAGTGGATCGGCCTAGCATAGAATCACCACCTCCCCTTTTGTTTTGCCTTGATCGATCTCTGCCGGCTCGTTTGCCAGTTCTTTCACGCTACTTTCCTTACCTGATACATAGGCCCGTAGAACTGGGTAATGTCGCGAGTGAAGGTTGAGAAGGCGAAGAGAGCGAGACCTACAAACGGCCCGGAGACCTTCGACGAAACAGTTAACCGCTTGACAGACGGTTCAAGATGTGAAATCATGAAGCCACCAAACGAGTCTAAGATCGAACGAGTGGCAGTCGAGAAGGAGACGCCCGACATTCTTAGAGAACAGACCAAAGACCTGCGGCGGATCTTCCCAGGGGTCTTTTCTGAGGATAAGATTGACTACGAGAAACTCCAAAGCATTCTCGGCGAAATCGTGGACACGAGAACGGAAAGGTTCACATTTGCATGGACCGGAAAACGGAATGCTATTCAAATCCTTCAAATGCCCACCCGAGCCACGCTCGTGCCCGCGAAGGATGAATCTGTGGATTTTGGTACCAGCTCGAACCTCTTCATCGAAGGCGATTGTCTGGAGGTCATGAAGCTTCTTTACAAAGCGTACTTCGGCAAGGTAAAGATGATCTACATCGACCCACCATACAACACTGGAAACGACTTTGTTTACCCTGACAACTATGCAGACCCACTGGACACATATCTGAGAATCAGTGGCCAAAGGGATTTTGAAGGCAACCTTCTAACCAGCAATCCCGAAACCAGTGGCAGATATCATTCCGCATGGCTGTCAATGATGTACCCAAGGCTATTTCTGGCGCGACAGCTGCTCAGAGAGAACGGAGTGATTTTCGTTTCGATCGATGACAAGGAAGCACACAATCTGCGACTACTCATGAATGAAATATTCGGCGAGGAGAACTTTGTCGATACAATAATCTGGAAGAAGCGTTATGGAGGAGGCGCCAAAGAGAAGTATTTGGTCAGCATTCACGAGTACGTCCTTTTCTATGCAAAGAACAAAGATGTACTGGAAGAGATTTTCGTCCCAGGCGATTCTGAGAGCAAAGAGAAGTATTACAGATCAAAAGACGAGAAATTCCCGATTCGTGGCCCATATAGAACTCACCCATTAGAGGCAACTAGGAGTGTCGGTGTCAGGAAAAATCTCGTATATCCAATTCCTGGTCCTGATGGTCGTGAAGTCTGGCCCAAAAGACAGTGGTGGTGGGAAAGACCGAGAACGATGCAAGCCCTGAAGAACAATGAACTGGAGTTCGTCAAAGGAAAGGATGGAAAACTGACTGTTCACACAAAACAGTACTGGCTAGATGAACAAGGGAGAATACGCCAGAGTAAGCCTTTCTCCATAATAGATAGTGTCTACACGCAGCATGGGACTTCAGAGATCGAGGAAATATTCGGCGACTCTAGGATCTTTCCTTTCCCAAAGCCTACGGGTCTGCTGAAGTTTTTGCTGCAGATTGCTGGCGTGAAGGGCGATGACATAGTGCTTGACCCCTTTGCGGGTTCGTGTACAACAGCCCAAGCAGTAGTCGGAATGAATGGGGAGGATGGAGGCAATCGACGATTCATCATGATACAATTACCTGAACCCCTCGAACCGGACTCGCGTGCTGCTAAACCTGAGTTGAGGACCGTGGCCGATGTTGGTAAGGAGAGGATCAGGCGTGTTATGGCTCGGCTCAAGAAAGAGAAGAAAGGCCAGCTCGCAATTGCCGAGCGAGCTGAAGACTTGGGCTTCAGAGTCTTCAAACTCGGCTTGTCCAACTACAAGCCTTGGAAGGGTGTCGATGATAAGACTCCTGAGGCGTATGCTGCCGAAATGGAGGCGCACGTTGATTCTCTTGTGAATGGCTGGAAGAAGGAAAATGTGATCTACGAGGTTGCGATCAAAGAAGGTCTGGGACTTACGAGCAAGATAGAGCTAGAGAAGAGATACAAAGACAACGAAATCTGGCGCGTTGAAGACCTTGAGAAGGGACAAAGCCTTCTCATCTGCCTGGACAACAATATGAAAACCTCGACCATTCGAAGTCTCGAGCTCGCAAAAGACGATCTTTTCGTCTGCCGAGACATCGCACTTGACGACACAGGAGCTGCCAACTTGGCTCTTCAATGCAATCTGAAGACAATCTGAGGCAGTCCCATGGAGCTAAGGTTCGACGCTGGGCAAGATTACCAGATCAAGGCAGTCGAATCTGTGGCTCGCCTGTTCGAGGGGCAGGGAAAAGTCGAGGCCAGCATGAGTTATTCGCGAGAAGCTGGCTTTCTCACCTCGCCAAATCGACTGGACCTAGACGAAGACGCATTACTCAAGAACGTCAGAGAAATCCAGAAATCTAATGGAATACGAGAAAGCTCGAGTCTCGAACATACAGAGCAGGAAATAGACACGGCTCAAGGAAAGAAACAAGTCAAGTTTCCGAACTTTTCCGTTGAGATGGAAACAGGCACTGGCAAAACCTACGTCTATATCAGAACCGCTCTTGAACTGAACAAGCGGTACGGATTCCGTCGTTTCATCGTTGTGGTCCCTTCCGTAGCCATCAAAGAAGGCGTGCTGAAGACGTTCAGTATCACACACAAGCACTTTCAGCAAATCTACGGAAACCTGCCGTACAGGTTTTCAGCCTACGATTCGTCCAACCTGACGCAGATCAGACAGTTCTCAGCGTCGCCCAACGTCGAGTTCATGGTAATGACACTCGATTCGTTCAACAAGGCTATGACGGAGGATGGCAAAGGCAACGTGATCCGAAGGTCAACGGACCGACTGCAAGGTGCCACACCGATTCACATTGTGCAAGCTTCTAGACCGATTCTCATTCTGGACGAGCCACAGAACATGGAGAGCGAGAAGAGCGTTGCCGCCTTGGCTGCACTAAACCCAATGCTTACGTTGCGCTACAGCGCAACTCACAAGAATCCATACAATCTCATCTATCGGCTGACTCCGGCGGAGGCCTATCGGCAGGGCCTCGTGAAGAAGATCGAGGTCGCCTCGGTACTCAAAGAGAGCGATGTCAATCTGCCATACGTCCGAGTCATCGATATCAAGTCGAAGAAGCGGACAATTACGGCCACTCTTACAGTCAACAAGCTCATGAAGGGCGGCACCGTGAAGCAGGCCGTCGTAACCGTTAGATCTGGTGATAATCTCCGAGAGAAGACCAACTTGCCCGACTATGAGAAACTGGTGGTCGATGAGATCAACCTCAACACTGGAAGAGTGATCTTTAGCAACGCAACAGAGATACCGGTTGGGGGATCACAGGGAGCAGACAAAGAGGCAATTTTCGACGCTCAGATTCGATACACCATTGAAGAGCACTTTCGGAAGCAAAGGCGCCTGCGTGCCGAGGGGATCAAAGTGCTCTCGCTATTCTTCATCGACAGGGTCGAGAACTATGTGAGCACGGAAGGACTGATCCGACGTTCCTTCGTGAAGGGCTTCCAACAACTCAAGACCAAATATCCAGAATGGCAAGACCTCAACGCAGACGAAGCTCAGGCGAGCTACTTTGCCTTCACCCGACGGAAGGGTGGTAGAATCGAACTGGAAGATAGTGTATCAGGCAAGTCCCAGAAGGACGAAGCTGCCTACGACCTCATAATGAGGGACAAGGAGCGCCTCCTATCGTTCGCGACGAAAGAGGCCTTCATTTTCTCGCATTCAGCGCTCCGTGAGGGCTGGGACAACCCGAACATCTTCCAGATTTGTACTCTTCATCAAACGACCTCGGAAATCAGGAAACGCCAGGAAATCGGAAGGGGCGTGCGGCTCGCCATCGATCAGACTGGCGAACGAATTCACGATCCAGAAGTGAACGTTCTCACTGTCGTGGCGAACCAGAGCTACGAGGATTACGTCCGACAGCTACAAGAAGAAATCGTGGATGAGTATGGGGAAAGTGTCGAACTTCCACCGCGGCCAGCCAATGCGCGAAAGCCAGCCACCGTGCACCTGAGAAAAGAATTCCTGTTGAAACCGGAATTCAAGGAACTATGGAAGAGGATCAAGAACAAGACAAGATACTATGTTAACATCAACACAGATCGGGTCGTCAGCGAAGCTGTAGCTGAAATCGACAAATTGAGCATCAAGCTACCGAGAATCGTTGTCTCCAAAGCAGAGCTGAAGATAGATGACGAAGGTGCTTTCGATTTTCTCCAGTCAAGTACGGCCAAGACCTTCGTTGACTTAGCGGGCAGATACCCACTTCCTAATCTTGCGGAGATCATGGCCTACCTTCTTGAGCACACTTCACCGCGAGTTCGGCTCTCCCGGAAGACGCTAGTCGAAATCTTCTCGAAAACCAGAAACAAAAAGGCCGCATTAGACAACCCGTTCGAGTTCGCCTCTGCAGTAGTACGCGTCCTCAAGGAGCAGCTGGCAGACCACCTCGTCTACGGAATCCGGTACGAGAAGATCAACCAATGGTGGGAGATGTCCGATCTCAAGGAGTCGATTGAGTCTTGGGAGGACTATGTGGTTCCAGCTAAGCGGTCGGTCTATGACAAGATTGAGTTTGACTCGGAAGTCGAACGAAGTTTCGTCGAAGGACTCGAGAAGATGCAAGAGGTTAGGATGTACATCAAGCTCCCGTCCTGGTTCGAAGTCGACACGCCTGTTGGAAAGTATAACCCTGACTGGGCGATCGTTTGGGAAGAACGGGACGAACACGGAGACATTGCAGGGAAGCCTCTACTCTACTTAGTTCGGGAGACTAAAGGTACATCTCAGCTGGACCAGCTCAGACCCGACGAACGAAGAAAGATAGAGTGCGGAAAGAAGCATTTCGAAGATGCGCTTGGAACAAGCTACAAGGTGGTTACGAATCCTAACGACCTCCCCTGACAATCGAGCTTTCCTCTCGACGCATCAAGTTCCGGCAGTTGGCCGAGGTGGGATTCTTCTCTTCATCCTCGATGAAGTCGCGTCTGGCAGGCCACTCCGTGACCGACAAGGATGGGTTGTTCATCAAGTTGGGCGAACGAAGGGTATCTCGTTGCCATCAATATTGACCGCGGTCAGGACTTCATGGAAGAGATGCGGAGACTGAACAACGCATTCGGCATAGGCATCATCCAACTCAATGCGCAAGAAATCGACCAAAGCGAGATTCTATTCTCCGCGAGGACTAGAGAAGAGCTTGACTGGAACACCATCGACCGATTAAACGCAAATCCTGATTTTAAGAACTTTCTGGGGTACGTGAGTGAGGACATGCGACTCGGCAAGACGAAGAGTCCTTTTGAAGAGGTTCTGAAGGGGCAGAAGTTCGAAGACTACATTAGAGAGAAATCTATCCTCGAGCTGAGTCGATAGCACAGATTCGCTCTGTCAGAGCGACGAGTTCTCCAGACGCTCATATTCCGGCCCGGACAGGCATGGAGGCTACGTCGTCACTCCGAGGGCTTTCTTCTCTTCGTCTTGCAGGAAGCTGCGTGTGGAGCGTCGGCAGCTGGCCGCACGTATGACAAAGGTTACTTCGTATCGTAGCTGGGATTTTCACACACCTAATGGTTGTGCAGCGCTAACGACATTTACAAGTTGCGCACAACTGCACCGAAAGTAACAAATGCTCCTCCTCTGGTTACTCACACGGGGGACCTTGGCGAGCGCTCCCGTACCTGCGACTTTTCAATACATGTGGGTGGTTAGAGGCACTGGAACCAGGTCAGTCGAGTACTCAATGTTGTCGCAGTTGCGCAGTTTTCCGCTTCTGCCGCTTCTTGAAGTCACTGACGTGAACTTCTTTCCGGCTTATGCGACACCTCTACGTAGATACTTCGGCACCTTGCTTGTGGACTTGCCGTACTACCTTCTGGACTACAGTAACAAACATCGCGATGATGTTGCGGCTTTGCATTCGCACTATCCCAACCCGGCGACATTCTTCACTTCGTTTACCCAATGGATCAATATACCCGTCGCATCGGGTCGACTTTCTCCTGCGCCAGACTACTCGGTACAATTGAGGGTATTGCAACAATTGCAAACACATTTCTCTCGTGTTGCTGCAAGGCTTCTTCTGCCACCAAGTGAAATAACCCAAATTCCTGTGTCGGACTCCAGTTACACAAATCTGATTGCTGGCATCCCGCGAGGATCTATCATCCTACTTGATGCCCCGTTTGTGTTGGGCAATGAGAATGTCGTCGCATTCAACGTTCGAGAAATGGCGAACAGGGCTATCCAGCGAGGACATGAGGTCTATATCTTGAACGCTTTTGACCCCGAAGCACGAGCGCACAATTTCGGTCCTTATTTCTCCTTTCAGAATCATCTAAAGGGGTTCGGCGATTTGGCTACGGAACATAGGTGGCCTGCTCCTGGCGGCGGAGGTGCTCCCACAGGCGTGATCAGGTACTACGACTTTGACAGGTTCACCATAAGTGTTTTCAGGGGGCCTGGTGGGTATGCCCAAGCCGTGACCAATCTGACGAACTCCAGTCTTTGGCAGAATCATGCTGCCCATCGCCATAACTGCCGTGTGTGCACAGAAGTGGCATCGGCATTGCATTCTCTCTCTCCAGCGTACTGGAAACAGTTCCGAATAGAGCATTACATGGCAAGTATTTTCAATGAGACCCGGAACCGATATGCGAACGTTCGGAGTGCGGAGGATCTGGATCCCGACGGCCATGACATTGTTGTCAGACAGAGCCACATTCCGTAGTGGTGAACGAGATGTTAACGAAACAAGAGACCCTTCTGGAGTTACCCTTTGATTTCCTGCTCTCGTTTGCCTTTGAAGCGAAGCTGCTGAAAACAGTATGCGCCAGACACACGAAGAAAGACTTGGTGCACAATTTGGTGAGATTGCTGTCAGAGTCTCGATGCCAAATGCTGTGGGGCGAATACAATGAGACGAAACGCTGTGACAGGACTATTGGTAGCATTCGCTTTGACCGTCCTACTGCCAATGAGTTGCGAGATGCTTTCGTTTTCCAAGTTCTTCGTAATTCGCCAGGGATTATCGGGAAAGAGTTTCGTTTGAACGGTACAAGGGTGGACCTTGTTCAGTTCAATGGAAGCTCCTCAGCATACGAGATAAAGAGCAAACGAGACAAGATCTCCAGGCTATCAAGGCAACTGTCGTACTACTCTGAAGTCTTTGAATACGTTAGTGTGGTCTTGGACGGACAACCGCAAAGTGGACTCCCGGAACATGCTGGAATATTCGAGGTTGAACGCATCAACGGCGATTTGGCCTTCAGGGAAGTGAGAGAACCCGAACAAAACAGCGCAATGAATCCGATTAGACAGCTAAGTCTGTTGCGTCTGCGCGAGTTACACCAAGTGTACAGACAATTCGGGGGAAGAAAGAATGACTCTCGGAGCGACATGATAGGCTTTCTGACTTCGAGACTTAGCGCCGCGGAGATCAATGACGTGTACAAGCATGCTGTAGGAGAACGCATGTCGCAGGAGTCGCGAACCACCCATTTCTGCGAGTCTATGCTTGCTTCAAGAACAGCAATTCCTAGCTAGATTTCTCTCCTGGTTTTGTTAGCCGTCTTGAGTCATGTGTTCCCTGCGAGCTCAATAAGCTCATGCCCAACGCACAGGCACTAGCTGAACAACATGTGATAGAAAACTCAGGGAGATTCTCGTCCCGATATCAGACAGCGCTATAAACGGCGGAAAATGGACGCCGAGGGTGGGAGTCATTATAGGATTTCGTCGTTAATGTGCACGCAGTTTCTCCACGTCGATAGTGAATAACTTAGCGAGTTGGTACCTCACTCTTTCCGGTGGCCCGACGAAGACGTATTTCGCACCTTCCAGACTTCTTAGGCCCTTCAGGAATGCGAGGTCCTTACATGTGCTCGTTCCGTCAGATCGCAGCTCAGGCAGCTCGTCACAGATCGTGAAGACAGTTGGACAGAGATCCTCAAACCCCGTCACATTGGAAAGCCTATTCTTGAGAGCTTCTCTTAACAAGACGGATCGCAGGTTCTCCTCGGTGCGCCTAAAGAGATTAAGGAGAATGGAGTATTCCACGCCTGTCTTTTCTATTGGCTGTGTTTTCGTTGAGGTCATATCTACAGTGAAGTCGAATCTCGCCTTCTTGTTCATCTCGTCGAGCTTAAGAGTCTCGTAGAAAACGCCGTTGATAGTATCATCATCCGCAGGCGTCATCGAGAACGAAGTGCCTTTTCGATCATACCAGACCATCGTTGTCTTGCCACCCGTTAGAAACTTGCCGAGGTTGAAACACACATGTCGTTCATCCAGGATTTCATGGTTGTTTCGCGCCCACTCTATCTCTATCAAGTGACGGTCATGCTGTACGGGCAATTTTGCGATCTTGTCTGCGTCAAGAAGATACCAGCGCTCGAAGCGTTTGATCGCTAGGAAGGCCCGATCAAGATGAAAGTCTTGTTGAAACTCTCTCACAGAGTTGACGAAGTGTTTTTGGATTTCTATTCTCTCTAGCATCTGAAATGAGTCATAGTATTTTACGTCGACACAGCATCGCTGTTCGTTGTGCTGAAAAATGAAGTCCTCTGGCTTACGTTGACCGTAGTATTTCCACAGAGCCTCGTATGGTGCGATTCTCACAACTTTTATGCCCTCGAACCCCATCCGCCGTGAGAACTCATATTCGCCGAGGGCCCACTTAGTCAGTCGAATGAAGTAGTTCTCAATCGTTTCCTGTCTCTTGGCTCCTATTTCCCTGTCTTCCAACACCTGCTGGGTCAGAGACAGGATGAGGCTGAATACCTCTTCGTATGCAAAGGGAGAATCATCAGGCAATCGTATTCGAACTCAGTATTCGAACTCTTGATATAAATAGTGGCAAGTCTTCCCGATCACCATATGTGTGACGACGATCGCTCAAATTTCGGCTCCCCCCCCAACAGGCAAGGAGACTGCGATCGACACCATGGCAGGCTTTCTTCTCACTTTCGTCCAGGCAGCTTGTCTAGGCGAGGCGGTCAGAATGATGACTACTGCGCTCGCCCGGCAGCTCCTAGACCCCCAAGAGGCCGCTCTACCTGCTCGTGCTTAGGTCGCGAGCCCCAGGGCTTTCTTTTCTCTGTCCTCGAGGTAGCTGTTCTCTGCTAGCTGTTGCAGGAGGAGAACGCGGATGGTGTCTGATAGCGTGGGGTCCTGCCTGTCTGTCTTGACTCGTTCGAGCAGGCTCCAAACTTTGACTGGCAGGCTGATGCTTCTGCCTTCGAAGCCCTGGTAGACCAAGTTATCAGCCATTGCTAGTCACTCACAAGTACGGTGCAGGGCTTCTTAACCATTCCCAACGTTTCGCACAAACACTTTTCCCCTCTGGCTGATCACACAGACGCAATTCTCTTTTCGCGTTGCGCTCCCGCGGGTCGGGGTGAGTCACTCTGGTCTCCCTATGGGATCACAGAAAGAAGCTTCTCGAAAACAAAACTGACAGCGCAAGCACTGACAAGGCGCCGCTTCTCACGAGCGTCTTCTCTGTTTCATCGAAAGTCAAGATCGCTGGATCCACCGAGGCTCCCCAAGGACCGACGCAGCGGCGTTCTAGGAGCAAACGCGAGAAAGACAAAGCCCGCCAGGACACTCGAGACGAGCGAAAGCGACTCTTCTCAGAAGCATTCCACGACAACATCGACAGCATCGGCGAAGTGGACGCGCTCACAGGATCAGAAGCGCTTGATGTGAAGCGCGGTGACGTCTTACGCGACCCGAAACTCAGCTACATCCATCCGTGCTTGAATCGGTCGTAATTCCTTCCGTGACGAGAATTTGGCGGAGGTGAACGTATGCCAAAAGATGATGGTTCTCAAGTCGTGGAGCCAGTGGCTGACCTCAGTAATCCGCGCGAGACTCAGTCGATGCTCGCGTATATTCTGACGATCGGTTTTCTGTTGGTCGTTGGCTACGCAGTTGCGAAGTCGACAACCTTCCAGGACATTGCGACGGTTCTGAGCAGTTTGTCTCCGCTCGCGACGATGGTTCTGGCGTTCTACTTCGCGAATAAGGCGGCACAGCAGGCTCAGGCCGCTGCGTCTGCCTAGTCCGGTTTTTCCCGGTTATGATCGTAATGGAGGTGAATCTGCATGACAGCAGAGAATGGAAACGGAGAACTCAGGCAACTGCTTGGGATCAAGCGTGCTTACCGGAAGGACTTGGCGTCGACAGAGGAACAACTCAAGGCCCAGTTCGAGCGTGAGCTGGCCGAGAGCAGGAAACGGCTGAAGGAGAAGTACCTCGAGAACGTTGTCGACACCGTATTCGCGGAACCGGCGCCGGCACCACCCAAGCCGGAAGTCGCTATGCCGAGCGCTCCCGCGGAACCTGAACCGCCAAAGTGTC
>Ga0315282_10010626_pt1 | contig 14382 bp, 13 predicted proteins | sample YL17G07_20_MG_FD_203693 | JGI IMG/M metagenome (GOLD analysis project Ga0315282, IMG submission 203693) | Sediment microbial communities from Yellowstone Lake, YNP, Wyoming, USA - YL17G07_20 | ecosystem: Environmental > Aquatic > Freshwater > Lake > Sediment | place: USA: Wyoming | collected...
TTTTGAGAGGTCGCTTCGGCGCTTGGTTTCGTCACCCACTGAAGTATGGGACAATGTAAGGAGAACATCAGATGAAAATTATTCAAGATGCGTCTTGCCACAGCGCAGCCTTTCATGGATAAACAAATCGTTCTGGGCAGCGAAGTTTCACCGGGAGCAAGGAGCGAATTATTTGAGCCACGGAATCCAGTCGTGAATTTTCAGCCAGTCTTCATAGAGGAAGTTCAGTCTTTCAATAAGGAGAGACATACGTCCCTGCACATTTGTGCCGAATATTGCGCCGAAACTGATCATAAGGAAATATCTGCCAAAAGAAGAGGTGTTTTTGAGTAACGGGAACTTATCGTGTCTTATTGAGAAGAAGAAGTAACTCAAAACGCATAGGGTCACCACAACAAAGAGGAGGTTGTTGAAATTATCCCAAGTGAAGTGAACCAAGCCGCCGGAAGAAGTAAGTATGGGCTTGAAAGTAGCCACTATCTGTCCAACTTGAGGAGTAAGAAGATCCTGGTAAAGTCCCTGGAATGTTGCGCCGCAGCCTGTTCCCATAAAGAACATAATTATTATGCGGCTGAGCCAGACGTGTTTTCTACTCAACTGGAAATACCAGAGGATGCCGGGTATAAGCGGGAGAAGCCACCACAGCGATGCCGGCTTACCTTCAGCGCCTGTAAGCCTGTCCCACCAGTTCGGCTTCAAGACGTTAGTGAATCCTCGTGCCACTGCAAAGCCGACTGAAAGCCCAACAACGACGTGTTCAAGGAACCTGTAGAAAGGATTTTCTCTGTAGAGGAACGAGTAAATGATGAGTGTGCAGACAGCGGCAACTGCGAGACAGAGCGTGTCAAAGGCATCGGAAAGACTTTCTCCCTTTTCAGCCGTAGCAGATGCTCTTATGACATCGTATGTTGAATAACTGATGACAATTACAGCGATTATGAGCACGGCAAAGAATTCCGTTCTCTTTTTAGTTGCATCAAGTTCTGTCATCTCTTCGCTACTCTCCTTTTTGCGCTTTACGCAGACGCCTTCTATGCACCAAATAGCCGACATTTCCGAGAGCAATCGTAAATATAATCCACAGGTGAGCGAAACTCTGGGAGCCCATTCCGCGTGTTCCGCGCCCCTCTTTGAACTCAAGGAGTTTCTCGTATTGGGCTGCGCCTGCCATCCCTTCCATCATTCCGACAAGTTGACGTGAATCGAGGTAGGGGCGCATCTCAGGTCCCAGTATCGCAGTACAGCCAGTGCCTATAGAAAAACCTATTTCCGGGAGAGCGTAGTTTATGTAATAGCCGATACCAGAGCCCCCGGAGACGTAGAAGACGAGCCCAACATCACGCAAACTGTCAACGTTCTTCATAAGAGGCACTTCGCGGATGGACGTATCCTTGGAATCTTTTTCTACGAGAGTGTAAATATCCTTTATGAACGCAAGAAACGTAGCGAGAGAGAATGGTTTATACCCCCAACTGACCCAGTCAACGCCGTATTTCTTCTTATATTTTTTCTCACATTCCTCCGCAACCTTTTCGGCGAGTTCAACTCCCTGGGGGTAGAACCAGGACATTGTCGCGAACTTTACTCCTCTTTTCATACAGTGTTCCATCATAGCGCGGGTTTGGGGCTTGCATTCAGCCTGAACTGCCGGGTCCCACTCAGGGATTATAAGAACAATCTTCTCTTTCGGGGCGGTCTTGTTATATGCTGCGATATTCTCGACACAGTCAAACAGGTGCTGCGCAGGTGGACCAACTTCCATAGGCGCCCTTATGGAAAGGAAAAACGGGATAGAGACCACCAGGAAAACAACAAGATATATTATTCTCCTATCAATGTCCTGAATTATCTCGTACCAGGCTTTGCCCACCGCAACCGCTCCCTTTACAGTTCCCTATCAAAGAACGAGCCTCTTTCGAGACTGAGCCAGATTCTCAGAGTCAGCGCAAACGCTCCAATTACCATTCCGAACAGAATTCCCCTTTGCGCGGCACTATTCCATACGCCCATAAACCACTCTCTCACAACTTCAAGTCTCAGATAGGAGTACCAGGGGTTTGTGCCTTCAGCGCCTTTCAAACCGCTGGTAAGAAGTTGTCCAATCGGTATCTGACCAAGCATAACGATGAGAGCGATAAACATCATAACCGCTGCTTCGCCGCTCTTTATTCTGAACGCGCGGTATGCAGCGCTTGCCATATAGAAGGCAAGAAGAGACATAATTGTTGAGTTTATCGGTGCATACATATGGTCGAATAGGAGAGATTGAAACTTATCTCCCCATTCTGAAGGCGCATAGGTTTTAAGCAACTGGAAGGTGAACATCGCTGCAAAAGCGGTCAGAAGAGCAACACTATTATACCAGCCAGGTCTCCTTCTCGAAATTCTTCCGAGATGAAGGCGGGAGAGATTTATGACCCCCAAGAAGATAGCAAAGACGCCTATAACGAGAGTAACTCTTCCTATCTCTTCAATGGCGTCGGAGAATTTGATATCCGGGGTAAGAAACGGCACAAGAGGAGTTTCCTGCGGCAGGACAAAGTTCAGGAAATAGTAGAGTCCGCCGATGAAAGTAATAAGGATAATTATTGTCCTTCTCACTTGGGCACCTCAGCGTTCCAGAATCTCTAAAAACCAGTTAGTTTTCATAAGCGCAAGCGCGGCAAGAAGTGCGAAGACTGTCCCGATAATGGCAAAAGCGGTTATCGTTATCTTGCCGACATCCTGTCCGACAAGGCTGCCTAACATAGTTGGCTCGCGGGTCAGATATGCTGTGGCAGCGTAATACTCTTCTCCGATAATTGTGTAATCGCAGGATGTGATAAAGAACGGAATCTGAGTTGTTGCCGTTGTGCCAGCGATCTGGATAGCGCCAATCTGGTTTCCCGCTTCTGCGAGGATAAGGCTCTCAGCGGCGAAATATCCGAAGAAGAAGTTGGCAGCAACTTTTTCGCGGTGCATCATTCCGACGCAGGCTGCTGCAAAGGGGAACTGATTGGGAACGTATATCATATCCTTTTCATCAAACAGGTCGAGTTTCCCTTCAGCAGCGTAAGCCTCACGAACCGCTTCCTCCGCGATAGGATAAAGGAGGTAGTCGCTCATAGGGACAAGAATTCGCAAGTTATACCTCGCTGTCATCTTGGCAATCTGTCCGAGAATAGCCATAGAGCACAGTCCGTCTATATCAAGAGTGGAAAGACCTGCGCAGTAAAGGACAGGTCTGCCCATCTCTGTTGCACGACCTATAGCCTCGCTGATTGCCGAAATACCGGCAATCGGGCGGATATAAAACCCTTTTCCGCGCCTGGCAGCAAGGATGAAGTATATTATAGGCCCGCAGAAACCAACTGTCAGAACTAACATTGTGTAGGTGGCATGCATCAGGAACTTCCTTTCTCAGAGAGTTGTTCAAGGCGCGCAATCAGCCTCGCGATATTCTCTCTGTTATTGAGAAAGCCGGCAAGCCGCTCAACATTCTCCATACCGAAGAACGGGTAAAGAATCGGACCAGCGACGAGAACAGCCTGACCAGCGAAGAAGGTGAGAGGCCTGCACACCTCAAGCAGGATTGTCGCAGGCACCTCCATCTTGTGCTGGATAATTCTGGTCGCGAGGCGCTCTATAATCTTATTCGCCTCTTCCTCTGTTATCTCAAGACCGCTTGCCAGAGTCGCCGGTGCTGGCGAGTCTTCTGACCGCTTCCACCAACTCATCTTGGTTATCTCCAAAGTAAAGATATAAGCCTTTGAAGCCCTCAAGCGCTGAACGCTTCGGCAGAACGCTCAACTTTATCCCTTTGTCATCAAGATAGCAGTGTTTTACTTTCTCCCACGGAACAAACTTTCCTCCCAGTAAGCCTGACCTGTAAGCGCCTTTCTCGGTGAGCCTGAAACTGATAGGAAGGAAATAGTCAGCAAGAGAAAGGGAGAGAAAAATGCAGCCGAATATAGTCACCCATCTCTGTCCCGAAAGATACTGTAGATAAGTTAGAACAGCCACAATAACCATAACTGTAAGTACCGGCTTGTAGAGTTTGTCTCTGCCTGCAAGATGCATTCTCCACGTCAGGAGAGTCTTCTCTTCTCCGGCAGTCTTGTTGATTATAGTTTTTGCCGCGTCTTCCAAAAAAGCGTCACCGTGATAAAGAAAGAATCTTCTCTCTGCGATTCATCTCTTCGTCGTATGCGCTTATTACAGCACCTTTGTAGTCATCGTAATAAACGCTGCTTACGCGAACGGGGCTCCAGGCAAGACCCCAGTCAGGAGACATCTTCTGAACCAGTATGAGAGGTAGAACAGCGTATTCCCTCTTTTCTTCGGCTTCTCCTTGCTCTCTGCGCGCTTGTTCATACCTCTCTTTCGCGTCTCTGTGCTCTTTCTGCGACCTCTCGTATGTCTCTTTCGCGTCCCGATACTCTTTGTCGCCCTCTTTATATTTTCTTTGTGCCTCCTCGAGCCCCTTTTTTGCTTCTCTGCAATTTTTCTTTGCCTCCTCATATTTTGCCTTTGTCTCTTCGTATTTCTCATCAACCCACTTTCCGTATTTGTCGGAGTCAAGCAGAACTCTCACTATCAAGAGAGTCGAGGTCAAGTATCTGTCATACCACTGGTAGATATTGGCAATCTCCACCTTTCTTCCCTTTATTTTAGCAAAGAAATCCTTTGCTTCCTTCACGAGCGCACTGTTTCGGACAGCGCCTTCAGGAAACGCCCAGTTGAGAAACTCCTCCTCTGTGTTGGTCATAGCCCAAACATCCGGCAGACCGGCTACCAGCGCCTCGGTCCGTCTTCTCATGTTCCTTTCAGGAGCGACAGCAGAGTTCTTTACCTTGGTGACCACTTCTCTCAGGTCTGAAATCAACTCCCCGTAAATATCGGCAGGTTGCGAAGAGTCAAGTTCTAACGTGGTGAGGATTGATGAGGTGCTAATTGACGCCTCATACTTTGCCGCCTTCACAATTTCCTGCACATAATCCTGCGTGCTCTGTAACGCAATCACCTGACCCACATATCCAGAAGGTCCTGAAAGCGCAGAAAGAAATGAAAACCTCATAGCCTCCTCGGAACTCGCGACCTCCGCAAATTCCTCGCCAAAGTTCCTGAAGTCTGCGTCCTGCGGCAAGCCATCCAGTTTCTTCAAAAGTTCATCTCTCATTTGTGGCGGAATACCTCTTTTGCGGATAACGACGGCGACCGCCTCCTTCTTTACTTCAAAGACAGCCTGCGGACTGAACGCGGCACCTCTCACCTCCGTGAAAATAGTTTTCAGGTCAATCTCTGGCCTACTTTGTGCCTCTTCTAATTTCTGTGCGAGTGCGGTGCGAAACTCTGCGGGGACAAACTGCGAATTCAGTTGCGCGATTCTTTTCAGCAGTTCGCCGCGCCGCTGGTCAGGAGGCAGCGCACACAACTTGATAGTTCTGAAGAGCGAATCAACGCTACCTTGAAGTTGAGCAGCGGCCGCTCCTGACCTCTCTGCTGTCTCCTTTGCCTCCTCAGGTTTTGCGTCCGAGACCGCCTTCAGGCGGGCGATAAAGTTACGAAACTTTGAACGCGGCGAAACAAGACTCTTGAGAGCAGCGTCAAGGTTTTCAGGGGTCTTCCTGAGCGCTTCCACAAACTCATTACGAATGACTTCATCCGGAACAAGCGGGACGAGAAACTCCGCCTGCATTCTCACCTGCGTCATAATCTGTTCCAGGCTGCTCAGGAGACTCGCCACAGAGACGAACGCGCGCTCCCTGCTCAAATCAACGTATGAGACCGCACCGAGAACATCTTCTATCACCTCTTTCCTGACCGCATCCGCATCCAGGAGTTCTTTTGTGCGACTCACAATCTCCTTCCGGTTGCGCTCAGGCGCCAGAAGTCTGTAAGGGAGCCACCTCTCTTTCTTCTGCCTGTCCGTCTCCTTTATGAGAACGAGGTAAATCTGCCTCTGCGCCCCTTTGCTGTCGGTCGCGCTTATGCTGGTCAGCACTGCCAACCGTTCCACTGTCTTCACAAACGAGACAGACTGAAGAGTCATACCGCCTGAAACTATCTCTGTGTAAAGTTCTGAGAGCCCGTTCTCGCGCGCTGAAATCTCCGGAGCGTCAAGGTCGCCGTAAATATAAGCATCTGCAATATAAGACTTGCGGACAAACTTTTCAGCCTCACCCGCCTTCGCCGAGGCGAAAAGTTCCCGTAGCAGGATTGTTATATCTTTGTGCGCTTTGAGGTCATAATAGATGTTCAGACAAACACCGGTCACTATCCCGATGAGCAGCACCGCAATAAACCACTTCAGATACTTTCGTTCCAATCCAGCCTCCGAGGCGGTGATTTTTGGCAAAATTCTAACTGACCGCCATCCTCTGTCAAGAAAATTCGCCGAATCGGGGGTAAATCTGCAAACCTGACCTAAGGACAGTTCAGGCTATTCCTTGGACGGGTATTTTTGTTCTTTCAGCCAGGCGTGCCAGTCTTTCTCAATCTCCTCCAACTTCTTCCCGAAGGCCTCCTCAAGGAATTTCTTGCCTGTCGGATCCTGTTTATAGTTATCGCGGAATTTCTTGTAGAATCTTGTGAGAAGCCCCTTCTGCTGAGTGAACATACAGAGGTATCGCGATGCCGCGTAGTAGTGGTCCCTTCTCTCGCCGTAGAACTGGCTGCGGCTTGTTGCGAGGACTTCCGAAAGTGGCGCGATTTTGCCTTTTTCCAACGCTTCACGCAATGCGGGGAATCGCCAGTTCATCAAACCGTGGATGTGTCCGCGCTCGTTCTCTTCAATGCGGCAGTGCTCAAATAGTGAGCCCATACCTTCATTGAACCACGCGGGCGAATCGGGGAAATCCGCCTCCATAAGCGCGTGAACCATTTCGTGAACCAGAGTGCCGGTTCCCGTGCCAATATTCATAATAAGCGCTTTTATGGAAGGCTTGTAGTAACCGAACTTGCTTATGTCAGTGTCGTTCCACAGTTTCTTCGCGAAATGCCTGTAAGTTCTGTCATCCCTGAAAAGATAGACAGTATATTTGCAGGTCGGCTTCGTTTCAAAAAAATCTTTGTTGAACGCGTCCATACAGCCCTGGATTGTCCAATTCTTTATGCGCTCAAACTCCGCCTCGGAGCAGTTTGCGAGAATGAGAAACGGTCCGACGTTCGCCGACAGAAAATCATCGCCCAGTTCCTTCCGCCTCTCCTCAAGTTGTTCCATCTCCTTCCGAAGCGTTTCTGCTTCCTTTTCTTCCTTTTGGGTTTCTGGCTTTGTGTTCCCCGGAGGCGCAGATATTATAACAGGAGGAAGTGAATCAGAATTGGCGCTGCCAGCCTTAGGCGACTCTGGCTCCTTGCAGCAGGACAGGAAAAAGCAGGACGAAAGGAGAAAGAGCGCTGCTGCTCGCCACATAAGTCCTCCTGGTCTTAACTTTCCCCTGTTGGGCATTCGCAACACAATACCTGTTTCCCTATAGTCATATTACCGACTGCTCTGACACTTGTGAAGAGATATCTATCGCGTCGGCGAAATTTGCTTGCGGGGATTTGGGTCAAGGTCCAGCCTCATCCCTCATACCACAAACCTCAAACCTGATATGCCTGAGCCGTCAATGCAGGCTAACGTAAAGCCGCAAGAATTTGTCCAAAGAGCCATTTTCTTGTTGACTTTATACTGATTGGAAGAAGAATAAAGCGCGTTTTGGTGAGGTGGTGAGCAGGAGGAAGCGAAAACTCTACCGCGCCGCGAGTTCCCAGATACGTCCTTATAAAGACTGATGGCGAAAACGTGGCAGGTGAGAGGTTTCCGTCTGCGAAAAACACCATAATAGTTGTTATGGAAACCCGTTATCCGCCGAACAGCGGACAGCGGGTTTTCTGTTTCTATTCCCCTAACCGCGGATAAACACAGATACACACGGAAATTCTTAGAAATCTTCCGTGTCTATCCGTGTTTATCTGTGGTTTCTTTGTGGCACAGGAGAGTGTGCTCAGGCGTGATTCTGTGCTCAGGCGGCGGCTCTGTTCTGCAAATATCTTCTGTAAACCTGCACCTCGGATGAAAACGGCAGCCCGCCGGCAGATTGAACAGAGACGGAACACTACCGGGCAGAATCTCTCTTCTCGTTCTTCTGCGAGGGTCTGCAACAGGGATTGCCGAAAGCAACGCCTTTGTGTAAGGATGGCGCGGGTTCCGGTAGAGTTCGTTTGCAGGCGCTTCTTCAACTATCTTTCCAAGATACATCACGGCGACTCTGTGGCTCACATATCTCACCACTCCGAGGTCGTGCGAGATAAACAGATAAGAGAGGTTGTGCTTTGACTGCAAATCCCGCAGAAGGTTTATTATCTGCGCCTGAATAGAAACATCTAAGGCGCTGACAGGCTCATCGCAAACTATAAATTTCGGCTCCAACGCGAGCGCGCGCGCAATGCCGACCCTCTGGCGCTGACCGCCTGAAAACTCATGCGGATACAGGGACTCGCAGGAAGGGTCAAGTCCGACTTCACGCAAGAGAGCGCGGACGCGTTCTCTGCGTTCCCGTTTTGTCCCGACTCTGTGAATATCAAGCCCCTCTCTTATTATTGCGCCGACAGTCATTCTCGGATTGAGCGAACTGTAAGGGTCCTGGAAAACCACCTGCATATTGCGCCGCAGCGAGCGCATCGCAGCGCCTTCAAGTTCAGTGACGCGGATGCCGTCAAATACTATTTCCCCGTCTGTCGGTTCAGTGAGGCGCAGAATAGTTCTCGCAGCGGTAGTTTTTCCGCATCCGCTTTCGCCGACGAGACCAACAGTCTCGCCGCAAGCGACACTGAACGAGATACCGTCAACCGCTTTGAGATAACCGCAAACACGCGCAAATACTCCACGCGTTATCGGGAAATACTTTTTCAGATTTCTCACTTCCAGAATGTTTTCTCTTTCGCTCAAGTTTTCACCTTCCAGCACCAGACGAGATGGCTATTGTGCGAAGTCATTTCAGGCGCGCGCGATTTGCAAAGCGAGTCTGCGAGTTCGCAGCGAGGGTGGAATCTACATCCGGCGGGGAAGCGAAGCGGACTCGGCACCTCGCCCGGTATCGTTTTCAATCTTTCTCCCTCTTTGCGCACAGATGGAATAGATTGAAGCAGAGCGCGAGTGTAGGGGTGAAGAGGAGAAGCGAAAAGTTCTTCTGTGGCGCAGTATTCAACTATTTTGCCCGCATACATCACAGCGACGCGCTGCGTCAGTTGCGCGACTATTCCCAAATCGTGCGTGATAAGAAGAACCGACATACCGAACTCTTTCTGAAGTGAGAGAAGAAGGTCAAGAACCTGCGCCTCAGTGGTTACATCCAGCGCTGTGGTCGGCTCATCAGCGATTATGAGCGAGGGATTGCAACAGAGTCCCATTGCGATGACAACTCGCTGCTTCTGTCCGCCTGAAAGTTGATGTGGATACTCAAAGTAGCGAAGTTCAGGGTCGGGAATCTCAACTTTTTTGAGCAGTTGAACAGTTTTTTCCCGCGCTTCTCTGCGGCTGACTCTTCTGTGCGTTCTGATCGCTTCAGCGACCTGTTCGCCGACAGTGAAGACAGGATTTAGCGAAGTCATCGGCTCCTGAAAGACCATAGAAATTTTCGCGCCTCGTATCCGGCGCATTTCCTGCTCAGGGATTTTCAGAAGGTCCACTCCGTCAAACAGAACTTCGCCGCCGACAATCTTTCCCGCAGGCTGCGGAACAAGACGCAGAATTGAAAGCGCGGTGACCGTCTTTCCGCATCCGCTTTCGCCGACGAGACCGACAGTTTCGCCGCGACCGACATCAAACGAGACTCCATCCACCGCTTTCGCGACGCCATCTTCTGTGAAGAAGTAAGTTTTCAGGTCGCGAACCCGAAGCAGATTTTCTTTATCAGAATTCGCCATCCGCGGATTTTTCCTTTGCGCTGGTGAGAATTATACCACATTTTTGGAGAAATAATCCTGTAAATTGCCATTTTTAGTAACTTCACCGCGCAGCAAGAGTTACAGGATTTTCACCCTTCAAAAATTACAGGATTTCTATAATATACCCCCTGCCAGAAAGGCAGAAGTATGAAGGCTGAAGTATGAAGCCCCACGCGTGAGCGTGGGGAGATAATTACCTCGCTCGCCCGCGAAATATCCAAGATACAGGGCGCCTGATTTTCGCACGCGTCTGAAGAATGAATTACAACTCCTGTAAATTCCGCCGCAAGTGAGTGTCGCAGCCACAGTTATAATTACAGCACAGCAGCCTATTGATATTAGCGCCGCCATCGCCGGTCAGAGGTCATACGATGCTGGAATCTGATTCGCCGGGGGGTGCGTAGCGCATAAGAAATTTGTCTCGCGATAGTAAAGGTTCAGGACTGCTAAAGCAAGTGGTAAGATTCAACTTATTATTTACGGGTGATAGATACTTTTCCATGTTCTTACTGCCCATTCCTTGTCAGCTGAATCGGTAAAAAGTATCGTTACTATGCATATACTGTTCGTCATAGCCGCAGCACCGCGCAGCACAAAACCTTTTCCATCTTTTTCCTCTGTTGGAGATAAATAAGCACGATATAGAAGATGCCCTTTACTATACTCAAATTCCTCTAATCCTCCCTTAAAGCGTTTCTCAAGGATTTCAGAAAGCAGATGTTGAGGCGTTCCCCGCTTGCCTATCTGTGGCTTGACAGTTATGGAACTTACGCGAACAGTACGTTCACCAAACCAGAATAGGGTGGTCGTCCCATTGTTTTCAACATCTTCGTAGTAATACCCTGGAATTTCTATTCTCCAACCTCCCGAAACAAATTTGTTCATAAGTGCTCTTCTGTAACCAATCAACCCGTGCTTAGGCGGAATAGAATCGGGGGTCTTTTTTGAGAGTAGAATCTGAATCTCCTCCATTTCCTGTTCCGGCAGATGTACGGTAGGGTCAAGTTCCTTTGCCTTCTTGAAACAGTCAAGCGCCAGTTGATACAGTTCGCGTTCTTTCAATCTTATCGGCACATTCCACGGAAGATAGAACCATGCATACGATAAGCCGCAGTTTTTCCAGAATAGGGCATCCATTTCCTGGTCCCACCAAGGGAAGAATTCTCTGCCTTTCTCGTGGAGATTCTGAATTTCGGTTTCTGCAACTTCTTCGAACCATTTTCTGTCGAGCGGTCCAAGCCATGTGGAAGCAAAATGCTGGCCGGTGATAGCCTCATCTAAAGGCAAGTTGATTGAGAACACATATTCCTCTTCTGGTTTGCTGATCAAAATCCTCGCCACAGCCTGGAGCCACTTCAGCATCTCGTATTGAAGAGACGCGTAGTTCCTTTCGTTTATGTAACCAGTTTCATCACCAAGTTTTTCTTTCCCCGTAGTCCTCCATATCAGGCTGCATTCACTGCCTATTTTCTCCAGAAGTTCAATAAGGTACTTGTGGTAACCTGGTCCCACTGTCGATGTGTTTGCCGAAACGGTAAGAAACCCATTAGCATCGACAATAAACTGAACGGGTTCCGCGGTCGGGTGAACTACCAAGAAGGACTTTCTACCTTTCTGGTTATATGAGAAGATTCTTCGCATAATTGGGTCGCTTGTATTTCTAAACGCACACTTTCCTACTTCACTGAGAAGTTTCTCAGCAGGCATCCGCTTTCTAAGCAAGCCTTTTACTGGTAGTTCCGCGCCAAGACAAAATCCCAATCCCATCTTTTCGCCCCCCGGAACATATACAAATCGCCTGAGAGATTTATCGCTTTGCCAACAGTAATCGCCGAAAACCCGAATTTGCCGCGCTTATCCAGAATCGCATTAGTACGTCCATATCTGACTCCTCTTTGTGCGGTATGACGCCATATTTCCTCCCACATATTATTCACAGCACAGGCGGGGTCAAGAATATTCCCACCTTCGCCGCTGATGTCGCTTGAACTGAAAGATATCTATGGTATATTATGGACGGGCGGGGCACATTGCGGCGGCGCTGGGCTTTTCAGGCGAGGAGGCAACGTATATGAAGTTCCTGGTTGTCATTTTTCAAGACGAGGACGGGATGTATATCGCTGAATGCCCGTCTATACCGGGATGTGTCAGTCAGGGTAAGACTCTGCGGGAGGCGGAAAAGAACATTAGAGAGGCGATAAAGGAGTGCCTTGAGGTGAGGGCAGAGAAAGGGCTTCCTCTCACTGTAACAGTGCGCCAGGTGGAGGTCCACGTATAGTGTCTGGCGTGCCTGTCCTGACGCCTCGCGAGGTTGTAAAGGCGTTCAAGAAACTCGGCTGGGAAGTTGCGCGTCAACATGGCAGTCACATTATTCTCACCAAAGAAGGGCATATAGCCACGCTCTCCGTGCCGCGTCACCTTACTGTCGCACGCGGAACTCTCCGGAGCCTGATTGCAAGGGCTGGCATAACAACACAAGAGTTCCTTGAAGCGCTTCGGAAGTGACCGCGGCTTCACTGCCACCACGCCTTCCGGCGTGGTGCTTCCGTCACATACCTCGCAGTCTTGGGTCAAGGGCGTCGCGGAGAGAGTCGCCAAAGATGTTGAACGCGAGGCAAATAAGAAACATCGCGGAAGTGGCGGCAAAGAGGGGCCACCAGACTGCGGGTTCGCGTGCGAGTTCCGCTCTCGCGCCTGAAATCATAAGGCCCCAGGATGGTCTTCCCGGCTCAACACCGACACCGACGTAAGTGAGCACAACTTCAGCCGCAATCGCGCCGACAAATCGCAAAGAGAAGTTTATTATCACTATGTGAAGCGTGTTCGGCAGAATGTGTCTGAACATAATCCTGAAATGGCCTGCGCCAAGCGCTTTGGCGGCGACGACATAGTCGCGTTCTTTGTGCTTCATAAACTCTGCGCGCATCAAGCGGCACAGACCAACCCAGCCAGTAATGCCGATTGCGATATAGACGTTTATCAGCCCTTTTCCGAGGACAAAAGTGAGCGCGATAAGGAGGAGCAAATCCGGAACAGAAGCGAGTGTCTGGTAAATCCACTGGATGATGTCGTCAATTTTTCCGCCGAAGTAACCTGCTAACGCGCCAAGAAGAATCGCTATGGGAATATATATCGCGCCTGTAACTATTCCGACAGACATAGATATTTTTGTGCCGTGAACTGTGCGAGCGAGAATATCGCGTCCCTGAATGTCTGTTCCCAAGGGGTGCGAAAGTGAAGGGGAAAGGTAAGAGTCGGCGGTGTTGGGCGTATCGTAATTTTTGAAAATCCAGTTTTGCCAAGTTGCGATTGCGAGAGCCGAATATACAGCGATAACTACGAAAGATGCGAGTGCGAGTTTATCTTTCTTTAGCCGCCTTATCGCGTCACGCCAGAGGGAGAGGGGTTTTTCATGCATATTATTTATCCATTTCGCCGCGGTGCCCTCGGCACTCTCCTTACGCGGCGGGTAAACATTCACCACGCTTGCCAGCGTGGTGCTTCCATTTATTTCAGGCGCACTCTCGGGTCAACAAGAGCGTAACAGAGGTCGCAGGCGAGAGTCGCCAGAACATATAGTATTGCGCCGATAAAAGTTTCAGCCTTTATGATAGCGAAATCGTTTCCGCTTATCGCGTTGAGAGCCATACTTCCAAGTCCGGGTATTCCGTAAAAATCCTCAAGCAGGAGATTGCCCGCGTAAAGGAAAGGGAGCGCGACAACAAGTTGGGTGAGTATCGGAATCATCGCGTTTTTGAGGACGTGTTTGAAAAGAATTGTGGAAGGAGCGAGTCCTTTCGCGCGCGCGGTGCGCACGTAGTCCTGATTTATCTCGTCAAGAACGAGTGTGCGGTAGAATCTGACTCCACCTCCGAGCGAAGCGATTATATAAACGACCCCGGGAAGAAATAGAAATTTGAATACTCCAATTCCCCACTCATATCCCGCGACGGGAAAATACTTCAGTCTGTAACCGAGAATATACTGACCCGCGATTATGTATGAGAGGAAACTGACACTCATTCCCGCGACGCAGAGAATGACCAGACTTCTGTCAACCCAGGTGTTTCTGTAGAGGGCGCAGAAAAGAGCAATGGAAAGAGAAACAAGAACACTGAAAAGAAACGCGGGCACAGCGAGCGAAAGGGAAGGAACCAGACCGCTCCAGAGCATACCACTCACTTTCTGTTTTGTGACTTCAGAACGTCCGAAGTCAAAAGAGAGCAAGCCCGCCATATCTTTGAGAAATCTCTTGTAGAGCGGTTTATCAAGTCCGTGGGAGGTAATGTAGTCGTCAATCATCTCTTTTGTCGCGTGCTGTCCGAGCCGCTGCATCGCTATAGCCTCAGGAGTGGTGACAACGTTGAAGAGGATAAGAGACTCTAACAAAACCTCAAGTTGGGTGACGAAAATGCCGATATAGAGCATGTCCAACAATATGAGGGGGGCATGCCTATGGCAAGAGAACTT
>Ga0315282_10010627_pt1 | contig 14382 bp, 13 predicted proteins | sample YL17G07_20_MG_FD_203693 | JGI IMG/M metagenome (GOLD analysis project Ga0315282, IMG submission 203693) | Sediment microbial communities from Yellowstone Lake, YNP, Wyoming, USA - YL17G07_20 | ecosystem: Environmental > Aquatic > Freshwater > Lake > Sediment | place: USA: Wyoming | collected...
GACCGCGCCCGCTTGCGGAATCGAGGGTTGTCCCGTGGCCTTCGACAGGCTTTGCCTGAAGTCGTCTGCCGACAGCTTCTCCACCTGGTGTTCCGCCGGCAAGTAGTGAAAGAAGCCTGACGGAGTTACCGCGTATAACTCGAGCGGGTAAATCGCGACTGCGGAAGGGGCCGTCCGGTGGCCGTTGGGACGATTCACACCCTGGGCGGCCCACAGCAGTTGTCCCAGTTCCTGCTGGGTAAGCGCTTGGCCTGTATAGGCGCGGACCGATTGCCGCTTGGCCAGCGCCTCGTTCAACGGCATTCCGCCCTCGCGCGCCGCTGGAGGCAAGGTAACGCGTTCCGGCGCCTGTTTGGCCTCAGTCGCCAGGTTCTGCCGGGCAAGAGTCGCAATGCCCGCGGAAAGGACAAGGAGAAAGACAAGCAGGTATTTTCGCATCTGTCATATCCTCCGCTCTGTGCCGCATGATATCAGTTGTTGAAGCATCAGGCTCCACATGTCGGGTGCCTCCCGACCGAAAACGCACGCGAACCGCGCCTCAGCTTTTCTTGGACGTGACGGCGTGGAACGCGGCTGGGCGTTGTTCTACGTCCTTGCTCTTGCAATGCGGACACACGAACTCGCCTTTTTCGTACTCGGCAAGCGTGAGAAACACAGTGAAGATCTTCTCGCACTTCTTACATAGAAATTCATACTGGGGCATAAGCACCTCCGGCTAGGAATGCGCGCTTGAAATTCTAGTCCGCATTTGAGGCTGGGGCAACTGTAGCTTTGCCATACCCTGTCGACCGTATCCGTGCGGGATCCTAACTTTCGAGCGACTAAGGACGAAAATGGCTCAGCTTCATCACTTGGAGGAGGTTGTTGAAGTCGTCGGTCCAGAGGGGGAATCCGGGCTTGGGAACAATCGATGTGGCGGCCGAGCGTATCCTCACGTTGTTGAGCAGTGCCTTGTTTTTCGTCACCAGAATCTGATCTGTGCTGCAGAGCCAGTAATCCGCCCCGCTGCCGTCGCTGACAGTATCGGAAATGAGCACGGCGGCAAGCCCGTATGCCTCGGCCAGCCGCTCAACTACGGGTTCGATGTTCACGTAGCGATTCGTGGCTTGAAACGCGATCACGCCGTCCGGATTGAGGTGGCGCAGGTAAGTTCCCATTGCCTCGCGTGTGAGCAGGTGCACGGGAATCGATTCGCCGGAAAAGGCGTCCATGAGGATCACATCGAAGTGCTGGCTGGGCTCGTGCTCCAGCAACAAACGTCCGTCGCCCAGCTCCACCTCTATTGTGGCCGGAGATTCGGTGAGAAAGGTGAATTCCTTGTAAGCCAGCTCGACCACCTGCGGGTTGATCTCATAAAACCGGAACACGTCCCCCGCTCGCGCATATGCGGCGATCGCGCCCGGACCCAGACCGATCACGCCGACGCGGCGCGGCGCGGGCGGCAGCGCCGAAAACATGCGGCCTACGCCGCTGGTAGGGCCGAAGTAACCGGTAGGTGTCAGGTGCATTTCGGGATCGAGCAACTGGCCGCCATGCATGATTCCGCCGTGCACGAGCGAGCGAAATGGCGTTGGGGACTCTCCCTGCCAGGTGCGGATCGCGCAGTAGAAGTTGCGCATCATCACTCTGGTGCCTTCGAGCTGATATGTGATCGCGTTCCTGGAAAGATACCCGGTGGCGCCGATCACCGCAATCGAGACGACCGTGGCCCACCAGCCGAGAGCGCGCGTGCGCCAGAAGAGCAGCAGCCCGCAGGCGGTCAGCCCGATCTGGATTTCGAAATAGCCGGGCAGAAGATAGGGGGCTCCAAAAGCGACGAGCAGTCCGCCCACCGCGCCGCCCATGGCAATCATCAGATAGTATGTGGTGAGGTGTCTGGGATCGGGCCTGAGACGGGACAGCTCGCCGTGGCAGAACATGCAGGTGATGAAGAGCCCCAGCCCGAAGATCGACACCAGCCGGGTGAGATTCAGGGAATCAGAAAACCAGGCCATCGCCGGCAATGCCGCTGCGGCAAGCACAAGGAAAACGGGCCTCACATACCAGCGAGGATGATCGAAACTGAGGATGAAGGTCAGCAGGTACAGTGACAGCGGCGCGATCCACAGGAACGGAATCGCGGCCACGTTCTGACAGATGTGGTTCGTGACAGCGAGCAGCAGGAACGAACCCATGGCCGCGAGCGCGAGCCACAACAGTTGCCGCGCGGCCGTCGGCCGCGGTTCAGCGGCGCTCGGCGTGGACTCCTGCGTATCGGCGGATTCGCCGCCCGGATTGTTGCGCATGCCGATGTAGGCTGTGCCGGCGCACAGCAGCACGAACAAGGCAAACAGACCGGACCAGATCTTCAACTGGGCCGTGTTCGGGACCCATCGCTCGATGACGAACGGATAGGACAGCAGGGCGAGGAGCGAAGCCAGGTTCGAGAGCGCAAACAGGCGGTAGGGTATGGCGCGCTGGAAACGGCGCGCAAACCATGCCTGCGCGAGCGGACTTGTCGTTGCCAGCAGCAAATAGGGCAGGCCGATGGTTGCGGCAAGCATGCCCAGGATCAGCAGGCTTGGGTTTTCTCCTCCGGAGGGCTTCCAGCGCGCGTTCGGGATGATCGGCAACAGGAAGAGGCTGCCGGCCAGCAATGCGATGTGCAGCACAGCCTGGCGCCTGCGTGCAAGAAATCTCGTGGTCCAGTCCGCGTAGGCATATCCGGCAAGCAGCGTCGTCTGGAAAAACACCAGGCAGGTGGCCCAAACCGCCGCCGATCCGCCGAACCAAGGCAGGATCTGCTTGGCGATCATCGGTTGCACGAGAAACAGCAAGAAGGCGCCCAGAAACACCAGACAGCCGTAGATGATCACTGGCGCGGCCTCCCCAAAAGGTGGGTGTTGATTCCAAACACGCGTTCTGCGCAGCGATGCGATGCCTCAAAATACCATCGCTGGACGAGAAAATCATTCAAAACGCGTTCTGGGCTATTGCCGCGGCAATGCGAAGCTGGTTGCGGCTGCCTCCTCACCCGGAAGAAATGAGATGCCTATCGGCGATTTTTCTCAGACTTTCGCGCGCTTGCACTCGCAATGAGGCTACGCGGGCTTTGGAAGGTTCCGAGGCAGGAGTTTAAGGCCGACTCTGGTTGCAAGCGACCGCTGCCTTCGATCGAATGAAACGAACTGTCTGGCTCCTAGAAGCAGCGCCGCAGCAACGTGTAGGATGTCGAGGCACCGAGCGCCCGTGACAGCGGTGTGTGTCGCCGACAGGATCTCCGCTTGATCAAAAACGGCTCGAAGGTCCTGATCGAACACCTGAAAAAACCCGCTGTTGATGTCGGCTTCGAGGTTAGCAAGCGCCCCTCGCAGCTGAAATTCATTCAGTTCCTTGCGGTACCGTTTTAATCGAAGCGCATTCCTGATCTCAATGGCGTGGAGTGGAGTAAAAAGGAGAGGCGGACTGGCTCGCCTGATCAAGGACAAGGCCTGTGAGGAGGTGGTTTCCAGGCAGTAGGCTTTGACCAAGACAGCCGAATCGTAGTAGATCGTCACAGACGACCCCGGCTCTCGATAATAATCTCGCTTGCAGGTTTGCCTTTGACCCCGTGCGGGAAGAGGCGTTTCAGCCTGGCCTCAAAATTCGGCAGTTCAGAGGGAGAAGCTGCCGCTCGGCCCGCAGGTATCAGCTTGGCCAGTTTCTTGCCGCGGTAAGTAACTTCGACGCTTTCTCCCGCCCTCAGCCATTTCGCGATGCGAGCGAAAGAGTATCGCAGGTCTCTCACCGTCGAGGTCTTCATGTGATCCATTATGCATCACATCGCGCCTCCCGTCAAGATGCGGATCGGCGCATGGACATCTTTTTCCCGGCACGATCATCCTTGATGCTGAATCTCGACTTCTGATTCCGGGTTTTGCGCGTCAACGCAGGTGCTTTGTCGCCGAAATCCTACTTAATGCCGCTCACCTTGATGGTCCAGGCGTATCGGCATGGTGGCGGAAAGGCTTTCGTCACCTGTTCTCCATCCCGGTTCTGTGCCTGGTGCTCGGGGTGGGGATGTTCCTATGGGAGGGAATGTCATGAAGATTGCTCTGATCGCGATGAGCGGCATCCGTGTCTGCGATGCGGAACTGCTGCAGCTTGGCCTGACGCTGCCCGGGTTCGTGGAGCGAAGCAAGACTATCGCCTCGCTGCCGAGCCTGGGCCTGCTGACGCTGGCGGGTATGACTCCGCCGCGGCATCAGGTGTCGTACATGGAGGTGAGCGACATCAAGCAACTACCCTCGCTGCCGGAGGGCTTCGACCTGGCAGCGATCTCGAGTTACAGCGCCCAGATCGACGAGGCATACGAACTGGCGGATCGGTTCCGTCAGGCCAGCGTCCCGGTGGTGCTGGGCGGCCCGCATGTGACGGTCCTGGGCGAGGAGGCAGCCAGGTACGCGGATGCAGTGGTGCTCGGAGAGGGAGAGCCGGCTTGGCCGAGCGTGCTGGCAGACGCCGAGAAAGGACGCCTGGCCGGCTTCTATGGGTCCCGCCGGAACGGCTTTGACCTGGCCGAGGCGCCCATGCCGGCCTTCGAGCTGCTCGACATCTCGAAATACAACCGACTGACCGTGCAGACCAGCCGTGGCTGCCCCCATCGATGCGAATTCTGCGCCAGCTCGATCCTCCTGGCCGACCGCTACAAGCAGAAGCCCGCCGACAAAGTCCTGGCGGAGATCCGGCGGATCCTGTCCATCTGGAGCCACCCCTTCATCGAGTTTGCCGACGACAACACCTTCGTGAACAAGACCTATTGGAGAGAGTTGCTGCCGGAGTTGAAGGACCTTCGGCTCAGATGGTTCGCCGAGACCGACGTGTCGGTCAGCGAGGATGAGGGGCTGCTGGAACTGATGCGCGAGACCGGCTGTGCGCAGTTGCTGATAGGGCTGGAAAGCCCCACGGCAGGGCCGCTGGACGGGCTGGAGGCACGCGCCAACTGGAAACACAGGCGCTGGTCGACGTACAAAGAGGCGATCCGAACGATCCAGTCGCATGGCATTACGGTCAATGGGTGTTTCGTCATCGGGCTCGATGGGCACGACCGCGGCATCTTTGATGAGGTTTTCGAGTTCGTAAAGGATGCAGAGCTTTTCGAGGTCCAGATTACAATCCAGACGGCCTTTCCCGGCACGCCCCTTTACGAGCGGCTGCAGAAGCAGGGACGCCTGCTGGACGAGCACGGCTGGCGCAAGTGCACGCTCTTTGACGTGAACTACCGCCCCAGCCACATGAGCGTCGAGGAACTGGTCTCGGGTTTCCGCCAACTGGTCGTGAAGCTTTACAGCGATGAGTTCACGAGCTGGAGGAGACATAATTACAGGAATTTCCTACGGCAGCACCTTCATTCAGAAAGGATACAACCATGAATCCTGCTAGAGAAAAGTACTACAAGGGAGTGTTCTTGGTTGCCGCAGTCTACGACATCTTGTTGGGGATCATATTCACCTTCTTCCATGATGCCGCGTTTCGGACCTTGGGCATTCCCGAGAAACTACCCGAGTTCAGAGGATACCTCGCCCTTCTCGGCGCGTTTCTGTTCGTCATTGGGTGCGCCTACTGGCTGATCTGTCTGGGGGACCTGCGAAGAAACCGCGATCTGATTACAGTTGGGGCGCTCTACAAACTGGCATACAGTGCCATCGCCTTCTATTACTTTGCCGTTGGGAACGTTCCGCATTTGATTTTCGTGGCCGTCTTCGGAGCAGCGGATTTGGTTTTCTTCGTCATGATGGCAGAATGCCGTCTCTTCCTCCGCAGGGATGAAGCTGGGGCCGAGCCTCACTCTTCATAGAGGGCTGGAAGACGCCGTCAGGTGCAGTCGTCAGAGTCTGCGAGGCGGCTTTCCTCTGCCCGTTTGGCAAGAATTGGGGCGAATGATATACTTGCCGATATATTCGGAGATTCATATGGGCAAACCTCTGATGATCCAGGAAGAGGATGAGCGTCGGATCGAGCGCCTCAAGCGGCGGCTCGGGATCCAGCGCAAGGTCGACGTCCTCAGAGCGGGAATCGATCTTCTCGAAAAAGAAGCCAACCGGCGTGAACGAATCAGGCGCTGGAAACGTGCCGCCGCTCTGGTTGCCGCGAGCAGCCGGGAAGTGAACGCCGAGTTTCAGGTGCACTCCCGGTTGAAGAGGACCTGACGTTGATTCCTCGTCGCTGGCATCTCTATATCGTCGATCTGGAACCGCGGGTCGGCACCAAGCCGGGAAAACAGCGCCCATGCCTTGCCATCCAGCCGTCGGAATTCAGTGAAGCTGGCCTCCAGAGTACGGTCATTCTGCCGCTTACCACGAGAGTGACCAGTGAAGAGGCTCTTCCCTTGCGGGTACATATCGGCAGGGGAACTTGCGGGCTCGATGCTGACAGCGACATCCTCATCGACCAGATCCTGGCCTGGGACAACTCACTCTTTCGCAAGGAACTGGGACTGCTCCCTGACGCCTTAGTCGAAAAGGTAAGAGCTGCACTGAAGGACTTTCTCGACCTTTGACCGCCTCCAGCTCCGTCTCCGGCCGCCGCTTCCCGCCCTTGATCGGGGGGGCGAGACTCGTGAGCGTCAAAGCCGCCGGCTGCAGGCGACGGGCGCCTCCTGGGAAATGCAAAGCGAAATGAGGCGACGCTGCAATGAGAGCCGATTTTGCCGCGCCGCCTCGCCAGTTCACTTCACCACCAAGGTCACGACGCCCGCGGCGCTGGCGGTTCCGCCACTGCTGACCTTGTAAGTGAACGTGTCAATGCCCGCGAAGTCCTTGTCGGGGATGTAGACGAAGCTGCCATCGGCCTTGAGCGCGACCTTGCCATGCGTTGGGTTGGTGTCGATGGCCGCCGTCGGCGTCGTGGCCGCCGGGCCGGCGCCGGCGCCGAGCAGTCCAGGTGCGGCGACAGTCAACGGCTTGTTCTTCGCGGCCGCGTAGATGTGGCTCTCTGCTGACGGCCCGGCGGTTCCACCCGGGCCGCCGCCGCGCGCTGCCGGCAGTGGCGGCATCTCCTCAGGCGCGAAGCGCGGCATCATCTTGTCGCGGTTCGAAATGTGGTAGACGACCGACGCCGTGATTACTGCGTCCTTCATCACATCGTCCGGAATGATCCGTTCGTAGGTATCGAGGTTGGTATGGTGGGTGAGGCTGCTGTACTCGATCGGGTCCTGCTGGGTGCCGATGCCGGGCAGGCCGGCGTTGTTGAACGAAGTGCTGTCGGTGCCGCCGGTTGCTCGGCTGATGCTTGTTAACGCCCCATAAATGCCCCACTCCTCCCACGGCTTGAAGAACTGCGCCAGGATGACTCCGGTTTCGGGCGGTCCGAAGATCGACGCGCCCCGGACGCGGCCTGTGCCCGAATCGATGTTCCAGTAAGCATCGAGCTTGGCCCACTCCTTTGTCGGCGACTCGGCGGAACCGAAGTGCTGTTTCACGTATGCGATCGATCCGAGCAGCCCTTGCTCCTCGCCGCCCCACAAGCCGACGCGGATGGTGCGGCGCGGCTTGGCGCCGACTGTTTCGAGGATGCGCGCGGCCTCCATCATGATCGCGCAGCCGATCGCATTATCGGCCGCGCCGGTGGCGGAGTGCCACGAGTCGAGGTGCCCGCCGAGCATCACGACTTCATCCGCCTTGTCCGAGCCTGGAATTTCCGCGATGGCGTTGTAGGAAGTCTTGCCCGCGGGATAGTAGCTGTTGACGATGTTGAACTCGACCGTGACGGGGGTGCCGTCATCGATGATGCGCGAAATGCGGCCGTAGTCATCGTTGCGCAGGATGACGCCCGGCACCTGGGTCGTGTGATCGTAACTCGGCGGATTCGGCGTGACGATGACGCCCTGCGCGCGCGCGGCGTCGTTGAGCCGCAGCGCCGGCGGGTTGTCGCGCAGGAACGTCGTGATGCGCTGGTTGACCTGCTGCGGCGTCAGGCGGCCTTCAGCCGCCTGAGGCGCCCCGGCGCCCCGGCCGCCGCCAGGAAAGCCACCCCCGCCACGTCCGCCGCGCGCGGGCGCGTTGGGCTCTGGCGGCAAGTAGCGGGCCTTGGCGACGTCGTCGGCAATCCGCTTCTGAGGTTCGTTGAAGTTAATCGGCACATACGTCCAGTCGCCGACCATGACGATACCGCCTTTGACAAGCGGCGCCTTATCGATCAAGTAGGCGTTTAACTCCGCCTCGGTCGGTCCCAGGTAGGTCGGGCCCTGAGCGCCGCCGCGGCCGGCAGCGGCCGGGGCGTTTGGCTCGGCCGGCGCCAGCGGACCGCGCGGTGGAGCGAGCTTCACTACCTGGCCTGACACCGTGCCGTTCGTCGACGGCGACCAGGCAACGACCTCGAATTTGATGTTGGCCTTGACCGGCGAGGTGATGAATCCGGACGCGCGCTCGTTCAGCCAGCCTTCGTGGCCCCAGTCCCACGGCTCGAGGTGGGCATTCGTCATGCCCCAGCTCTGCATGGTCTTGATCGCCCAATTGGCCGCCGCCTCATGGTTGGGTGAGCCGGTGGGCCGGGGGCCATAGACGTCGGCCAGCATGTGCTCGATCCACATAACCTTCGAGTGCTCCATGCCCTCTGTCCGGATCTTCGCGTTCAGGTCGGCGTCAATCTTCTCGGGAACGACGGTGTGCGGCGCCCAGACCGTCAGCGACTGGGCCTGGCCCGGGGCTCCCGCTCCGCGTCCTGCGGCCGCCGCGGCAGGTGGGCCGCCCGGCGGATTCTGAGCTTGCGGCTGCTGCGGAGCCGCAGAAACCGCGAGGACTAACACGCACGTGAGCAAAAGCCAAAAACTCTTTCGTATCATGATGAAATCCTCCGGAAAACCTTCAATTTGCGATTCGAATTGGCAACTGCAAATGGATGGTCGATAAAGAAATCATTAAGCCCTGCGCCCCCATTGGCCACTTTGGGCGCTTATTTGAGATAGTTTCTCAGCTCTTCCACCTCGCCGGCGAAGTCATGCTTCCGGTCGAGGATGTTCGCCAGGATCATCTGCGTTTCAGGCTGGCCCCCACGATGCTAAAATCCTTCTGACTCCCTAAGTAGCCGCGCATGTCATGAGGGCAACGGCGAGGCGACAGCCGCCAGTTTCGCTCTAAACTCTGGCGAAGTCGATAAAGCCTCTTTCGGCGTCGGTAGCGATCAGCTTGACCTGCACGTTCTTCCCAACCCTCAAGCCCTCGAATCCGCTCACGAGCCTTCCCTCGACCGGCGGTTTCAGAACCCGCACCCATGTCCCCTTGTCGGCGGCGGCGGTGACCAGAGCCTGGAAGTGCTCGCCGATCCTCGATTGAAGGAGAAGCGCGGCTGCGGATTTTCGAACCTGCCGCTCAACTTTACCCGCGTCGCTTTCCTTCTGCGTGCAGTGCGATGCCAATGCCTGCAGCCTGGCGTTGTCATAGGGCACCGGCTCTCTCGCCATCGCTGCCTTCAGCATCCGCTGCATGACGAGATCCGGAAACCGCCGGTTGGGAGCCGTCGAATGTGTGTAATCCTTCACGGCGAGTCCGAAGTGGCCGATCGGAGGTTTGCCGGGATGCTCCACCACATATTCTCCTTTTCCCAGGAGCTTGATGATGACGAGCGAGAGGTCGGGAAATCGGAGAGGGTCGGCCTTCGCGCGCTTCACGAGGAAGGTCTGCAGGGCTTTTGAGTCGGGCTCTGGAGGGAGAGTCTCCCCCAGCTCAGCGGCGACTTCGGCGATTCGCGGCCAGTTCTCGGGCGAGCGCACGACGCGCCGGAAAGAGGGAGACCTTTTCCGTTCCAGGTAACGGCTCGCCGCGCCGTTGGCTGCGATCATGAGGTCTTCGATCAGCTGCCTGGCGCAGTTGAGCTTATCGAGCTGGAAATCCACCACCATGTCCGCGTCGAAAACGGCCTGCGGCTCGATGGTCTGCAGCACGATCGCGCCCCGCTCATGCCGAAGCTGTTGCATTTTTTGGGCAACTGCATTCTGAGTGCGAATCTGGTCGTCCATGCCCCGAACACGGCTTACCGGTTCAGGGGCGGGAGCATTGCCCTGCAGCCAGGCGGCCACGCTGTCATAGGCAAGCTTTGCCTGGTTGCGCACCTTCGCCCGGTAGATGTCGGAGGCATCGATCGAACCATCCGGGGCAACTACGACCTCCGTCACTATCGCCAGGCGGTCTTGCCGGTCGGCCAGGGAAGTGAGATTGGTGGAGAGCTTTTCCGGGAGCATTGGAAATATCTCTGCGGGAGTGTAAACAGACGTCGTGTTCTGCTCCGCGTGCTGGTCAATAACAGATCCAGCCTTGACCGTGGCGTCGACATCGGCGACGGCAACAAGAATTTTGACCGCTCCTCCGGGAAGCTTCTCGCAGACGGAGAGCTGATCCAGATCGAGTGAGGCATCGTTGTCAATCGAAGCCCAGAGGAGGTCGCGCAGGTCCCGAAAGGTCCCGTCATCTTGATCCACCGGTCCGGTGATGCGCTCCAGTTCAGCCAGAGCCGCAGCGGAGAAATCGGGCTGCAGCCCACGGTCGATCATAGCCTGATGGGCAATTCTCCGCAGTTCTGCTCGATGCCGCGGCCTACTCATTCTTATCTGACCTCTTTCGGAGAAGCATGGGGCGCCAACGCGTATTTCTATCCCGCGGGAATGGGAAGAGCAAGTGAATTCAGGCCGCCGGACTCGGCGGCCGACATGACATCGCATTAGGACATACAAATGCAACTGCGAGCAAGATGACTGCATCTATGAAACGGAGAGCGTTTTCCGAGTTGCCAAACTGCGATCCGTCGCGGTGCAGCGATGGCAACTCGCAGGAGGAGAAGTGTCAATGAGAAATGCGAAGTATATGGTTTTGTTGGCGGCGTTGGCCCTCTTGGTTCCACTCAGCACATTCGCGCGATCCAAGAACGAGCGTAGCGTATTTATTCCCGATACTGTGCAGGTTGGCTCTACGCAATTGAAAGCCGGAGCCTACAAGGTTGAGTGGCAAGGAAGCGGACCGTTGCTACGTTTGATCTTCCTGCAACATGGCAAGACTGTCGCTACTGCCGAAGGCAAGATGGTGGAAATGAAGGAGCCGCAGGCTAGCGACGAGATCGTCACCAAAAACACGGGCGACAAACGGAACCTTGAAGAGATCGAGTTCGGCGGGAAGAAAGATGCGTTGGTGCTCGTATCGAATCCGACTGATATGAAGTGAGCAACCCTGCCCACGCTGCGTGGCGCGGGTGACGAAACTCGCGCCACGCTGCGCTTCAGCACACACGACGATGCGATCAGTTTGCCGGGAACGAGAATGGCTTCTGCGGTCCGTTTTCCGGCGGTGGCAGCCTTGGTCTTAGCATCGGTGAGGGCGCGCTCGCGAACAAGGGCGTCGTCGGCCTCAGGAGGAACAACGAGCTGAGGTGACAAATGCGGCGTTGAGAAGATGCGCTTCTAAGGGAGGACCTTCCTATCAAATCCATTCCGCGTCGACAGTTCTTTCATTCTGCACGTTCGCTGTGTTGACTGCTGTCTTCGGTGCAATCCGAAATCCTCGCGTGCGTTAGCCCGTCAGTACGACGGGTCCTTGAGGGAGAGGCTCCTTTGGCCGCGACCTAAGTTTCATCTTTAGTGCTTGCGAGATCACCCTGAGGATGGAACCTCGATTCTGGAGGAGAACCCTTACCCACTCCGTCCGGCTCATCTGGGGGAAATAGATACCTCGGAATGCCAGGCGGCAGAGCAGATGTATGACGCGGTCCGGAAAGGGTCGCGATTCCAACCACCGCATGGCGGAGTCGTTGGCTGCTGGCGTATAGGACGACCGCCAGGCCTCGCGCACTTCCGCTTCCGCCTGCTCGGAGGAAATGCCCGCAGGCGAAAAACTCATGGTGAAAGGCTTGAACTCCAGCCAATGTTTCGGCCGGGTGAGCCGGCCGGCCAAAGCGAGGCGCTCGTAGAGCGGAGTTGCCGGGTAAGGCGTCAGCAATCCGAACACGGGCAACCCCGGGGGCCAGCAACGGATCATGTCCAGGGTGCGTTTGGCCACACCGGGGCGGTCGCCGTCGATGCCAAAAATAAAGGCCGTGATTGCATAAAGGCCGTGCCTGGCGAGACGTTCCAAAATCTCACCGTATTCTTCCGGCTTGTTAAACCCTTTCCGCATGGCTTTCAGGTTTTCCGGATCAATAGACTCGAGACCTATGAAGATCCACTTGCCTCCGCTTTGGGCTATCAAGGAAACCAGTTCTTCGTCGCGGAGCAGATTCATGCTGATCTGCCCCACCCAGGGAACTTGCGCGTTGCGGGCGATGATCTCCCGCAGTAACGACTTGGTGCGTTTTGGATTGATGGCTAAATTGTCGTCGATAAAGAAGGCCGCGCTCTTCCCTTTTTGCCGTTTCTCCAGGGACTTCAGCATCAAGAGTTCATTGACGACACTGTCATTCGAGCGGAAGCGAATCGAATCACCGAAGAATCCGGTCACCGTGCAGAATTCGCACCCGTAGGGGCAGCCCCGGCCGGTTTCAATTGGAAACAGCTGAAAGGTCTGCCAGCTCATGCCGACATGCGAAAGCATCCATCGCGCCCACCTGGGGAAGTACCGGATCAGGTTGAATTGGTCCAGATTCATCCGCTCCCACGGAATCACAGGATAATCAGACAGGGTAGGCTTGACTGCCTCACCGGCAGCATCCAAGGCGACATAGGTTTCTTGCAGCATGCCCCGCTCGGCGTCCGCAACAATCGCCGGCCAAGTCTGGTCAGCCTCCCCCAAGGCCACTGAGTCGGCATGGCGAGATCCGCCGTCGCGTCCCAGAGCCTCGTCGGGCAATGCGGTAACATGCGGGCCTCCCATTACCACGGGAACGCCGGCAGCGCGCACCGCATCGGCCATCTGGTAGGCTTTCCTTATCATGCGCGTCATGGCGCCAATCCCAACCAGACCGATGTTATTCTTTCGGACGTACTGCACCAGCTCTGTCTCGCTCAAGCGCTGAGAGTTGCCGTCCACGAGAAAAACCTCGTGACGTTCCGGCGTGAGCGATTTGAGCAGAAACATCCAAAGGTGCGGCATGAAGTTGTTGGTAACTTCATTATCAGGATTGTAGAGCAAGATATTCATTCGGATTCCGCAGCGCTTGGACCATCGCTGAGTTTTACGACTCCAGCCCTTCCTGCAGGCCTACCGGCCAAATACACCTGTGAGCAGGCTGGTGACGCGGGCAGCGGGATTGGTGTGGATAATGCGCTCTTCCTGGCTGAGAGCAGACAGGTGAAATAAGGGGGCTCGATGCCCGCCAATGAAACCTGTCCTGCTTCATAGCCGCTATTTAAACTCCACCGATTGCTCCCTTGCTCCCACGGGGTCAACAACTGCGGATTGTACACCCAAGCGATGGCACAGCTTTGGAATTCTTAATGTGTTTCACCTGTCCCGCTTACCATGAGCGTGTTGGGGTCAGGTCTGGAAAATTTACTTTTGATTGGGAGCGTCGGGAGTCTGAAAGCACGGGAGCGAAAGTAAATTTTCCAGGCCTGACCCCTTCGTCTACGTTCGCGGAGACGATCTACTGGTGGACGGCCACCGAAGACGGGGAAGACAAAGCCTTCATCATCGTCTTTAACGGGAGTATCTGGAGCGTATCCAAGACACGGGGCTTAGGCAGCCAGGGTTTCCGTGCCGTGAAAGATCCATCCTCCCAGACTCCTTCGAAATAACCCGCTGGCTGCGCATTTTCCCTGTTTTTACGACTCTGCAGTAAGGTAGGAGTGCAGCAAAAAGCCGCGTCCAGCGAGGCAGTGCGGGTGTAGGATTCAGCTGCAGTCGAGGCGCAGGCATCACAGTCGACATATTTCTCTTTGTCAGCATCTGCAGGGAGAGGACTTACCGAAGGGACAACTCCACGACGGCAGCCCATCTTTTCTATCCGTAGATTTCGCGAATTGACTTAAACTCTGTCTGACCGAGGGGGCACCCTTTCGGACAGGAGACGCATATGCGAGGCCGTTTACTGCCAGGACGTTCTGCCTGGACGCTATCCTTCCTGGCGATCGCATTCATCACGGTGCCGCAGGCTTCAGCCGAGGCCCAGACGAAAGTCTCTCCGCAGCTCTCCGCAGCGATCCAGCAAATAGAGACCATGACGGCGGCCGAATTGGCGAAAGACAACCTCGGCAGCGTGACCGTAGGCATCATCTCCGGTCCGGAGCTGATCTGGGCAAAGAGCGGGAAGGGGTCAGGCCTGGAAAATTTACTTTCGTTCGCGTGCTTTCAGACTCTCAACGCTCCCGATCAAAAGTGAATTTTCCAGACCTGACCCCGGCGCTCTTGGTGCCGAGGACGGGAATCGAACCCGTACGCCCCTTGCGGGGCCCAGGATTTTAAGTCCTGTGCGTCTGCCAGTTTCGCCACCCCGGCGTTTCTAGCT
>Ga0315282_10010628_pt1 | contig 14381 bp, 12 predicted proteins | sample YL17G07_20_MG_FD_203693 | JGI IMG/M metagenome (GOLD analysis project Ga0315282, IMG submission 203693) | Sediment microbial communities from Yellowstone Lake, YNP, Wyoming, USA - YL17G07_20 | ecosystem: Environmental > Aquatic > Freshwater > Lake > Sediment | place: USA: Wyoming | collected...
AGCCGAGCCCGAGCTGGGCAAGCTCCGAATCCTTCTCGGCATTGAGTGTCGCTTGCGCGTAGTCGGAATGGACGGTCGCGGCGGCGGCCCTCTGATCGAGCAGTTGGCTGTCGAGCTGAGCCTTCAGACTGTTGTACTGCGCTTCCGCGGCCTTGAGCTGCCATTCGGCGTCGAGCGCCGACTGCTCGAGCTCGGGATTCGCGAGCTGCAGGATGACCGTGTCCGCTTTGACCGGCGTCCCCGGCAGAACGAACCGGCGCACCACGCGGCCGTCGGTGGTGGCGGGAATCCAGAGGATCTCTTTCGGAACGAGCGTGCCCAAGCCACGCACCTGCCGGAGCATTTCGCCGCGTTTGACAGCGTCCACCCAGACCGTGGCGCGCTCGACCGTGGGCGCGGCAGGCTTGAGCTTCGAGAGCCCCAGAGTAATGAACGGAATGAGGACAACAAGTCCGACGGCGTAAAGGGTGCGGCGGATGCGCTTCTTTTTGGCTTGATCGGGGCGAGGGATATCCATGGCTTCTCCAGTGTGAGCATTGGCAGGTCAGTTGCCATTTCCGCTCTATTGTAAGTCATTTAATTGCAAGAAGTTATGAGGCGAGCATGACTTGGTTGTGGGGCATGGTGCGCGCTTGTGGGATTCTACAATCCCAAAACCGGACACCGCACAGGGACAAATCTTGCCACCTCCTACGGCGAGGTTGCCGCCTTGCAGGTCGTGACCGGGCGAACTCCGTGGTATGATTGGCTTCACGCCAGGGCTGGCGGGCACTTCATTTGCATTGACTGCGACGACTTCCTGAGTGAGGAGGAGGGACATGAGCATCGATCGTCAGAATCGCCGGGAGTTCCTGGGCAAGGTGGCCTTGGGCATCGCCGGGGCGAGCGCGGGCCTCGCGGCGCCGGAGTATCTCGCCGCGGCCGCGGGCGAGATGCCCTATCGGACGCTCGGCCGCTCGGGCGAGAAGGTTTCCATCGTGGGCCTCGGCGGCTATCACCTCGGCATGCCGAAGGAGGAGGCCGAGGCCATCCGCATCATTCGCACCGCCATCGACAACGGCATCAACTTTATGGACAACTGCTGGGACTACCACGACGGCGTGAGTGAACAGCGCATGGGCAAGGCGCTCCGCGACGGCTATCGCCAGAAAGTTTTTCTCATGACCAAAACCGACGGGCAGGTGAAGGACGCCTGGAACAGCCAACTCGAGGATTCGCTGCGTCGGCTCCAGACCGACACCCTCGACCTGGTGCAGTTTCACGAGGTCGTCCGCATGGGCGATCCTGACCGCATCTTCGGTCCGAACGGAGCGTTTGAAGCCGCGGTGGCGGCGCGCCAAGCCGGCAAGATTCGCTACATCGGCTTCACCGGGCACCAGGATCCGGACATCCACGTCAAAATGCTGAATACGGCGTTCAAGAACAACATTACTTTCGACGCGGTGCAGTTTCCGCTCAACCCGTTCGACCCGCATTACAAGAGCTTTGAGAAGAAAGTCCTGCCCGTGCTTGTCGAACACGCCATCGGCGTCCTGGGCATGAAGCCGATGGGGAACGGAAATCTGTTGAAGAGTAAGGTCGTCACCCCCATCGAATGCCTGCACTACGCGATGAGCCTGCCGACTTCGGTGGTCATCACGGGCTGTGACACGATGGAGATTCTCAACCAGGCGCTCGACGCCGCGCGGACGTTCAAGCCGCTCACTGAGCAGGAACGCGCCTCGCTGCTGGCACGAACCGCGCAAGCCGCCGCCGACGGCCAATTCGAGCCCTTTAAGAGCACGAATAGTTACAATGGCACGGACTTCCATCCGGAATGGCTGGGCTAGTTGAGCGATCGTTCTGCCCGCTCAACCTATTCGCTGATTTCAAGGATTGTCGGCCGGGACATCCTCCGCCACTCTGCTCGTCTGCTCCGCGCGCTTGCTGAGGCGGGATTACTTGCCGGACTGCGGCCCCCGTGTGGACGGCAACCCGGCGCGCGTCGGTGACGGGCGGGCCAAAACACACGCCACTGCTTTCACGTGGTGGGTCACGGAATCAATCTTCTCAGTCGCGCTCCACGGTGTTGGAATCCAGCGAACGCCCTCTTTAGACCAGTAATCCTCCGTTTCCACAGTGAAGCCTGAGCGGCTGAGCAGCGCTCTGAGCGCTGGGTGGTCGTAGACGCGGTACCAGTCCGTTCCACCGCGCTTGCCGAAGGGCACGGTCAGAATCAGCCGCCCGCTCGTCTTCAGAATACGATGGATCGCCTGAAGGGCGTGCACATCGCCCTCCGGATCTTTCGCCGTGTTTCCATAGGCCATCAGCCCGATGTGCTCGACCGTGGACAGTGCAATCACCACATCGAAGGAACCGGCCGCGAATGGATATTTGATGATGTCGCCCTCGACGTACCGAACGCCGGGGTACTCCGCCAAGGGCGGGCGAATATCGATCCCCCAGGTCTCAAAGCCCAGGGAGGCGGTTTCATAAATGATTTCGCTTTCCCGGTAACCGACATCGAGAAGTCGCCCGTGGAAGGGGTAGGGGAGATTTCGATGGACGAACGGAACCTCAACGATACGCTCCGAGCAGCCGGTCACCGCCGGACGCCCGTCCTTGACCCCGAACGACAGGGGGTGGATCAAGTCGAGCTGGTCGCTGGCCTGCGGTGGGGAACCAAATCCCCCGACGGGTGAAACGATAAGCAGTGCCATGCCCATGACTGCGGCGAGCCTTGTCGGTAGTTGCATCAACTGCCTCCCGGTGCAAAGCACCGTCAATGTTGGGGCAGGATTTTACACCAGGAGAGCGTTTTCGCGGTCATGGACACTGGGTGAGAAGGGGCGAAGGCCTGTGAGGCGAGACTTGTGTGGGGAAGGCCCGCCGCCGGCGGACACTCCTGGTCCGAATGCCATGGAGCGGGATCCATCACTTCGCGGGAGGAGCCTGGTGGTGGAGCCTGCCTTCCTCGAAGGAGGAGAAGGCGTCCTTCGTCCCCAGGTTTTTCAAGACAAACTTCTGGAGCTTGTCGGTCGGGGCGGTGAGCACGGTGACGTCATCCACCCGCGCGTGGGCCAGCTTGAGCTTATTCTGCTTGCGCAGCGTCTCGATCCAATCGTCGTCCAAGAACCGGTACTCCAGGGATTCACCTTCGATTCTGATCTGATAGAAGGTATGAGCGGGAACGAGGAAGAGGGGGAACGATCGGTCCAAGGAATTCGCGGGGACGACATCTTCAAGAAAGATGTCCAGGAAGAGCGACCCCTGCAAGTTGGCAAGATGGGCGCGGTATTTGTTCACCGGCTCGCCGTCCTTGTTGAGGAAGAAGAGCGTGTACCCGTCCTCGAACTTTTCGAACCGGCAAAACGGTTTCTCCTCGTGGTCGCGCCAATCACCGAGAAGCCTGGCGTCGAATGCGAAATCCTTTTTCAGAAACAAGGGGTGGAGCGACATGATCGGCACGCACCCGGATATGAACAGTGTCGTCAGGATCAGGCAGGAGAGTTTCGTGATTCGCATTTGCACCTCCCTTTCCACCTCCGGGGAGCCGGTGGCTTTGGAGTGTGATGGGCGGGGCGCCCGGGGATTGCTGCGCTTCGCAGCGTCCCGACGCATTCGGTCACATCGATGTTAGCAGTTTCCGCGGATGGATGCAGCCCGCGTCGACGGCTGTCACTCCCGGGACGCGGGCCTGTTGTGCCAATCCGGTTGCTCACAAGCCGTACAGGTGCATAAGTGTCAGTTGCCGGGCAGGCTGGAGGTGCCAATCAGGTCAGGCAACTCAGTGAACCTGTCCGACTGAGCCGCGATGCCACCCGGATGAAGCATGGCGTTGCGACGTTGACGTGACAGGGCCGCTGGTCTAGCATTTCGAGCGAAGGCGCTCATCCCGCATTTTGCGGCAGCCGAGACCATGAAGATTGTCGTAGCACGGCCATCCTGGCCGTGCCCGTCCACGGGCGAGACGCCCGTGCTACGTGGCCAATCTTCAGCAACGAAAGTCGAGATCGGAAATTCCGGTTGAAACGAGTTCGTTGCCTCGCCCGAAAGGTGAGGTTTTGATCTCGCCGAGGGCCTTGTTGCACGGCACCTTACCTCCTCTCCGCAAGCCGTAGCAGGTGGGTGGGTGCGAGACGCATCTCACGAGACGGAACTCCCGCGCTTGCGGCGGCGCAGCACTGGTGGTGATTGATGCGTTATCAGGCTCAACTTTGCGCAGCCGCTTGGATCATCTTTCAGGCGGGTGTGTTGACGTGTGCGGAACAAGTTCCCAGCAGCCCCCGTCACCCCGCCGGTCAGACGATGGTCGGGCCTGGTGGCGGCCAGAGCTTCGACGTGGTCATCCGCAACGGGCGCGCGATAGACCCGGAGACGCGTTTGGACACGCCCCGGCTGAACGTGGGCATTCGCGGCAAGACCATCGTGGCCATCACTCCTGAACCCCTCGAGGGGCAGGTGGAGATCGATGCTGCCGGCCGCGTAGTCGCCCCCGGCTTCATTGACCTCCTCTCTTACAGCCCCAACTCCTACGGCGTGTGGTACAAGCTGGCAGACGGGGTCACCACCAACCTGGCGATGCACGGGGCGCCCGGCACGGATGGCGATATGAAGGCCTGGTACCGCACATATGAGCGGCAGCGCCCGCCGTTGCACTTTGGGGGCGCCTTCCTCTACACCGCCGTACGGGCGAAGCTCAAAGTGGGCCGCTATCGCCCAGCCTCGGCGGCCGACCTCGCCATCTTGACGGCGTCCGCAGAGCAAGCTCTGCAGGATGGCGCGCTTGGCATCTCCATGAGCCTGGAGTACGAGCCCGGCATCAGCGGCGAGGAGGTGGAAGCGATGCTGCGCGTAGCGCAGCGCAACCACGTACCGGTCTTCTTCCACGTGCGTTATTCCAGCATGGAACCGCCCGGGACGAATCTCGACGCCCTGCGGGAGGTCCTCTCCCTGGCGCGCCGAACGGGCGCCGCCGTGCACATCGACCACATCAACAGCACCGGCGGGACCCACTCCATGGTGGAGTCGCTCCGCCTCCTGCAGGCTGCCCGCCAGGAAGGCGTGGACGTCACTGCCGACGCCTATCCTTATCCCTACTGGGGGACGCGGCTGGATTCCGCGCGCTTCGCGGCGGGGTGGCAAAAGCGTTTCCACATCGGCTATGGAGATCTCCAGTTGGCGGGCTCCGCGGAGCGCCTCACGCCGGCCAGCTTTGCGCGTTATCGCCGGCAAGGTAAGCTCGCGGTAGCCTACGCCATCCCTGAGGAGGACGTGGTGACGGCGCTCCGTTCGCCCTTAGTGATGCTGGGCAGCGACGCCATCCTGGAGCCGGGCAACAACAATCATCCCCGCGCCGCGGGGACCTTCACCCGCACCCTGCGCGTTTACGTGCGCGAACGTCATGTGCTGACCCTAATGGCGGCCCTGGAGAAGATGACCATCCTGCCGGTGCGGCGTCTCGAGACGGTAGCTCCCGCCTTGCGCCGCAAAGGACGCCTGCAAGTGGGCGCCGATGCCGACCTGGTGGTATTCGATCCCGAAAAAGTCGGCGACTGCGCCACTGTCGAGCACCCCAATTGCTTTGCCGTGGGCATCGACTACGTGCTAGTGGCCGGAAGGGTGGTCAAAGATCCGAAGGGTTTCCATCGACAGGTCCGTCTGGGCGAGGCCATCACCAACTGGCGCAAGTCGGATGGGACAAGCCGAAAGTAAGAATTGGCGATAAAATAAGCTTTCACCTTCGGCAGGGCGACGCGGTCGGGGATCGCGCAGGGCTCCCCAGCATGGAAATTCGAATTAGCAAGGATAGCGACGTGCCGGTTCGGGAGCAACTCGCCGAGCAGATCGTGTTTCAGATCGCCACGGAAAAGTTGAAGCCCGGTCAGATGCTGCCTAGTGTGCGAGAACTCGCGCGGCGGTTGGGGATCCATCACAACACGGTCAGCCACGCGTACCAAGATCTGGTTCGGCGGACCTGGCTGGTGCACCGGCGGGGGACCCGCGTGGTCGTCCGGGCGCAGGCCCAGACGCCGCGCCCGAGCACTACCCAGGGCCTCGACGAGGTGATTGATATGACCATCCAGGCCGCGCGCGAGCGCGGCTATTCGCTCCAGGCGCTCCGCGAACGTCTGCGCGAGCGGATGCTGGCCGAGCCGCCGGACCATATCCTGGTGATCGATCAGGAGCCCGGCCTGCGACGGCTGCTGCACGAGGAAATTCACGCCGCGCTCGGATGGCCGGTGGAGAATTGTGCGCGGGAAGATTTGGTCGCCCACCCGGGTCTCGCGATCGGCGCCCTGGTCGTGGCTCCGCAATATGCCATCGAGGATGTCAAGACGGTCGTGCCCAAGGACCGGCTGACCATTTCCATCGCCTTCAGCTCCGCGGATGAACACCTGGAGCGCCTGCGAAGCCTGGAGCAGCCGTCCGTCATCGCCGTGGTGTCGGTGAGCGCGAGCTTCCTTAAAACCGCGCAGAGCTTGCTTGCTCCGGCGGTGGGACGGCGACACTCGCTCTGCCAGTTCCTTCTCCCCGTCGCCGACCCGGGCACCTGGCGCGGAGCGGATGTGATCTTTTGCGATTCCATCGCCATGCAGCAGGTCGCGAGCCCGAAGGCCGTCCAATACCGCGCGGTGGCGCCCGCGTCGCTCGAGTACCTGGCGAGCGCGATGGCGTCCTTTCAGCACGCGTGATCGCGCCGGGCCGGAGGCCCGAGGGCCGCGGCGAACACTTCGGCAACGAGATAAGGAGGTCACCAATGAAAATGCTCCGCTGGCTCGCTTTCCCTCTCCTTGCCCTGGCTTGCGCCGTCCTTGTGGACGCGGCGGGGCCGCAGCACGCCCCGGTGGCGCCCGATGCCCAGGAAACTGCCGCGGGAAAACTGTCTGCAGAACTGGAGCAAGGCAAGAAGATCCTCATCATCGACGTGCGCTTGCCGAAGGAGTTCGACGCAGGTCACGTTCCCGGCGCGGTCAATATCCGGGTCGAGGAATTGAGCAAACGCATCGCGGAGATGAAGGTGTCGAAAGACACGACCATCGTCACGATGTGCGAACACGGAGGCCGCAGCTCGCGCGCCGCTCTGGAGTTGCAGAAGCTCGGGTACAAGACCACCTCCTTCTGCCGGCTCGATTCCTGGAAAAAGGAAGGCCATCGTCTCGGAAAGGCGGAGGAGAAGGCGCGACCGACCGCCAAGGTTTACCGCTTCTACTGCCAGCATTCCTGCCTGAGTTACGTCGAGACCACGGACCTCGCACAGGTCTCGGAGCACTGCGACTGCGCCAAGCCTTACCGTGAATGCATGAAGAAGGGATAAGCGGCTCCGATGGCGACGACCCAGGAGCAATATGAGGGCCTCGTCCGGCGACGGGAGGGTTACGCGCGCAAGCATCCGGGCGGCTACGCGCTGCGCGTGGGCTTGTTAGGCGCGGCGATCTACAAGGCCGGGTTCCGGCGCGCGTCACGGCGGTGAATGCCTGATGAAACGCCGATTGATGACTGCGCGGGAAAAACTCGTCGAGTTTCGCAACCGGCGCGGCCGCTGGCTGCGCGGGATGATGCATCTCCCATCCGGCGCGAAGACCCGCCGCGTCCCGGGCGTGGTCTTCTTCCACGGGTTTACTGGCGACCGCATGGAATCGCACTGGATCTTCATCAAGTGCGCGCGAGCGTTGGCGCGGGCGGGCATCGCCTCGCTGCGCTTCGATTTCTATGGCTCGGGCGAATCGGAGGGCGAGTTCCGCGCGGTCACGCTGGCGAGCGAGATCAGCGACGCCCAAGACGCGGTCGCATTCTTCCGGCGGCAGAAGGGAATTGATCCATCGCGCGTCGGACTCTGCGGGCTCTCGCTCGGCGGCTGCATCGCCGCCTGTATCGCGCAGCGCGTGCGGGCGAAGGCCGCGGTGCTCTGGAGCGCTGTGGCTTATCCTGCGGCGCTCAAACGAATTGTCGAGGGCATCCTCCAGCCGGTTCCCGGCGCGCGCGGCCTGGTCGAATACGACGCGCGCGAGGTCTCTCTGCGCTTCATCGGGAATGCTCCGCGCTACAAGCCCGTGAATCTGCTTGCCGCCTTCCGTGGACCCACTCTCATCATCCATCCGGGCGAGGACGCCCACGTCCCACTCTCGCACGCCGAGGATCTCTACCAAGCAGCCGGTGCCAAGGCCAAGCAGAAGGTCATCATCCCCGGCGCCGACCACACCTTCACGTCGCTCGCCTGGGAACGCGAAGTCATCGCGCGCACCGTAGCGTGGTTCCGCGAACATCTGTAGTTACCCCGCGCGGCCGGGAAGGCGCACTCTTTCCGCACAAGAGGATCGCAAAGCAGCGGCTCGCAGCCTCGGTTCGGCGAACCGTCCTGGACAACCAGCGAGTCGCACCCTGAATCGCGGGTGGCGCATACATCGCGCAAGGTGCGATGTGTGCGACGGCGCGTCATCGCCGGAGGGGCGATTCGTGAATCGCCCCGATTGTAGCGGCGATGTCCTCATCGCCGAAGGAATTCGGCGGTCAGAGACCGCCGTTACAGGGCACGGCAAGCCGTGCCCCTACGGCAGGCGCATCAGGATGCGCCCTACTTCCCCGCGATTTCGGTGTACCGCAACTGCTGCTTCAAGATATCGCGCGGGTAGCGGATTTCGACGTCGTCGATCTTGCCGCCCGCGCCGTAGCGCGGAATCAAGTCGGCGTTGATGCCGGTCCAGAACGTGGGCAGGTCGAGTTTCTTGTAGCGCGCGACGATCTGGTCGCGCCAGTCCTTGTTGAAGTGGATGCCGTACTTGCTGATGAGTTCCTTCGCGCCCTCGTAGTCGCCTTCCGCCTTGATGCGCATGAGTTCGGCGAGGAGCATGCCGACGCCCTGACGCATCTTGTCGTAATCCTTCACCACCATGTAGGCCTTGCCGTTGCGCTCGACGGGCTCGATGGCGCCGGTCTTTTCGCGGACGTAGTTGATGATGAGCTGTGTGCCGCGCCGGTGGTCTTCCTCGATGGTGTCGCCGGTGGGAACTTCGCGGAGCTGCACGAGCGACGCGCGCGCTTCGCCGTCGTAGGCGGCCTTCGCCACCTCGATGTTCGGCATCGCGCCGATTTCGATGAGCTTGGGATCGAAGAAATTCCACAGCCCCACCAGGTCCGCGCGCGCCTCCTCGAGCGTCGAGTAGTACTCCTTGAGATAGGAGGCCGGCTCTGCAGTGAGCTTGGGATTCATCTTGCCGGAGCCGTGGCCAAGGACTTCGTGCATGGCGGTCAGCAGGTTGTTGGCGAGATCGCGATACTGGCGCGCGCGCTCGACCTCCTCGGGCGAGGAGGCGAATTCTTCCGTGACCTTTTCGCCCGTGGCTTGGTTGAGGGCGCGGATGGAACTCGTGAAGATGAAGCTCTTGCTGCCGTAGTGGTCGTGGATCTCGGCTTCGTTGGGCAGGTTCTCGCCGATGGTGGTGATGTTGAAGTCCGCGGCCTCGATCACCGTCTCGACAGCGTTGGCGAGCGGCGGATGCGGGTTATCGAGCTTGTACTGGTCGGCCCAGGGCTCCCGCTGCTCGAAGTATTTGGCGTTTTCCGCAAGGCCCTTCATCAGCTTGTTCAGGTTCTCGTCGATGACCGTGACGTAGGCCTGCGCCGCACCCTTCATGCCGCGCACGTCCTTGTAGACCTCGATGAAGCCGTTGGTGAAGTCCACCGGGGAGTCCTCGCGCACCCAGGCGATGTTGAAATTGCGCCAGTCGTTGGGTGAGCCCGTCTGGTAGTAGCGGATGAGCAGCTCGAGTGCCTTTCTCTGCGGCGCACTCGCGTAGGGCAGCGCGTTGCGCAGGTAGCGGATGGCGCGGCTGAGTTCGGCGGCGTAACGGCCCGGCGGAACTTTGTGGTCCGGCGTGCCGGCGCGATAGACCTCTTCGATGAGCTTGCCGCGGCGCTTTACCAAGCGCGAGTTGAGCGCGTACTTCTCGGTGAAGCCCTTCAGGTCTTCACTGCTCACGCCGGCGTATAGATTGTTGGCGCTGGCGAGCAGCGGATCTTCTCCGGCGGGCGGATTCTTGGCGGTGAGCATCGGCTCGAAAGCGGGATCGAAGATCGGCCGGTGCAATTCTTCCAGCTCTTTCAGCAGCCGCCACGCGGGGCCGATGCGCGCGCGGTTCTTCACCGCCTGCTCGGCTGCGGCGCGAAGCTGGCCGGGCGTGAACTCGGGCATGAACTTTCGCGAGTTGAAGTCGTTGTGATTGCCGCGGTTGGCGTAGAAGAGCTTGGCATAGTCGGTCATCTTTGCCAGGACCTGCGGATCGATGCCCTGGGGATGCGTGAGGATGCCGTCGAGCAGACGCTTGATGCGCAGGCCGTAAGGCGAGTTCTGATCGAAGACGATGGGATGAATCGCAATTGCCGCCATGGAAAGCCAGTAGGCGAGGGTCTTCTCGCGCAACGGGAGGTCCTTGAAACTTTCCGCCTCGATTTGCACGAAGCCCGTCGAGCCAACGCGTTCGACTAGGCTCGTTGCCGGGGCTTGCGCCGTCATGCTCGGCGCCAAGATCGTAAGAACTAGAAAAGTCGCAATCACGCCGCATAAGATTCGTTTCACCGTGTTATTCCCCCTGTTTGAAGAAGTGCGCTGAAGGTTATACCAAATCCCGGGGTCGTTCGGTCAAGTCGCACGGCGAAAGAGCCGGCCTCGAAACGGTCGGTCTGAGGCTACCGCTCAAGGAAGCAGCCGGGCTGCGGAAGCAAGAAAATTGCCCCTATTTGGGACTTTGACCGAGCGGTGCGAAAGCATTTTCGGGCAGCTTGACGGCCGACACATTGCCTGACTGTGATTCCATCCGTCATCGAACCTGTTGAGCTCCACAGCAGGGCCTATTGCAGTTCACCTCAATGCGCTAACGCTTTGGTTTCTCAAGCCCTTTGCCCTCATAGGGCAGCACTTTGTCTTGGAGTTGTTGAACAATACAACGCCCGCCGTCTATTCGGGCAAATTGGTGCCCGCAGCATTATTGTGACTCATTCCGTATCCTATTGATGTGAAGAGACTTGCTGTGGATCCGCAAGCCTGTATCAGATCGCACCTTGGAGCCTCGCGTGCCCTAGTGAACCGCAGGAAGCGGGTGATCCGCGTGTGCTGCAAGGAGGCGCGGAGCCGCGAGGTGACTCATGGTAGCGATCTTGGTGCTGGCGACATTCGCGATCTTTGTTTTGGTGGACTACTACTTCCAGCGGCGGGCCCCGCAGCAAGTGGAAGCTGCGACCACGGCCGCAGAAGAAGAGCTTTCTTTCCCGATCAATTTGGTTAGCGGGTTCAGGCTTCCCACCCACGTGGCCTATCACACCGGTCACGGCTGGGCGATGAAGGAAGGTCGGCAAGTGGTGCGCGTGGGCATGGACGACTTCGCCGCGCGGCTGATCGGCAAGATCGACCAGATCGAGCTCCCGGCGCGTGGCCGCTGGCTCCGCCAGGGCGAAAAGGGCTGGACGATTGCGCGCGGGAACCATCGGTACGAAATGCTTTCGCCGATGGAAGGCGAAGTCATCGATGTCAACATGGAAGCCCTCAAGAACCCCGCCCTGCTCGGCGCAGACCCGTTTGGCGCGGGGTGGCTGGTGGCCATCCAGGCTCCCGCGGCCGATGCGAACCTGAAAAACCTGCTCCACGGGCGCTTGGCGCAGCGCTGGATGGAGGACTCCATCATCACGCTGCAGGTCCGCATCGACGGGGGGACCGGCGCTCACCTGCAGGACGGCGGACATGCCGTGGGGGATGTCCTGGGTCAGTTGCCTGAGGAGCGCTGGGACGATCTCGTTCGCGAGTTCTTGCTGTCGTGATCCGCAGATTGCACGGATCACACAGATTGCGGCAGGGACCGCCGGAACGCCCTCGCAGAGGAGGCTCGATCAATGGTCGCGATTTTCGTAGCACTGATGTTTGTGGGATTCATCTTGACCGACGCGATCGTTCAGAAGGTGGCAGCGCGGCGCGCGGCACAGGCAGTCGCGCTGGCTGGGGCGGCGGTCGCAACCGCCGCGGCGCGCGATGGCGTTGCTTCCTGGGTGGAGTTGCCGGAGGGCGTTTGTCTTTCCGCAGGACATGCCTGGACGCTGCCGCTACAGGAAGGAGCCGTGCGCGCCGGCGCCGATGGCATGATTGGGCGGGCGCTGGGCACGGTCAGCCACATCCGTTTCCCCAAAGTCGGGGAAGAGGTCAAGGAGGGCGAACTGCTCTTCGGCCTGGAACTCAACGGTCGGAGCTTGGCTGTTCCTTCACCCGTGACGGGTAGGGTGGGTTCCCTCAACCCGCGCCTGGAGAAGCAACCCGAATTGGTGGCGCACGACCCTTACGGCAAGGGTTGGGTTTGCTCGTTGGTGGAAACATGCCCGCCCAGAGAAATCGGCACTCAACGCCGGCACGCAAAGGCCGCCCTGTGGCTTGCGAAGGAAGTGGCGCGATTCCAGGAATTCATTTCCACGCAGATCACACCCGACCTGGCGCTGGGGATTACTAGCCAGGACGGTGGCGTGCCGGTGGTCGGGGTGCTCGCGCAGTTTGACAGCGAGGTCTGGGAGAAGGTCGAACAGGACTTCCTGCGGCCCTAACCCGTGGTCCCGCCCCGCCGCTGCACCTCACGAAACCCGGGAGCCGCCAGCGAGCCAACCAAACCGGGTTGTTAGCGGCTCCCGACGCATCTGGATCAAGTCCCTCCCCGTTTCCCTCGTAGGCACAAATGGGTGATTTCACAATGTTATTTCTCGTCTGGAAAGAATGTCGGGGAAAATCAGCAAAAAAGTCTGACCGTGGCATTTTGCTGCTGAAATTATCGGCAATCGGCGTGCTTAGTACAGCAACGGAGGTGAGAAGCCGCAGCGGACATAATGTCGTAGCGGCGGTGCTGACCGCAGTCAGGTTCCCATGAGCAAAGCCATCCTGGTTGACACGACGAAATGCATCGGCTGCGGCGCTTGTGTCGCGGCCTGCAAAGTCGTGAACGCCCTTCCGCTGGACGAGCTCCGCGCCGACGAGGTGCCCTCGGCAAACTCGTTGAGCGAGGATGAGCTCGTTGCCTTTGCCCAAAGCCACGGCGAAGTCGGCGGTCAATTGTCGGCAACGGCGCTCAACGTCGTGGAAGCTCACGGACAGGTTTTCGTTCGCAGGTTCTGCATGCATTGCCAGGACCCCACGTGCGCGTCGGTTTGCCCTGTGGGAGCGCTGCGCAAGACGGCCGCAGGCCCCGTGATTTACGAGGCCGACCGCTGCATGGGCTGCCGGTATTGCATGATGGCCTGCCCGTTCGGCATCCCGCGCTACGAATGGAAGGCGGTCCTGCCCAAAGTGGCCAAGTGCACGATGTGCGCGCCGCGCCAGGCGAAGGGACAGCAGCCGGCCTGCACGGAGGTCTGCCCCGTCGGGGCGAGCATCTTTGGCGAGCGCGATGAACTCCTGGCTGAGGCGGAAAAGCGGCTGCGCGAGAATCCCTCGGACTACGTCCAGCGCATTTACGGCAAGGAGGAAGTTGGCGGGACGTCTGTCCTCTATCTCGCCGCCGTGCCCTTCGAGACCCTGGGATTTCCGGCCAACGTCCCGCACGATCCTTTGCCCATGTACACCTACCGGGTGCTCTCGAAGATCCCCAACATCGTCACGGCCGGCACGTTCTTGCTGGGGGGGATCTGGTGGATTACCAATCGCCGTGACGAGGTAGCGCGTGCGGAGAAAGCGGAAAGAGAAGAAGAGGAGTAGGGGCACAGCGCGCCGTGCCCCCGCAGGAGTCGGCTGATGGACCTGAGCAAACTACCCAGAATCACATTCTGGCGCATGGTGCTGGTGGTGGTCTTGGCGACGGGTTTCTATTCGACGCTCCTGCGCTTCACGCAGGGTCTCGGCGCCGCGACGGCCCTGAGCGACAAGTTCCCCTGGGGCCTCTGGATCGGCTTCGACGTGCTCTGCGGCGTGGGACTGGCGGCCGGCGGATTCACCCTGGCGGCGGTGGTTTACATCTTTCACCTCGAGCGATTCCACGCTATCGTTCGCCCCACGATCCTGACGGCTTTTCTGGGCTACGCGCTGGTGGCCGTGGCCCTGCTGTTCGACCTCGGCAAGCCTTACAATATCTGGCACCCGCTGATCATGTGGAATCCGCACTCGGTGATGTTCGAAGTCGCCTGGTGCGTGATGCTCTATCTGACCGTGCTTGCCCTGGAGTTCTCACCGGTCGTCCTGGAGCGCTTCCGCCTCGAGCGGCCACTGCGCATCATCAAGGCCATCACGATTCCGCTGGTGATTGCGGGCGTACTACTCTCCACATTGCACCAGTCTTCTCTCGGCAGCCTCTATCTAATCGTTCCGGAGAAGCTGCACCCGTACTGGTACTCACCGCTGCTTCCGGTGTTTTTCTACGTCTCGGCGATCGGCGTCGGGCTGG
>Ga0315282_10010629_pt1 | contig 14380 bp, 17 predicted proteins | sample YL17G07_20_MG_FD_203693 | JGI IMG/M metagenome (GOLD analysis project Ga0315282, IMG submission 203693) | Sediment microbial communities from Yellowstone Lake, YNP, Wyoming, USA - YL17G07_20 | ecosystem: Environmental > Aquatic > Freshwater > Lake > Sediment | place: USA: Wyoming | collected...
CGTCTCTGCCCTATATGGCGATGGCCCCTTGAGCATGCACCTGTGTGGAAACGTCCAACGCCATTTTCCGACGATCATCCGTGAGCTGAACGTCCGCTCGTTTGACACCGGTTTCCCGATCAACTTCGACACCCTGCGCGACCAGGTGGGCGAGGAGGTGGAAATCCGGGGCGGCGTCTGGGTTCCGGACCTGTTGAGCTGTTCGCCGGGCGAGATCTATACCAAAGCCAGGGACATATTGACCGGCGGGATCAAGCGGGGGGGAAAAATTCATCATGGCGGAGGCCAACGACCTGGCCCCATGCGTCCCGCTCGCCAACCTGGAGGCCATGTACCGGGCTACGAAAGAGTTTGGTGTGTACCAAACCGGATAATAAGAACTTAAAGGAGTACAATTCTCCAAATAAGAAAACGGAGCAGCGCTACCCGTTCAAAAGATGGGATATTACCATCTATTCAATATCAGGTGTATTACAACCAAAGGAGTGCAAATAAAAATTTTGGTTCCCTACCTTACGTTCGCCGGTAACTGCCGCGAGGCTTTTGAATTCTACAAGGTGTGCTTGAATGGAGAAATCACGGCCATTCAAACCTTCGCGGAAGCCAAAATGGAAGTGGATGACAGTTTCAAAAACCGCATCCTTCATGCGGAATTTAGAGCCGAAGATGTTTTTTTCATGGCATCCGATGGTAATTCAGGATTTGTGGTGAATCCCGGAAACAATATTTCATTGACCCTGGATTTGACAGACGGAAAAGAACAAGAAAGAATATTCAAAGCCTTAGCAGAAGGTGGCGCCGTTACCATGCCCCTCCAGAAAACCTTCTGGGGCGCAACCTACGGTATGCTGACCGATCGATATGGCATTCATTGGATGTTGAATTGCAGCAAGCCGTAAACCCTGGTAAGCGTACGCCGTGCATCATCATCGCCCGGCGGGAATCATCCTATAAGCTAATTGCGCAACCTTTTATCTCGCAAATTGGGAGGAGTAAGACCATGAGAACGATCACACTTGAAGAGCATTACGCAAGCCCGGCCTTCATGGAAGGTCCGGGGAGCCAACTCAAGCAACAGGCACAGGCGGCCAAGACCCATCCGCAGACGGGGATGGATATGGCCCAGCTCGTTGAACAACTGTGTGATCTCGACCGGCTCCGCATCGCCGATATGGATGCCGCAGGTATCGACATGCAGGTCCTGTCGTTGAACTCTCCCGGCGTGGAGCAGCTCGACGCGCCCGAAGCAGTGACGATCGCCCGCCAGACGAACGACTGGCTCGCCCAGGCAGTCCAGCGCCATCCGGATCGTTTCGCCGGGTTTGCCGTCCTGCCGACCTCCGCTCCAGGCGCTGCCGCTGACGAGCTGGAGCGCACGGTGCGTGAATTTGGCTTTAAGGGAGCCGCTATCAACGGCCACACCCATGGCCGCTACCTCGACGACGCCTTCTTCTGGCCGATTCTGGAACGCGCCGAAGCGCTCCAGGTCCCAATCTGTATCCATCCAACCATGCCTCCCCAGCCGGTAATCGAGGCCTACTACGTGGGCAACTTCGCCCCAGAGGTGACGAGAATGCTGGCGATGGCGGGCTGGGGTTGGCACATCGAAACGGCGGTCCACGTCCTGCGCCTCATCCTCAGCGGCGCATTTGACCGGTATCCGAGCTTGCAGCTCATCATCGGCCACCTGGGCGAGGGGCTGGCGTCCATGATGTCAAGAATCGATCACACTCTGCCTGTGGAAGTGACGAAACTGAAGCGCCCGGTTTGGGCTTACCTGAGCGAGAATGTACACTACACCTTCAGCGGCTTCAACTACACCGCCCCATTCCTTGACCTGTTGCTTAACGTGGGAGTCGACCAGATCATGTTTTCAGCCGACTATCCCTACGCATCCATGGCCCAGGCGCGCGCTTTCCTGGATCAACTCCCGGTCAGCCCCGCCGACAAAGAGCGGATTGCGCACGGCAACGCAGAGCGCCTTCTGCGACTGTGACCGGCGGGATGGCCTTGTAAAAAAATCTGGTGATCTTTGATTGGCTCGACCGTGTCTTCGGGAATGAACCTGGGAATGTGCGCCTGCGCTGTTGAGAAAGGATAAGAAAACACCACCCGGATAGTGTTTGCCCGAGTGGTGTTAGTTTTCTTCGAGAAATGGTTGGGTTATTGAACTTTTACAGCAGCCGCTTGCAGCCCCTTCGGCCCTTGTTCAATATTAAACTCCACTTTCTGGCCTTCTTCCAGGGAATGATATCCCTCGCCAATGATTGCAGAATGGTGGACAAACACATCCGGTCCATTATCCTGGGTCAGAAAACCATAACCTTTGGTGTTATTGAACCATTTCACAGTACCGACTACACGTTCAGACATTTTATTATTCTCCATTACGATATCTAATCTACCATTGACTTTAATAGCGCCGGGCTCCGCCGCGGCTTTTATGGGACACTGGACGGCCAGTTCCTCTCTTCGCATCATAGCCACCCCGCCCCGAACCATCCCGTTCTTTGGCGTTGTTGACCTTGATTTCTCGGTCGTCCAATTTATAACCATTGAACATTTGGGTTGCCTTTACCGCATCCGCTTGCGAGCCCATTACTGCAAAAGCAAACCCCTTCGATTCCCCGGTGGAACGATCCTTGATCAAATCCAGGGAGGTCACCGTGCCTGCTTGAGCGAATAGAGTGCGCAGGTCATCCTCTTTGGTGGCAAACGAAAGGTTGCCGATGAACAGTTTCACTTCCATATTTGTTCGATTTCCTTTTCTTCCGGCTGTTTCAGGCCAGGAAAAATAAAAGCTGCCATTCCCATAATAGGTCTGGCAGCAGTTTCAGACAAGCCTAATAGTTACTGTTGGTAGTATAACACATAATGCCATCAGAATGCACCTATTTTCATAGAAAAATCACCAATTTCTCTTAATTTAGACGACCAATTAGGGTAATATTGTCTGGTATGAATGAAAAAGGAGAGAATAAGCCACATCTGCAATCACGCCGGTAGTACTGGTTACGAGCCGGCTGTATCTACGAAAGAAAACCAGATGGAACCCCTGCGAGAAGATATCATCGTTGACATCGATAAAAACCGGGAAAGATTCTTCGGGACTTCCGGAAAAATGCTCTTACCCTGTCCCGCCACGGTAGAAACCCTGCTAAATAAATTACCCGAAAACAAACTGGTTACCATAGATTTCATCCGAAAGGAACTGGCAAACCAATTCAATGTTCAAGTTACCTGTCCGTTTAATACCAAACTATGCCTTCGGGCAATTGCCAACGACTCGACTAAGCAAATCGCTTATTGGCGCGTTATCAGAGCGAACGGAGAGCTGATCGCCTATTTTCCCGGTGGCGTAGAAGGGCAAGCAGCACTTTTAGATGGGGAAGGCTACATTATCGACTATGAAGGGAAGAAACCAAAGGTAAAAAATTTTAAGGTAAGCCTGGTTCGCTTTGATTAATTCTTTCGGATTCAATTTCTCGATGATCTTAAGGATGTGATCAGCACGAAAATGCTGGCGGCGAAGATATAGGAGTTCCCGGTCAAGTAAGTCCTGGGTAATGAAAATTTTTGTGGCATCAAGATCCATGTCCGGGCAGGGGGCGAGTTCTGCTGCTGGGATGACGTACAAGGCTGTGAGCCGGCTATGCCACTCTCCCAGCCATGACGCCGCTGTCGCTTCTGTTACGAGGCAATTATTGACTATTATGATAAATAGTATTGTATATTCTATCGTAAGAAGTATAATATTTCTATCAACTGTTTGCACTAAATAATGATCGGATTCAGTCAGTTTTTATTCGGGAAGGTTTTACGGGTATGAAAAGTTTCATTAAATTATTTCTCATCAGCTCTGCAATGCTGCTTACCCTGGCTTGTGGTTTATTGAGTCCTTCTTCGCCCGCGCCCAAAGCCACCGTTGCCCCAATCCACATCGCCGGCGACCTGAATGCCATCGATATCTGCCAGGCTATCCCCAAAGAAGACATCGAAGCTGTGCTGGGCCGCAAGCTGGTCAGCCCACCGCAGCGCTCCGGATACTCCGACCCACAGGGTACCAGCGGATGCGCTTACGATGCCGGCAAAGACGCCAGCGGCAATGCCTACTTCGGCTACGTAGTAATGGAGCCCGTCGAAGTCTACAACAGCCAGCCTCTCTACCAAAACGTGGACGTGAAGGGTCTCGGCGTAGAAGCTTACTTCAACAACGGCGCCGACGCCCGGCAGTTGTGGGTGAAGATCAACGATAAAGTCGCCTTCGTGGTCGCGTTTGGCGACCAGCCGAATGAGAACGGCGCCACGGCCATTGCAAAACTTGTCATGGCTGCAATCATATCTCCATAAAGCAGGCAGCTAAATCGCTGGGCTCTGGCACCCAAATTAACCGGGCAGCTCGCCTGCGGACCTCATCATCCACCCTTGCAATATTACCCAACAGGCGCGGGCATACCCTGCACGTGATATTGGTGTTATATATTACTGAACGCGGCAGTTGTACCGTTCCAGCCGTTATGGAAACGGCGATATTGTATAATATTCCTTCCGTTTATTTCCTTACACAGGCTGACCAGCCCTTTGTTTACTCCTGAGTTTGCCAGCGGAACTAACTGGCCTGTGTAAAGTATTTATTAAAGGTGCGAAATCATGGAATTTCTGAAAAAAGTGAAACTCATCCAGGGGGGCATGGGGGTTTACGTATCCAACTGGCGGCTGGCAAAAGCCGTCGCGATGGAGAGACCGGGGGTAACGGCCGGTACCGTTTCAGGAACTGCATTAGATGTAGTTTATGTGCGCCTTTTGCAGTTGGGCGATCCCGGCGGATGCTTGCGCCGCGCCCTGGCTGCTTTTGATGCCCGCTTCGGCGCGGCTATCGGCAGGAAAATTATTGACCGCTTTTACATCGAGGGAGGCAAAGCCCCGGCGGCTCGTTTTAAGAATGCGCCGATGCAAATTGCCCGCGCCCAGGATGGCCGCGATAAATTCCCACTGAATGGGCCCCAAAGCGCCCCGGTGGCCCTCACCCTGGACGAAGACACCATCGAGCTGATCATCGCCAGCAGCTTTGCCGAAGTCTGGCTGGCTAAGGAAGGACATACCGGCAATATTTTCATTAACTTCTTGCACAAGGTCGAGCTGCCCTTGATCTACGCCATGTATGGAGCCATGCTGGCTGGCGTGGATGCCATGGTCGTGGGAGCAGGCAATCCCGAGGGCCTGCCTGCCGTTTGTTCGCAGTTTACCCATCATGAACCGGTCACCCATAACCTTTCGGTGCTTTACCGTGAGTCCGGTGAGAGTTTCAACCTGGCCTTCGACCCGCGGCGGGTAGCGGGCGGCAAGCTGGCCCAGAAACCGCTGCCCCGGCCGGCTTTTTTGGCGATTGTGTCGCTGGAAAACCTGGTCAAAGCCCTGGCGCAAAGCCAAAGCGGCGCGCCGGATGGGTTTATCATCGAGCATCACACCGCCGGCGGCCATAACGCCGGTCCGCAGGGACCACTGACAAGAGACAACCTGGGCCAACCCATCTACGGCGCGGCCGACGAGCCCAACCTGCAGGCCATCCGGGAAGTCGGCCTGCCCTTCTGGCTGGCAGGCGGATATGGCAGCCGCCAAAAACTCCAGCAGGCTATGGCGCTCGGGGCGACAGGCGTCCAGGTGGGCTCGAATTTCGCCCTGGCGGAGGAATCCGGGATCAAAGCCAACTTCCGCACCGCCATCTTGAACCGGCTGAAGAAGGAAACCGAGGATGCCCCACTGGTATACACCACCCTGTTCTCCCCCACAGGTTATCCGTTCAAGGTGGTGCAGATTGAAGACACCCTGGCAGACGATGCGGTTTATGCCGCCCGGCGCCGGGTATGCGATCTGGGCCTTTTGCAGCAGCGCGGGCTCTGCCAACCGGCGGTGGATGGAACGCGCCGGCTTTTCACCCGCTGCCAGGCCGCCCCTGTCGAGGATTTTGTCAGCAAACGCGGCCTGCCGCGCAACACGGAAGAAAAGCGCTGCCTGTGTAACGGGCTGCTCGCCTGCGTGGGGTTAGGGCAGGTCAGCCTGCCGAAGGGAGAACTGGTGGAAGAACCGGCCATTGTCACCCTGGGCAATCACCTGGACGGTATCCGCCGTCTGTCGCGCCACGGGCAGGCGCGCTATTGGGTGAAGGATGCCGTGATCGACATGCTTGGTGATGACGAGTCTGGTTAGCGTACATATGCCTGAACTCCCTGAACTCGAAGTGGTGCGCGAGGTGCTGCAGCGGCGGATAGTCGGGCAGACCATCACAGCCGTCGAAGTCATCCCACCGGGCGGGCCAATTGTGGCGCGCGACCTGACCCTTGCCGGATTCGAAGCCGTCCTAACCGGGGCGATCCTCACCGCCCTGGCGAGGCGGGGCAAATACCTCGTCTTCACTCTCCAGGCCGACACCACTCCTCTTTTCCTCGTGCTAAACCCCAAGCTCACCGGCCGCCTCCAGCTTGCCTCTCTGGCCGAAAAGCATAAGGCCAAGACCTGGGCGATCTTCACCTTATCCGGCGGAGGCCAGGTACGCTACCTCGATCAGAAACAGATGGGCCAGCTCTATCTCACTCAGACCCTGGAATCGATTCCAGATTACGTTGCCATGGGTCCGGAAGCGCTGGAAATTTCGTTGGAGGAATTCCGCCAGCGTCTGAAACCCTATCGCGGCGAAATCAAGGGGGTGCTGACGCGCGGCGAGTTTGTCGCCGGGATTGGCAATGCCTATGCCGACGAAATTTTGTGGGAAGCGCGCCTTTATCCTTACCGCAAGCGCACCCAGTTGACCCTGCAAGAGGTAGAGCGCTTGTACCAGGCTATGCGCTCGACTCTGCTGGCATCGATTGAAAAAGTGCGGGCAGAAATGCAAGAACGCATCGAGCTCAAACCGCGCGATTTCCTGGCTGTCCACATGAAGACCGGCCAACCCTGCCCACGCTGCGGCACACCAATTTCGCTGGTAGGCGCCAACCAGCGCATCACCAATTTTTGCCGGAAATGCCAGCCTGGAGGATTGATCAAAGGCATGTAAGCCCTCTGATTCCTCCGGCCAGATAAGTTTACCGGCAGAGCGGGTCGCGCAGGATCGGGCAGGTCATACAGTGCCCACCTCCGCGCCCTTTTCCAAGCTCAAACCCGGGAATCGGGATGACCTCTACCCCGGCCTGGCGCATCCTCGCGATGGTGTACGTGTTGCGCTCGTACGAAATGACCACACCCGGTTCCAGGGCAATCGTATTGTTGGCATCATCCCACTGCTCCCGCTCCATTTGATACTGGTCGCCGCCCGTTTCCACCACAATCATTTTCTTGACCTTGATCGCATCTGCCACGGCTGACAGGAGGTCTTTTTCTACCGTCACGTGGAAGTCGCCCGCCTTTTTGCCGGGGCGCAGGCTGATGGCCCGGATCTGATTGACGACTTTGGGGAAAGCCGTTATTTTGTCGCAGTCGAGCATGGTAAACACCGTATCAAGGTGCATGTGGGCGCGGTCACGGGTCATCACACAGGCGATCACCCGCTCAGCGCAGCCGCGGGCAAATAAAATTTCGGCGATCTGCTCGATCATTCCGCCGCGCGTGCGTTCGGACATTCCGATTAAAACTGTCCGGTTGCCAATCGGCAATACGTCGCCCCCTTCGAGGGATGACCGTCCGAAATCCTCAATATTAAACGGCCCTTCAGTCGCTTTTGGATACCAGAAATTGAAACTGGCGTCTTTAAACATCGGGTGGTAGCGATAGATGGCGTACATATTGAGCGACTCCCGGCGGCGGGCCGGCCAGTACATGGGATTGACCGATACGCCATCATAGATCCAGCAGGACGAATCCCGGGTGAAGAGCGTATTGGGCAGCGGCGGCAGTAAAAAGTAATTCTTATCTTCCAGGGCAGCCGCCGAAAGCGAGATCTGGCTGAATTTGCCCCAATCCAGGTCGGTCTCGCCGGCCGTCAAACCGCCGATGAGATGCCGGGCCAGAAAATCGGGCTGGAGGTTCCACAGGAACTGGCGGATTTCGTCCACCAGCGACCAGCCAACCGTGTAATCTGTCGCCACCTGTTCGATGATCAGGCGTCTGGCGTCCTGGCTGGATGCCAGCGTTTCGATAAGCAGGTCCTCCACATAAAAAACCTCGATGCCGCGTTCGCGCAAACAGGCCACGAATTGATCGTGCTCCCATTGGGCGCGCTCCACCCACAATACATCGTCGAAGAGCAGCTCGGCGTGGTTGGCCGGGGTAAGCCGTTTCAGGCTGAGCTCCGGCCGGTGAACGATCACCTTGCACAGTTTTCCAACTTCTGAATGAACGCCGAAGGCATCCATCGCTATTGCTCCTTTCACAGTCCAAACACTCTACAGGTAGATTTCTCGAATGAATTTATCTTGTTCTCTGGGAATAGCCGTGGTGAACTCCCAGATTTTGGGGTGTGAGCGTGCGCACGCTCACACCCCAAAATCTGGGGACCTTCCACGGTAAATCCCAATAGGCCATTTATCTTATTATTAAGCAATTTTTGATCGCCAGAGATGATTATAGTAGATTTTCTCCCTCCAATTTAAAACTAATTGGCCAATCTTCTGTTTTTAATGCCTTACTCCCGGTTTTATTCAACTGGCATTAGGGAATGTGCGAGTGAATCACGCCAGACAGGCAGTTTACCCTGCTTATTCGTCTATAATAACGGATAAAAGCTTTCAGGAACCCAATGCCATCCATTTACGACGACCAGCTTGAAGAAGTCCTTGCCTGGTGCACCTCAGTCTTAGGCCCGTTCGAGGTGGTGTCGAATACCAGCCGCGAACACGCCGGCCGGCGCGCCGCCGCTCATCGGCTGCGCATTTCGTCCGGCGGCTGCTACGTCAAAATCCACCGCGACCGGTCGCACTGGGAGAACGAAGTCCACGCCTACGAACAGTGGGCGCCAGCTTTCGGCGATTTTGCACCCCGGCTGCTGGCGGTGCGGGCTGAAGAGCCGCTGGCGCTGGTGATCAGCGAGCTGCCCGGTAGCGTTCTTGAAGAAGTCCAGCTTACCCCAGCCCAGGGGCGGGCAGTGTGGCGCTCGGCGGGCCAGGCGCTGGCTGCCCTTCACAATTTGGCCGTGGGGGAATATTTCGGCGCCTGCCGGCGAGATGGCGCCTGCGCCGGAATGCCGGTCAGCGATGCCAGGCAGTATGTTTCCGCCTTTATCGAGGAACAGTTGCAGAGCGGCCTGAAGGGCGGCTACCTGCGCGATGACGAGCTGGCAGTGGTGCGCGCTGCCTTAAATTTGCTCCCGGCCTTCGAAGGCGAACGCCCGGTGCCCTGTCACCGGGATTACTGCCCGGCCAACTGGCTGGTCAGCCGCGTCGGAGCCTGGACGGGCGTGATCGATTTCGAGTTTGCCGGCTGGGACGTGCGCGCCTCCGACTTCACCCGCTATCCCAACTGGGATTGGATCGAGCGCCCCGATCTGGCGGAGGCTTTTTTTGAAGGCTATGGGCGGTCCTTCACGCCCAAGGAAGAGCAGCAGCGCCTGCTTGCCCACACGCTGTATACCCTTAGCGCGGTCGTGTGGGGCATGGAGAATTCCTATTTCGGCTTTGCCGCGGATGGGAGGCAGGCGCTCAAGCGCCTTGGAGAGTTACTAGCCTGACCGGCGGGCAAAACCACCTCTGGCAAACAATTCAGATTCATCATTTATATGAATTGTTTTGAATAAAACGCTGTAGAATATACTCAGTCATTCCCCACTGCCATTCTGTCGACCCATTAAGGAAAACAGGAAATGAATATCTTGCCGTCTCCATTCAAAAGCCCAAAGGGCGAATCTGAATTCATGGCGGTTTACGATGCTTTGATGCAGCAATGGCCTGTATCGTACGAAACCTTCGACATCCCCGGCCATTTTGGCTGCACGCATGGGATCGCTAGCGGCCCGAAAGAGGCCCCGGCGCTGGTGCTGCTGCATGGGGCGCATGCCACGGCGACCATGTGGACGGCCAATATCGCCAACCTCAGCCAGGATCACCGCGTCTACGCCGTCGATATGATTGGCCAGCCGGGCAAGAGCATTGCCGTTCCATGCTTCACAATCCGCGGTCAACTCTTCCCTTGGTTTAATGAGCTTCTGGATACGCTCAAGATCGAAAAAGCCAGCCTGGTGGGCCAGCCGTATGGGGGCTGGTTCACCCTAAACTATGCCTTCCATGTACCGGATAGGGTGAACAAAATCGTGCTGCTTTCTCCGGCAGCCTGCTTCCTGCCGCTGGTCAGACAGCATCAACTGAGAGGCGCGCTCATATTGTTTTTCCCCTCGCTCCTCACTATCAAGAGTTTCAAGCTGTGGGAGACTCATCCAGACAATATTAATACCGCGGAAAAACAGGTCTTGTTCAACCAAAAGGTGGATCTGATGTACCTGGGGTTTAAATTTTTCCGCATCCAGGGCGAGTCCAACCCTGATATTTTCACTGACGATCAACTACGCAGCTTGCAGGCGCCCATGCTGCTGTTGGTCGCCCAGCAGGAAGTGATTTACAACCCGGAAGCTTCGCTGGAACGGGCGCGCCGCCTGGTCCCGCATCTCGATGTCGGCCTGATCCCCAACTCCTGCCACGATATGTATTACTCTCAATCCAGAATCGTGGATGGGCGCATCTTGGAATTCTTGAAGGACAACCATAGTAAAATTATTTAATTTACCAGGAGGCGGGCGATGAGCTTCTTATTTACCAAGAAACAATCCGTGCAAGCCCTGGCAGAATTGCTCGAAGACGGGCGCGCCATGGCTGACCAGGAAATGCATAAGCTTAAGTACAAAAACTACCAGGGCGCTGAACCCACGCTGGAAATTACCGTGCGCGTCCAGCCTGAGGGTGAGCCGCCCTTCGAATCTACGATGAAAGCCGGCCTGAGCCATGCTTATCTGCTCAAAACAGGCGTAAAGGTGCAGGTGAAATATAACCCGGGCAAGCAGCAGGTCACCCTGGACGACAATATCCAGGCCATCCTGCAGCGCAACCCCCAGCTCATTAAAAAAGAGTGACCGCCGTTAGCCTTTCAAACAGAGCATATCCCTCAATCTTCCCCCAGGCGATCAGCGTGAGATACCTTTTATGCGCCTGTCTGGTTTTGCTAGTTATCAGCGGCTGCTCGCCAGAAGATAATTGCCACGGGCTTCAAAACTCAGGCACGCTTACTCACATCCTGTTTATTGGCAACAGCTATACCTACGTCAATGATCTGCCAGGCATGTTTACCAAACTAGCCTGTTCGGGTGGGCATCAAGTACAAACCGGCATGGCTGCCGAAGGCGGCTGGACCCTGGCGCAGCACGCCGTCTCCGATCAAACCCGCGCAATACTACAGCAGCAGAAGTGGGACTATGTCGTCTTGCAGGAGCAGAGCGAAATCCCCGCCATCCAATCTAATCGCGCCCAGACCATGTATCCGGCCGTCCGCTCACTGGTCGTCCGGATCCGGGCAGCCGGCGCTCAACCGCTTTTGTTTATGACCTGGGGTCACCGGGATGGCGACCCCCAGTTTGGTCTGCCAACCTACTTCGACATGCAAGCCCAGCTTTCTGCCGGATATATGGGCATCTCCCAGGAATTGAACGTTCCCGTCGTCCCAGTCGGAACGGTCTGGCTGAGAAGCCGGACTCAAGCTACCTCCCTGGATCTTTGGCAGTCGGATGGCAGCCACCCGACCGAGCAAGGCACCTACATGGCCGCCTGCGTTTTTTACGCCGCTATCTTCCACCAGAGCCCACAGGGGCTGGGCTATTATGCTGGCCTTGATCAGAATACCGCCCAAACTTTGCAATCACTGGCAGCAGAAACCGCCCCCAAGTAGTCGTTTTGAAAGATTCAGTTTCCTGGTTCTGATCCCCAGCAGTTGAACTGTTGGGTTTCCCTGGCCATCCTAACCTGGTTCAGACAAAAGCCCTTGACAAGACAGAACAATATATCCTAAATTGATCTTGTTGGTAAATGTTGGTAAAATTACCCTGTTGTAAATTTGTACTGTATGGAGCATGACTATGAATAAGGACCGCATGGAAGCATTTAGCGATTGCGTGATTTCCATCCTGATCACCATCATGGTATTGGGGCTGGCCGTTCCCCACGGGGACAACATCACCGTCCTGTTACCTCTGGTTCCCACCTTTTTAAGCTACGCGCTGAGTTTTGTCCTTCTCGGCATCTACTGGAACAACCATCACCATCTGCTTCAGGCGACCAGGCACGTCGATGGGCGGGTGCTGTGGGCCAATATGCACTTGCTGTTCTGGCTCTCGCTCATCCCCTTCGTCACCGGCTGGATGGGCGAGAACCGCTTTTCCGCCTGGCCAGTAGCCCTGTATGGCATGGTGCATTTTTTTTCTGGCATCGCTTACTTAATCCTCACCCGGGCCCTGATTGCCCTGCATGGCAAGGATTCCGTCCTGGCCGTCGCCATTGGCCGCGATTTCAAGGGCATGGTTTCCGCAGTGATTTTGATGCTGGCCATCCCGCTGGCCTTCTTTCAGGCATGGTTGAGCTGCGCTATGTATGTGCTTTTGGCGATCATGTGGCTCGTTCCCGACCGGCGCATCGAGAAAACATTGGTTAAGTAAGTGGCGCCACCCGGCGCGTCTCCGCATCGATTTCTAGCATCACCTGCAAAAATTTTTCCGGCTCTTCGAACAGGGTGGCGTGCGCTGAATTTTCAAAGGTATACAATTCTTTTTTCGGTGCGATCACCTGTTCGAAGTAGCGCTTGGCCACCGGATAGGCGGCCTGGTAATCATAGGCTCCCTGGCAGATATACACGGGCAGGTCAAATTCAGGTACCTACTTGAAAAAATCAACCGCCAGTACGTCATCCCATAAGAAACGCAGCGAAAACTGTTCGGTATAAAGAATTTCTTCTAGAACTTACAACCTGACCTAAACAATTTTGTGTCACGGAGGGCCCATCTACCTGGTATATTTCCGATATGTTGGGGCTTTTTGGATTATACCTTGACGACTTCTCCAGAGATATTTATGATGTAATTGGTATTCCACCGGCACTGTCATATCAGCTCAACCTGGCCGGCTAATAAGAAATTACCATAGATGGAGTTTTTGTGGATGGCAACTACAATCCGGCTTATGAGAATTAGAATCATCAATTCCTTGTGTATAAGCATCCTGGTTTTGACCAGTTGTTCTGCTGTAAAATCAGTTGACGCCTCAACCTCTTCGCCATGTCCCGATCTCATGCAGTTGGTGAATGCCTTTTATGCTGCCAATGATGCCTCCCTGCTCGTCCCCAGTCTTTCCTACCTGACCGAGGATGTCATCATGGTGTTCTGGGCAGAGGGAATCAATGGCCACCATATGGGGCTGAACGAGATTGTTGGCAAGGATCAGATCGTCGCCCACCTCAATGATCCAGGCTTGCATCTTAAGGCAAGAGGCCCCAACCTGCCCAATTTTAAGATGGATCATATCCGTCAGGCGGGCAACCAAATAATCTTCAACCTGACTCCTGACCGCACGCACGCCGATGGACGTCCCTACGATCCCTATGTCGTGGAAATGGTTTTTTTAGGATGTCGAATTGAGATAATCAAAATTGTCGAACGGATCACCTGGGTGTGATTAAACAAAACATCAGCGATATCAGTATCGGCTGCGGAAAATAATATAAAATCAAAGGTATGGAGAGTTCCCAGGTATATGATAAATACAGCGAGAAACCCGAAAAACACCTTGACCAGGCCCTGTCCATTTGTAGTCTGTGGGCTGGTACGTTCTCCTCTCCCTCCCGATCTTGAGGCGAAGCTGCGCCGGCTGGACGCTGATACACCATAAATCTGGGAGAAATTGACGAAAAACGAACGCCCTCTGGGTAAAGAGGGCGCTCATTATTTGTTTGCAATAATCCTTCAGGGCCCGGCTAGATAAAGATGATCTGCGCTCCTTCGGTCATGTCCATGAAATCCCCGGCCGTGACGATATCCAGCACGCCATCGATAAAATCTTCCTTCTTCAGGCCAAACATATCCACCGACTGCTTGCAGGCGTACAGTTTGGCCCCGCCGTCTACCAGCATCTGCATGTATTCGTGGATCGTGGGCACCTCAAGGGCTTTCATTTTGTCATTCATCAGCTTGGTGGCGAAAGCTGTCATGCCAGGAAAAGCGCCCATGAAGTTTGGGATACCCACATAACCGGGCACGCCCATCATGTTCATCTTCATACTGGTATTGGCAACGGGGGGAATCTCCAGGTGGTCGACGCGTGCTTTATTGATCAGGTCCATGCCCCAGAAGGTGAAGAAGAGGGTCACATCGATGCCGTTGCCCAGAGCCGCCCAACCCATGATCAGGGGCGGATAAGCCATATCC
>Ga0315282_10010630_pt1 | contig 14380 bp, 13 predicted proteins | sample YL17G07_20_MG_FD_203693 | JGI IMG/M metagenome (GOLD analysis project Ga0315282, IMG submission 203693) | Sediment microbial communities from Yellowstone Lake, YNP, Wyoming, USA - YL17G07_20 | ecosystem: Environmental > Aquatic > Freshwater > Lake > Sediment | place: USA: Wyoming | collected...
CAGTTTTCCGACGCCGCCCACGCCGGCCAGGTAGAACCGTCCGCACGGAAGCTCGAGCGTGACGTCTCCAATCATGGCCTTGAGCTTGTTCTTGTTGAGACCCACATCGGCGTTGTGGTTGTGGGTTTGGGCGTCGGCCACGATGGCCGTGATGTCCAGGACCTGGTCCGACTCGCACTTGCACGGCGGATTGACGTTGACCGGCGCATGGATGATGTTGCCCTTCACGTCGGCCAGTGTCGGGATGGTCATGACGCCGCCCAAATGCAGATCGCGGCCGATGGTGGCCGGGCCCAGGTCGTTCAGGTTGCCGCCGACCCACAGGTCCCGCGACACGTCCAGCGTTCCGGCGAACGAGAGCGGTCCGTCGACCTTGAAATCACCCTTGATCTTGGTCACGCCAGGCAGCGATGCGCCGCTCGGTCCGGCCAGGATCGTGGTGCCGCCGATCTCGATGTCCCCGGGCATGGTCATGTTGTGATTGATGCCGACCGCGCCGCCCGAAGTGTCCGGCACGGTGAACGGCCCCTGCGAGGAGTCGAACGAGTCGGTCCTCAATACACCCATGACGGTCGCGTCCGTGCACGTACACAGCGCAAATCGGAACAGATCTTTCGCGATGTCGCCGGTGCATTTGTCGCCCTGGCTGTGGATGACGATGGGAGGTCCTTCGCCCTTGCAGTATTCCTCTATCGTGTCATCGTCGGACCCGGAATCATGGCCCGAATCCACGTCCGCGTCGCCGTCGCCCGCATCCGATTCACTTTGCGCGTCGGTGTCCTGGCCATCCGTTTGGTTCGTACCGGCGTCATTGGCCTGGAGGATCGTCGAATCGCCGCAACCTGCCGCAACAAGGCAGAACGCGACTGCGACAAGGGCCATAACCAAGTTGACATGGTGTCTTTCTGTTCTTCGCATCTTTCCTTCCTTTCATGGTCTGCAATAGAGAAGCATGGGCTGCACGAAATCGGCTCAAAAAAGATGAGAAAACGTCTTCAGAGATGATTCCAGCCGAAGCGGATGTCGGCTCCGGCCCAGAATCCGCCCAGCGTGACCGGATCCTCATCATCCACTCGACCGATGGGATTCTCGATCGTGTAGCCGCCCCGCAAATCGAGAGCGATGAATACACGCTCGAAATGAACCGCCGGCGTCAGGCCTGCGTCGAATTCCCCCGTGATTCCGCTCGTTGAGCTGCCTGTCGCCCCTTTGCGCGGCTCAGCTTCGATATAGGCGTATCCGGCCAGCCCGAAGAGGCTTGCTTCGAGCCTGAAATAGCTTGCACGGACGAACCGCCACGCCATTCCCAGGCCGGCAAGGCCGCATAGGGGGGTCGCGGTTCCGATGTCGCGGCTTGCCGTTCCCCCTTCAAAAGATACCAGGGTGAGCAGGCCGATATGCGGCTTGAACCAGATGTCGCCGCGCAGAATGCCTTCTCCGGTAGGGAGGGTGAGATTGGAGTGCATCTTGAAACCGCCTCCGAGGCTCAGCTCGAGGTGATCCACGGTACTGTCTTCCGCTTTTTTTCCCGGCGGGTTGGAATCCCGATCGTCGATCGGCTTCTTCGATTCCGTCCCATCCAGCCTGGAGGCGGTGACGAGCTGTGAGGCGGAAAGGGCGATCACGCGCTCCTTGAGGTTTGTATTGATCATTTCGATGGACCGGTTCAGGCGCCTGGCGGTGGCCTGGTCATCAGCCACGATTCTGACCGACTGACCCTCGCAAACGAGCCGGATCGTCAAGTCCTCGGCGAGATCGGCAAGCTCGATCATCATGAGCCGCTGGATCTCGGCCATATCCAGCTCGTCGCAGCCCTCCTGGCTCACCCGGATGGTCTTTCCCGTTGCCGAAGCCGCTATGGACATGAGACAGAGCGATATGGCGAGCACGTGTGGTTTCGACAAAAGCGATTCTCCGGCAGGGATTATTCTACGATGCCGCTCATCCGTAAAGCATGAATTCCATGGGGATAGGCCCTGAGATAGGCGGTCGCGGCCTCCTTGGCTTGCTCCATTCGGTTTGCCGCAGCCCAGGCGATCGCTTCTTCCGCAAGGGCATCCTCGTAGAGCGGGCTTCCGGGCAGAAGCTTCTGGCAGCTCCTGAACGCCAGGGCCGCTTCCTGGTGACGGCCTCTCGCGCGCTCCACTTTCCCCAGGATGAACTGGGCGTCTGCCATGCTCGATACGCTGTCCTTGCGGGCGATGATCTCTCCCAGGAGATCGGCGGCCCTGCTCAGGTCTCCTTTGCTTCTTGCGTCATCCATCTCCTTGAACAGCTTATCGATGCTCGGTCCGTCGGCTGCGGACCGTTCGCCCCTGGCATCGGTCTTCGCGATTGCTCCGGCGGCGCAGCCTTGCGGCCTGGAAACGGCCATTCTCTCCCCGGCCAAGAGCTCGACGACACGCTGTCCGTCGTTGATTCGCACGACCCCCTGCTCGACCTGCACATGCACCAGACTCTCTTCGATCGATACGTCGAAGACAGTGCCCACCACCCTGATTTCAATCCCGGCCGCTCGAACAACCACTTCATGTCCCTGCCTGTGCGTTATCTCGTAACGGGCCCGTCCCTGGGCCTGCTCGAGCTCCAGCAGCTGCGAGCTCTGTGTCAGGACCGACACTTGAGCGCCTGCGGTCAGGATGACGTGCCCTGCGTCGTTGAGGGCCAGAATCGAGGTATTTTGCGCTTCCTTGAGGTCTGCGTTCCTCGGTTCCGTCCGGGCATTGTCCGCCATCCGTCGGATGGGGGCTTTTGCATTCCGATCGGTCATCGGGTTCGGCATCCGATCGAGAACCACAATGGTCAGGGTTGCCGCGGCAGCAATGCCTATCCCGGCGGTGACGCGCCAAAAGCGCGGCCCGGAGATGCCTGTCCGCTCGCTCCTCTTTCGCTGGATGCGTTTGAAGACGCGAAGCTCGCGCACGTCGTCCCAGGGGACATTCTGCTCATGCATTTTGCTTATTACTTTTTCAATCGACATCTATTCTTCTCCGTATCTTCGCTTCCGCCGATGCGACATGCCGCTTGACTGTCGCCGCTGATACGCTGCAGGCCACGGCCACCTCGGCGATGGTCATCCCTTCGACCCGGTGGAGAATCCACGGCGTGGTGAGTTTTTCCGGCAGCTGTCCGAGTACCTCGCGCGCTTCGTCGAGCCTGGCCCGAACCGCAGGATCCGCATGCTTGTCAGCCTCCAGCTCCGGACCGAGCCCCCGCCAACCCGGCCGGCTCCGCATCCTGAACCGCTTCTTGGCATGGCGAAGGGCAATGGCCACGAGCCACAACCTGACATGCTCGGGCTGCTTGAGCTGGTGCATCTTTTCTGCCGCGCTGATGAACGTCTCCTGAACCACGTCGTCCAGATCAGCGTCATCCGAAAGGATACGATAGGCTACGCCGGCAACATATCGGGCATACCGTCTGTATAGATCATAAAACGCATTTTCATCGCCTTGGCGCACCTTTTCCACAAGGCTGGAATCGTCGACAGGAACAACTCGCGGTTTGGTCAGTGTGGTCATGTTCTCAATGATAGAGACCTTGATAGAACTATTTCGGCTCAAATATTTCAACCCGCATCCTGACCGCGGGATTCATCCCGCGGGAAAGAGGGCGACCACGGGGGGTTCGCCCCTACGCGGGCGAAAGGTTCACTTCGAGCAATAGCTCTCGTAGGTAAGGATCTTCACGTCGTCGATGTACCAGCCGTCGAAATTATTCACTGAGTTGGAGCTGAAGCACCATCTCACCTTGAACCCCGAGACATTGTACTTGATGCCGGCCCTGTTCTGGAGCCCCTTGAACTGGACCTGACGCCAGGTCTTGTCCTGGATGGACCAGCCGTCCTCCTGGTACATCCAACTAGCGCTGGAAAGCGAGATCGGCTTGCTGGGGTATCCGGCCAGCGGCGTTATGTTCGGGTCGTTGTCGTCATCGAGCCAGGCGTCTGCAATATTGTCGCCGTTCGTATCCGCATAGACCTGGACATGGCCGCCATCGTACTTGTTTGTCCCATCCTCGGCTTCCCACCATTGGTAGAACTCGATGTAGGTGGTGGTGTCGGCTCCGCATCCTGAGAGATCGATGGCCGGGGTCTCGAAGCAGGCATCGGCATAGCTGGGATAATCCGCATTGATGTTCCCGTCGTCCGAGCCTGTGCCCCAGCAGTTGACGCCGTCCGTGGTGGTGTAGCAGCTCGTCGGCGAATGGGTTCCGTTGGGCTGGCCCCAGACCCAGGTGTTATTTATCATTGTTTCGTCATTATAATATTCAACCCATGGCTGGCCGGTCTGCCACGCCACCTGGTTGGTACCGCACCCGCATTCACCGTCGGCGCTCCCGCCGCACTCATAGAGATAGACGTCATCGATATAGGCTCCATAGAACTGTATATGAGTCATATTATCCATATAGAAACGAGACCTGAAATCCGCTGTCTTGTACGAAACCGGAACATGGACCGAATACGTATTCCAGCCGATCCTGCTTCCGCAGAACGCTCCCTCTCCCAGCGGGATGTAGAAATTATTGGAGTCGTCCATGGTGTACGGATAGCCCGTCAGGGGCGTGACGATGCCCCAGTCGCTCCAAGCATCGCCGGCCGACCCGTTGAGCTGCACGACCAGCCCTTCATAACAACAGCCTGCGGCCGGATAGCCGGTACAGGAAGAGCTTTCTTTATAAAAATCGTAGGCCAGCTTGAAACCCATGCACAGGCCGGTTCCGATGCACGGGGTCAGATCCACGGTGGGAGACTTCATGTAGGCGCATTCAATTCCATCGAGCATGCCGTTCATGTCTGTGCCGATACATCCTGCACTGCCGCCTCCGCAGGTGGTTGGCCAATTGCCGTCCATGGCCGAAACCAATCCCCACTCCCACTCGGAAGCGGCCGAACAGCCGTTGCCGGTCAGCTTACCTCCCGTCCACCCCTGAGCGCTGCTGTCGAAATTGTAGTTGAACGTGCTGATGGCTGTGTCGCAGTCCGCGTCGCTGTCGGTGTCAGTGTCAGTGTCCGTATCCGTATCCGTATCCGTATCTGAATCCGTATCAGTATCCGTATCAGTATCCGTGTCAGTATCCGTGTCGGTATCTGAATCCGTGTCTGTGTCCGTGTCCGTATCGGTATCCGTGTCGGTATCTGTATCCGTGTCGGTATCTGTATCCGTGTCGGTATCGGTGTCGGTATCTGTATCCGTGTCGGTGTCAGTGTCTGAATCGGTGTCTGTGTCCGTATCCGTATCCGTATCTGTGTCCGTATCACCGTCAGCGTCGGCATCTGCGTCAGCGTCTATGTCTGCGTCGACATCGGCGTCCGCGTCGGCATCGGCGTCGGCATCGGCGTCTGCGTCGGCGTCAACGTCCGTGTCTGTATCTGAATCCGAGTCCGCGTCAGCATCCGCGTCGGCATCGGCGTCTGCATCAGCGTCAATGTCCGTGTCCGTGTCCGTGTCCGTATCTGAATCCGAGTCCGTATCCGAATCCGCGTCGGTATCCGTGTCCGCATCCGAGCCGCCAAATGCGTCCAGGACCTGATCCGGTCCGGCGTCCCGGCCCGAATCAGGCTTGTTGAGCTCCCAATTCAAGCTGCATCCGGGTGCGGCGACGAGCAGCAAGGCCGAAATCGCGGCAACGTTTTTCACTAGAATCTCCCCACTGCTGCGAGCCCGAGGCCCGGGCCCGGCGCCAGTGAGACGGAATCGGAATCGTCATGGCCTGAGAACCAGATCTCATAGACGGCGAACGCAACCGCAGTGGCTCCTGCCGCGGCAGTCACGCCGATGAAAATGTTCGTGAGGAGCTGGTCCTTTTCTCCTTGTTTCTTGAGACCCTCGTCCTGTTTGTTCGAGTCCTTGAACTGGTTCTGATCATCCAGAGCCTTCACACCGAACACGATAGTGGTCACGCCGGCAGCGGCCGCGACACTCGATGCCACCCAGAATGGAATCCCGAGCGGTACCTCCGCCTCCTTGGCGGCCGGCTCGGGCTGCCGCTGCTCGGGCTGCCGCTGCTCGGGCGCCTCGGACGGCTCAGGCTTTGCCGGAGGGGGCTGACTGGGCGCCTTTCCCGGCACGACAACAGCAGCCTTCGAAGGAGGGAGGCTGGTCGCGAGCGTCACCGATATCTTATCGCCCGGGCGCAGGGGAATCTCGATTTCGTCCACGGTCTGCCCATTGTGGGTAGCGGAAAAGAGATGGTCGCCGGGCTTGAGCAAAACCGAGACCGGAGCCGGGCCGAGCTCCTCGCCGTCCACGACGACGATGCAAGGTCTTACGGCGCAGCCGGCTGCCACCTCCCCCACCTGGGCCTCGAGCTCCAGGAGCCGCTTGCGGATGGCCTCGGACTCACCTCCGGCAGCCGCGACCAGAAGGTACCGGCGGTAGCCTTCGACGGCAGCCACGAGGTTCCCGGCCTTGTCTTGAGACAAGGCGATGTTGTAGAGCACCTGGGGACGGGGCGCGATGGCGTAGGCTTGGGAGAACTCGTCGGCCGCTGCGAAATAGCGTCCTTCGGCGAAGAGTTGCTTGCCCTTGTCGAAGTGGGCCTGGGCCTCTGCCTTGGGATCCGGGGTCTCATCGGCCAAGACCGAAGGTGCGGCCACGGCGAAAGTGAGAAGAACCACAAGGGCGAGTAAGGACGGGTGTTTCATCAATACGGACTCTCCTTGAATGATCCCGAGTATATCAGAAAATCGATCCGGGAAAGGGATGAAACCATTATGAGAGCGCACGTAAGCACCGACTCGTGCCAAGCGAGTCCCCCTCGCTTTGGGGCCCTTACAGCCGCCGCGCAAAATACACGGTCAGGGCTATCGGCAGGAGCACGGATAAAAAGCCGACCTTGACGACCATCAGCACGTATTCGGGTTCGATATAGAGACAGCCGATCCCGACAGCCATGATGACCACTGCCCAGCACATCAGCGCCGCGGCACCGTACCGGTTAATCCGGTACCAGTTCTCGTCATTCTCGAAAGCCTTCCGAATGCGAAAGCCGTAAACGCAGTTCATCCCGACCTTTCTGAGGTAGAGCGGGATGCTCACGGCGATGAGCACCAGCCCGAGGCAGACGAGAGTGATAGCGGTCTTTTCGTTTATGGTTATCATGGAATCTGACGATACGTCATGGGTCGGAATTTCTCATCGATACGATGGCACATGGCTCGCATCAACGTACTTCGTGCATACCCCCGGAGTCAACGGTATCCGGCATCGGGGCACGGTTGCCAGGACCCGGCCGAACTGGTAATTTCACAGTGAATCGTCAAGACTGCGGAACGCGTTTCGCATCAAGGAGAGACTGAACATGGTGAAACTCACGGCAAGGGTTTTCGGGATTGCCATCGTGTGCTTCACGATCGGCTGCGCCGAGAAACAGGCATCGAACGATACGTCGCCTCCGGCCGCGCCGCACAAGGCCCCACCTCCGGCGGCCGAACCGGCCATGAAAGAGCCCGCACCTCCGGCAGAGACCGAGCCGCAAGCGGCTCCGGCCAAGCCCGCGGCAACGCATGAGCCTGCGGCCGCGCCCGAGCCTGCGAAGCCCAACGTGCAGCTCGCCAACCCCGCAAGCGTTAACTGCGTGAACATCGGAGGCAAGCTCGAGATTCAGAAGGACCCGAAAGGCGAGTACGGCGTGTGCATCTTCACGGACGGATCGCGCTGCGAGGAATGGAAGCTCTACCGCAAGCAATGCAAGCCGGGTGAGTGCCGGGAGATCTCGGGGCAGTGCCCGGCGAAATAGCTACTTCACGGTAGCGCAGATGCGGGTGTGGATCTGGACCGCCGAGATTACGATCTGGTGCCCGTTCTCGCTCCACAGGCTGTTCTTGTACCGCTTCACCGCAATGATCTGACCCTGTCCGGACGGCAGCATGGCCATGGCCGCGGTCGGCACCGCGAAGGAGCCGGTGTCCGAGACCAGGCAGCTGATCTGCCAGTAGTCGGTGACCGTGGCGCTCGGGATCGGCGAGGTGACCTCTACGATGATGCCGTCCGACGCGAGGGTCGGCGCGGCCCATGCCACGGCCAGGTCGACGTTGATCGGCAGCGGAGCCGAGCACACGCCGTTCGAGTCGCCGGGACTCGACACGGTCACCTCGTCCGGCACCTTGACCCACTCGTGGAACGCCGGGACCGCATCGCCGGCAGCGTTAGCGTCGACGGTCCAATTGGGCTGGAAGAGCTCGCTCGTGGCGAGGGGGATGTCGCTCTGATAGACCGTCCCGGTGTAAGGGCTGGTCGCGCTGGCAGGATTGAGGTGATACGTCGTAGCTCCTATGGTGAGCGTGATCACGCCGGCGGATTGGCCGGTCGGATAGACCGTGCTTGAGTTGTAGTGATACACCGAGCAGCTTCCGAAGGTGGCTGCTGGAGCCAGTTCCTGCCCCTTGATCCAGAAGCTCGCCGTGGCATTGGCATAGTCCTGGACCTGGCTGTGGTAGACGGTCGGGTACTTGTTCTCGAACACGGTCACGGTGCCGGCGTAGAGATCGCTGTCGGCGTCCGCATCCGTGTCCGCATCCGTGTCCACGTCGGCATCCGCGTCAGCGCCCGCATCCGCTCCCGCATCCGCCGCGGCATCGGCGTCCGCATCGGCGTCCGCATCGGCATCCGTGTCCGTATCCGTGTCCGTATCCCCGTCCGTATCGGTATCTCCATCCGAATCCCCGCCCTGGCCCTGGTTGTTATTGCCGCTATCCGGAAGGCTGCCGTAGGATTGAGGCTCCTCGCTCCCGCACGAAAGACTTGCTCCCATGAGGAGCAATACCAATATGCTCATCGCGTTCTTCATCCTCATGGTTTCCTCCATTCTCTGTTTCTTGTTAGTGCACAAAATCCCGAAATCCTTCATTGTCCGATTATACCTATATTGAAATCGGTTTCAACCGTCGTGATTCGTAAAGATGGAGATTTCGGGAAAGGCGGCTAGAAGGCCCTGTCGATGAGATCCGATATCTTTTCCTTGGCTACCAGGCCCACAATCTGGCCTGCAGGTGCGCCCTGTTTGAAGAGAATCAGGGTGGGCACCGAGCGGATCATATAGCGCTGGGCGAGGGAGGGCGCCTGATCGATGTCCACATGACCGAACGCCACACGATCGCCGTACTTCACGATCACCTCGTCCATCACCTTTTCGAGCGCCCGGCAGGGTCCGCACCACGTGGCGCTGAAGTCCAGGAGTGCGGGCTTGGCCGCCTTCAGGATCTCGGTGTCGAAGTTTGCGTCGTTGATCTCAATCATCTTCCCTTGGCCCATGAACATCCTCCTTCAAGCGTTGATGTTCCCCCTGGCCTTTTCTACACCGCGACCCATCCGGATTGTCAACGATTACGACAGGGTGATGCGACCGGTGAGGACTTGAGGGGAGAGCTGGTTCTCTCCCTGGCTCTGGGCCTGCCGGAGCTGCTCCGCCGCAAGCTCGATGAAGGCTTCGGCCCCGTCCATATTCTCGGGCGCCTCGGCCACGCCGAGGCAGACCGTGAGCCGCTTCTGCGGAAGCCGGCTCGCCAGGGGAAACTCGTTCTGCTCGATGGCCTTCCGGACCCGCTCCGCATAGTGGACCGCGCCGTCGAGAGACGTGTTGGTGAGGAGCACGCCCACTTCGTCGCCGCTCACGTTGGCGGCCACGTCGGTCCGCCTGCCCGAAATGTTCAGAATCCGGCTGACAGCCCGAAACGCCTCGTCCCTGTGGCTCCGCCCCGCCAGAAGCGTGTACTGGTCCAGGTGATCGAACCGGATGAGGACAAGGCTGACCGGAAAGTCGTACCTCAGGGATCTCGAGAGCTCCATCGCTACCTTGTGCAAGAAGGCGTTGCGCTTGAGAAGCCCGGATACCTCGTCGATGTTCCGGCTCGATTCAATCTCGACGCGAAGATTCTGGATCACATCGTTCTTCTGCGTAACGGCCTGCTCCAGATCCCGAATCCGTATCTCCAGCTCCGAGACCTGCCCGGAAATGGAACCTCTGTCCTTGAGATGCTGATACAGAAGGTCCGTAAGGCTCCGGAGGCCTTTACGGTCAGGATCCAGCGTCTTGCCCAAAAGGGATTCCATTTTTTCTTCGAAAATTCTCTGCAGCGTGCCGCGACGTGTCATTGGGTAATGCCCCTGTCTCCAGCGTAAAATGCCATGAATTCTCGCATCCATCAATAATCATCGTTGAAATAAGCACTTTCACTTGTGAAAAGTTACCTTAGAACCCCAGATGGTCGACATCACGCTATCATCCAGTATTCCTTGATTTCTACAGAATTCAATCGATTCGATATCATTGGCATGTTGCTTGCATGAATATTAGCTCAGCAAAAGCAACGAACTGCCTCGGATGTCATTCCAAAATTTTTATTTGTTCGTTGCTTCGAACGGACCTTGGTCCTACCTGGTTTTTTTTCTCATACTCAATTTACCCCCTCCTTTTAAGCATCCGAGGCGTATTTTCCTTAAGGCTCTTCCAGAACCTCCCCAGTTTTCCACATGCTTTCCACAGAGGTAAAATAATGTAAGATAATGGACTACTTATTCACACTCGACAGAGATAAAAAACCTGAAAAAATATGTATCAACTCCTTGAAATCAAAAAAGATATCTTATCCTGGAGACGGCGAATTTTTTTGAAATTGTCCGTATCTTATTTCTGTGAAAAGATTTGGTGCATCCAGGGTTTTCAGGTTTTTTGTCCACAGTTACATGAAATAGATAGGGTCTGACCTTGGCCTTCCTTGCTGCTCCTTGTTTCCAGTGCTTTTTCATTTCAGAATGAATCAGTTCCGGAAATTTTGTGTCTTTTTGAGTCAAATGGGTGCTCGGGGGCTTCTTTCCAACCGCAGCCACCAAGGTATTGGTCAGTCTCCTCATCCTGTTCAACTCATCGGAATTCCTGTGCTCGTGCTTGAGGAGGTGTAAAATCCCGTGAGCGAGAAGCATGGTCATGGTGTCAAGAAGCGTGGTCCCTGACTGAGCCGCCTCTTTTCGCGCCGTATCGATGGAGATCACCACATCCCCAAGGAGCGCCGGAGAAGAAACGTCCTTTCCGGCAGGACTCTGTGGAAAAGAGAGCACATCCGTGGAACGGTTCTGCCTGCGATACCTCCGGTTCAGATTCCGGATCTCCGCGTCATCGCAGATGAGGATGGAGAGCTCGTCGTCGGCCCGTCCGAGCGCGCACAACATCGCGGCCCCCCTCCTCCGGAGCGTCCGCCGATCAGGACATCCAGGCTGCAGGGCCTTGATGCAGACCGAAACCCTGGGGCCGGCCATCACGCTTTTGCGCGGGCGAAGACGCGCTTCCCTGCATACAGGGCCTGGGGCCCCAGCTCCTTCTCGATGGCGAGAAGCCGGTTGTACTTGGCCACACGCTCGGACCTGGAAATCGACCCGGTCTTGATCTGTCCCGTGGAAGCACCTACCGCAAGATCCGCGATGAAAGTGTCCTCGGTCTCGCCCGAGCGATGGGACACCACGCGGGTCATGCCGGATCTCGATGCGAGGGCCATGCATTCCAGGGTCTCGGTGAGCGTGCCGATCTGGTTGAGCTTGATGAGGATGGAGTTCGCCGCTCCCATCCGGATCCCCTCTTCGAGACGCGCCGGGTTGGTGACGAAAAGGTCATCGCCCACGATCTGGAGCTTGCCGCCGAGGGTTGCATTGTGGAGCTTCCATCCCTCCCAATCGTCCTCGGCCATGCCGTCCTCGATGCTGACGACCGGATACTTCGAGGCCAGGGCCGTATAGTACTGATTGAGCGCTTCGGACGAGAAGCTCCGGCCTTCACTGGAGAGCACGTACGCCTTCTTTTCCTTTTTGAAGAGCTCGCTCGCGGCCACATCCAGGGCGAGCGCCACCTGTTCGCCCGGCTTGTACCCGGCGCTCTCGATCGCCTTGACGATCAACCCCAGGGCCTCCTCGGTGGTCGAGAGGTTCGGCGCGAACCCTCCCTCGTCGCCCACGGCCGTGGAGAGCCCCTTGCCGCTCAGGACCTTCTTGAGGGAATGGAACACCTCGGTGCCGGCGCGCAGCGCCTCGGAAAAGGTCTCGAAGCCCCACGGCACGATCATGAACTCCTGAATGTCCAGCTTGTTGTCCGCATGCCTTCCGCCGTTAAGGATGTTCATGAGCGGCACCGGAAGGGTCCTGGCGTCGACCCCGCCGAGATACCGGTACAGGGGAAGCCCGTAGGCTGCGGCCGCGGCCCTGGCCACGGCCATGGAAACCCCCAGGGTCGCGTTGGCGCCGAGCCTGGTCTTGTTGGGGGTGCCGTCCAGATCGAGGATGGCCCGGTCGATCCGGGCTTGCTCGGTCGCTGTCTCGCCGATAATCGCGCCGTAGATCTCCCCGTTCACGTTCTCCACGGCCTTCAGGACCCCCTTGCCGTTGAAACGTCCCTTGTCTCCGTCCCTGAGCTCGAGGGCCTCATGCTCTCCTGTGGACGCTCCCGAAGGAACAGCGGCCACGCCGACGGCGCCGCAGGCCAGCTCGATCAGGACCTCGATGGTCGGATTTCCCCTCGAATCCAGAATCTCCCTCGCTTCCACGTTTACGATCTCGGTCATCTTACGCTCCCTTCTTATGGACCGCGAACGGCCATGGCTGTTTCTTACTTCCGGAATGACCAAATGGGAAGAGCTAAAAAGAAAGCTGTAAAAAACAAAGATCTTGATAAAAATACATATCTGAATTACATATTATCCAGTCTGATCAAAATTTCATCCATTCCGGGAGGTGTCCAATGAAAAGAATCGATTCAAACACCTTAAGGTTGCTTATTCGAGATGTTCTTATCCAGTTGCGTCGCGAGGCCCGAAGGGGAGTAGAGATTTTCCGCATCCCGGCCTCTTGTCCGGATGCTCCTCAGGAAGGTGCCACGAGGCGCGAGATGCTGACCAAGCTGGGCGCCATTCTGGCCGGTGCGGCAGCCACCCGGCTTGCCGGATGCGGAAACACCTCGGCCTCGAAAGACAATCTTGGGGACGCCGGGGACGCTTCACTCGACAGCAGCCTCGACGGCGCCAATTGTCCGCTCGAGACCTGCTCGGGCGAGTGCCACTCCGAGTGCGTGGCCGAATGTTCCACCGAGTGCAAATCCGAATGCAAGAATGAGTGCGCGTCCGAGTGCGCAAGCGAGTGCGCGTCCGAATGCGCCTCCGAATGCGCCTCCGAGTGCGCAAGCGAGTGCGCCACGGAATGCGTCCACGAATGCGGCCCCACCGACTGCGCCACCGACTGTCTTGCGGGCGATGTCTGCTCGACCGAATGCGCTGCCGATGCCTGCAGCACGGAATGCGCGAGCGATTGCCCCTCTGACTGCGGAGTGCCGGATGTCTGCTCCGCGGAATGCCCGGCGGACTGCCCCGGTGAATGCACGGGAGCTGTGGACGTGTGCACCTGGGAGTGCCCGGCCGACTGCACGGCGGATTGCCCCTCGGATGCCTGCAGCACCGAATGCGCGGCCGACTGCCCGACCGAGTGCCCGTTCGACTGCCCGACCGAGTGCCCGACCGATGCATCGGCGTTCTAGGGGTTCTGAGACGGGGAGCGATTCGAGGCTTGCACCAGGAAATTTGTGATATAATGACCACGGATTGTTGAAGGGAATGCGCGGGTGGCTGCACCAATAAAACGGAAAGGATGAATGACCTGAAATCATTTTTGGGTTCGAGGGAGGAAAACCATGAAGTCTATCGATCATAACCACCTGTCTCATCTGATCCGGGAAGTCTTGATACGCCTGCGCTCAGAGGCCAAGAAGGGCAAGGAGATATTCCGTTTCCCGGCCGCATGCCCGGACGTTCCGGCTGAAGGTTCGACCCGGCGCGAGATGATGGTGAAGCTTGGAGCCATCCTGGCAGGCGCAGCAGCGGTCAAGGTTTCCGGATGCCAGGGCAGGAGCTCGCTCCTCGGCAACAACGATCAAGGAAACGGCGGGGATGCCTCTGTGGACTCGGGATGCAAGGCCGAGTGCCACTCCGAGTGCCTGTCTGAATGTCATACGGAATGCAAGGCCGAGTGCCACTCCGAGTGCCTGGCCGAATGCTCTACGGAATGCAAGCACGAGTGCGGGCCCGAGTGCACCACCAGGGACTGCCCAACGGAGTGCCCGACCGAGTGCCCGACCGAGTGCCCGACCGAGTGCCCGACCGAGTGCCCGACCGAGTGCCCGACCGAGTGTGCCGGGCCGCGCGATGCCTGCTCAACCGAGTGCGCCGGTCCGCGCGATGCCTGCTCAACCGAGTGCGCCGGACCGCGTGATGCCTGCTCAACCGAGTGCGCCGGACCGCGCGATGCCTGCTCAACCGAGTGCGCCGGACCGCGTGATGCCTGCTCAACCGAGTGCGCCGGACCGCGTGATGCCTGCTCAACCGAGTGCGCCGGTCCGCGTGATG
>Ga0315282_10010631_pt1 | contig 14380 bp, 12 predicted proteins | sample YL17G07_20_MG_FD_203693 | JGI IMG/M metagenome (GOLD analysis project Ga0315282, IMG submission 203693) | Sediment microbial communities from Yellowstone Lake, YNP, Wyoming, USA - YL17G07_20 | ecosystem: Environmental > Aquatic > Freshwater > Lake > Sediment | place: USA: Wyoming | collected...
GGTGACAGAGGTAGAGGTCGATGGTGTCCATCTTGAGCCGACGGAGGCTCGCCTGGCACTGCTCACGGACGTGCTTGGCCGAGAGGCCGCGGTCATTCGGCCCCTTCCCCATGGGCGCCCAGACCTTGGTGGTGAGGACGAAGGAGTCGCGCGGGTAGGTGGAGAGGCAGCTGCCCAGCACCTCCTCCGCGCGCCCGTGGTTATAGGCGTTGGCCGTGTCGAACCAGTTGATGCCCAGGTCGATGGCGCGGGCGACGCAGCGCTTCGCCTCCCCGTCGTCGATGCTCATCCCGATGGTGAGGTAACTCCCCAGGCCGATGGTGCTCAGCCGCAGACCCCACTTCCCCAGCTGGCGGTACTGCATCCCTTAGCCTCCTTTGGGCGCCTGGGGTTCGGCGCTCGGGGCCTCCTTCTTCGGGGGCTCGATGCGCTGGGTGCCGACGGCGAGTTCGTCGATCCAGAGCGTCTGCGCGTGCGGGAGCAGCCCCGGGCCGAAGTAGGGGGTCAGGAGGAACTGGTTGAACTTCATCTTGGGGAAGTCGACGGTACGGAGCACCACGTCGTTCTTGTCGACGACGAGCTTCCCGTCGAACCAGCCCTGGACCACGCCGTCCCTGGCCCACGTGCCCTTCGCGACATCCACGCTGTTCAGCTTGAACAGGGCTTCGACACAGTGCCACTTGTCGTCGTTGAAGAGGACCTGCGGGCTGTCGTACATCTTGCCGTTGTAGCCACCCTTCAACTCTCCCTGGGTCAGGCCGTGGGGCGCGTCCACGTTCTGCATGTCGGTGGCCGCGAGGCGGAGTTTGCCATTGACCGGCTCGACGTACAGGGTGAGGTGGCTGTTGGCCGGGCCGCGATAGGCGTCGTTCTCGGTGGTCAGGAAATGGGTCATGTGCGGATGGTAGTTCTGCCCGGACCATCCCCAGCCGGGGGAAAGCTTGATGTAGTAGCGGAGGTACACCGTGTCGGAGGGCTCAACGGGGTGGCGCATGCCCGAGGAGGTCGAGGGCGACGTGGTGTTGGCGTCCCAGTGGAACTCGATGCAGCCCTTGCCTGCATACGCGCCTTCCGACACGATCTTGAACTTGCTCCCGTCGTACCAGCCTCGCTGAAGCAGGTTGGCGTCCTCGAAACTCTCGCTGAAGAGGAAGCCCGGCGCGGCTGCGGCTGGTGTGGCCGCGGGGGCAGCCTCTTCGGCTCCAGCTGCGGGCGCGGCCCCACCCCCGGCTGCTGCTGGGCCGGCTGCCCCGGTTGCGCCCGCGACGGCGAGACCGGAACCAACGATCAGCACAGCGACGACTGCCCATACCCATGCGCTCACGTTCACCGCTTTTCTCCTTTCCTCCAGTCGGCTCTCTGAGCGACGTCCTTCACAGCCACAGGCCCCGCGCCCACTTCCTGGGCACCCGGCTTGGTCAGGGGGCCGATGTACTCCGTGGCGATGACCACGTCATCGAACCACTGCCGGCGAGCGCCCGGGTACTTCGACCAGGCCTCGCCCGCCTTGTTCATATAGTGGAGCAGATTGACGGCGTTGAGCTTCAGGTTGTCGGCGGTCCGCCAGTTGAAGCCGGTGCCGTGGTAGCGGAGTTTGCCGTCAATCCAGTAGGCGCATTCGCCATCGTGGGCCTCCGGCTTGGAGTTCGCCTTGAACATCATCTCACAGCAGATCCACTGGTCCCTGGCGACGGGCGTGGGCGGGTCGCTCTGAAAGACGTTTCCGTAGTTCCCCTTCATCTCGTGCCAGTAGACGTAGAAGCACCAGAAGCCCGGGGGCGCCTTCCAGTCGCCGGGCTCCGGCTCGAGGGTCCCGCCGAAGCGCTCGTCGCCCTTGGGGACGATGCCGGCTTTGCCGATGGGCCAGGCGGCGTCCTCGTTCGTGGCGTCGAGAGCGAGGCCGGTGTGGGACTCGTAGGGGTAGTCCCTGTCGAACTTGATGTAGAACCGGCCGTAGAGTTGGTCATAGCCGGGCTTGAGCCGGGCGAAGAGCCCGCCGCTTTCGGCGCTCGACTCATTGACGAGCACCTCCAGGCCGTACTTCCCGCTGTGGACCTGGGGGGGGTCGGAGACGATGGACAGGGTCTTCCCCTCACCCGTGGCGCCGGCGAGGTCCGTCCACCGCTTTCCGGTGACGGTGCGCGACGAGGGCGCTGCGGCCAGGGCTTCCAGGCTCCCTTCCTCGAAGTTCTCATAGACGATGACGGAAGGATTCTGGTCGAGCCCCACGTCCCCCGGGTGCTTGGCCGCGAGGCCGGGCCCTTCGGGGAGAGTGTCGGCGAAGCCGGCTCCGACGAGCATCAGGGCCGCCACGAGCGCACCGACCGCTGCTATTCCGTACTTCATCGTTCCCCTTTCCAGTCCCTCACTTGGTTGCCGGCGACGTGGCCGCCAAGGGGCCGATGTACTGCGTGGCGAGCACCACGTCATCATACCACATTCGGCTGACGACCTGGGCCTTGCTTATGTACAACCCCATCGAGTAGCAGTTGATCTTGACGTTCTCCTTGGTCCGCCAGTTGTAGCCTTCGAAGGGCTTCCCCTTGGGTTCGTTGAGGAAGCGGTCACGGAGCCACTGGCCCACGGGCACTCCTGGGCCGAACCGGGCCACCAGTTTCCCGTCTATCCAGGCTGCCTGCTCGCCATCGTACTTCCCTGGGGTATTGGCCTTGAGCATCACCTCCATGCAGAGCCAGCGACCCTTGGCGACGGGCTGCGGTTCAGAGGGGGAGAAGTTGTTTCCCCAGGTGGTCTCGCCTTTGCCCTCGGGTGTCTCGTGGCTGTGCATTTCGGGCCAGTAGGTGTAGAAGTGCCAGACGCCCGGCAGGGGCACTCCCTCGGAATGAACCGGCTCGAAGGTGGTCCAGAAGGCGTCGACGGGGCGGTGGCCGGCGCCGCCGCCCTTGGTCCAGCCCCACTTCTCGGTGGTGAGCTGCGCGGTGGGGGTGCTGAAGACGTGGCTGGTCGCGCCGATGTCCTCGGCGAACTTCACGTACCAGCGGACGAAGACGGTGTCATAGCCCGGCATAAACCAGGTCTTGGCTGTAGCGTCGCCCACCTGCTGGTCGCAGACGAACTCACAGGCGTACTTCCCGGATTTGACGTTCGCCGGCTCGGTGGTGAGGTGAATGTGGTCGGCGCCACGGACGTCCTCCCAGCGCTTCGGGTCAAGGGCGCCGGACTCGAAGTTCTCGACCAGGATGACGGCCGGGTCCTTCTCCAGCCCCGCGTCGCCGGGGTACCTGGCCGAAAGCCCCGGGCCTTCGGGGAGCGGGGGAGGCGAGGCCTCTTCACACCAGGCCGCCCGGGCGAGCGCGCCAAGCGTGGCCGCCAGAACGAGGAGCAGCAGATGGTTCGTCATCAACGGGCTCCTTTCGGTGCAGGTGGTGGGCATCACGTTCGACCTTCGCTCATCTTCTGGAGCCGCTCGCGTGAGGACCGGCCAATCCAGGTCGTCCCGTACCGCTCGGCGAGTTCCGTGAACTGCTTGCGGGCGTCCTCCACCTTTCCCTCCTTGAGCCAGGCCTCGGCCTGGTAGAAGGCGTCGGAGGCGTGGGTGAAGATTTCCGCGGCCAGCGCCGCGGCCTCTTCCCCCGAAGGGACACGGACGTGCTTCAGCTTCTTGAGAATAGGTGGGTTCTTGCGGAGCAGCATCCGGTAAGCGTCGGGGACGCGCTCCCGGAAGAGCCGGGCCCGGAAGTCGGAGGTAAGCCCGCCATGGGCGTCGCCCGTTTCCCGCCCTCCCTGCGGGTCGATGTCGGCGGTGAGGATGGCGTCGGGTGCGTTTCTCCCCTCAGCGAGGATTTCGCCTTTGGGGCTGATGATGAGGCTTCCGCCGCCGCGGAAGGCGACGACGATGTAGATGAAGTTCTCCGCAGCGCGGGCCTTGAAGCAGGCCAGGCTCGCATCCCGGCCGGCGAGCGACGCCCCACCCATGGTCAGGTGGAAGACGACATCGGCCCCGGCGAGGGCAAGCGCCCGGGTCGTCTCCGGGAAGACCATGTCGTAGCAGATGCACATGCCCACGGTGCCAACGGGCGGGGCCTCAAAGACCGGGAAGGCCTCGCCGCGGGTGCGTGACTGCTCGTGGATGGGAAGGTTGACCTTGTGGTAGCGGCCCACCTCCTTCCCATCGCGGCCGATGAGGATGGCGGTGTTGTGGACCCGCTTCCCGGAGGCGCAGTCGTTGCAGCCGATGATGTACATCCCCTTGTCGGCGGCCACCTTGCCGAATCGGCTCAGCATGGCCTTCTCCGCTGGTCGGAGCAGGCTGGCCACCTCCTTCCAGTGGCCGGCTTCCCACTCGATGGTGCCCAACGTATCTTCGGGGAAGGCGGCGATGGCGCAGCCCATGTCGGCGGCCTTTTCCGCCAAGGCCGTCAACTGGTCGAGGTTCTCGTTGACCTGTTTCAGGGCCTCCGCAGCCGTCGGCACCTTGTAGGAGATGGTCCGCCGCTTCGCCTGCACCGCAGCAACCCGAACGGTTTCACCCATGGTTCTTCTTCCTCCTCTGCATCTTCTCGCAGCAACCCCCACCTACGGAGTCAACCTGAGCCACAGGCAGACAGACCTGAATCCGCCCGGAGCGGACTACAGACGTCTCTTCTATGTGGTCGTCCCTTTCGGCCAGAGACCAAGAGCCTCCTGGATGGCCCGGACCTTCTTCAAGGCCTCTGTGCTCAGCACCGCTCCCGGAACCAGGCCGAAGTTCATCTCCGCTTGAACGGGTGTCTTCGTCCCGAGGATGACGGTGGAGGTCTCGGGGAAGGAGAGGGGATACCGGGCCGCCCCCACCGTCATCGAGCCCACCTCCTGTTCCAGGAAGCGGAACCGCTCGACCGAGGCGATGGTCTTCAGGACGTTCTCCCTGGGCCACTTGCTCCTGCGGTCGGTGGGGTCGGTGAAGACGGTTTCGGGTGAGAACTTCCCCGTCAGGAACCCGCCGAAGAGGGTGGAGCGGACGACAATGCCGACGCCGCGCTCGCGGACCTTGTCCAGCCGAACGAGCAGCGGCAGCGGGTCCAGGAGGCTCGAGGGGACCTGGAAGCCGTCGATCTCCGTACTGTCGAGCACGTAGTCGATGTCCTCGACCTTCCCCAGTGAGACCCCGACGAACCTGGCCTTGCCCGACTTTTTCAGCCGGTAGAGGTCGTCGTAGAGTTGCTTCTGGTCGTCCCTGGGAGCCCAGTGGATCTGGTAGAAGTCGATGGCGTCAATCCCCATCCTCTTGAGTTGGCTCTCAGCGGTGGCGATGAGCCCGGCGTCCTGCCCGGAGTACTTGGTGGCCACCAGCCAGTGGTCCCTCCGGGCGGGGAGGAAGTCGCCGAGGACCAGCTCCGAGTCGCCGTAGACCGAGGCCGTGTCCACGAAGTTACAGCCCAGTTCCTCGGCTTTGGCCAGGGCGGCGAGGGCCACTGAGCGGTCGAGCTTTCCGTAGGCCCCGCCGATGCCCCAGGCGCCGAAGCCCACCTCAGAGACGGGCATCCCCGTCTTGCCGAACTGCCTGTAGCGCATGCCTACCCCTCCTGCCCGGCGAGTCTGAGGCCGAACCCCGGCTCCTCAGGCATGACCAGTTTCCCGTCGTGGAAATGGTAGGCTGAGTAGTCAATGCCGGCGGCCCCACCCGGAATGCCTTCGACCATGGCTACGTTGCCCAGCCCTGCGACCAACTGCGAAGCGTAGTACGGTCGAGGGGTCCACATCCAGGTGTGGGGTGAGGCCAGCACCCCTGCTTTGATGAGTTCGGGCATGATCCGCCGCCAGCGCGTGTAGCCGACGGTGCCGAGGTCGAAAAGAAAGACCTGGACCAGTTTCTCGGCCGCGAGGGCGTAGAGGTTCTCGACGAACTCGGTGGTGTAGCCGCCGTAGGCAGCGGGGGCGGGCGGTCGGCTCTTTCGGGCTTCGCCGTCGGCGATGAGGGCTTTGCAGCCCACAGCGGCCATGGCTTCGTGGAGTCGGAGCAAACCGTCGCGGCTTTCCTCGAAAGGCTCCTCGAGCCAATAGAGGTCGCAGTCAGCGACGCCGCGGACGTAGGCGATGGCCTCGTCGACCGAATAGGCGTCGTTGGCATCGGCCAGCACCCGGCAGTCGGGGAACTGCTCGTGGACGGCGCGGGTGACCTCGATGTCACGGGCCAACCCCACCTCCCTGGGCATCCACTTGGCCCCCCGGCCGACCTTCAGTTTGAAGGCCCGGTAGCCTGCCTTGTAGTCCTGCCTGCAGAAGGAGAGGAGCCCCGCGACGCCGCGGGGATTGTCCTGGGGCATGAGGTCGTCCAGGTAGATGGCCCCGCTGTAGATCGGGACCTCCCTGGGGCCGCCGGCGCCGAGCATGGCCCAGACCGGTTTACCGAGGATGTTTCCGCCGAGGTCGTGGAGCACCACGTCGAGGGCGAAAGCGTCCTCGCTGGCGCCCTTCTCGGGGTCAAAGAAGTCCGAGACGCGGGCACCGGCGAACTTCTGCACCTCATCGTCCTTGGCCTGGCACATGGCCCAGCCCCGCGCCCCCTGGTCGGTGGTGATGACCCGCACCTGGTAACCGCCACCGCCGCCGACAGGGCTCCCCTGCGCGTTGGGCCCGACCGAGCGCGGGTATCGGTCCTGGACCTCCCTGGGGCTGATGCTGGCGATGCGATGGGCGGAGAGGTCACCCGAGGACTGCGGCCTGTCACGGGCTTCCCCGGACAGAGGGCTCACGTTCAGCCTCCCGCCCTTCGACTGGCTCAGGGCGGGCTGAGCCTGCCGAAGCCCGGCAAAGAGACTGGCGCCCGTAGCGCCGGCCAACTTCAGGAACTCGCGCCTTCTCATAGGTCAGCCCCGTCACTTCAGCGGCGCGATGGGCCCGATGTACTGGGTGGCGACCACGACGTCATCGAACCAGCAGGTGTATTCTTTGTCGTTCATGAGGAAGTCAGGGTGCTCGGTTCGATAGCGGTCGCCCGTCTCAAAGGCCGTGTCCGAGACGTAGTTCTCGAGCTTGAACTTGTTGATTTTGAGTTGCATGTTGGTGCGCCAGCGGAAGCCTTCGAACGGCTTGGCGCGCTCGTCGCCGGGGACGATGCGATAGGTATCACGGACCCAGAACCCCTGGACCGACCCCGGGCCCCAGTTGCCGATGAGCTTCCCGTTCACCCAGAAGCGCTGGGCGCCGTCAGTCTTGTCCGGGGACGAGTTGAGTCTCACCATCCACTCCAGGCAGACCCATTCGCCACGAGGGGTGAAGGTGGGTTCGGCGGGGCTGAAGTTGTTGCCGTAGAAGCTTGTCCCGGTGCCCTCGGGAGGATTGTTTTTCACCGCGCCTTCCACTGTCTCCCAGGAGCGCATTTCGGGCCAGTAGGTGTAGAAGTGCCAGAAGCCAGGTGGGGGGAACTGCTTCGCCGGGTAGGTATGGGCGAGCTCTGTGGTCGGCTCGATGCCGGTGCCGAAGTAGTCCTTCGGCCGGAGGCCCGCCCGTCCCACCGGCCAGGGCTTGGGGTCCATCTCGCCGCCGAGGGAGCAGAAGTGGTGGTCGAAACCGTAGTCGGGGGCGAACTTGACGTAGATGCGGGCGTAGAGTTCGTCGTAGCCGGGCGAAAGCACCTTGTAGACGTAGCCACCCGCGTTCTTTCCACGCTTTGCGGTGACCCGGATCGAATGCTCGCCGCCGCTTGCCTGGGGCACGTCCTCCGAGATGGAGAGGGCTTCTTCCTTGTTGTCCACGGTGGACCAGTGGTCCTTGAGACCGGCCACGTCAGGGCTTTCGAAACTCTCGGTGAAGACCACAGCTGCGTCCTTCTCCATCCCCGCGTCCCCCGGATACCTGGCGGCCAGGCCCGGCCCTTCGGCGACCTGGTCCTCTGAAGCCAGGGCAGCTGCAGCCAGGAGGAAGCACAGGAGAGCTGCAGAGGTCACAGCGTCACTCATCGTTCGGAACTCCTTCGCGGTCACGGTTTCGCAGTGGGGGCCGAGGGGGCCGGGGCAGCGGCTCCCGGCTGGATGGGACCGATATACTCCTTGGCCACGACGACGTCGTCGAACCACACCCGGTTGACCCTGGTCGGGTTCGTGAGTTTGTTCTGCTGCTGGGTGCCTTCGTCGATATAGTGCTCCAGCCAGAGGTGGTTGACGGTGAGGGCGGTGCTCGTCCGGAGGTTCAGTCCGGGGAAGGTCTCGCCGCCCGAGTCCACGACCTGGAACCCCATGCCCGACCAGGGCCCGTGCTGTACGCCCTTCACTACGTCAAGGACAGGCGCGCCGTCAACCCACATGGCGAGTTCGCCGTCGGCCTTGTCGGGCGCGGAGTTGAGTTTGACCATCACTTCCACGCACTGCCACTGACCCCGGGGAACCTGCACCGGCTTCGCCGGCTGCAGGCAGTTGCCCCAGTACTTGCCGTCAGCCGAGACCTTCATCTCGTGCCAGTAGCTGTACAGGTTCCAGACGCCTGGAGGCGGGTACTTGCCATACCACCCCACCGCGTCCACGAAGATGGAGATGCGGTCGTTGCCGTTGGGCCTGCTACCGGCCTGGGGGCTTGGCCAGGGGGTAGGCGGGTTATAGCCCCCCAATTCGACGAAGTGGTGTTCGTAGGCGTGGTCCGGGGCGAACTTGGTGTAGAACCGCAGGAACGCCTTCTCCACCCCGGGGTTCCAGGTGGTGAAGAGGTGGCCACCGGAGTTCTGGCCCATGGTGGCGGTCATCAGGAGCGACTGCCGGCCGCTGCTTCCCGGGGGGACGTCGCTCGCCAGGGAGTGCACCTTGCCGTCCTTGTTGCTCACTTCCGTCCAGCGCTTCACGACTTCGTCGAGCGTGCTTTCCTCGAAGTTCTCGGCGAAGATGACGGCCGGGTCCTTGTCTATGCCGACGTCACCAGGGTGCTTGGCTGAAAGTCCCGGCCCATGGGGAAGAGCCGCCGCCTCCTGTGCCACCGCCCGGGCACCAGTCAGCAGTGCACCGAGGAGCGCCGCCGCAACCAGGTTCCGCATCATGACATGGTCCTTTCCTTCTGAGAACTCCTTATCGGGCAGGTGCGGCCGGCTCGGCAGCACTGGCCGCGGCCTGAGGCCCGATGTAACTGGTGGCGACCACGAGCCCGTCGATCCAGTTCTTCTGGTCATGGGCAGGTCCCTCCTCCTGACTGCGGAGCGCCCGTGGGCCGTAGCGCGGCCCCAGCATCCAGTGGTCCCACTTGATGTCCATATGGGTGGGGTTGCGGAGGATGAGGCCTTTCATCTCCGTGATGAGGACGCCGTCAACCCAGAGCCGCGCCTCGCCGTCCTTGGCGCCCGGGGCGCTGTTCATCTTCCCCATGTACTCGAAGCAGTACCAGCGTCCACCTTCGAGCACCGGCGCCGGCTTCGCGTTGAAGGGGAGGACGTAGTAGTTGTCCCAGCCGACGTGGCTGATGATCTGCTTCCCGATGCCGAAGTCGAGCCCCGGTCCCTGAAAGGTCGGCTTCAACACCAGGACAGGCTGCCTGGAGAGGGTCGTGTCCCGGATGACACTCGGGGCCGGGTACCGCTGGTCCACGCCGGAGATGTCCAGGTAGAGGGCGATGTCGGCCGCGGCGGGGCTGTCGTACTTGCCGGCGAAGATGATGGTGTCGTGTATGCCCAGGGGCGCCCAGACCCAGTCCGTGGCGAACTTCCGGTAGAAGCGCACGTGGAGCGCATCCTGACCCGGGAACTTCCGGTGCATCCACTGGGGACTGACGACCCCCGCCTTGTGAATGAGTTCCAGGCTGTACTTGCCCACCGCAGCGTCCGCCCCGGTCCTGTGCATCAGCTCCGGGTACCCTTTGACGTCGTAGAAGCCGCCGGGCTGGTCGTAGCCTGAGGTCGGCAGCTCTTCCGCCTCAAAGCCTTCGGCGAAGACGACGGCCGGGTCCTTCTCGATCCCCACGTCGCCGGGGTAGTGCGCAGCCAGTCCGGGACCGGCTGAAGGTTGGAGCGGAGCCGGCGCCCCCGTCTCCTCCCCGGCCAAGGCCGCCCCCGCTGTCACAAGAGTGGCGAGAAACACCAGTGCCAACCCACTCTTCGATAACGCCTTCACGCTTCCCCTCCTCATGTGCACGGGCCTGACTCAGGGAGCTTTGCCCTCTGGGCCCGCCTTCGTCGCGGGCGCGAGCGGCCCGACGTACTCCTTGGCGACGACGATGTCGTCGAAGCAGGCCCGATTCGTCTGCTTATTCTCGTGGATGTAGAGGAGGACCCAGAGGCAGTTGACCTTCAGTTGGTCCGTTGTCCGCCAGCGGATGCCCGTGTAGTGCCCCTTCTCCTGACCGTCGAGCCAGAAGGCCTGCTCGCCGTCGGCCTTGTCGGGGGAGTTGGCCTTCAGCATCATCTCCATGCAGTACCATCGCCCGCGGTCGATGAGGACGGGCGGGTCACCGGGGCGGAACGCGTTCCCATAGTAGGGGCCGGAGGGGTCCGGCTTCATGTCCACGAAGTAGGAGTAGAAGCCCAGGGCGCCGGGGGCGGGGTTTCGACCCCAGTTACGCCAGGGTTCCAGGCCCGAGCAAAAGAAGTCGGTCCCGTCCGGTTTCTCTCCGGAACGGCCCAGTTGCCAGCGGTCCCGCAGGCCGGCGAGGTGGACGAAGTGCATGAGGTTCCCCTGGTCGAAGTCGGGGGCAAAGCGACAGTACCAGCGGGCATAGACCTGGTCGTAGCCGGGCAGGAAGAGCTTGGTCAGGTCGGCACCGACGCCAGTGCCGGGCTCGACCTCGAGTTGCGCCGCCTGCTTGCCGCTGTGGATTCTGTCTTTGTCGGTGACCAGCTGCACCGCCGGCGGCTTATTGGGGTCGGTGTCGTCCCACTTGGAGAGGTCGCTCCCCTCGAAGTTCTCCAGGAAGATGACGGCCGGGTCCTTCTCCAGGCCCGCATCGGCCGGGTACCTGGCCGCCAGGCCGGGCGCCTGGCCGGCCTGTTGGGCGTAGAGGCCAGCGGGCACAGCGAGCAGAGCACACACCAGGACCCCCTTCAGTTCACCCCGCATGGAGCATCTCCTTTCTCGGGCTACTTCGCCTCGCCGGAAGGCTGACCGGCAGCCATGGGCCCGACGTACTCGTGGGCGACGACCACGTCATCCACCCACATCTGCTGGTCCTGCTTGGGAGCTTCGGTCATCCAGAAGCCCATGCCGACGGCGTTGCAGAGGAGGATGTCCGAGGTCCGCCAGACGCGCCCCTCGACCAGCACCTGGGGGATGCCATTGACCCAGAGTTCCTCCTCGCCGTCCTCCCGGTAAGTGCGGTCGGCGTTGACGGTGTTGACCTTGCAGCGGTGCTCGACGCAGTACCAGGTGTCGGGCTGGATGAGGATGGGGTTCTTGGCCTCGTCGGTGTTTCCCCAGTACTTGTTCTGCCAGCCGACCTTCATGGTGGGGAAGTAACTGTAGAAGTGGAAGGCGCCGGCGCCCGGGAGCTTCTTCCAGTTGGTGTAGGCGTCGACCTCAGCGGTGAAGGCGTCATCGCCGTTCGGTTTGCTCCCGGCGCCGACCCACACCCGCTGGCCCCGGCTCTTTCGTCCCTCGATGCTCTGGTGGTGCAGGTCGTTTTCGACGACGAAGTTGGGGCTGAACTTGACGTACCAGCGGACGTGAATCTCGTCGAAACCAGGAAGGAAACTGTGCGAGACGCCGCCGGCCTGGCTCTGGCCGGTGACGTAGTTGGACTGCAGGGCGAACTTCCCGCTGTGGACGTTGTGCGGGTCGGAGATGACCTCCACCGGTTTGGGGGCTTTCCTCGCCCCCCCGTTCCAGGCACTGATATCGCCCGACTCGAAGCCGTCGGCGAAGATGACCGTCGGGGCCGCCTTGATGCCCACGTCGCCCGGGTACTTCGCCGCAAGCCCGAGGCCGGGTGCCCGCAAGGCGGGCGCGACGGGCTCACCCGGCCCTGACTCACCCCGCCCGCCTGCCTCTCGGCGGGCACCCGCCGTGGAAGCGCGGGGCCCCTCCGCGGCCGACAGGACCGCGGCGAGAAGAACAAGCAGCGCCGCAACTCTCCTGACCTCCCCAGGCATGACACTCACCTCCAGCCTGCGAGCAAGGACGCCCTCCGCCAAGGAACATCCGACAGAGGAATAGACGATGCTGGCGCTTCGTCACTTCAAAGGGAAACTGGTGTCAGCCCTCCTGTGAGGCTACCGCTTGGCAGCCCGCCTGTCAACGCTTTCTTGGCACTTGCCCGCCGAGGCAGTGTGGGCCTATCATCACTGGAGGGGAGATGTGTGGGCTTCGACTGGCTCAGCCCGCCCTGAGCCCGTCGAAGGGCGGGGTTCGGTCTCACAGGACGGGGGTGGGAGTGGCTGCGGTGTCTGGGCACGATGGCAGGAGCGCGGTGCAGAGGCCCTTCTCGCTCCTGGTGAAGCCTGTCTCGGCGAACTGTAACCTCCGCTGCGAGTACTGCTTCTACCGGCGGGTAGGGAGGATGTACCCGGGGCGTCGGCGGATGGAGAGGAACGTCCTGGAGGCGATGGTCAGGCAGTTGGTGGGGCTTGGCTTTTCGCCGACGGCCTTTTCCTGGCAGGGCGGGGAGCCCACGCTGGCCGGCCTGGAGTTCTACCGTCAGGCGGTCGCGCTCCAGGCCCGCTTCGGCTCTCCCGGTCAGGTCGTGGCCAACTCGCTTCAGACCAACGGGGTCCTCATTGACGATGCCTGGGCCGAGTTCCTCGCCGAGTACCGCTTCCTGGTGGGTTTGAGCCTGGACGGCCCTCGGGAACTCCACGACGCCTACCGCAAGCGGGGAGGGCAAGGGAGCTTCGCCGAGGTCATGCGCGCTGCGGAGGTGCTTCGCCGACACCAGGTGGAGTTCAACATCCTCTCCGTGGTGACGCCTCTCACTTCCCTCCGGGCGGGGGAACTGTACCGCTTCTTCGTAGGGGAGGGGTTCACCTACCTTCAGTTCATCCCCTGCGTCGAGCGGACGCCCGAGGGCCGGCCTGCTCCGTACACGGTGGGGGCGGAGGAGTACGGCCGCTTCCTCTCGGACCTGTTCGACGCCTGGCTCGCTGACGGCCGGCGGGCTTCCGTCAGGCTCTTCGACGCCCTCCTGGAGCAGCTCATCACGGGCGAATCGCCGCTCTGCGTCCTGGGCGGCCGGTGCGACCACTACCTGGTGGTGGAACATTCGGGGGACGTCTACCCCTGCGACTTCTTTGTCACCCGTCGCTGGCACCTGGGGAACCTGCTCCGCACCCCCCTCGCTCATCTGTACGGGAGCGAGAAGCACACTGAGTTCGCCTGCATGAAGGGCCCCCTGGCTGCGGGCTGCCTGTCCTGTGAATGGAGCCAGGTATGTTCGGGAGGGTGCCTGAAGGACCGTCAGTTTGTCGGTGACCCCAAGCGGGTGGCCTCGTACCTCTGCCCCGCGCACAAGGAGTTCCTTCGCCACGCGATGGATGAGCTACGCACGCTGGCTGAGGAGCTGGCTCCCCGGCTGGCTGCCCGCAGGGCGGACGCGGGCTCTCAATAGCCATCCATGGCGAACCGGCCGGCGCCGGTCGGCGGGAAGAGTTCGCACAGGTACCTGAGGCTGCTCTCGCCCTCCGGGCGGAGCTTCAGGGCCCTCGCCTCCAGGAGTTCGCTGAGCGCCTCACCGTTGTAGAAGAGGGCCGCCAACTCGCTCGGCCCGCAGGAGATGGCCAGAGGTATGCTTCCCGAGCCCAACTCGACGGAGCGGGTGGGTGTCCCCTGCACGGACAGGCTGACGTGGAGGTTGGCGCTGTCGGCCCGCTCGGTGAGGACGGGTCGGGCAAGTTCCAGGAAGCGCTCGGCATCGTGCAGGCGCAGGAAGACCGGCTCCCGCTTCCGCTGGGCGGAGGTGAGGAAGACGGCCAGCAGCTCTTCGGGCTCCATCCAGGGCGGAAGCGAGATGTCCACCCCGCCTGCGCCCGCTTGTTCCGCCGAGAGGATGACGCTGGCCAGGAGCCGGCGGACTGCATCTTCGGCCCGTTCTGCGCAAGCGACTTCCAGGACCAGCCCGCGGCGGCCCTCCCGGATGGTGGCCCCATAGGCCAGCGGCTCGGGCCCGAGAACCAGTGCGAACGCCGGGCAGCCCGCGAGCCAGAGCTTCGGGTGCCCCTCCAGCCGACGCTTCCAGAAGAGGTCACTTCGGCTCCAGGCGCCGGTGCCTCGGCGGGCCGTCTCCCGGTAGAGGCGGTCCATGATGGTCGCATCGGCAGGAAGCGCCGGACGGAGCTGGAAGTCCGGGTGGCCCGGGGAGTACTCGCGCAAGACCCCCCGGTCCAGGCCGGCGAGGTCAACCGTCATCGCCACCTGCTCGTGAACCGAGGGCGCATAGCCCAGCCGCCGGTAGAAATTGTGGCGGGCGGGAGTGGTGTGCAGGTAGGTCAAGGCGACGCCGGCGTTTCGCAGCATCCCGAAACTGTAGCGGAGCATCGCCG
>Ga0315282_10010632_pt1 | contig 14379 bp, 12 predicted proteins | sample YL17G07_20_MG_FD_203693 | JGI IMG/M metagenome (GOLD analysis project Ga0315282, IMG submission 203693) | Sediment microbial communities from Yellowstone Lake, YNP, Wyoming, USA - YL17G07_20 | ecosystem: Environmental > Aquatic > Freshwater > Lake > Sediment | place: USA: Wyoming | collected...
AGCTCACTATACTCAATCTGAAGACAACCACTACTAAAGATGTCACCTTAACCCGTGCCTCCATCACCGTCCAAAACGTAACATGGCATCCATTGCCAGGCACCACGGCAGCCCATTTGCGAATTGCGACCTTCAGCAGAGGAGCTAGCGAAAATCTCAGAAAGGCATTATTTGCCGTCGAGAAAGAGGGAATTGCCGGCTTGATCTTAGACCTGAGAAACAATCCGGGTGGTCTCTATGATGAGGCCGTATCCGCAGCCAGCCAGTTTCTGAGCGGTGGTAATGTCCTCCTGGAAAAGAATGCCCTTGGCAAAATCAAGCCCATACCCGTCCGGCCGGGAGGGGCGGCCACTTCGTTACCCTTGGTGGTGTTGATCAATGGCGGGACAAGCAGTGGAGCGGAAATCGTTGCGGGAGCTTTGCAGGATGCGCGTCGCGCTAAGCTCGTAGGCGAAAAGACTTTTGGCACAGGCACTGTCCTTGAAACATTTTCCCTCTCCGACGGCTCAGCGCTGATGTTGGCCATCGAAGAATGGTTGACCCCCGCCGGGCAAGTGATCTGGCACCACGGCATCTCTCCCGATGTCGTCGTCCATCTCCCTCCAGAGGTTACACCGCTTCTTCCTGTGACGGAGAGGGAACTGACAGCAGAGAAACTGCGGGAAAGCCAAGATACTCAACTATTGCGCGCCCTGGATCTGCTCCTGCAGGAGAAAGGACACGGCGCCTGGCACGACCGACCGGAAAGGTTCGCCTATGAGCTCTCCTCGGCTGAAGTGGGTTGAACCAGGGTGCCTCGCCTGGCCTTCACTTGGGGCAACAGAATGGATACGATATCCCTTCGGATCTTTCTTATCCGTGGTGCGCCGGTTTCTTTTCATCGTTTTCTTCTTCTTGCCGAGTGTCGGATACGCTTTGCCGCATGCGGACGAGCGAATCATCCATTACACCCTTCAAGTCTCCCTTGACATCCAGGCCTCAAAAATGAATGAGGAACTTCTCAATTCTCCGATAGCTGTGATGATTTCAGACTTGAAGACCTTTGCCGGGGTGATGGAGCGTGTGGCCGGCAAAAAAATTGTCTACGTCGGTGAAAATCACAACCAGTTTTCACACCATGTGATAGAGTTAGAAATCATAAAAGACCTGCACAGAAGAGGGAAGAAAATAGCCATCGGAATGGAGATGTTCCAGAGACCCTTCCAGAAAGCATTGGATGACTATATCGAAGGCAGAATCGATGAAAGGGAATTGTTGAAAAAGACTCAATACTTCAAGCGATGGGGGTTTGACTATAACCTCTACAGGCCCATTCTCGAGTTTGCGAGGTCAGAGAGGATACCTGTGGTAGCCCTCAATATGAAGCAGGAGATTGTTGACAAGGTCTTCCGGAGTGGCCTGGATTCCCTCTCGGAAGAGGAGAGGAAGTTTGTACCATCTGCGATGGACTTCTCTGACGAGGCTTACAGAAAGAGGCTCGAAAAGGTCTTTCGAGAGCATGAGGATTTTGGGGCAGGGAATTTCGATTTCTTTTACCAGGCTCAGGTCCTGTGGGATGAAACCATGTCAGGGTCGATCGACGAATTCTTAAAAGCCCATCCGAGTGATCACATGGTCGTTCTCGCAGGAAATGGCCATCTCGCCTATCGCTCCGGCATTCCAAAGAGGACTGCGACGAGGAACGGGTACGATGACGCAATTATCCTGAACGATGTTGATCTTGAAAAGGATATTGCTGACTACGTCCTTTTTCCGAAGACCATGCCAGGCGTATCTTCTCCAAAGCTGATGGTTTTGCTCAAGGAGAAGGGAGGTAAAGTGGAGATTGCAGGGTTCCCCCCGGAAAGCAACTCCGAAAAGGCAGGGATGAAAGTGGGAGACATGATTTTATCAATCGATCATACTCCCGTGCGCGATATCGACGATGTTAAGATCGATCTCCTTTTCAGAAAAAAAGGGGATAAGGTCAAGGTGAGAATTTCGAGAAAAGGCTTCTTCGGTTCGCAAAAAATCGATTTTGAAGTGGTTCTTCAGTAAAAGGTGGAGGATACGTCCGAGTCAAGATGAAACAACTCTCGCATATCTTTTGGAGCGTGACCGTGGCTGAAATCCTTAAGGAACTTCAAACCACGCCGCGAGGTTTAGCTGAAGGAGAGGTCCAGGAGCGTCTCGCCCGCCACGGCTCGAATCTTCTAAAGCCCAAGAAGAAAACGGATGCCCTGACGCTTCTCCTTTCCCAATTCAAGAGTCCCATCATCCTTATCCTCCTCTTTGCCGTTGGACTCTCCTTCTTGTTGCACGACTCTGCGGATGCACTCATCTTGTCGATGAGGCTGCATTAACTAGAGACCGGATTCACTCCGAACCGGCTGGTTTCTCGAATCGGCAATCTCCGCTTCGGTGATCGTCCTGGTCATTCGCACCCGCAGACCTTTCTTCCAGAGCAGACCGGGAAAATATCTGCTCACAGCAACCCTTCTGATCGTGGGAGTAACGCTTCTTTTTCCTTTCAGTCCCTTGGGAAGCCTTTTTAAATTTCGTCCATTGCCGGCTCCATTCTTTATTTCCCTGGGAGCGATTGTGCTTCTCTATATTGTTGCTGCGGAGATGGCGAAGAGGCTTTTTTACAAGAAGATCAAATTTTAATCAACCCTTTTCACTTTTCAGTTTTTTAGTCCAGACCACCAGGCTCTCGAGTAGCTCACCTATTTTTTTCTTCGTCTTCTCATCTGTGACTTTCCCGTTTTGGTCAATTTTCTCATTTGCAAATGGGACCATGACTTCGGGCTGGTTTAGGGGATGCATGTTCAGAAAAACGAAGCTTTGCCGGAGATGATATTGAGCCCTCGCTGTTCCCAATGTGCCAATGGATGCTCCCATGACAGCAACAGGCTTGCCATCGAAGGCATTGTCCCCGTAAGGCCTCGAGGCCCAGTCAATGGCATTCTTCAATACGCCCGGGATCGAATAATTGTATTCCGGGGTAGCAATCAGGATGGCATCGGCTGCCCTGATTCTTGCCTTGAACTCTTTGACCTTATCCGGAGGTTGAATTTCTAAGTCTTGATTAAAGGGCGGGATCCCTTCGAGGTCAAAGATTTCAAGGGATGCATCGTCAGGGACCATCTCAAGCGCTGCGGCCAAGATAGCCCTGTTATAAGATTGCTTTCTCAAACTGCCTGCGAATCCAAGGATATGCACTTTTTGGTTCATCGATCTGGTCCTCCTGTTTCATTGAAAGGAATTCTTAATTGAAAAGTAATCATCCGTCGCCAAAATCGAAACGTCGTTAATTTTTGCACAATATTCTTAGTATAACTCCGGAGCATAATGATTTTAGCAGTCCATAATCACATGCTTGATGAAGAACCCCGCATCTTCTTTCTCCATTACTGGGGCACTGGCAAAGCTGAGGATTTGGCCCACGCTTTTCATGATGCCTTAGTCCAGCTGAAGAAACAAGAAGCCAAGTGAATGATGAAAGCATCATAATAGGCCATTTCAAAATACAGCAATTACACACAAAAAATACGGATTTTACCTTATTTATTCCTTACCAGATTCTTTAGTATTTATATTAAAAATCATTCATCTACATGGCAAAGGGCGGGCTGGGAAAATACTTGGGCCCAGTCTTAAGTTCATTGGAGGGCGTCGAACCTTCAGTGAAAGCACCGATTGCAGCCTTCCACGCCCTGGAGATGATGAAGGAAGCAAAGATCATATAATACTCCGTGCCAAACGCTTCCGCTGACCAAAACTCAATCCTATGTCGACAACATCTATGGCATAGCGAAGATCTTTTAAGAGTACCCCAACCCATGCCTTCAAAGATAATACGATGGATTAATGACCGCTGGCCCCTTGACGCTGTTATTCGTTGGAGCCTTGAAGAAGAGATGCCCGGAGGGGCCAGTTATGCTTACGTCTTCGGCAGTGCCGTCCTTCTCATCTTCCTCCTGCAGGTCATCACAGGTCTATGGCAACTGCTTTACTTCGTCCCTACGATTGACCGTGGTTACGGCAGCCTCAATTATCTTCGTACAGAGATCCCCTTCGGATGGCTGATCCACGGACTGCACTATTGGGGTGCCAGTGCCATGATCGTTCTCGTTGGATTACATATCTCACAGGTCTACATCTGGGGGGCCTACAAGAACCCTCGTCAGTTGACGTGGTTGATTGGCGTGGGCAACCTGCTTCTCACTTTGGCGTTGGGGTTTAGCGGCCCGGTTTTGCCGTGGGATGAACGAGGTTATTGGGAAGCCGAGGTGGCAACCAGTTCAGCAGGAACAGTGCCATTGCTCGGAACCTTGGCACGGAATCTTCTACAAGGTGGCCCCCTCCTCGGCCAAATGACTCTTTCCCGTTTCTTCTTTCTTCATGTTGCCATTCTGCCTGCGATCCTCATCCTATTTATCGTTCTCCATCTTGTTGCCTTTCGTAAGTTTGGAATTTCGGGTCCCTGGGATGAAGCCAAACGAAAACGCACGGGGTTCTTCTGGCCAGATCAAGTCTTCCAGGATGCAGCGGTCGTCACATCCGTTTTCGTCGTTCTCGTTGGTCTGGCTGCTTATATGCGTGCGCCATTCTCCGGTCCGCTCGATACCCTGCAGACATTCTATGTTCCGAAGCCCGAATGGTACTTCCTCTTCTTTTACCAAACCCTGAAGGCCTTTCACGGGGTGCTCGAACCGATCGGCACAATAGGAATTCCACTTATTGTCACTCTACTCTTCGTATTCCTCCCTTTCTATGATCCAAGTCCTGAGCGAAATCCAGGCCGTCGTCCGGTCGCAATGATTTGCTTCTTCATTTTTATTGCCTGGGTGATCACGATGGCATTCGTTGGGTATTACAGCAACCCGGCCGCCAGCATTGCAGGTAACTCGGGACCCGCCACAGCGGGGATTCAAACCGTCTCTTCATCCCCCGGTGATCCATCGGCGCAGATCCTAACCGCTGCAAAACGAGGATCTCAGCTTGTCAATTCCCTTGGCTGTATCGCCTGCCATCGAGTTAACGGCCGAGGTGGCACACTAGGACCTGAATTAACGGGTGCCATACTTAAAGGAAAATCTCGACCGTGGCTGATCACCCAGATTCGGAACCCGAAGGCCCATTTTCCAAACAGTATCATGCCCGCCTTTTCTTCGTTAACCAATCAGCAGGTTAATGATGTCGTGGATTTCTTGTTAAACATCTCTCAAGGCGGAAAGGTTTCTCCCGCGCCGATAACCAAGGCACCTCCCCCCACGCCAAAACCAGCTGGAACTGCACCAGGGGCGGCCCTTTCAGCGGCAGTCGTCACCGGCTCTCAGGGTCCTCCTGGACCAGCCTCTTTCGTCATTGGAAATGTCGAGCTTGGAGAATATCTCTTCAAGCAGAACTGTGAACAGTGCCATGGTGTCGGGGGGAAAGATAAAGTTCCAAATCCTGGCTCAACAGATGGCACGGTGCCGCCTCTCAATCCAATTGATTCAACCCTGTCTAACAAAAATGCCCAGACCTTCGTTAATAACATTGATCCCTACATTCAGCATGGTTCCATACCGGCAGGGCTAAACCCGGTGTTACATATGCTACCTTTCGGAGACAGCAAATCACTAACCCAACAGATGATCACCAATGTGGAGGCTTACGTGCTGCACTTGAACGGCGTAGATAGGGCGCAGCTGATTCATCCGGGAATGGAACCACATTTATTCTTCTGGCTGGTGGTCATCGCCTTCGGAGTTGTGCTCGGAGGATTCTGGTTTTGGAAAGGAGGAGCCAGATAAATCTGGGCAAAGGCCTGAATTACGAAGACACGAAATACTGAATTCTGGAGCTTGATATGGAGCTTGTTGAGTCGAGACGATTCGTCACACCCGAGTCCACTTCACGAAGAGATTTTTTGAAGCTGATGGTCGGTGTTTTGAGCGCTCTCGTGGCGGCAGCCGTGGCCGTTCCGCTCATCGGCGCCATCATCGGGCCGTCCTTTCGCACGAAAAAATCGCAGTGGGTCAAGGCCGGAGACATCTCATCTTTGGCCATTGAACAGCCTGTCAATTTGAAATTTCCCTTTAAGACGCAAGACGCCTATGTTCGCGAAACGGTCACTCAAGATGTCTGGGTCATCAAGCATTCCTCCTCTGAAGTGACCGTCTTTTCTCCGATCTGTCCTCACCTCGGATGCCATTACAACTGGCATCCTGACGGAAACGAATTTATTTGCCCCTGTCATGGGAGTGTCTATGCGCTTACTGGCAAAGTGCTCGGAGGGCCGGCGCCTCGCCCTTTGGATACGCTGCCGTGGAAGCTGGAGAAGGATCAGCTCTTCGTTGAATGGGAGACATTTAAGGTCGGAATACCTCAAAAGATCCGGACGTAGTAGATAATTCTTTGTCTCCATTCTTCCTTGTTCAGCCTGGCCTGGCAGAGAAGATTTATTAAAGACGCATTTTTGACGCTTCATAAGAAAGTCTCCATGAGACGGCACACCCTACCGCGTGAAACATCACGGCTACAATAAACTTGTAGGATGAGGTAAGCCAAGGGAAGCTTCATTTTGGAACGTAAAGCGGCCGGGTTATCGAAACTGATTAAATGGGCCTATCCATCCTTCTAACCCCTTTCGAATCATCATCATAGCAAAGGCAGCCAGTAATAGGGATGAAACCTTTCCGATTCCTTTGGCCCCCCCTTCTTTCATAAGTCGCATGATCGAATGGGATTGGCCGAATACCAACCAGACCACAAGAAGGTTGAGGATGAGGCAGAGGAGCGTTGAAATGTAGCCATAGGTATGAATAACGATCAGAAGCAGGGTAAGAACGGCCGGCCCTACAATCAGGGGAATCCCAATGGGTACCACCCCCATTGTCTCTTTGGGAAAGGTCCGAGTTTTTTCCGGAAAGATCAAATCCACTATGGCAATAATAAAGAGAAGGATCCCTCCTGCGATCTGAAAATCGGCAACTGAGATTCCCAGTAGAGTAAAGACCGATTTCCCTGCGCCAACAAATCCAATGCTCACTAAAAAAGCTGTCAGGACAGATTGACGTATTACTCTTTTCCGTTCAGATTGTGCCATCTCGGATGTGAGAGAGACAAAAATGGGAAGAATGCCTAAGACATTGAAGGCCACAAAAAAGGGGGATGAAGGGTAAAAAAATCCTCAGAGAGATTAACTGTCTCAAAATCTGATGGAACCAGTCCATAAAAATAGGATACAAAAAAGAGTGGCGTTGGACAAGGAAATTCTTCACTCCATTCCTGTCTTTTCCATGCAGAACAGCTAAAAATAAAGCGTTTTTACGGATAAAATACTAATTTCACCTTATTTATTCTCTCATCATATTTTGCAAGATTGGGTAGTAAAGCATTACCCATCTTTGAATTGACGATTGACTAACTTTCAGTCCTTAAAGAAACCTTTAGTATTTAAACGTCTCGCCACTGGGTTTTGCTCCTAATGCCTTTAAGATTTTTGCCAGAGGACAAAAACTTGTAAAGGCTGACTGAAGCAGATTAGCACCGACAAAGGCTGTGAATAATAGCCAGTATGGACTGAAAAGCCGCGATAGGATCAGGCTGACCAAAATGAAACTGCCGGCGAATGCCAATACCAAGCGTTCAATGGACATCTTTTCCACCTCCTTGACATTGCCTCTACCTAAAATAATGATAAGCATGATTCTTTTGGGAAGCAAGATTTGATTTTACTGACGAAGCATTATCTTCTTAAAGCAACCGGGGCTTGGTATAACGACCCCTGGTGACAGATGTCTTCACTGCCGGAGGAGGGTGCCATGGGAAACCATTGTTTTATCCGTAACATCCTGTTTTTCATTCTTACCTTTTTCTGCCTTCAGACGGGAGGAACGCCTTTTTTCGTCCCATTGTCACATGCCGAGGAACCAGAGGCCTTAACGCTCCCCTCGGCCGTCGCCGCAGCCCTGAAGAACAACCCTCTCATTCGCATCACTCTTTCAGGCCGCGAAATAGCCGACGCGCAGCTTCGAGAGGCGCGTGCCGGTTGGTTCCCACTTTTGCAGTTCGGCGAAAATTTTACAAGAGGGAACAATCCGGTCTTTGTATTTGGATCGCTTCTCGAACAGGCCAGATTCGGGCCCCAGAATTTTCAGATTTCCTCATTAAATAATCCGGAACCCCTCAGCAACTTCAGGACAGCTATCACTCTCAGGCAAACAATCTTTGATCAGCTTCAGACGTATACCCATGTCACCCAGGCCCGTCTCGGGCAGCAGCAGGCCGATTTGCAGAAGGCAATGGTTGAACAGCAGGTCCGTTTTGAAGTCATTCGTTCCTACTACGGTGTCCTCGTTGCCCATGCGAAAAAGGATGTGGCAGAGGAAGCAGTGAAGATGGCCGAATCGGATGTAAAGCGAATCCAGGACAGGTTTCAGCATGGGTTGGCGGTTCAATCGGACCTTCTGGGCGGGGAGGTCCAGCTGGGAGAATTTCGCCAACAGCAGATCGATTCCGAAGGCGATGTGGCCATTGCCTATGCGGCCCTGAACACGGTCATGGGACTTCCTGTCGATACACCGCAGAAGGTCACAGGCGAATTGGGTGATAAACGGTTTGAAACAGCCCAGAAGGGCGAATTAATTCGTTTGGCGTTACTCCATCGGCCCGATTACCTCCGGGCGGGTTATGGTGTTCGGTTCAGCAAGGAGGGTGTACGGGGAGTGAAGAGAGCGTATTTGCCAAAGTTGGACTTCATGACCAGCTATGGTGCAAGCGGAAAAGATCTGTCCAGCGGCAGTTCGGATTATACGATTAGCGCCAACCTCACGTTCAATCTCTTCGATCCCGGCCGCAGTGCGAGGATCAGCAAGGCCCGGGCAGTAGAATCCATGGCCACCGCAGAGCAAGAAAATCTTGCCAATCAGATCCGGCTCGAAGTCGTAAGGGCCTATCAGCAATGTGCTTCGGCCCGGGAGCGTCTGGTGGTCGCAGGACAGGTAATCGACCAGGCAACAGAAACACATCAAATCGTTCAGAACCGCTACCGTGAGGGTCTGACCACCATCACTGAGGTTTTAAGAGCTGAAACAGCCTTGGTACGGGCCCGTCTGAATCTGGTGGCGGCCCGTTATGATCATTATGTTAGCTATGCTCATGTGCTTCTATCATGCGGAAGGTTGACTGACATTCAGCCTTTCCCTTCATAGGATACAGGGATTCACCCAGTTGAGTAAAGATACTGCCCCTACGGAGGAATTTATGGAAAGAAAATGGATTATCATCAGCATGATATTATTTGCCGTAATGATTACCTCTTGTGGGAGAAAAGAAGAACCGGTCATTGAAAAGCCAGCTCCTGTTCAAGGTGTGAAGATAGAAACCATCAAATCATCTATCGTCGAAGAAGATTATGAAGCGGTGGGGACCGTCCGCTCAAAAACGACAAGTCTTCTCTCCTCCAAGACAGTGGGCCATATCCTGGCCGTCCGTGTTCGGGAAGGGGATCGTGCACGGACGGGCCAGTTGTTGATCGAAATTGATGATCGTGACAGCCGGGCCCGGCTTCAGAAGGCCAAGGCTGGACTTCTGGAGGTGCAAAACAGCCTGGAAGAGATGGATCAGAACATTCGTGCCGCAGAATCTGCCAGGGATGCCGCCGAAGCCGGAAAGTCCCTTGCCCTGGCCACATTCACCCGTTACAAGGCCCTGCTCGATGAAAAATCGGTCAGCATACAGGAATTTGATGAAGTCCAGGCAAAGCTTAAGATCGCAGAGGCAGAGCTGGAACGGGCCAAGAGGATGCTCCAGGCCCTCGTGGCTAAGAAGAATCAGGTCCTGGCTAAGATGGATCAGGTGAAAGCGGATATCACCAGCGCCCAAACCTATGTTGACTACAGCCGGATTCTCTCTCCGATCAATGGAATCGTTACCTCTAAACAGGCCGAGATCGGACTCCTCGCGGCTCCAGGAGTTCCTCTGCTCACGCTTGAGGACGATTCCCGTTACCGTCTTGAAGTTTCGGTGGAGGATTCGATGCTGAAAAAGATTCGTATTGCATCCCCGGTCCGGATCTCCATCGATGCCCTGGGTCCCCAAGAGATCGCAAGCAGCGTGGCAGAGATTGTCCCTGCTTCAGATCCGGGAAGCCGGAGTTTCACCGTCAAGATCGACCTCTTTGACAAAAAGGGAAAAACCATCGGTCAATCCGTTTTGCGCTCCGGCCTCTTCGGGAAAGCTTTTTTCCAGGTAGGAACGAAACAAATTCTTAAAGTTCCTCAATCAGCCATTATGCAGCGGGGACAGCTGGTGGCCGTCTTTATCGCAGATTCGTCCAACATCCTCCATTTGAGATTGATTAAAACAGGCAGGCAGTATGGCGATCAAGTGGAAGTGTTGTCGGGATTGAATGACGGAGACCGGGTCGTGGTGGAAGGGGTAGAAAGAGTTAAGGAAGAGGATAGGGTAAATCTCAGATGACGCTTAGAGTTATTAAAGGATAATCAGGAATGAAAGAAAGACTGGGATTAGCTGGAAAAGTTGCTCATGCCTTTATTCGTTCGAGACTGACTCCCCTGATCATCGCCGCTTCGATCCTCCTTGGCATCGGGGCGGTGTGGATGCTTCCGAGAGAAGAAGAGCCGCAGATCATTGTGCCCATGATCGATATCTTCGTTCAAATGCCCGGGGCCTCGGCCAAGGAAGTGGAGGAACGGGTAACGAGGCCCATGGAACAGCTCCTCTGGGAAATCCCTGGAGTGGAATATATCTACTCCACATCATCGCCCGGTTTTGCCATGGCCGTCGTCCGGTTTTATGTGGGTGAGGATGAAGAAAAGAGCATTGTAAAACTCAATCAAAAGATGTTCGCCAATTTTGACCTGATTCCGCCCGGTGCAAGTCAGCCTCTGATCAAGCCCCGCTCCATCGACGATGTTCCTGTTCTTGCATTGACGCTCTCGAGCGACCGCTATGATCACTTTATGCTCCGGCGGATTGCAGCGCAAGTTTACGATCAAATCAAACAGGTGGTGGATGTCTCAGAGGTAAAGATCATTGGCGGCCAACGCCGGCAGGTCCGGGTCGTTCTCAACAGTCCCAGGATGGCGGCCTATCATATTGCCCCTGTTGCTTTGCTCCCTGTTCTCGATCAGCAGAACCGCCAGCTCGCTTCGGGCAGTTTTTCCAGTGACAATCGGGAATTTCTGGTTGAGACCGGAGGTTTCCTGCACACGGCTGAAGAGGTAGGAAGCGTTGTCGTAAGTGTTTTCAACCAGCGGCCTGTCTTTTTACGCGACATCGCTAAAATTATAGATGGACCCGAAGAACCCGCTGACTATGTTTTGACGGGCTGGGGTGTGAATGTTCGGTCCAAAGACCAAGTGAATCTTACCTCTAAAGACAAGAAAGTGCCATCATCACCTTCGAGTGCTTCGCTCCAATCCGCCATTCAGCCTGCTGTCACACTCACCGTTGCTAAACGGAAAGGGACCAATGCCATTCAGGTGGCGGACAGGGTGATGGAAAAAGTCAACCTGCTCAAAGGAGTCCTGATTCCGAGTGATGTGACGGTCACCGTAACGCGGAACTACGGGGAAACGGCGAAGGAGAAATCGAATGAACTGCTCTTCCATATGCTGATCGCCATTGTCTCGGTATCGGTTTTGATCATGGTCACCCTGGGACTTCGTGAATCAGGGATTGTGGCAATCGCCATTCCGGTAACATTGGCCCTTACCCTGGCCCTTCTTTTTCTTTACGGCTATACCCTTAACCGCGTCACTCTCTTTGCTTTGATCTTCTCCATCGGGATTCTGGTGGATGATGCCATCGTTGTCGTAGAGAATATCGTCCGCCACTACCGCCTTCCTGAAAATCGGGACCGCTCGATTCTCGATGTTGCTGTGGAGGCCGTTGACGAAGTCGGGAACCCCACCATCCTGGCCACCTTTACGGTCATTGCCGCAATTATCCCCATGGCCTTTGTTCGGGGATTGATGGGCCCCTATATGAGGCCCATTCCTGTCGGGGCTTCTGCCGCGATGCTCTTTTCTTTGATCGTGGCCTTTATTGTCACACCCTGGGCAAGCCTTCGCCTCCTCAAGAGAGAAGGGGGAACAACGCATGGAACGGAAGGTTGGAGTACAAGGCTTTATCGAAGAATCATGACGCCCCTTATTCATACCCCCTTTTGGCGTCACGCATTCCTGGCCCTTGTCGTTGTTCTGCTTCTCGCATCATTTTCTCTCTTTGCCTTTAAGATTGTCCGTGTAAAAATGCTGCCCTTCGACAATAAGAGTGAATTTCAAATCATTATTGACATGCCTGAGGGGTCCACGCTGGAACAAACAGCCGCCGTTACCCGTGAAATTGGCGATTATATTCGCACCGTGCCAGAAGTAATCAATTACCAGATGTATGCCGGAACGGCCTCCCCTTACAATTTTAACGGCCTTGTCCGTCATTACTTCCTCAGGAAGGGACCTCATGAGGCCGATATCCAGGTGAACCTAAAGCCCAAGGGTGAGAGGAAGGCCCAGAGTCATGAGATTGCTAAACGGGTGCGGCCAAAAATTGATGAGATTAGTCAGAAATACAACGCCCGGATTAAAGTGGCTGAAGTTCCTCCCGGACCTCCGGTGCTTCAGACCCTTGTGGCTGAAGTCTATGGTCCGAATTATCAGCGTCAGATTGAGATCGCCCACCAGATCCGGGATATCTTTGACAAGACCCCAGGGGTTGTGGATGTTGACTGGTATGTTGAGGCAGACCACCCGAAATACCGGTTTGCCGTCAACAAAGAAAAGGCCTCGCTCAACGGAGTTTCTTCCGGGCAGGTTTCAAACACCCTCCGTATCGCGGTTGAAGGGATGGGCGCCGGTCTCCTTCATCAACCCACGGAAAAAGAGGATGTGGTTATTTTTCTTCGTTTACCACAGGATGAGCGGTCGAGCGTAGAAGGTCTGAAACAGATCAAGGTGGCGGGGCAAAGGGGAAATCTTGTTCCCCTGGGAGAAATTGTCCGTGTGGAAAAGATAATGGTCGATAAAAGTATCTATCACAAGAACCTGATGCCTGTCGTGTATGTAACAGGGGATGTGGCCGGACAGGAAGAGAGCCCGCTCTATGCCATCCTGAGGATGGACCGGCAACTCAATCAATTGAGGCTCCCGGAAGGCTACCGGCTCGAAAGGTTCGTATCCCAGCAGCCCTTTTCCTCCCTGAAGTATGCCATGAAATGGGACGGTGAATGGCATATCTCGTATGAGGTTTTCCGCGATCTCGGTCTGGCCTTTGCGGCGGTGCTGGTTCTAATCTACATTCTGGTTGTTGGGTGGTTCCAATCTTTCAAAACACCGATCACGATCATGGCGGCGATTCCGTTTTCCCTGGTAGGAATCCTCCCTGCTCATGCACTCATGGGCGCCTTCTTTACGGCAACGTCCATGATCGGTTTTATCGCAGGGGCGGGCATCGTTGTTCGGAATTCGATCATCCTGGTTGACTTCATCGATCTCAGAATCCAACAGGGGATGCCTCTGGCCGATGCCGTCGTGGATGCGGGCGCAGTTCGTTTTAGGCCAATGATGTTAACGGCTGCGGCTGTCATTGTGGGATCATCGGTTATCTTATTTGATCCTATCTTTCAGGGCCTTGCCCTCTCCTTAATGGCTGGGGAGGTGGCATCCCTCTTTCTCTCACGTATGACCGTGCCGATTCTCTTCTACTTGAGCGAAAGGAGGAGGCATAAATGATTGGGACATCCCAGGTTCGGCGGGAGACACCTTTGTTTGATTAATCAAGGAACAACGCCCCTTCCTTACGGGAGGGTATTTGTTTTAGGAGCAAAGGAGAAAGTCATGGAGGTATTTCACCCGAAAAGAATTCTCTGTCCTACCGATTTCAGTGAACCCGCAACGTTGGCTCTTCATTATGGCAAAGAACTGGCTGGATGTTTTGATGCAGATTTACTGGTGCTGTATGCAGAACCCTTCACGCCTCCGCCCTATTTCACCGCCAGACAAATCGGCAAACTGAAGAAGGAAGCAGAACTTTCGAAGAAAAAGGCCCACAAGAGTCTGAAGGCTTATATTCGAAATCGTCTGGGAGAAGCCATAACGGCAGAAATCATAGTGATCGGGGACCAGCCGGTCTCGTCCATCCTCAAGGCAGCAGTGGAACGCGATGTTGGCCTGATCGTCATGGGCACCCATGGTCACAGTGGTTTCAACCGGTTCATGCTCGGTTCGGTTACCGAGAGGGTCCTCCATGAGGCGGATCGTCCGGTACTCACCGTTCGCTTGAAAAAATGGGAAAAGGATCCTCAGACCATCTCCGTCAAAAGAATTCTTTGTCCGGTCAATATGACGGAAATTGCTTATCGGGCCCTTGAGCATGCCGTTTCGA
>Ga0315282_10010633_pt1 | contig 14379 bp, 6 predicted proteins | sample YL17G07_20_MG_FD_203693 | JGI IMG/M metagenome (GOLD analysis project Ga0315282, IMG submission 203693) | Sediment microbial communities from Yellowstone Lake, YNP, Wyoming, USA - YL17G07_20 | ecosystem: Environmental > Aquatic > Freshwater > Lake > Sediment | place: USA: Wyoming | collected...
GCGGCGTTTCGCGGCGGCGTTTCGCGGCGGCGATTCGCGGCGGTGTTTCGCGGCGGCGTTTCGCGGCGGCGATTCGCGGCGGCGTTTCGCGGCGGCGATTCGCGGCGGCGTTTCGCGGCGGCGATTCGCGGCGGCGTTTCGCGGCGGCGTTTCGCGGCGGCGTTTCGCGGCGGCGTTTCGCGGCGGCGATTCGCGGCGGCGTTTCGCGGCGGCGATTCGCGGCGGCGGGATGCTCGCCTCGCAAGACAGGCTAAAGCCCGCACTACCAACAGGTTCGCAGGCGAGACGCCCGCGCTACTTTATCCAGCGCTTGGATTTGGTAGCTTCATCGAGATGCGCCCTTGCTCCCCCATTTCCCAGGGAACATTGCTGGCGGCGGCTTCCCATGTTCCGTCGGTGGAGTTGCTCCCGCATTTACCAGGGAGCATTGCCATTGTGCTTCGACAAAACTTTGATTATTGGGTCCACCAAAGAATCCGTCGGTAAGGCAAGGATGAGTTTTTCGCTTTTCCACCGAAACACGGATTGGGAAAAGAGGCCCTTTAAGGACTCCGCGCGCGGAAAGGCCCTCACTCTTCCCTCTCCCCCTGGAGAGGGAATTCTTTTCCCCATTGCTTTCTGGTCATACACCGCCCTTTACCTGAGAGATCGGCCTTCTTTTCCCTCTCCAGGGGGAGAGAGAAGAGTGAGGGGCCTTTTTCTCGGCATGGGAGAGGGACAGAACAACGAAGGGAAACCGGCCCCAGGAAAACGTATGGATTTCAGACGTTCAAAATGTTGCAAGTGGCGTTGTATCATGCGCTCGGCAATCTACCCGAGTCCGAATTCACCCACGAATTCCTCTGAGGAAGCGAAAGTGGTTTCTTAGTGTCCAAAGCGAGTAGCGCAGGGCGGAGGCGGGCTACTCCTCCGTCACGAACCAGACCTTGACCTTGCGCCGCTCCGTTTTGAAGTCGAGCGAGGTCTGGCGGGCCAGGTTCTCGAACACCTTTGCGATCCTGGCCGGGTCGTCTTTGATCTCTCTGCGATTCGAGTCCCTATTGTTGCGCCACTGCATCTTCGTGCTGGAAGAGTCCGTTTCGTTGATGACCCAGCGGTTCAGGCGCGATCCCACCCAGCGCAGGAACTCGGCCAAGTCGCCGCTGCCGCCTCCGGCGCCCTCATTGGGGTCCAGAGTCTCCACGTAGATGTGGACGCTTTCCCAATCCACTTTGTTCCCAGGTATGGGGTGGAATTCGTATTTTCCCCGCACCACGGCCACCTCGCGTTCGACTTCGCGCTCCGTGAAACGGATCTTGCGGCGCAGGTCTTTTTCAAGGATGCGTTCAAGTGTTTTCAGCACTTCCTTTCTGTCCGCGGTTTTTCTGACAATCCAGTCACCCGGCACAGGCATCTCGAGCAATTCCTTGGGACCCTCGTATTCATAGCGCTCCAGGAGATCAAAGAAGTGCAACACGTCCGAAAGAGTTACCGGACTTCCCATGAATCCCATGCCCGGCCCTCCCAGGACGCCGTCCCACCTAAAAATGAAATAGTCGGGAGGCTCGGGAATGGCTTGAGCCTGAGAGGGGTCCTCCAGGCGGTAGAAGTCGGCGCGCTCGGGGATGAACGGAGGGGCGATGCGCCGCAGAACCTCTCCTTCCTCCAGGCGATAGACTTCCTGGAACTTCTTCATCACGGCGGCGTTCTTAGCTGCGACATCCCTGGTCGGCAGCGAATCGCTGGAGTTTATCCGGCAATTCGGGCGCGCCTTGCGGAATTCCTCAAGCCCTTCTTTCGAAATCTGCGTGTCATAGAGGTATATCGTTTGGAGGGAGGTCATGGTCTGGAGGAGCTGGAGCGCCTCGTCCGTGATACGAGCGTTGTTGAAAGAAAGTTCTTTCACCGTGGATAGACGGGTGATCGCCGGAACCAGCGCGTCGGTGACGCTGCGTCCCTGGATAGCCAGGTGCTCCAGCTTCAGTTTGCCCAGGGCGGCAATTCCTTCGGGTGTGACGTTGCTGTCATAGATTTGAAGACGTTTCAGCGACGGAATGCGGCTCAGGCTTGCCAGACCTTGATCCGTTATGTTGTGTACTACCACGCAGTTCAACGCGGGATGGCCCTCCAGATGCTTCAGTCCCTTGTCGGTCACTTTGGCGCCGCTAGACATTTCCAGCATTTCGAGCGCGGGCAGGTTTTTCACGATCGTCATCGCCTCATCGTCCACCGCGGTGTTGTCCAACTTAAGAACGCGCAGCCGCGTGAGCGGCGACAGTTGGAGGATGCCCTTGCCGGTGACCTGGGTGTAGTTGAGATAGAGTTCCTCCAGAGTGCGCATGTCTTTGAGGCGCCCGATTCCCGCGTCGCCCACCTTGGTATTGTCCAGGCGCAGAAAACTTAGATTCCTGAGTCCCTCCAGATGGACCATTCCCGCGTCCGTGACGCGCGTGCCCCAAAGGTCCAGTTTCTTCAAGTCGGTAAGCCGGCCCAGGAAAGGCATGCTGGCATCGCTCAGGGGGCAGCCCCAGAGAGACAAGTGCTCGAGCGATTGCAGTTTAGGCAGGTCCTTCAGCCCGGCGTCGTCAATCGGATTGCTGCCGAGAAAGAGGATGCGAAGAGACGCCAGGTTTTTCAGGTGAGCCAGCCCTGGCCCGCGGATTCTGCTGCTTCGGGCATCCAGGACCTCGAGCGCGGTCAGGCCCGCGAGGTATTCCAGCCCGGCGTCGGTGATGTTGCCTTGGCCGATCGAGAGTTTGCGAAGGGCCTTGAGCGGCTTAAGGTGCTCCAGGCCTTCATCGGTGATGGAGGTTTCGACGAGATCGAGTTCCCGCAGACCGGTGAGGTGTTCAAGCGCCTGTAACTGCACGTTTGGAGTCGGCACCCAGCCGAGGCTCAGGGCGTATAAATCGTCCGCTTTGAGATTCTTGAGAAACGACAGGTCCGTCCGGTCGGCTTTTTCGACTCGGAGTTGAACGTCCTTATCGCCGCCGATCTCCACGCGGGACCGGGCTTCGGACACTTTCTCCCATTTCGCGTGGTCCATACCGTCGCGGTAGTCGCTGCTGCCGCGTTCCCGAACCCATGCCGTGCCCACGGAGCGGTCTTCGGGGAAGACAAGGATACGCTTCTCCTCTGAAGGGATGCTTTTCTCGGACGACGCGCTGGACTTTGCGGCAGGCTTGGTTTGCGGGCCCGCCATCGGCGGGTCTGGCGACGCGGGTTGGGCTTCGACCGGTTTGATCCAAACTCCCCGATACGCCACCCACTCACAAGGACGTCTTCTAACCTGGAACGACTTTATCTCCTTCAGAGAGGCACGAACGCGAAGAATGCAGTTTGTCTCTCCGGTCCTTAAAGTGGCACTCAGCATCTGTCGTTCGATCTTGCGCCCATCCCGCGAGATCGCATCCACCTCATACCCATACTCCTGAGAGGCCGGTTTCGTGCCCAGATTCCTCGGGTCGTCACGTCCCTGCCCCATGAGGGTATAGTAGATCGAAGTGGAATTCGCTTCGGTCTCAACAATCCGATCCATGATAAACTGGGGCATCGAAGGCAAACTGCCGCGAAACGCGACCGGAATGGGTTCTGGAGCCTCGGTCCATGCCCCACCGGTGTATCTCACTATGACATCCAGGCGGTCAGGAATCTCTTGACTGGAATCGAGCAGGGCTGTCTGCACGCGCCAATTGCCGAATTCCTTGAACGTTTTCTGGTCCCCGGGGGAGTAACCGCCTATCACCCATAAAGGAGGGTGGCCTGTTGCCGGGTCCAGCAACTGCGCACCCGCGAAGGCGCGCAGGTCCCCCGCAAAGAGGGGGCTTTCAAACCAGAGGCGAAGACGGATGGCTTTCTTGGTCCGCGCCTTCAAATCGGAACGCTCCTTGTCGAACAGGTTCAGGAGAGAAGAGCCGGTTTCCTGCCTGACGTGTCTCTTCTCTTCGATCTGTTCGAGGGCCAGGACGGGGTACGTTTCCAGCACTCTTCGCTCTTCGGCCGATTCAATCGCCTTCCCGTCCGGTTTCCAGCCCCTTTGCGTCTCTTCCTTTGCGGCGGGAAACTGGCTGCTGAGCATTCGCAACGGTTGGGGCGCGGGAGCAACGGGCTTGACCGTGATCTCGCGCGGGCCGGTTTCCAGGACGCCCTGCCAATCCTCGGGCTGCGGGACGTTCTCTTTGGGGTCGCGAGCCGAGATTCGCGTAACGTCGGGGAAGGGCAGGCTGTAAGTGACGGTGTACTTTCCGGGCGGGCCGTCCAGGATGTTGCCGGCCGGTGCAGATCCAGGCTTGGGTTCCGAAGCGGCGATGCCTATTCCCAGACCATAGCCCTTGAAGACCGTGGTCTCGCCCGGTTGGAGCGTGCGGCGGACCATTCTGGGGTCTCCCAAGTACGCCATGTGATGCCCGGCCATTGTCTTGCCGTTCGCATCCTTGAACGTGGCCGCGTCCTGCCGCGCATCGGAACTGGCCACCTGGATGGCGCGGCGGCTCACGTTCCGGACGTGGAAGCGAACCCCGACAACCTGCCCCAGCGTGTACGCCTCCTGCTCGGGAACGAGTTCGAGCGCCGCGCGCAGGCCGTCCGCTTCCGGTCCCCAGACGAGCGTCTGCGTCGTTGCCCTGGAAACGTTCTCCGGCGTGGCGGCGGGCAAGGGCTTCGCGCTTTCCTCCGCTTTCGACGCCAGGTAATGCGAGAGACGTTTGCCTTCCAGGTACATCGTGAAAGTCGGGTCCGCCAGAAAGCGAACCCTTCCGGTCTTGATGTCCAGTTCCGCTCCCAGATCACCCACCAGGGAAGGATCCGAGGAGTCTATCGCCTTGCCGTTGTCCCACTTCCCGTCAGGCCCGACGCTGTAGACTCGCACCTTGTCCGGCGTTTTCGCCGGGTCAACGATCAGCCTCAGCGGGCCGGAGCCGAACGGATCGGACGGGACCTTTCCGAGGTAATCAACGGGCCTCAGAAGATCCTCCATCTTCTCCGGCGCGCGCTGGTGGTCAATGCGGTAAGACAGAACGGCCGTCAGGACCTGCCGCATGGATCGTCCCGTCTCGAAGAGTTTCTTGAGAACATCGTCGGAAAGCCCGAGCGGGTTGTCCTCCTGGACGGCCTTGCTAGGCATTCCGGTTTCTCCTGATTCGGCACTCTTCTTCTTGACCTCGCCGGCGGCGGGCTGCGATTGCCCCTTCGAGTTCGGATCGTTCCCTTCCCCACCTCCTTGGTCGAAATTTCTGAAAAACTCGATACACTTAAGCGGGGTCATGGGGACGCCGAAACCGCAACTCTTTGCCGCTTTCCCCGAGGCGTCAGGGGAGTACATAACCATGGTCCCCGCCGGGATCTCCGCGACATGGAAATCGGCCTGGGAGTATGGTCCGTTGATCTCGGTTTCCTCAAGTTGCGCGACGCGTTCTTCCTGGCCCCAGTGAACATACTGCTCTCTAAGAGTCTTGGGAAACTGTAGCCCGTTTTTGAGCTCACCCCAATCCTCAAAGACTTCCCGAATGAGAAGTACCCCTCTATCGTCAAAAGCGTAAACGCGCATCAGACGATACTCCCCATCGGGACCGCCCTTCCGCAGTAGGGCTTTCAGGGTCCGTTTCATGGGTGACGCTGCGGGATTGGAGCCGGCGATCAGGATGGAATCGCCGCTTCGTTTGGCTGTCAAACCGGAATAATCCCTCGCGAGCATCTCGAAGAACTCAACGCCTCCCGGCCCGGCTGTCATGAAGGGGATCTTTTGCGTCGAGACGCCGGCCGGAAAGATTTCGGCGGTACGGACAGCGGGCACGGCGGTCTTCTCAAAAAGGGTGGGCGTGTTCAGGCATATATCATAATCGTTGTTGAGGACCCACGTCGAACGGATGCGCATTGCCTTGCCGTCCTTGATGGACCGGGCTTCAGAGTCGAGATCATGACAGATCATTGCCTGAACGTCGCCGGGCGTCCGCCTTTTGTATTTCAGGTTGAGGCTGCCCGGGAGGGACCGCGCGACCGCGACGTAGAGGCACTTTCCCTTTAGATGAAGCGTCTGAATCCGGGATTCGCGCGTGAGCATGGTCTGGACGAGCGATTTCACTTCCGCGGAGTTCAGAGGAGTTCCATTCTTTTCAATATCTTGGGTGAGGTCGTCGTTGACCTGTGGCAGGGCGGGGGCCTTCGGCGCGCTGGAGACCAGACTCCGGGTGATGCAGATGTCTTTCTTGGAATCGCCCTTGTCGTCACGTCCGTCCGGCCCAACACTGTAAACCAGGTACAGGGTTCCGCTCGTGTTGCCCGAATACCGATAGGGATTGGGAGGGTCGTAGGGATCAATGGGGACTTTCGACAGGTACGGAACCGGCGTAGTTAGCTGTTCCAGTGTGCCGGGATAGCAAAAGTGATCCACTTGGTAGGTAGCAAGCGCGGTTTCGATGTTTGAGAGGTCTTTCTTCACCTGCGCCTCTCGTTCCGAATCGGCTTTGACCTCGGCGGTGCTGGGCTGCGATTTCACCATGGGAAGAACCGCCGTGAACATGATACCGACGGTTACGGCGACGGCAAGAAGGCGAAGCCGGGAGTGTCGCCAGATTTTCTTTTCGAGTTGGCGCAAGCGCTCCAGAAGGTTGCCGGGCTGCTCGATCAGGCCGAGAAGGCCCAGGCCGTCGCGGCTCGCCGGGCCAAGCACGCGCGCGGCCGTTTGCAGGAGCGTTTCCCGGTAGTTCGCCGTTTCCTCCCTGAGCACACCGGCCACGGTGGCGTCGCAGCAGAGTTCGCGCAGATATTGGAGGCGCCGCCGAACGAGCCAGAGGAGCGGGTGGAGCCAGTAAACAACCTGCAGCAGGATGAAAAGGGCATGGACGTGGAGATCGCCGCGCTTGATGTGCGCCAGTTCGTGGAGCAAAACGTGGCGAACCGCGGCGCCAGCGGGGGGCGGTGCAGATGGGACGGATGGGACGGATGGGACGGATGGGACGGATCTGTTGGGAGCGCGGTCCCGGTATTCCAGCGGCATCACCAGAACGGGCCGCCAGACGCCGAACACCGCGGGGGAGTGAACGCGGGATGAAAAGACGACGGCGGGGAGTCGCCGCAACCGGAGCTGCGAAGCCGTCGCGCGAAGCATGGCGTCGAAAGCGGACGGACAGGCGGCCTGCACACCGGATCGCGGCCCCGCCCCGAGGTAGTCGCGGCGAAGCGCGCGGAACCGGAGGAGCACCCAGGAACCCAGAAGAACCACCCCGGCGAACCAGACAAGCATCAGGTAACCCCGCGCCGAGAGCGGAGGCGGTGTCGGCTTGGGGGACGGCAACAGGGGCGCGGGTTGCGTCTCAAAGACCGGCTCCTCAAAAAAAGTCGCCTGGCCGGTCATTTGGGGACCGGCGGGGGGTATCTGGATCGTGGGCGGCAGGGTGAGCCGTTCGATGGATCGTTCTCCAAAGAGCGCGCCCGCTAGGCTGGCGGGGGAGGAAAGCGAGGGGGGCAGGAGCAGTTTGACGAGCACGAGGAGATAGAGCGCGTAGCGGACCTGCGGCCAGGTCCACCGCCGCAGGAGGAGATCGGCGAGGCCGACCGCGAGAATGAGCAAACTGGATTGCCAGAACATGGGCCAAATCCAGTTCCACCAGTGCGATGCAGCCGTGTTGAGGATTTCCGTCATGGGAGTTCTCCTTTCGCCGCGTCTTCGGCTTCCTCCTTCAACAGACTTCTCAGCGCTTCCTTTTGTTCGCTGGAAAGATGCCGCTCCGACACCATGAAGTGCATCATGGAGCCGAACGCGCCGTCGAACGCGGCTTCCGCGAGCGCCTTCAGGGCGGAGCGCCGCGCCTGGGACCGCGTGAGAACGGGTTCATAGAGGGCGGTGTTGGCCCGGAGGCGCGACTTGACGGCGCCCTTGGACTCCAGGCGCGACAGCATCGTCTTGATCGTCGTATAGGCCCAGCCCCTTTCCGCCTCGAGTTTCTCCAGGACGTCCCGCGCACTGGCCGGATGGCCCTGCCACAGCGCATTCATCAACCTCCACTCCGCCTCGGTCAGCTTCATTGTTTCCTTCCTCCTCCTGCGTTTTGCGCGCCGGAAAACCGATCCGTGCCATGCGCTTCTATTCTTGTAGATGAATCTACTACACGTGTAGAAGATCTGTCAAGCGATTTTTTCGTGTTTTTTTTACGGTTCCTTTTCCGCATTTGCCCGGCGGAACTAGGCGGCCCGGAAGCGATACCCCGGCGCCGTTGGAAACCGCAGGGGCTACACTCCTGGCAAGAATCCAGAAGGGCGCATCTTGATGAAGCTACGCACGCAAAACAAAGCGGGGCGGTAAAGCAGGGCGGGCGTCTCGCCTGCCGTGTTTTCAGATCTGGCTCGCGGCGGCGATTCGCGACGGCGGGATGCTCGCCTCGCAAGACAGGCTAAAGCCCGCACTACGAACAGGTTCGCAGGCGAGACGCCCGCGCTACTTTATCCAGCGCTTGGATTTGGCATCTTCATCAAGATGCGCCCATCCAAAAAAATCCGCATTTTTCCCCTTGACTTTGATTTTCGGGCTGGTATGATCCTCTCTCTGTGTCTGACGGGAGCCTGCCGCAAGGGGGTTCCGGAGGGCGCGCCGGGGGACCGGAAAATCCCGCGGGAAAAAGCTGCAAAAAAAAGGATTGACAATCCCCCCGGAGTTGGAGAGAATTGTTCCTTGCCCGGCGCACTAAGGGCAGAAGCTGAGCGAAGAAACCTGGACCGTCCCGGGTTCGGGGGGCTTCGCGAGGCGGAGGGGCTGTGGGCTTCCGAGGCCAGGCCGGGTTCCTTGACAGATGAGGTTTGCACAAAAGTCGCATGCGCTCCGGCGCGTAGTAAACGCCGGAATAGTTCTCCGCGCATGCGCACCAGCAATTTCTGACTGGATAACCGCAAAGAAGCGCCAGGGGTAGCGGAAAATCGTTACAATTTGGTAGTGTTAAGCTACTAAGGGCGCACGGTGGATGCCTAGGCGTCGGAAGGCGAAGAAGGACGTGGCAAGCTGCGATAAGCCTCGGGGAGCCGCAAGCAGGCTTTGATCCGGGGATGTCCGAATGGGGAAACCCGGCAGTGAAATGCGCTGTCACTGTCCGCTGAATTCATAGGCGGGCAGAGCTAACCAGGAGAAGTGAAACATCTCAGTAACCTGAGGAAGAGAAATCAACCGAGATTCCCCTAGTAGTGGCGAGCGAACGGGGAAGAGCCCAAACCGTATATCCTTCGGGGTTTACGGGGTTGTAGGACGGCCAACATGTAGGGTAGAGGCTAGTTGAGGCGGTTGGAAAGCCGCGCCAGAGAAGGTGATAGCCCTGTAAGCGAAAGCCAAAACCCGCTAGGCCTGTTCCTGAGTAGGTCGGGACACGTGGAATCCCGATTGAATCCGGGGGGACCACCCTCCAAGGCTAAATACTCTCCGACGACCGATAGTGAACTAGTACCGTGAGGGAAAGGTGAAAAGAACCCTTTCAAAGGGAGTGAAAAGTACCTGAAACCGTGTGTCTACAAACAGTCGAAGCGCTGTGTCCCCCCGCAAGGGTGGACCGCGCGACGGCGTGCCTTTTGCATAATGATCCGGCGAGTTGCACCTGCGTAGCGTCAGGTTAAGGACCTCAGGTCCGGAGCCGTAGCGAAAGCGAGTCCGAACAGGGCGGCCAAAGTTGCGCGGGGCAGACCCGAAGCGAGGTGATCTAGCCATGGCCAGGGTGAAGCGGCGGTAACACGCCGTGGAGGCCCGAACTAGTGAGTGTTGAAAAACTCTTGGATGAGCTGTGGCTAGGGGTGAAAGGCCAATCAAACCTCGTGATAGCTGGTTCTCCTCGAAATGTTTTTAGGAACAGCCTTGCACGTTTAGTTATGGGGGTAAAGCACTGAATGGACTAGGGGCCCTACCAGGTTACCGAACCCAATCAAACTCTGAATCCCATAACTCCAAGTGCGGGAGTGAGTCAGTGGGGGATAAGCTCCATTGGCGAGAGGGAAAGACCCCAGACCATCAGCTAAGGTCCCCAAGATTGTGCTAAGTGGTAGAGGATGTGGGATTTCTCAGACAACCAGGATGTTGGCTTAGAAGCAGCCATTCATTCAAAGAGTGCGTAATAGCTCACTGGTCAAGCAATCCTGTGCCGCAAATTTAACGGGGCTCAAGCACAACACCGAAGCTATGGAATCCGTCTTCGGACGGGTTGGTAGAGGAGCGTTCCAAGGGGAGTGAAGGCCGACCGCAAGGACGGCTGGACCGCTTGGAAGTGAGTATGCCGGAATTAGTAACGACAAGACGGATGAAAAATCCGTCCGCCGTAAGCCCAAGGTTTCCTGGGCAATGTTAATCATCCCAGGGTGAGTCGGTCCCTAAGGCGAGGCCGAAAGGCGTAGCCGATGGAAAGCAGGCGAAAATTCCTGCACCGCGGTTTGGCGATAAAGACGCAATGGGGGGACGCAGAAACACAACCCTACATCCTGACGGATGGATGGCGAGACCTATAGGGGTCGTGCAGGCAAATCCGCACGGCAACCCGAAGGGGAATCGGGAAGGCGGTCTTCGGACCAACCAACTGGGCGCGTGGAACTGCCAAGAAAATCCTCTAGCGAGCCAAAACGCGACCGTACCAAAACCGACACAGGTGGGCGAGGCGAGCAGCCTCAGGCGCTCGGGAGAACTCTGGAGAAGGAACTCGGCAAAATGACCCCGTAACTTCGGAAGAAGGGGTGCCCCATTAGGGTGAAGGGACTTGCTCCCGGAGCCTGAAGGGGCCGCAGAGAATCGGCTCAGGCGACTGTTTACCAAAAACACAGCACTCTGCCAAGTCGTAAGACGACGTATAGGGTGTGACGCCTGCCCGGTGCCGGAAGGTTAAGAGGAGAGGTTAGCGCAAGCGAAGCTTTGAATTGAAGCCCCGGTAAACGGCGGCCGTAACTATAACGGTCCTAAGGTTAGTACTCGCTAGCCTTAGTAAAACTGAACCATATGCGGGAAACTCCTCAAAAACCGCCCGGTACTCGCCGCGAGAAGCGGCAGTAAAAATCCGGCGGACATGGGGACAATCCGCAGGGAAGACCTGGATTGCACCAGGAACCCTCAGAGACTTGACGTTCGGGAGTAACCAATGAGACTTGACGCGCAATGGATCACGGGTTTTGTGGACGGTGAGGGTTGTTTTCACGTGGGCATCAGCCGCCACGCGGAGATGACCGCCGGATTTCAGGTGCTGCCTGAATTCACCGTCGTGCAACACAAACGCGATGTGCAAGTCCTTCACGCTCTGAAACACCATTTCGGATGCGGCGTGGTTCGAACCAATCACGGCGACCGGATGGCCTACAGGGTGCGAGGGCACAAAGATCTGAACGAGCGCATCGTTCCATTTTTCGTCAAGCATCCGCTCAAGACAAGGAAGAACGTGGACTTCATCAAGTTCAGGCGCGTTCTTCGGCTCATGGATGCGGATGTTCATCTCACCGCGGAAGGAATCGAACAGATTCGCGGGATCGCGGCGCGGATGAATCGAGGCGACTCAAGATAAAGTCCGACTTTTTCGGAAACGGATAAGAACAATCGAGCGAAATTCCTTGTCGGGTAAGTTCCGACCTGCACGAATGGCGTAACGATCTGAGCGCTGTCTCCTCCAGAGGCCCGGTGAAGTTGAGAGACCAGTGAAGACGCTGGTTACCCGCAGCAAGACGGAAAGACCCCGTGAACCTTTACTATACCCTGGTATTGATTCTTGGCTTAGCGTGTAGAGGATAGGTGGGAGGCTGTGAAGCGCGGACGCTAGTTCGCGTGGAGCCAACCTTGGAATACCACCCTCGTTAGGTTGTGGATCTAACATCGAGCCGTGAATCCGGCCGAAGGACATTGCCAGGCGGGTAGTTTGACTGGGGCGGTTGCCTCCAAAAGAGTAACGGAGGCTCGCAATGGTGCACTCAGCACGGTCGGCAATCGTGCGCAGAGCGTAAGAGTAGAAGTGCGCTTAACTGTGAGACATACAAGTCGAACAGATGGGAAACCAGGCTCTAGTGACCCGGCCGTTCCACGTGGAAGGGCGGTCGATCATAGGACAAAAGGTACTCCGGGGATAACAGGCTTATCGCGCCCAAGCGTTCACAGCGACGGCGCGGTTTGGCACCTCGATGTCGGCTCATCGCATCCTGGGGCTGTACAAGGTCCCAAGGGTTTGTCTGTTCGCCAATTAAAGCGGTACGTGAGCTGGGTTCAGAACGTCGTGAGACAGTTCGGTCCCTATCTGCTGTGGGCGCAGGAGATTTGAGGGGATCTGCTTCTAGTACGAGAGGACCGAAGTGGACGAACCGCTAGTGTGCCGGTTGCGCCGCCCAGGTGCATCGCCGGATAGCTATGTTCGGAAAGGATAAGCGCTGAAAGCATCTAAGCACGAAGCCCTCCTCAAGATAATATCTCCCGGGGATTTATCCCCCTGAAGGACACCGGAAGACTACCGGTTTGATAGGCGGGAAGTGTAAGTGCAGCAATGTATTGAGCTGACCCGTACTAATCGTCCGTGAGGCTTAACAACTACTATGTCCTTTTTGTAGATGTGATTGCCGTTACGCCGGCGCTTCTTTGCCGGTTACCCAGTCAGAAATCGGAAATCGCCGCGTTTCTCGCGCTTTTTCTCGCAAACCTCGTCTGTATCCTCAAGCCATCGCTTTCCGGTGGCCTTAGCGTGGAGGAAACACCCGTTCCCATTCCGAACACGGAAGTTAAGCTCCACAGCGTCGATGGTACTGCATGTTAGGCATGTGGGAGAGTAGAACGCCGCCGGATCTGATACGAAAAGCCCGAAGAGTCAAAATCTTCGGGCCTTTTCTTTTTCAGTCAAAGCGCGCCTGAAAAACGGGTTGCCTGAAACGAATCACCGCTTATTCGGATCCTTTTCCAGCAGGCGAAGCTGCTCTTCGATTGCCGCCAGCCGCAGGCTGAGTTCGCGCCGCGACGGGTTCCAAGTTCTTATCCAGAGCACAATCGTGGAAAGAACAGCGACTGGCAGCAGGTTTTTCAGGATAAGCACAAAATAGAACCACGCCAGGTGCCTGGGAAGGTCGCCAAAGAGATCCTGAGGGTTGGGTCCCCACTTCAACCCGCACAGGGCCACGATCCACAGCCCGAGGGTAACGAACTTCATCTGACGGATCTTGGCCCTTTCCTTCTGAATCATCCGGTGGATCCTTTCCAAATCGGCGTTCCCACCCGGTTCCCCCACCGCGATACCATTCTGTTTAAGAAGTTCCTTCTTGAGATCACTCTGGTCGCTCATTTCTTAAAGCCTCCATTTCCTTGCGCAACGCGCGCTTCGCGTAATAGATGCGCGATTTCACAGTGCCCGGCCGGCGCCCAACGACCTCGGAGATCGCCTCATAGGACATGTTTTCCATGAACCGCAGGGTCAACACCTCGCGGTGCTCCGGCGCAAGACGCTCCAGGGCGCGGTGAATACGCGCGGCGGCGAGAGGCGAAAAGACTTCCTCATCCTCGGCTCCCTCCTCAATGCCCGAATCCTCCGCGGCGTCATAATCGTCGGGCAGCTCGGCGTAATGGCTTTCCTCCCGAATCACATTAACCGCCTGGGCGCGAGCGATCCGGTAAAGCCAAACCGAAAAGGCCTTTTCCACTTTCAGCCCCGGCAGTTTTCGAAAGACGATCGCCCAGACGTTCTGCGTCACGTCCTCAGCGAGATCGGCGCTCTGGACAAGCCTTCGAACATAATAAAGCAGCCGCGGCTGGTATCGCCTCACGAGTTCGACAAACGCTTCCTCTTCCCCGAGCTGGGCTTTGAGAACCAGAATCTCTTCCCGGATTCGATCAGCGGATTCCATAAAGCCTCCGGTTAATAGTCGCGGAAGCATCCCGAAAGTTCAACACCAATGAAAACGGCGATTCGGACAAAAGCGTCGATGGTACTGCATGTTAGGCATGTGGGAGAGTAGAACGCCGCCGGATCCAATACGAGCGCCCGGAGAATCTCGAAAAAGATTTTCCGGGCGTGTTGTTTTTTCTCTTGACAAGATGCTACATGTGTAGCACAATGGGCTACAAATGTGGCGGCAGGGCCCGCCGGCAAAAGAAAAGGAAATCGCCAATGACCGCAAAAAAAGAACTCCCCGATCTCTCCCAAGCCGAATGGGACGTGATGAAGAAGGTGTGGGACCTCCGGAAAACCAATGTCCGCGAGGTCTTCGAGGAACTGAAGGAGACCCAGGGCTGGGCCTACAACACCGTGCGGACCATGATGGAGCGGTTGCGCGACAAGGGGTACCTGGAAACGAGGAAAGTGGGGAACATGTACTTTTATCAGCCCGCTGTCTCGCGCCGGAGTATCTCGCTGGCCGCCCTCCGGCGCTTCGCGGACAAGGTGTTCGACGGGGCGATCGGCCCGGTTGTCTCCTATCTGATCCAGGAGG
>Ga0315282_10010634_pt1 | contig 14379 bp, 9 predicted proteins | sample YL17G07_20_MG_FD_203693 | JGI IMG/M metagenome (GOLD analysis project Ga0315282, IMG submission 203693) | Sediment microbial communities from Yellowstone Lake, YNP, Wyoming, USA - YL17G07_20 | ecosystem: Environmental > Aquatic > Freshwater > Lake > Sediment | place: USA: Wyoming | collected...
CCCCCCCCCCCCCCCGCATTAGTGGAAGAGAAATTTTGCATAATGTTTTTGAAGAAATTATTTCTTTGGAAAATTTATTTTTGGCTTGGAGAGAATTTAGGAAAGGCAAAAGGAACAAAATTGATGTGCAGGAATTTGAGTTTAATTTAGAAGACAATTTGTTCCAGCTACACGGAGAGTTAGAATCCAAAACTTACCAGCACTCCCATTATACAGCGTTTTCCGTCAGCGACCCAAAACCGAGAAAAATCCACAAAGCCGTAGTCCGCGACAGAATTTTGCATCATGCTGTTTTCAGGGTTTTATATCCGATTTTTGACAGAGGATTCATTTTTGATTCCTATTCCTGCCGATTAGATAAAGGGACCCATAAAGCCGTAGTACGGCTTGAAAAGTTCTGCCGGAAATTAAGCAAAAATAATACTAGAAACATCTTTGCGCTAAAATGCGACATCAAAAAATTTTTTGACTCGGTTGGCCAGAATATCTTGCTTGAACTTATTCAAAAGAAAGTTAAAGATGAAAATGCCGTTTGGCTGATTGAGAAAATAATTAAAAGTTATGAGAAGTCGCCGGAAAAAGGCATTCCACTCGGCAATGTTACCAGCCAATTATTCGCTAATATCTATTTAAACGAATTAGACCAGTTTGTTAAGCATAATCTAAAAGCTAAATACTATCTAAGATACTGCGATGATTTTGTGGTTTTGGGTGAAAGCCAAGAATATCTAGGGGATATAGTTACGAAAATAAACGATTTTCTCAATGAAAAATTGAAATTATCCCTGCATTCAGATAAGATAAAAGTAAGAAAATACAGGCAGGGGATAGATTTTTTGGGTTATGTCGTTTTGCCCTATTATCGGGTTTTGCGAACGAAAACGAAAAGACGAATTTTGAGAAAGATAAAAATTAGATGTGACGAACTAAATAACGGGCTGATTTCATTAGAACCCTTTGATCAGAGTATTCAATCTTATTTCGGTTTACTAAAACATTGCAATTCATATAAATTAAAAACTGGAATTTTAGATAAAATTATTTATGCTTTTTGATTCTCACGCCCATGTAAATTTTGCGGCGTATAAGGACGACGCAGATGAGGTAATAAAAAGAGCGCTGGAAAACGATGTTTGGATGATAAACGTCGGTTCACTGTATGAAAACAGCAAAAGAGCCGTAGAAATTGCCGAAAAGTATCCCAAAGGTGTTTATGCTACGGTTGGTCTGCACCCAATTCATTTGGCTGAGGGAATTTTTAAGGTGAAAATGGATGAGGAAGAGACTGCTTTTCAAACAAAAAATGAAAATTTTGACCCTTCAATTCCACTCAGGGTCAATTACGAAAAATACAAATCTCTTGCCAATAGTTCAAAAGTCGTCGCGCTAGGCGAAATCGGACTTGATTATTACTGGAAACCGAAAAGCAAAGGCAAATTGGAGGTATATAAAGAAAAACAAAAAAATACTCTTTCAGAGCAGATGAATTTGGCAGATGAGTTGAACCTGCCGATAATTTTTCATTGCCGCATGGCACACCAAGACCTCATAGAGGTCTTAAAGTTAAAACTCAAAACTCAAAACTCAAAACTACGAGGGGTAGTGCATTGTTTTACCGGGAATTTAGAACAGGCGCAGCAATATACAGAATTAGGCTTATATTTAGGTTTTAACGGAATAATTTTTAAACCTGCCCCGTACCGAACCGAAGGTTCTGGTGCGGGGATGAATTTTAACGAAATTATTAAAAAAATGCCCTTGGAAAAAATTCTGATTGAAACCGATTGCCCTTATTTAAGTCCGCCCGGCGCTCCGGCCCGCAATGAGCCGATATATGTAAAACAGGTGGCGGAAAAAATCGCGGAGATTAAAAATACAACCGTAGACGAGGTTGCTCAAATTACCACGGCCAACGCCAAAAAATTATTTAAGATATAATGTCCATTTTAATAAAAAATACAATTTTAGACGGCCAGAAAAGAGATATTTTTATTAAAGGCAATAAAATCAAAAAAATTAGCCGAAATTTGAATTTATCAGCTGATGAAAAAATTGACGGAAAAGGCGAAAAAGCGGCTTTGCCCGGGCTGGTTAACTGTCATACCCACGCGGCCATGGTGCTTTTTCGAGGCTTTGGCGACGATTTGCCTTTGAAAAGTTGGCTGGAAAAGAAAATTTGGCCGTTGGAAGCGAAACTAACCAAAGACGACATTTATTGGGGCACAAAACTGGCGGTTTTGGAAATGATTAAAACAGGAACAACTTGTTTTAATGATATGTATTGGTCGGAGGAAGCGTCGGTCCAAGCAACAGAAGAAATGGGCTTAAGAGCTAAAATCGGGCTGACGCTGCTGGATTTTTTGTCGGCCGGCAGCAAGGAAAATATCGAAAAATACTGGGGTATTTTCCAAAAGAGAAAATTAAAAACCGTTACTTTTTCCATCGCTCCCCACTCCATATATACGGTTGCCAGAGCCAACTTAATCTGGGCTAAAAATTTCGCGAGAAAAAACAACCTGATTTTGCACCTGCATCTGGCCGAAACCGAAAAAGAAGTGAAAGATTGTCTGAAAAAATACAAAACGAGGCCGGTAGAGTTTTTGGCTAAAATCGGCTTTTTGGGAAAACCCCGCAGTAGAGCAAGCTCACTACGGGGCGGGAATTGCGTTTTAGCCCACGCGGTTTGGCTGTCGGATAAGGAAATTAAAATTTTAGCCAAAAGAAACTGCTCTGTAGTTTATAACCCTTGCTCCAATATGAAATTGGCTTCCGGAATTTTTCCTTACCAGAAAATGAAAAAAGCGGGGGTCAATATCACTTTGGGCACTGACGGCGTGGCTTCCAATAACAATTTTGATCTGTTTGAAGAAATGAAAATCGGTTCTCTTTTGGCAAAAATAAAAGAAATGGATCCGACCTTGGCCCCGGCCAAAGAAATATTTCAAATAGCAACTAAAAACAGCGCCAAAGCCCTAAAAATAAACAGCGGCGAAATCAAAGAAGGGAAATTGGCTGATATAATTTTAATTGATTTGAACAAAATTTACTTCCAACCCGGACATCATTTAATTTCTGACGTTGTTTTTGCGGCTGCGGGCGACTGCGTTTCCGATACCATCTGCAACGGGAAAATAATAATGAGAAACAGAAAAATCAAAGGCGAGAAAGAAATTATAAAACAAGCTGCCAAAAGAGCCAAAGATTTAATCTCTAAATAGAAATAATTCAAACTTTTTTTAATCGGACGGGGCCAGGCCCCGACCGATTTTTACTTTGACAAAATTATCGGTATCTGGTAGTTTCAATTAGAAAGCTTTTTGTAAAATAAATAAGGACAGATAAAAAAAGAAAGGAAAAGGAGGATAAGAGAATGATGGATAGGGTGATTTTGAGGACACTTTTGGGCAAGAAGTTTTTTTCAAGAGGCAAGGTAAGGGATACTTGGTCGATTCCCGAAGTTCCCGGTTATGACGCCACGGATTTACTTTTAATGATTACCACCGACAGGATTTCAGCTTATGATGTGGTAATGAAACAAGGAGTGCCGGATTTGGGCAAACTGCGCAACCAGATCTCGCTTTATTGGTTTGAATATTTCAAGGAGAAATTTCCGAACCATATTTTCAGCGGCAATCAATCGGTTTGTCTTTCGGTTGTCAACAAATGGATTCAGAAAATGAACGATTTAAACGGACGATGTGTTTTGGTGCGTAAAGCCAAAGTTTTCCCGGTGGAATGTGTTGTCAGAGGGTATCTCGCCGGTTCGGCCTGGAAGAACTATCAGGAAACAGGTAAGGTCTGCGGGATTAAACTTCCGGCAGGACTGAGAGAATCGGAAGAACTGGCTAACCCGATTTTTACCCCGGCGACCAAAGCCAACAGCGGCCACGATGAAAACATTTCTTTTGATAAAATGGTGAAAATTGTTGGCGGCGAAACAACGGAAATACTGCGCGATATGTCACTCAAGATTTATAGTTCAGCCAGGCGTCTGGCAATGATCTGCGGCATAATTATTGCTGATACCAAGTTTGAGTTCGGAATTTGCGACGGCAAAATTATGATTGTTGATGAATTGCTGACGCCCGATTCGTCCAGGTTCTGGCCTAAGGAAGGTTATAAGCCCGGTCAGTCCCAACCGTCTTTGGACAAACAGCCGCTTCGCGACTGGCTCAAAAATAGCGGCTGGAATAAGCAGCCGCCTCCACCGCGACTCCCCGAAGAAGTGATTAACGGTATGCGGAGACGGCATATTGCCGCCTATGAGATGCTGATTGGTAAGTTTTGGACGGGATAAGAGACAAAGCTATTTGAAAGATAGGATTTTAAAATATGATTAAAAAAGCGCCCTCATTTTAATTTTGGGGGTGCCTTTTTTTAATTAATAGACAAAAAAGGCAAAAAAAGATAAAATTAATCTAAAGTAAAATGGATTATAATCCTCAAGAAATAGAATCTAAATGGCAGAAAAAATGGGAGAAAGAAGGGCTTTATAAGGACTATTCAAAAGCCAAGAAATTCTACGCTCTTGACATGTTTCCTTATCCGTCGGGCGCCGGCTTGCACGTGGGCCATCCCAAGGGCTACATTGCTACTGATGTTTTTTCGCGCTTTAAGATGATGCAGGGATTTTCGGTTTTACACCCCATGGGCTGGGACGCTTTTGGCTTGCCCGCGGAAAATTATGCTATTCAAAACAAGATTCACCCCCGGCTGGCCGTTGAAAAAAATATCGCTACTTTTAAAAAACAACTGGAGAAATTCGGTTTCACCTATGATTGGAGCAGGGAAATAAACACCACCGACCCGGAATATTACAAATGGACCCAGTGGATTTTTCTGCAGATGTTTAAGCGAGGCCTGGCTTACGAGTCAAAAGAGCCGGTCAATTGGTGCTCGAAATGCAAAACGGTTTTGGCTAACGAGGACTTGGAAGCCGGGGCCTGTGAAAGATGTGGCACACAGGTGGTTCAGCGTCGTTTGCGGCAGTGGGCTTTGAAAATGACCGCTTACGCCGACCGGCTGCTTTATGATTTAGACAAGGAAGATTTGGATTGGGAAGAGTTGATTAAAGAACAGCAGCGGAATTGGATTGGCCGAAGCGAGGGTGCAATAATAAAATTCAAAATTCAAAACGCAAAACTCAAAAATACAAGTCAAAACGAAAAATTTTTAGAGGTTTATACTACTCGCTTAGATACAATTTTCGGTTGCACTTATTGTGTTGTTGCGCCAGAGCATCCTATAATTTTAAATCTTAAATTTCAAATCTTAAATTTTGATGAAGTAGAAAAGTATATGATCCAGGCGCGGAATAAAACCGAGCTGGAGCGGCAGACGCAAAAGGAAAAAACCGGCGTGGAAATAAAAGGCGTGGAAGTCATTAACCCTTTCAACAACGAAGAAATTCCACTTTTTATTGCCGATTATGTTTTGGGTTTTTACGGTACCGGGGCGGTTATGGCGGTTCCCGGCCACGATGAACGGGATTTTGAATTTGCCAAAAAACACAATCTTGGAATTATTGAAGTGATAAAAAGCCAAGATGGGAAATCATCAATAGAAAAAGAGGCCTTTATTGAAGACGGGGTTTTGGTCAACTCCAACAATTATGATGGTCTTACTTCAGTCCAAGCGCGGGAGAAAATGACCAAATGGCTGGAGAAAAATAAATTAGGCGGGCCAAAAATAAATTACAAAATGCGTGACTGGGTTTTCTCCAGACAGCGCTATTGGGGCGAGCCGATTCCGATAATCCATTGTGAAAAATGCGGGGCGGTCGCTGTGCCGGAAAAGGATTTGCCGGTTCGATTGCCCGAAGTGGAAAGTTATCAGCCGACAGACACGGGCGAGTCGCCTTTGGCAAATATCAAAGAATGGGTTAATACTAAATGCCCCAAATGCGGCGGGCCAGGGAAAAGAGAAACTAATACCATGCCCCAATGGGCCGGTTCCTGTTGGTATTATCTGCGCTATATTGATCCGAAAAATGACAAGGTCTTGGTAGATAAGAAAAAAGAAAAAGAATGGATGCCGGTTGATTTATATGTCGGCGGCGCTGAACACGCCACGCGCCATCTTTTATATGCCAGATTTTGGCATAAGTTTTTATATGATATTGGCGCGGTTTCAACCAAAGAGCCGTTTAAGAAGCTGGTGCATGTCGGTTTAATAAACGGCGAAGACGGCCGGAAAATGAGCAAAAGATGGGGGAACGTAATTAATCCCGACGAGATGATTGAAAAATACGGCGCTGATTCCCTCCGGCTTTATGAAATGTTTATGGGCCCCTTTATCCAAAACATCAATTGGAGTACCGCCGGGGTTGTGGGGATGCGGAGGTTTTTGGAAAAAGTGTATAAATTAAGCTCAAAACTTAAAGCGCAAAAGGTAAAGCAACAACTTAAAATTCAAAATTTATTACATAAAACTATAAAAAAAGTAACCGAAAACATAGAAAATTTTCGGTTTAATACCGCCATCAGTCAGATGATGATTTTGGTTAATGAATTCGGCGAACAAAAAGAAATCAGCCAAAAGGATTTTGAGGTCTTTTTGAAAATTTTATCTCCTTTCGCGCCGCATATCACCGAAGAATTATGGTCCTCCTTCGCTAAAGCTTCGGAGGATAAAGGAAAACATAAGGAATCTATTTTCAAACAAGAGTGGCCGGAGTACGATAAAAAATTGGTTAAAGATGAAAGAATAACTTTGATTGTCCAGATTAACGGTAAGGTGCGCGACCGGCTGGAGGTATTAGCTGATATTTCAGAAGCCAAAGCCAAAGAAGTGGCGTTGGCCAGCGAGAAAGTCAAAAAATGGCTGGCAGGAGAAAAACCCAAGAAAATAATTTTCGTTGCCGGCAAATTGATTAATATTGTTATCTGATGGATAAGAATAAAATTATCCAGAAAGTTAAAATTTACACCCAGAAAACCCTAAAAGCCGAACCAACTGGACACGATTGGTGGCATGCTTGGCGGGTATGGAAAATGTCAAAAGAAATCGCCAAAAAAGAAGGCGGCGATATTTTTATCATTGAATTAGCCGCCCTGCTTCACGATATTGCTGATTGGAAATTTCATAAAGGAAGCACAAAAAAAGGAGCAAATAAGGCTGCCGGCTTATTGAAAAAGTTGGGAGTGCGAGACAATGATATAAAGCATATTTGTCATATTATTAATGAAATTTCTTTCAAGGGGGCGGGCGTGAAAAATAAAATCAAAACCAAAGAAGGAAAAATTGTCCAAGATGCCGATCGGCTGGATGTTTTGGGCGCCATCGGGATCGCGAGGGTTTTTGCTTACGGTGGGTTCAAAAAAAGAGAAATTTTTAATCCCGATATAAAGCCAAAGCTCCATAAATCTTTTAGGGAGTATAGAAGCAACAAAAACACCTCAATTAACCACTTTTACGAAAAATTATTAATTTTAAAAAACAGGTTAAACACTAAAACCGCCAAGAAAATTGCTCAGTCGCGGCATAAATTTTTAGAAAATTATTTGAAAGAATTTTTTAAAGAATGGGAGGTAAAATTATAAAAAAGCCCCGTTTAACGGGGCCCTTTTCTTTTTTAGAGATTGTGGTTAGAATAAAAAAGTGATTTTACCTGCCCGGTAGTGAAATTCGACCGCTGCCGGCAGCAAAGTAAAAAGTAATTTTGTCGAATTTCTACTACTGGGTATGTGCGGGATTGTAGGTTATATCGGCAAAAAACCGGCGCTCCCGATTTTATTGTCGGGATTGAAAAAAATGGAATACCGCGGCTACGACAGCTACGGTGTTTGCGTTTTTAATGACCCGCAAGAACCGTTTTTGCGCAAAAAAATCGGTAAGATTTCTCAAGATAGCGAAATAGTTGGTTTAAACGTAGACGGTTTTATTGGTATCGCCCACACTCGCTGGGCGACCACGGGCGGCATTACCAACGAGAACGCCCATCCGCATTTTGACTGCTCAAAAGGTGTTTTTTTGGTTCACAATGGCATTATTGAAAATTATAAAACCCTGAAAGAAAAGTTAATTCAGGAGGGCCACAAATTTACTTCGGAAACCGACACCGAAATTCTTTGCCACTTAATTGAGAAGTTTTTTACTGATAATTTGGAGGAGGCAGTAATTAAGGCCTTGAAACTGGTCAAGGGTACTTATGGCTTGGCAATAATAGCCAAAAACGACCCTTATAAAATCGTGGCAGCCAGAAATTCTTCCCCCCTTTTAATCGGCGTGGGTGATTGCGAGTATATTGTGGCTTCCGACCCGGCCGGCATTTTGGAAAGAACCAAAAAGGTGATTTATCTGGCCGATAATGAAGTGGCGGTGCTAACGCCCAATGAAATGGCGATTTTTGATTTAGAGCAGAATAAAAAAGAAAAATCAGTTGAGGAGATTGAATGGAATCTGGAAGAAGCGCAAAAAGCGGGCTGGCCCCATTTTATGCTAAAAGAAATAATGGAGCAGCCCGAAACGATCGCCAATTCTTTGCAAGGCCGGGTGTTGGCGGAAACTGGTTTGGCGCGGTTGGGCGGTTTGGAAACGGTTCAGGATAAATTAAATAAAATCAGGCGGGTAAATATCGTGGCTTGCGGCACCGCCTATCATGCGGGCTTGGTAGGAGAATACATGCTGGAAGAATACGCGGGCATACCCACGGAAGTGGATTTTGCTTCCGAGTTTCGCTACCGGAAACCGGTGCTGGCCAGAAAAACCGCTTTTTTGTTTGTTTCCCAATCGGGCGAAACCGCCGACACTTTGGCGGCTTTGCGGGAAATAAAAAGAAAAGGCGGGTTATGTTTGGGCGTGGTTAATGTCGTGGGTTCGTCTTTAGCTCGGGAAACAATAGCCGGCGTTTATAATCACGCGGGTCCGGAAATCGGGGTGGCCTCCACCAAGGCCTTTACTTCGCAATTAGCGGTTTTATCTCTTTTAACTTTGTTTTTGGCCCGGCAGAGAGAATTGTCTTTGGTGACCGGCCAGCGAATTGCCAGAGAGATTTTAATGATTCCAGAATTAGTGAAAAAAGTTTTGGGAAAAGCTGAAGAAATTAAAAACTTGGCCGAAAAATACCAGGAAGCCCGAAATTTCTTATTTATCGGCCGCAAATACAATTTTCCCATTGCCTTGGAGGGCGCCTTGAAACTGAAAGAGATTTCCTATATCCACGCCGAGGGTTACAGCGCGGGCGAAATGAAACACGGGCCCCTGGCTTTAATTGACGAAAATTTCCCCACTCTGGCTATTTGTCCAAGCGATTCGGTTTATGAAAAAGTGGTCTCCAATATTGAGGAAATTAAAGCCAGAAAAGGAAAAGTGATTGCCCTGGCAACCGAGGGCAACCAGGAAATCAAAAAAATCGCTGACGATGTAATTTATATTCCCAAGACCCTGGAAATGCTGACGCCGATTCTATCGGTAATTCCGCTACAGCTTTTTGCCTATTATATGGGCGTAGCGAAAGGTTGCGATGTAGATAAACCAAGAAATCTTGCAAAATCCGTAACTACCGAGTAACTTACCTAATGAAAAAAGCCTGCTGTAATGAACAGGCTTTTTATAATTTGGACAACAGCGCAAGAGAGTTAAGGAGCGTATCCCCAATAGCCTGGAACCCAGACCTGCTGCCAACCGTAAGGGGTTTGCCTCCATTCCCAATGATCGGGTACCCACACCCTGTATTCTCTATACGGCGGCCTATTATAATAATAGGGTGGGTAATAAGGGTAGATGTCCCAAGGAGAAGGGGTCCACCAAGCTGTTAGTGGGCCGAACCAAAATCCAAAAGAATAACGGGGATAAGAGTGATAGGAATAGGAGTGATGCCTATGGGCCAGAGCCGGATCAGTGACGGCGAAAAACATTAACAAAAGCAGCGTTGTCAAACAGATAAACAGGACTTTTTTCATTTTCTTTCACTTCCTTTCTTTTCCATATTTTAAATTGTTCGAGATCTGATTATAAAATAGCAGGCATTCCTTTTTACGTCAAGCAGTTTTTTTGTTTGATTATTTGGAAACCCCGCCCCTCAGGGCGGTTGGGTTTCCAAATAATGAGGATTGAAAAGGAGGCTACTCCTTTTCCCGCAGGTCGGGCTTAAAGCCCGACCGAGGACGGGAATGTTTACTTTTTATAAAAGAAAAGTTAGAATAATATCTAATGGCAGAGAATCTATTGGGAAAAACAGGAGAAAAAGTGATTTTGATGGGAAACGAAGCTATTGTCAGAGGCGCCTTAGAAGCGGGCGTTCAGTTTGTTTCCACTTATCCCGGCACGCCTTCTTCTGAAATCGGCAATATTTTTTTTAGAATCAGTGAGAAACTGAGGATTTATTTTGAATTTTCCATCAACGAAAAATTGGCCCTGGAAGCGGCCGTGGGCGCTTCTTTTTCGGGATTAAAATGCCTGGTGGCGATGAAGAATTTCGGCTTGAACGTTTGCTCGGACGCCTTGGCGCCTTTTTTATACACCGGTTCAAAAGGCGCCACGGTGATTATTACCGCCGATGACCCCTCCTGCCACAGTTCGGCGCAATCGGAAGAAAACTCACGACCATTTTCTTATCTGGCGCATTTGCCGACTTTGGAACCGGCCACGCCCCAGGAATGCAAAGACTTTGTGAAACTGGCTTTTCAGATTTCCGAAAAATTTCAAACCCCGGTTTTAATCCGCAACACCACCCGCGTTTCGCATCAGCGGGGCGTAGTAAAACTATCAAAAATGGAATTAACGAGACCCAACCTTGTTGAGGGAAAATTCATTAAAGATACGAGGAGATTCGTGACTTTACCGCCGCGCGTTTTGGAAATGAAAAAAGAATTGTTGGAGAAAATCGAAAAAATCAGGACTTTTATTGAAACTTCCCCCATAAATCAACTTGTCCAAAGGCGGGCCTCGGACAGCTTGAATTTAGGGATTATTACTTCGGGCGTGTCTTATTTATATGTAAGAGAGGCCCTAAAAGAGTTAAATTTGGATTTGCCGGTTTTAAAACTCGGCTTTTTTTATCCTTTGCCGGAAAAGAAAATCAAAAATTTTATTAAAAAACTTAAAAAAGTTTTAATCGTAGAAGAATTGGAGCCCTTTTTGGAAAAGGAAGTGCAAGGATTGGCCAAAGAAGCCAACTGCAAGATAGAGATTACGGGAAAGAATTTATTACCCGAAGTTGGCGAACTGAGGCCGGAAATAGTGATGGCGGCAATCGCTAAATTTGCCGGCAAAAAATTTAAACTACCAACTACCAACTACCAACCAAAAACTAACAGACGTTCTCCCCAATTCTGCCCGGGTTGTCCTTATTGGTTGGTGGTGGCGGCTATCAAAAAAGCCCTTCGACTCGGCTCAGGGCAGACCCTTCGGCCTGACTCAGGGCAAGCCACTGAGGTTATTTTTGGCGGCGATATCGGCTGTTATATGTTATTGGGTATGCCGCAATTCGGACTTCAGGATTATCTTTCTTGCATGGGTTCTTCTCTTGGTATAGCCCACGGCATTAAAAAAGTTTCCAAGCAGAAACTAATCACTTTTATTGGCGATTCCACCTTTTTCCATGCAGGTTTGCCGGCCTTGGCCAATATCATTTTCAATAAATCAAATCCTTTGGTTATTATTTTGGAGAATCAAACAACAGCTATGACCGGTCACCAACCTCATCCGTCTGCCAAATCCGTGTTAAAACCAATCAAAATTGAAGACATCTGCCGGGCTTTAGGAGTTAATAATTTGGCGGTGCTGGACCCGGCCAACCAAGATGAATTTGGGCAAAAAATTAGAGAATTTTTACAAAAAGACGAGGTGGCGGTGATTATTGTGCGGAAACCCTGCATTTTTGTAAAAGACAAGTAAAATAAAATGACCAAAAATAAGAAAGAATTTAATTTAATAATTGCCGGTATTGGCGGCCAAGGATTAATTACCCTGCTGCAGATTTTGGCCGAAGCCGCGCTTTCAGGAGGCAATGACGTGCGAAGCTCAGAACTTCACGGTTTGGCGCAAAGAGGAGGCTCGGTGGAGATCTACCTAAGATTTGGAAAAGAAATATTTTCTCCCTTGGTGGCACCGGGCCGGGCGGATTTTATCTTGGGCTTGGAAATGCAGGAAGCCCTAAGAATGTATTACTACGCCAACCCTGACACCGTTTTTTTAGTCAATAAAAACCTGATTCCCATACCCTTGGCGCCGGTAGTTTCCCAAGACCAGATTATCAAGGACTTAAACAAGATTTCAAAAAAAATTGAAGTAGTGCCGGCAGCTGATATCTGCCAGAAAGAATTGGGCACCAATGTGGTGGCGGGTATTTATCTTATTTCGCTGGCGGTTTTTCAAAAAATGATACCCTTGAAACCCGAATCATTGTTGCTGGCAATAAAAAAAATGATTCCGGAGAAATTTTTGGAATTAAACTTAAAAGCTTTTAATCTGGCTAAATCTAATTCCTAAATTTCGTATATTCGCCCCAGTAGTAGAGCATTTGGCTCACTACGGGGCAGCCCCGAAGTGAACGCAAAGCGTTCTACTTCTGGGGCGTATAAATTCGTAATTTCGTAGAGACATGAAAAGACATATTGTCTGTTTGGGCGGGGGCAACGCCATGCCCAAAGCCGTTCTGGCGGGATTAAGGAAAGAGCCGGTTAGAATTTCGGTTATCTGCGCCATGCTGGATTCTGGGGGGTCAGCCGGTCGGTTAAGGAAAGATTACAAAATTGTTTCTCCCGGCGATATTCGTCGGGCTTTTCTGGCTTTGGCCGATACCTCGCCCGTGATTGAAAATCTTTTAAACTACCGCTTTCAGGTGGGCGCGCTAAAAGACCATAATTTTGCCAATCTGTTGATTACCGCCCTGGAACTTTCCACCAACGATTACGAAAAAACCATCAAGGAAGTTAAAAAAATACTAAACATCAAACACGAAGTTTTGCCTTCCACTTTGGATAAAGCCGAACTTTACGCGGTGCTGCAAAACGGTAAAATGATTTCAGGAGAGACCAACATTGATATCCCCAAGCACAACGGAAAATTAAAAATAAAAAAAGTTTTTTTAAAACCCAAAACGCGGGCTTATCCCAAGTCCCTGGAAGCTATCAAAAGAGCGGACCTGATTGTTATCGGGCCGGGCGACCTGTATTCTTCCTTAGCCCAGATTTTATTAACCAAAGGCATCCCCCAAGCCATTGTTAAAAGCCGGGCAAAAAAAGTTTTTCTTTGCAATTTAATGACCAAATACGGCGAGACCAATGATTTTTCGGTATTGGATTTTACCCGTGAGGTGGAAAAATATCTGGGCGGGACTTTGGATTTTGTAGTTTATAATAATTTTTTCCCTTCGGGCGGGAAAATTAAAAAATACAAAAAAGAGTATCCTAATTTATTGGATTTCGTTAGAATTAATGAAGGGTTGGATAAAAGAAAATTTATCGGTAGGAACCTGATAAGAAAGGGTGTGCTCGAACACGATCCGGACAAAATAGCGAAAATATTAATTTCTTTAATATGACCAAAACCAAACAAGCCGTGATATTGGCAGCGGGCGAATCGTCCCGCTTTTGGCCTCTAAATCAGGCGCATAAATCACTTTTCAAAATAATGGGTCGGTCTTTGATTTGCTATACTCTGGAAAATCTGAAAAAAGCCGGCATCAAAGAAGTCGTTATTGTTCAAGGCGCCAGCAGAGACATTGAGAAAGAGTGCCGGAAAGGCAAAATTCCCATTGAAATAATTTTTGCGGTACAGAAAAAACCTTTGGGCACAGGCCATGCCCTTCTTTGCGCCAAAAAATATCTTGACGAGAAATTTTTGGTTTTAAACGGCGATGATTATTATAATGTAGAAAGTATTAAGGGTTGTCTCAAAAAATTTCCTTCGGTCTTAGTAAAAAAAACAGACAACTGGCGCGATTACGGCGTTTGGACCACCGATAAGGACCACCTCAAAGATATTATTGAAAAACCCAAAAGATATGTCAGTAATCTGATCAATTGCGGCGTTTATCATTTGCCCAAATCAATCTTGGAAGAAAAAATAGGAAAGTCGGCCAGAGGCGAATATGAAATCCTTGATTATTTGAAACAACTTATCAAGAAGCAAAAATTATATTTTTTCAAAACAGACAACTGGATACCGTTTTCTTATTGCTGGGATTTATTCGATATCAATGAATGTCTGCTTCAAAATATAAAAACCGAAATCTTGGGCAAGGTAGAAAAAAACTGCGAGATTAAAGGCCGGGTCATAATCAAAAAAGGCGCCTGGGTCAAAAGTGGCACCTATTTGGAAGGCCCGGTTTTTATCGGGCAAAACTCCCAAATTGGGCCGAATTGTTATTTGAAAAAGTTTACCAGCGTGGGCCGAAATTGCAAAATCGGGCAAGGAGTCGAGGTTAAAAATTCA
>Ga0315282_10010635_pt1 | contig 14379 bp, 9 predicted proteins | sample YL17G07_20_MG_FD_203693 | JGI IMG/M metagenome (GOLD analysis project Ga0315282, IMG submission 203693) | Sediment microbial communities from Yellowstone Lake, YNP, Wyoming, USA - YL17G07_20 | ecosystem: Environmental > Aquatic > Freshwater > Lake > Sediment | place: USA: Wyoming | collected...
TTGATCTCGGTCAGGACTTCGGTTCGGGCTTTCAGCTCCTCGAAGCAGGCCGCACAATTGAAGTAATGTTCTTCAAAGGCCGCCTTGTCCTTTTCTGACAGACGGTTGAGGATATATTCATCGACGCAATCCTGATGACGACAACGAGTCATGTCAACTCCCTTTCAATTTGTTTAGTCGAGAGGGGAAGAGAAAACAGGAAATTCATTTTATCATCTTTTTCTTTAGCAATTTATGGGCATAGTGCAGGCGCTCGCTGACTTTGGCCGGTGTAATCCCCAGCCGCCGGGCGACCTCTTCCCGCGGCAGCTCACGGAAATAGAAAAGGTCCAACACGTCTCTGTATCTCGGCTTGAGGCTCTGTATGTGCCGGGCCAGTTGATCGGCCCGCTCCTTCTGTTCGATGCGGGTCTGAGGGTCCGGCAGGGGCGACGGTTCCGGCCCGTGCTTCAGGACCCTGGATTTTTGGCGGATGAAATCGACGATGCGGCGGCTGGTCACGGTGTAGATGAACGTTCCCAAGGAGGATTCGCCGCGGAACTCTCCGCTGCGGACCTTTTCCAGGACCTGGGTCAGGATCTCGTTGACGACATCCTCCCAGTCGGGGAGGTTCCAGCCCAGGGCCTTCCGCACGCGGAAGCCGACGACTTGACGATATTGGGCAATGAGGGAGTCATCTTCAGCGTATTGGCGTACCATTTCTTCTCATTATAAAGAAGGCCCTTGAACCTGGCAACATGTCGATTCTTCATTCGGCCTTCTTGGGACGGGAGATTGTCCGGTTCTGCGCCGATCCCGAGAGGGAGGCGGAATTTTGGGAACATTCTCAACTGGTGGCGAGCTATGCCCTCCTCTTGGCCAAGGCCCTGGCCATCCGGGAGATCAATTTTCTGCGGTGTTTGGAGATGAGCGCTCTGTTCCATGACATCGGCAAGATGGGCATCCCCTCTCGCATCCTGATGAAACGGGAGGCGGGGGGCTCAATTCGATCCCGAAATTGTGGAGGCCTTCTTGACCGTGCCCGCCGACGGCTGGCTGAAAAGGAGCCAAGTTTCTAAACCGGTCCTGTCCCACTGAGCGGCCCGGAGGCCTGACGGCTCGTCTTCGTCTCGGCCGCCGAACAAGCGGCGGCCAAAATCTCGGCCGAGTGCCTGACCTCGATTCTCGGTTCGGCCGGTTTGAGCTTGGACATGATCTGAAAGAGGCAGCCTGGGCAATCCGTGACCACTAGCCCGGCCCCGCTGTCTTTGATTCTTTTTTCCTTGTCTTTCCAGATGTGCTTCGAGAGCGCAGGGTTTTTGAGAGAGAACACGCCACAGAAACCGCAGCAGGCATAAGGTTCATCCTCGGCCCTGGGCCGGTAGCCGGCAGACTCCAACAGCCGCAAAGGCTCCTCCCGCACCTGGAGCTCATAAAGGGCGTGGCAGGGATGGTGGTAGAAGGCCTCCTTCTCTCCTTGAGCGGGCCGGGGCAGGAAGCCGCGGCGGACCATGAACTCCGTAAAATCATGAACCCTGTCCGACCAGCGCCCGGCCTCCGGAAGGAGCTGCGAATAGAGCTTCTTCAGCAGGGCATTACCGGTCGGGCAAACGGTCAGGATGATGTCCGGCGCCTCCCGCTCAAAAGAGCGCAGGTTCGTCTCGGCCAGGCTGCGCAGGTCGTCGGCGCATCCAAGGTGGAGGCTGGGCGCCCCGCAGCAGACCTGATCCTCCGGGCAGACCGCCCGGAAACCGAAGCGGGCTAGGACGTCCAGAACGCTGTCCTTGACCTCGGGGAAAAAAAATTTGACCAGGCACCCCTGGAAAAGATAAATTTTCTGAGAGCCGTCCCCCGCCGCCCGGCGGCCGCGACGATAGCGGAGGGCGGGCAGGGCCAGGCGGCTTCCCGGTATCCGGAGCAGGCCTGCTTTGACCCAGGGCCGGAGAAGCGAGGAGGCCAGCCGTGCTCCGGCCTCCTGGCAGCGGGCATGACGGAACAGGCCGCTGAGCATCCTCTCCCAGAGGGCCGGGCCGCGGCGCAGCTTAAGGCCGAGGAGCAGGTCGCCGGTGCGGATGCCGACCGGACAGAAGTCCTCGCATTTTTTGCAGTCGGCGCAGAAGTCGGCGGCGGAGAGCCCCTGGCCCAAAGAGCGGGTGACCGCCGTCAGCAAGCCGCCGATCCCGCCTTGATAGACGGGCCCGCCGAAGCGGTATCCGCCGACCGCCTGGAATACGGGACAGACCAGCATGCAGCCCCCGCATTTCAGGCAGGTCAAGACCTCTTGCCCGTCCGGCTCCTTGGCCGCCCGAAGCCGGCCGTTGTCCAGGATGATGATGTGGACTTCACGCGGGCCATGGACGCCCACCACCAGCTCCTTCTCGATGTCGGTGGTCTTGCTCGGGCCGGTGATAAAGGAAAGGTAGGAAGTCATCTTCAGGCCCGAGGAGGAAGTGATGAGGGCTTTGAGCAGGATGACCGCCTGCTCCATGGTCTCTACGAATTTTTCAGCCGAGATCAGGGCGATGTGCACGGGCGGCAGGGTGGTGACCAGCCGGGCGTTGCCCTCGTTGCTGACGATGGCCAGGGTGCCGGATTCGGCTATGGCCAGGTTGGCCCCGGACAAGCCGATGTCGGCCTCGAGGAAAGCCCGGCGCAACTCCTCCCTGGCCAGGCGGACCATCTCCGGGATGTCGGGGGGAACGGGCCGGCCCAATCGACGGCTGAGGAGGGCGGCCACCTCCTCCTTAGTCTTGTGCAGGGCGGGCGCGGTGATGTGCGAGGGGCGCTCGCCGGCCAGCTGAACGATCCATTCGCCCAAGTCGGTCTCCACCACCTGGAAGCCGCTCTTCTCCAGATAGCCGTTCAGGCCGATTTCTTCGGAGACCATGGATTTCGATTTGACGATGAGCCGGGCCTTTTTCTCCCGGCAGATATGTTCGATCGTCCGGCGCGCTTCCTCGGGCGTGGAGGCCTGGTAGGTCCGGGCCCCGGCCTTTTCCGCTTCCTCCCGGAAACGGGCCATGAGTTCCGGGAGACGCTTCACGCCTTCTCGGCGGATGGCCTGCGCTTGCTCCTTGATCTCCGGCCAGGGAAGCTCTCCGGTCGTACGGCTGACCTTTTCATAATGATGGCCGGAGGCTTTTTTTAAAGCGGCCTGAAGGTTGCGGTCCTGGAGGGCGCGCTTGATCTCCCGGCGGCGTCCCATCAGTCCACTTTCCGGGTCTTGTCCGCCGTTTCGAGGTAGGTTTTGGGGTCCACCAGTATCTCGCGCGGTTTGCTGCCCTCGCCCGGCCCCAGCAGGCCCTCCTGCTCCATTTGGTCGATGATGCGGGCCGCCCGGGCGTAGCCCAGCTTGAGGCGCCGCTGCAGGAAGGAGACGGAGGCTTGTCCGGCGGACAGGATGAGCTCCAGCGCTCTATCGTAGAGCTCATCCTTCTCCCCCAGGTCTCCCCAGTCATGTTCGCCGCTGGCCTTTATGACCCGGACAATCCTTTCGTCGTACTCCGGGGCGCCCTGTTCCTTGACGAACTTGACCAGCCGCCTGACCTCGGGCATGGAAATGTAGGCGCAATGGAGGCGGATGAGGCGGGGAAAGTTGGGGGGGATGAACAGCATGTCCCCCTGGCCCAGGAGCTTTTCGGCGCCCCCCGAGTCGATGATGGTCCGCGAGTCCACCATCTGCGGAACGTGGAAGGCGATCCGGCAGGAGAAATTGTTCTTGATGGTGCCGGTGATGACGTCGATGGAGGGCCGCTGGGTGGCCAGCACCAGGTGGATGCCCACGGCCCGGGCCAGCTGGGCGATCCGGCCGATGCAGTATTCCACGTCCTGGGCGGCCACCATCATCAGCTCGGCCAGCTCGTCGATGATGATGACGACGTAGGGCAGGGGCCGCAGCTCCGCCTTTTCCTCCTCGGTCAGCTTCTTCCCCTTTTCTTCCCGGATCTGCTTGACCTGCTGGTTGTACTGCTCGATGTTGCGGACCTTGAGGCTGTGGAGCTTGTGATAGCGGTCCTCCATCTTCTTGATAGCGTCCATCAGCACGGCGCCCGCTTTTTTGGGGTCGGTGATGACCGGGCTGAAGAGATGGGGGATGCCGTCGTAGAGGGAGAATTCCAGCCTTTTGGGGTCGATCAGCACCAGCTTGACCTCGGCCGGCGTGGCTTTGTAGAGGATGCTGGCGATCAAGGCGTTGAGGGCCACGCTCTTGCCCGAACCCGTGGCCCCGGCGATGAGAAGGTGGGGCATGATGGCCAGGTCGGTGACATACACATCGTCGTGCACAGTCTTGCCCACGGCGAAGGTCAGCTTGGAGGGCGAGTTGATGAATTTTTCCGACTGGAGGATGTCGCGCAGCTTGATGATTTCCCGCTTGTTGTTGGGGACCTCCAGGCCCAGGGAGGATTTCCCCGGGATGCGCTGGATGCGGACCGATTCGGCGCCCAGGGCCAGGGATAAATCCTCGGACAGGCCGGCCACCTGGCTGACTTTGACGCCGGGATAGGGATAGAATTCGTAGGTGGTGATGACCGGGCCGGGATGGCACTCCCGGACCTCGCCCTCGACCCGGAACTCGCGGAGCTTTTCCTCGATCCGCCGCTTTTTCTCCAGCAGCTCGTCCTTGTCGATCTTTTCCGCGGGCTGGCCAGGGTCGAGAAGGGTGAAGGGAGGGAACTCATACACCCCGGGCGGCTCCACTCCGGGCAGAAGCGGTTGGGCGGTAGGCTCGGAGGCAGAAGTTTGGGCTCTGCGGATGACGAGGGGCGGACGGCCCGCCCGGCGCGGCTCTCCGGGCTCCGTTGGTGATGCTTCCGCTTGTTCCTCGGCGGCCTCGGCCGCCGGTTCCTCTTCTAAAGTTTTTCGGGGCTCGGTGATTTTGATGCGGACCTCCCGGGAGGCCAGGCGGGCCGCTCCGGAGAAAAAGCGGATGATTTTTCCTAAGGACAGGCCGGTGGCCGCCATGAGGAAGACCAGGAGGATGGCCGCCAGGAAGATGGTGGAGCCGGTGAGGCCTAAGTAACGGACCAGGAGGTAGGACATCGCATCCCCCAACAGACCGCCGGCCGGGAACTGACCTCCCCGGAGCGAGATCTTTGGAAAGATCAGGGTGAGGAGGGCGCTGAAAATGAGCAGCAAAGCCAGAACAGCCGCGCTGCGGAGGAGAAACCGTTTTCTGTCCGAGCGGAGCAGGATGGCCAGGCTGAGGCCGCCGAGTCCGAAGGGAAGCAGAAAGGCAAACAGGCCCAGCGCCTGGATCAGGCCCTCGGCCAGGCCTGCCCCCAACCGTCCCCCCAGGTTGCGGATTTTGGCCGCTCCTTCCATTTTCTGGGACGTATCAGCGGCCTGATAGGAGAACAAGCTGACCAGGAGAAAAAGGGCCAAAAAGGCCAGGATAAGGCCAACGATGTCCCCCGGCCTGACCCGCTGCTTTTTTCGGTTCCTTGTCGAGGCGCGCTCCGGATTGCGCCGCACTTTCTTGCTCATCGCGCTCATTATAACATATCTGCGCCGGCTTCCGGCCCTTCAACCTTTCCGGAGACGCTCATAAGCTCCCTCCTCATTGACTCAGTGAGTTGGGGGATTAATAAAACGGAGAAACTGTCTCTAAAAAGGCGGCTTCTGTCTTTGCGGAGAGGGAATTTCAATGACCTCCGGGCCGCCGGCCAGCTCCGGCCTACGGGTGTCGTAGAAATATTCATATCCAACCTGAACCTTGAAGGCTGCGGGAAGGGAGGCCAAGCCTTGCCGCTTGCGGACGGGAGCTTTTTTTTCAGCCTGGTAGACGCCCACCCGGCCTTCAAAGAGACGAAAGCCGGCAATTTCCCGGTTGTCGGGAGCGACCAGCCGGACGAAAGGATTGAGGACATAGCAGTCGGCCCAGCGGATTTTGCCGCCGAAAGCCGTGGAAAAAACCTCCCAATGATCCGCCGTTTTGGACAGGACCACGACCTGGGAATAGTCGTCCCCCCGTTTGCTGGGAAACCGCGTGTAGTAGAAGAGGAAGTGCAGCCCGAACCGCTGGAGGGCTGTTCCATCCAAGCCTTCGGCCAGGAGATACTCCTTGCGCAACGGCCCTTCCGGGGCGAACAGCCAGGGCTTGGGAGAGAACTGGAACTCGTAGCCCAGCCAAATATTGAACGGGCCGGCGATCGGCATGAGCCGCTTCTCGGCTGTCAGAACCTCCGCAGGTCCCTGGCCGAGCTCGCCCTGCCGCCATGTCCATTTAAGGATCTCCCGGCCCTCAGCCCCGGTGATCCGCAAGTAGGGGTTTTTGACGATCTCGTCGCCCCCGGCCGACCGGCCGGGCCGACAAACGATGTGGAGAAGCCCTCCGCCCCGGGATGAAGGCTGCAGGACGATTTCCTGGAAGAACTGAGAAAAGTTCCCGGGATAGGAATAATCGGGGAGAGCCGTCAGGCGGTAGACTCTGATGGTGGGGTTGTGGAGGTCCACCAGCTCTTCGTCCCAGCGCGGCCGGAAGGTCTTGACCAGCACGGTTTTCTCCTCGAGCGACTTGTAGAACGACACCTCCCGGGGGAATTCCCGCGGGGCTTCCAGAAAGCGGCTGTACATGATGTCGTTGACCACCACATAGCGCACCTTGCGCAGGGAGAGCCAATCCAGGTCCACTTGGCTCAGGCTGTGCCGGAGCAGGACGATGTAGCGGCGGGGTGAGAGCGGCGGTCCGTAGGATTCGGTGGCAATCCGGGTGCGGGGCGGTATGTTGGCCTCGATCCATCTCTCCGCCACGACCCGTGTGTCCGGACGCGTCAGCTGCTGGTCGAAACGGAACACCCGAACAACGGGAGAGACGAAAAAGACTGCCGCCAGCGCCGCGGCCATGGCCTTCTCCAGGCCGGGCCCAAGCCGGATCTTCATCTTTCGCCACAGCGGACCGATGTGGGCCAGAAGAAAATCCAGAAAAACGGCGGCCAGCAGGATGAAAAAGGGGATGATGGGCAGCAGGTAGCGGGTGGCGTAGGCTTTCCAGGTGCCGATGAGGATGAACATGACCAGCGGCATGGACAGGAGGAGAATATCTTTCTTGCGGCGGCGGGCCAGACCGAGGACCAGGCCGCCCAAGCAGAGCCATTGGGCCAGCGAGCCGATGTTCTCCTTGAACCCGTGACGAAAATAGAACAGCCAGGAAGGCATGGCCGTGGATGAGCCGTAATGGCCGATCGAGGTCAAATGCTGGGACTGCCACACAAAGTCGGTCTTGAACTTCGGGAAATCCAGAAGGGCGTAGGGCGTGCCCAGGAAAAAGACGGCCATAAAAACCAGGCCGGCGCCCACCAGTCTCAGGTCAAAAATCCAACTCCACAGCGGCCGTTTTTTTTCGCTCTGGCGGAAGAGATGAGCCAGGACCAGGGGGAGGAAGAGGAAAAGCCCGCCGTATTTGGTGGCGAAAGCCAGCCCGGCAAACAGGCCGGCCAGGAGATAATCGCCGATCCGGCCGCGAACGTAGACCCGCCAGATGAAGAAGAAGGACGGCAGGAGGAAAAAAACCATGGCCACGTCGGGGACGAAATCGTGCGAGATTTTGACGTGGTCCAGGGAAAAAGTCAGGAACAGGGCGGCCAGCAGGCCGGTGCGGAAGTTGAACATTTTCTTGCCCAACAGGTAAAGCATGATGACCGTTCCCACGCTGAACAGGACGGTAACCAGCCGGCCGAGGAGGATAAAGAGCGTGGCGTTGTGGAGATAGGCTTCGTTGAAGTCGGCCGGGGAGGAGAATGTGCCCAAAGCCTTGCCGCCCAGATAGGTGAGCCCCCACACACCCGTTATCAGGTAGGTGTACAGGGAAGGGACGTGGAAGAAATGCGGGTTCAGGTCGCCCCGGAAGTGCTTCATGGCCAGCTGGGCGAACCAGTTCTCGTCCACGTGGAAAATATTCGGCAGCCCCCAGTCGATGCCCACCAACCTCACGGCCAGGGCCAGGACGATGACCGTCCACAGCACCGCCCGGGAAGACCTGGAGGAAGAAAGGGATGGCATGAGGAATTAATATAGCCTATTCCCCCGGGGCAGACAATACGGGCTGCCGGTAAGTCTCTCCGCTTGTGTGATTGAGTATCGGCGTCGGAATCGCCCTCGGCCCCCTGGGGAACCAGTCCCGTCGGTTCCCCCCGTCGAAAAGCTGACGGGGCCCCCCTCCGCTAGGGGGGCCTAGGGGGCGATTCCGACGCCTCCTAGAAATCACATATTTGGAGATTCTTCCGGCCTGCCGAAGCGGCCAGAGATGGGGGGGGAAGTGGCGCCCTGGAGGAGATTCACTTGCTGAGCAGGCTGAGGGCGTTGGAGGCCAGCATCCTCAGGTCGGTCCAGGAGCGGACCTGTCCGAGCTTGCGGAGAATATAGGACGGCCGGAGATAGAAGGCCCGCACCGCCTTCCGGCGCATCCGCCATATTTCTTCCGGGGTCATGTCCCCCGAGGCGATGAGCGGATAATCGGTGCTGTCCCAGGAGTCCAGGTCGGCCGGGATCCAACCCTTGGCCACGGCTTCCTCCCGGAGCCTGGTGCCGATATCGGGCGTGGCGATGGCGAAGGAGGCGATATCGATATTCAGCTTCTTGGCCAGGTCGATGGTCCGCAGGGCCATCTCCCGGGTTTCGCCCGGCAGGCCCAGAATGAAATAGCCCAGGATGCGGAGGCCATGCTTGTTCAGCAGGCGGATGGTCTCTTTGATCTCCGCCGTGGTGATGGGTTTGGAGTATTTTTTCAGAAGGGCATCGTCCCCGCTCTCGATGCCGATCGAGACCGTATGGCAGCCGGCCTTTTTCATCCAGGAGATTTTCTCTTCGTTGAGCGAATGGATGTCGGCGTTGCAGCTCCAGGTGAGCCGCAGCCCGGCTTCCAGCATCTTCCGGCAGAGTTCCACGACACGGTTGGTGTTGATGGATAGGGTGGGGTCCTGGAAGAGGATCTCCCGCACGCCCAGCCGGGCCAGGGCTTGAAGCTCGGGGATGACGTTCGACACCGGCCGGGACTTGAAGCCGTAGGCGCCGGCCGTGCAGAACCCGCAGCGGTAAGGACAGCCCAGCGAGGTGACCACCACGGTGAAGGGCAGACGGCGGGCGATAGGGATGCGGTACTTGCGGAAGGGAAAAAGGTCGTGACGGGGAACCGGGATCTCAAAAGTGCGGCCGGGGCTGGGGGCCGGTCCGACCAGCTCTGGGCCGCGGCGGTGGATCAGCCCGCGCAACGGGGTTCCTGTCCGGCCGGCCAGATAATCGAGGAGGTCCGGCTCGGTGAAATCCGTCAGGCAGGCGTCCAGGCAGGAATAGTCCCGAAGAAGCTTTTCCCCCACGAACTTCAGGATGCCGGCGCTGGCGATGACCACTGTTTCCGGCCGCAAGGCCTTGATCCTGTCCACCAGGTCCAGGTCGGCCTTGAGGGTGGCCGTGCCGGTAGTGAACAAGATGGCCTGGAAGTCGCCCTCCAGGATTCGGCGCAGGCAATCCTCCGGGCTGACCTTGTCGATGATGGCGTCCAGGACGGAGACCCGGCAAGAACCGTCCAGCAGGCCGCTGAGGACGATCAAATCCTGGGGCGGCCAGTAATAGTCGGCCTTGGAGGAGAAGCTGCAGTAGTAGTCCCGGATATAAAGTTTGTCGCCCGGGGGGTTGAGGAGAAGGACGTTTTTTCCCGGCATCAGAAGGCGATGACGAGACCGCCGCCGTATTCCAGCCCGCCCAGTTCGACCTTCCGCGCGTTCACTTGGGTTTGGGCCCAGGTGGATTTGATCCTGAAGTTGAGCAGTATGGGAAAACTCTTGGCAAACCTCAAATACACGCCACCCAGGAGATGGCTGCCCTGGACATAGTTGAACAGGGAGCCGATCGGGTTAGATTCGTAAAAAAGAAAGAAGTCCAGGCCGCCGCCGGCGTAGGGCTCAACAATACCCAGGGGCAGCCCATAGCGCAGCCCCAGGGATACCGGCACGAGCAACAATTTGGTTTTTTCCTTGCTGTAGGTCAACTGGCCGGTTTTGTAGATGGCCTTGAGCTCCAGATAGAAATCGATGTTGAAAAAAAGCGCGGAGGAGAGGATGATGCCCTGCACCGCGCTCCCCGGCTGATAAACTTTTTTGAACAGGGGTTCCTGGATGTCGTACCTGCCCAAAAATACTTCCAGCGTTCCCTGGCGTTCGGCCGCCTGCGCTTGGGGAGCCGGCTGAGCCGAGAGAAGAGCCAGGGCCGCCAGGACGAGGGCCGCTCCGGTGCGCTTATTCATGATCCTCCTCTCCCCTGCCAGGATAGCACACTCCGGGCAGCAGGAAAAGAACACAGGACTACCCCTATTTTTTGAGGCGTGGAGGAAAATCCGGGACATGTACCGAAGGCGGGCCCTGACCTGAATGCGGACCGGCCAGAAAATAGGCATTCGGTCACGTGTCCCCGGATTTTCAGCATTCCGGATGAATATTTGTATAGTGCCAAGAGTGCAGGGAAAATAGATACAGAGAGAAGAAAAAAATGGGGGAAGTCCTGGAAAAGAACAGCGGGAGTCCCGTCGTTTTTTCCAAGGGTGGAGGCCAAGGATGGAGCCAGGGGAAAGGCTTTGGTACGGCGCGTCCCAACCTGCCCTCGCGCAAGACCCGCCCACCGACATCTCCTGAGACGCCATCGATCTCCCCCTTGATTGCCCAAGGGGGACGAGGGGATTAATAAAATTGGGAAAAAATCGTGGAGGCGTCTCAGGCTTCACCATGCGCTTCGGGCAGGCCGGGCCGACGCCGCACCATCCCATACCAGGCTATGACTGCAAAAGAAAAAGCGCTGCCGTGGAGCGGGCCTCTCGGCGGCGGCCTGAAGAAGAATTTTCCGCTCGGACCTCAGAAACCGTACTGAACTCCCGCCAGCACGTTCAGCCGGAACAGGCTGGAGAAGCTGGTCAGATTTTCTATCATGATGTCCGCATAATGGAGCCGGACAGTAAGGAGGACAGACAGGTTGGGGTTCAGCGAGTACGCTCCGCTGATCAGGAGGCCGGGGTCGATCTTGAAGAACTTATTTTCTAGAAAAGTGAGGGAATCGATGGTCACGTTCTGGCTGTCATACGGGGCGGTCTCGGTGATTTGCATGTCCTCCAGGCTGAAGAGAGTTCCGAAGGAGAAGCCGACGGCCGGGCCGAGGGAGATTTCGATCTTTTCCGTCTGGTAGAGCGAATACAGGCCGAAGAGATAGACGGTCCACATGCTGGAAGAAAGCCCGGTTACTGCCCGTGGTTCGGTGCCCGCCTCGGACACGACATACAGGTTGGAGGTGGAGGGCAACTCCCCGGCCTTATAAGTGACGGTCCGGTATTGATCATATATAAACGGATGGGGCAGGCTAGCCTCCAGGCCGGGGGTGAACCCCAGGAGCTGGAAGGTGGCGCCCAGGCCGAGGCTCCAGTTGGGGCCGAAGGTTTTGCCTAGGTAGAGGTCGAAAGCCGGCCGGAGCTGCTGGTCTAAGATTTCCGTGATCGTGGCCGTCTCGCCGTAGAGCTGGTATTCAGTCGAAGCGGTAAAGGTCGGCTTGAGGAAAAAGGTCAGGCCCGGGCCGCCCCTCAGGAAAAAGGAAGGACGCTTTACCGTCGGGATCTGGGGCTGCTCGGGTTTCAGGGTCGGCTTGACCTCAGGGGTCACTTCCGGCTGCGGGATGGCCTCCTGCCAGAAAGTCACTTTGATGCCGTCGGGCAGGGTGGTGATGCTGTGAGAAGGGGCTTTGACCTCCAAATCGAAAACAATCCGGGCTACGCTCGACTGGAATTGGCCGGTGCGGACGTTCAAAACACCCACGTCATTGACCTGGTAAAGGGGCTGGGCTTCGATTTTGGATACGGGGCTGAAATCGATGACCAGCCTTCTGGGCGCCATGAGCTCAAAGGTTTCAATGAGGAAGGGGCCTTCGACTTTGATGATGAATTCCAGCTGCTCGGCGATTTCAACCTTCTGATAGGTGATGTCCTTGAGGACGGAGACGGGCGCCTGGGCCGGGGCGGCGGGCTGAGGCGGCTCCTGGGCCTGGACGGCGCTGGCCAGGACGGCGCCCAGCATCAGCCAGAAACATATGCCTCGGAAATGTCGCTTTGCCAGTTTCACAATGACCTCCATGATGATTTATCGGATTAAGGGGTATGCGAAAGATCCTTCCCGAACACGACTCTCACTCCGTCTTTCCCGGGCGAGATTCTGTGAGAGGGAATGCTGTCGGCCAGGTCAAACACAACCCGGGCCACGGTCGGCTGGTACTGGCCGCTGCGGATGTTCAGGAGGCCCATATCGTTGACCTGATAAATAGGCTGGGCCTCGATGGCCGATACGGAGTTGAAGTCGATGATCAGTCTTTTGGAGCCCACGAGCTCGGTGATGTCGATGGAGAAGGGGCCGTCGACTTTGATCAGGACCTGGAGCTGGTCGGCGATTTCAACCTTCTGGTAGGTGATTTCCTTGATGACGGAGACCGGGGCCTGGGCCGGGGCGGCGGCCTGAGGCGGTTCCTGGGCTCCCACGGCTCCGGCCAGCAAAACAGCGATAGCCAGCCAGAGACAGAAGCCTTGGAAATGTCGAGTTGTCAGTTTCAAGAGTACCTCCATAATGATTTAACGGATTAAGGGATAAGTCACGGGGCCTTCGATTCCGTCGGCCATAACGGTCGAGACCACATAGGTGTATGTTTCGCCCAGATTGATATCGGAGTCGAAGTAGAAGCTTTTTCCGGCGACGGCAGCCAAGAGCCGGAAGGCCGAGGGCTCTTCTGCGTTCTTTTTCCGATAGATTCGGTATTCCTGTATTTGGGTGGGATCGCTGATTTTGGGGTTTGTCTTCCATTCGATGAGATTACCCTCTCTGCGGAAGAAGAGGATGTCGTCGGAGGCCCGGCGGACCCAGGCGTCGGCAGGGGGGAAGGGAAAGCGTTTTATTCTGTCGAACCACTTTTCGGCCATGAATTGATAGCCTTTTTCGTTGGGGTGGGTCCGGTCTTCGCCCCAGCAGTAAAGGGAGGTGTCGCCGCCGTCTTCCGCCGGGTAATCGGCAAAATCCTGAAAGAGGTCTTCCAGGGGGATGAGGCATTCAGGGGCCAGAGAGCGGATGCGGATGTTAAGGGCGGTCAGCCTGGGCCGGTTGGCGTACCAGCCGTAACGCTGGATATTGGTAGCCAAGGCAGGCAGCAGCCCATAGTCAAGGCTCTTGCGGATTATTTCCTGGAGGTTGAATGACGTCGTCTCCAGGGAATAGTCATTCCAGATGATGTCGTTGGTGCCCTCCAAGATCAGGATATAGCGGGCCAGGTATTTGGCCAGCAGGGCATCTATTCGGGCCAGTCCCTGGATGGTGCTCTCTCCCGGGATGCCGGCGTTGATCACTTGGTGGGGGCCGAAGTTTTGAGTGAGCAAGGCTTCCAGCCGCGGGGGGTAAGCCTTGTCCGGGATATAGTCCCCCGGGTCATCGATCCGATCCTCGTCGCAGACGCCGTAGGTGATGCTGTCGCCGAACCCGATGTACTTGCTTTCGTCAAGGGCCGGATTGTAGATCGGCCCGGTGTGAAGAAGAATTTCTCTTTGGCGGGGGATGACCGGCCGCGAAAAAGGGAGGTTTTTTCCCGCTGCCGTCCGGCTCAGATAGGGAAGATAAAACCATTCTCCCTGGAGGGAGGTGCGGTCCGGCTTGGCCAGGCCGGCCAAATCGTCCTTGAGAGCCAGGGGAACGAACGGCTGCCCTCCGGCCAGGGAACCCAGCTCGGATTCGTCGTACCACTCCCCCGGCTTTCCGCAACGGATCATGGCCAGGCTGTCCCGGCCCGTATAGCGGACCCAGGTAATGACGGGAAGCACCCCGAAGGCCAGCTCCAGACCGGGGAAAACGTCGTTGGCTCCTGTATTCTCGGTGACGGCCAAGGCCGGCGACCATTCCCGGCCGTTCCACATTCTGGCCAGGATTTCATAATCTTGTCCGTCATAGCCGGACCAGACCAGCCAGACGTTTCCGAAGGGGTCGGCCGCGGCCCGGGGGGTGATGCTGGGGTGTTCGGGCTCGCCGGACAGCAGGGCCTCCGGGGACCAGGCTGTCCCGTTGAAACGGCTGGAAAAAACCTGCTCTTGTTTCGACCTGACGGCCGTCCAGAAAACCCATAGGGAGCCCTGAGCATCCCACAGCAGGCGCGGACAATTCGCCTCCTTCAGGCCCGAAGAGATCGCCCAGGTCTGGCCCGAGGCCAGGCCGCGGACAAGGATATCCTGCCGGGAATGATTTTCCTCGACCCAGGCCAGCCACAAGCGGCCGCCGCTGTCGAAACAGCAATCCCAGGGAAGGGAGGGCTGGGCCGGAGAATCCAGAAAGGGAGGGGCGCTCAGCTCTTCATCGAGGCGGGCCAGGCCGAGCTTCGGCTGAAGCCCGTCCATCTCGGTCCAGA
>Ga0315282_10010636_pt1 | contig 14378 bp, 12 predicted proteins | sample YL17G07_20_MG_FD_203693 | JGI IMG/M metagenome (GOLD analysis project Ga0315282, IMG submission 203693) | Sediment microbial communities from Yellowstone Lake, YNP, Wyoming, USA - YL17G07_20 | ecosystem: Environmental > Aquatic > Freshwater > Lake > Sediment | place: USA: Wyoming | collected...
CATTTTCGTCCTTGAGAGTAAGATAAAGGGCAGAGTAAGGAAATGACTTTCGAATCACTTCTTTCCACTTCAGACTATGGAAGATTGTACTTTCTGGAGAGACTTTCAGAAAATCTTTCCATTCACTCACATTCTTTAATTCTTCAACAAACATTGGTCCACTCTCACCTTTGAAAAAAGACCACCATGCGCTGCAGAACCATTTTTCGCAACACTTTCACAGGTCAAACCGCTTCTCAAATTTCTCAGCCGCGGAAAGCATTGTCCCAAATGCCAATTGCCTATTTTCTTGTTTTTCTTTCGCATAGTAAAGAAACGGAATGAAAAGGTTTTTGATGGTTTTTGAGATCGACTTCTCATCTTCTCCAAAATTCCAAAAATGAAACCAAATATGGAATGGTAGCTTCTTCTTTATTGAGATATCCAGTATCTTCTTCAACAATAGAAGATTGGAATGTTGATTGATGCAAATGCTAGGATGAACATTGTAGAGTTGCCCACACTTCTCTATATACATGCAATTCTTGATAAGATCCCCGTAGCTTCTGTAGCAAATGTACTTGTACTTTTCAAGCAAGTCCAAGTGCGCTACGCAATTCCTAGAAAAAATGAAGGTTCTGGGGATTACACCATATTCTTTCATTCCTGCCGAAATCATACGTAACTCGTCTTCCGCCTCATCATGGCTAAGTTGGGTGAACGTTCTATGATAACACATGCCGCCTTGTTCACCCCAGAACCCGGCAGGGTTATTCTGATATTTCCAGAGCCACCGTTCTTTTCTATTGCATCTCAGATCCTCGCTGAGTCGCAAATTCACCTACATCACAAAATTGAGAAAGTTCCGTTTTTTCCTAATCTTCTTCAACAAGCGCCTTCAAGAATAAAAAGCTTCTCCCATTGGGCATTTTGCTTCAACTGATCAGCTCGCATGCTTTGCCCTCCTTGGGTAACGTTGTAGCAATCACGATCTATCGAAACCGCATGATACTATTCGCTGACTTTGACAGCCTTTACCGCTGAAGACATAGTTTCAATACTTAGGGTCCCTTCTAGGGCTTTAAGCCGCGCATATTGCAGGATTGGCTGGAAATAGCTGGTTAGCTTCTTCTGTATAGAATCCCGCGTATTCCCAAAGTTCCACAGGTGAAACCAAATATGGAATGGTAGCCTTCTACTCAAACATAAGTCAAGAATCTTGGTTAGAATATATGATGTTCTGTCACTTATGTATAAGCTAGGATGTATATCCCACAATTGTCCGCGATTAGTTATGTATAAACCATCTCTGCGGATACCTCCACGTGCCCTATAACTTCTGAATCCATACATGGGAAGCAGATCCAAATGGGCTACACGGTTCTTAGGAAAAATGAAGCTTGTTGGAAACTTGCAGTGCCGTTTCATCGCCGCACGGACTTTCTTCAGTTCATTATGAGCCTCTTCAGAACTTAACTCATCGAATCTAGTATGAAAGTAGCCGTGTCCAGCAAGATCATGCTGCACGGAGGTAGAAAGAAGGCGATCTAGGACGACGTTAGGGTAGTCTAGCCATTGTCCCCTTACAGCAAAAGTCACCGGATGGTCAAATTTTTCGAACAAGTCCAAGAACATTGGCAAAGCCAACTCTTCCACAGCGCCAACCGAAAACTCGCTCAACTGGTTATTTACGTTACGGTCATTCTTTCCTCGGTTTACGAGGCCCAACTCCTTATTGCCTACGTCGATGTCAATGGAAATTATCAACATTCCTCGGTCAAGCACTACTCTTGGCATAGCAACAAAGAATTTGGCAAAATGACCAAGCTGGCTAGCGTAGTCAACGAGTGCATTTTCTTTCATAATTTTTGACCTCCGCCTAACAGCGTCGTATGCGCCGTTAACTATAAAAAAATCTTTGCGTAAAGAGGAGAAGTAAAACGCATCCACAATGGTCGCTGCATGTGACAAGAAGAGCAGGTGTTGCAACTAGTGCCACGCTTAAGGTGAGCAGGGCGAATGCAGTTATCTGGTTAGTTCTTGGTCGAGGTGCCCTATGCATTTCATTGCGACTAGTTTCTGGATGTAAACTATTTGCGCTGATAGATAAGAGTTGTTCAAAGACGAGAGTAGATTTAGGTTCCTGGTCATTTGAAAATTAGGGATTATGTGGCAGTGATTTTTCCAGATGATGGCTGGTTCGTTGTTTTCGTTGGTCATTGCTTTCTTTATGAGACCAGCGTTTTCGACTTCTGCTATTTGCCGGGGTGTTTGTGGGCATAAGATACTTCGCAAACCAATTTAGGAGCAAGCATACACACGCGAACAACCAATCTGCACTTATTCTCCACTTACGATTTTTAACCTCAGTCTTCAGTTGAATGCGCTCACAAAGCCTTCTTCGTAAAGTATTGCTTCGACGTACGTTTCCGTTAGTTGAGTATTTGCTGCTTAAAAGCGCTGTCACAGTTTGCTCTAAAGTTAGCACAGGCGCTGAAAGATGTAGGGAGAGCCCACTGTTGCTCTACAATCTTTTAAGTCTGTTTTCCAGAAGCGATTCAATGCTACTCGGCAAAAAGTCCCTAATAGTCCTCCAAACCGAGACACCTTTGTTTCTGGATTGGATTAAGATGCGCCCAGTGGAACTGACGGGGTACCACATGGTTTTTTGCTGATAGAATAAACCTCCAAAGCCTATTTTCTGGAGATGGTGAGGATTTCTCGGATTACTTGATGTTGATCCTAAGGATATATACCTGTAGCCTTCCTCTTCCGCTTTCTGGATTTCTTTCCAAAGTAAATGGGGAACAACTGAATATTGACCGGAAAGCTCTCTGTCAGTTCCGACGTAGACCCAGTACGTTCTTCGTTCGTGCTTGAAAACAGCAATTCCCCCGATTCTTCGCCTTTTCCCAAAGACCCAAATGCGAAGATTTTCAGGATAAAGTATGTTCCACATATTCTCCATAAATTCATAATTAAAAGGAGAAGCACCAATGTATTTCATGTTCTTGTAGTAGAGATAGTAAAAATCTCTTAAATCAGATTTTGTTCGTGCTTCTTGAACTTGAAAGCCATCTCGCTCTAAACGTTTAATTTTCTGTCGTCGGTTTTTGGAAAATACTTTGTTCCATATAAAGTTTGAGGGTGTAGCTTCAAGATCGATCTCCACTATACCAACGCTTGAATCAACAAAACTCGTTGAAGATTGAAAAGATCGCGCCAATTCATCATCCATCAAACAAATCTTAGCGTATGCTATGCCTTTGTTAGAACAAAAGCTTTGAAGAGAGCTCAGCAAAGACAGAGAAGCCTGTTTGATATAATGACCTGCTATCACCGGACCTCCGTAGTCTGAGTAAGGCATTGAACAGTATGTCTTCAAATGGATTGAGTCTAGTATGAAACCTGGAAATATACCAACAAGTTTTCCTTTTGCGTCCCTTACTCCCAGATAAAGCGGAGAAAGACCAAATGATCTTTGGATCACTTCCTTCCATTTTGGACAGTGATAGAATGTTGCTCCTGGTACACCCTTTAAAAAGTCGTCCCATTCCTTCATATTCTTCAGTTCTTCGACAAACATGCGTTTACCCCTTTTTTTAAAGATTCAATATTTTCATAATGATTTTAAAAATTAGCGGGTTGATTTACTAGTTCGGAAATAACAAGTCAAAATTGACAAGTCTTGCTCGGTTCTTGCAGAAAGCTTGAAATTAGCTTTACGGTTTCGAGAATAATTCAGCCCCACCGCTTGAATAGATGAGGTTAACTTGGTCAAGCTGACTTGGAGGCGCAACCGGCGCGTAAAATGCGTTTGTCCGTGCGAACACTAGTCCATGAACATTTGTTAAATTCAAGTTCCTAAAATCTATTTGTTCAGTATTATACTGATGTGACCAAAGATAAGACCACATCACGCTTGCATGAGCGATACCGTCATTCCTATCTGTGTATATGGTATCATTTGAGAATGAAATTGCAGCTGATACAGCGGCAAATTCAGATGGTGTTAGCGATTTCTTTTCAATATTTGCTGATGGATAATAAAGGGGAGTATCGATATTGGCGCTTGAGCTCATTATCATGGCAAAAGTCAAAACCAATATGAAAAGTGCCAGGATGACTTGTTTATGTTTATTTAAGAGATTGCTCAGGAAATAGTAACCGGCAACAGCCACGGGAACTATTACTATCACTAGAAACGAATACCATCTTTCTGGAAGAAGAGCCACAGAACCTACTAAGCCTACTCCATAAGTTAGAAAGAAGAAACCAGACGCGCTTATAATAATGAAACGGATGCCAAAGGAAGTGCGACCCGTATAAAGTCGTTCTACCCAGCTAAGGACTCCTAAAATCGCCAAAAAAATTAGGCAATCAGTACCCAAGTTGTCAAGAGTGAATTGTGCTAGGTTCCTAAAGACTGGCGTCACTGGCTTCAAGGCCGTATTACTGATAACACTTGGAATAATATTGTCAAGAAAGCCTGAAAACACCCATTGTGCTGATAATAAAACTAAAGCCAAAAGAAGGAAGATTGTTAGGATCCTCTGATATGGAATGCTTGACGGTCTTATCTTCTCAGTTCTGAGTATCTTTTCGCTTATTTTCTCGCTTAGCCAAGCAAAACCGATAACGATGAGCCCCATGAGAGAAGATATTGTATGGGTGAAGACTAATGCAGTTAGAACAATCAACACCAAAACGAATATTCGCCGGTCTATTATGCGAAGACGTGAAGACCACAAAAAGGGCATTAGACTTAATAATAAAGTAAATAGGGTTAAGCCCATCGTCATTGGGATTATCGCTGTACCCAAAATAAGGTGCCAAGTACAAACGCCTATTAACAGTGTAGCAATCGCGGCTTGTCTCTCGTCGTGCAGGAGCCTTCGTGTTAATATGAAGGTAAACAGTATACTTCCAATTTCGGATAGACTTACAGAAAAAGCAAAGGCAAGTTTTATCGATGGAAAATTGGCTAATAACTGCAATTCGGAAGCAAATATTTGCATTAACGGACGTGAGGTATATTGTCCTAGTGACCAGTACGCGTTATAATTGCTAAAAGACTTGGCTAATAGGTCGCTAGTCGTGATGATGTGCCCATTATTTAAAATAAAATTTACCCCAAATGTATCGGCAAAGTTGTCAATGTCCACCGTACTAGTTGCAGCAAAAAGAGAACTCCAGCTCAAGGCGGTCGTAAGAAGAAGTATTTGAACTAGAACCAGAGCAAGTTCAGCTCTATTGCCATCACGTTTCAATAGTCCTATTTCAAAAGATATAACAGCTGAGATAATCGAAGCAAAAACAAAAAATTCTAATGGACGCGAAAACTGAAAGAACAACAAGCTCCATAAGCAGAAAACAATGGTTGCGCCAATCATTGAAATTAGAAGAGGGATTTTCTTTTTCTCAGGGCTCAAATCAGGCAGTGATTGCTTATGACCCTTTGGCCTCCATGTCGCGGCAAGGTACGTAAGGCACGATATTGTAATAGTGGCTCCAAGCGCAATTCCTGATGGGAAAAGGGGGGAAACCACTAGAATGCTTGCACCAAATAGGAAACCAATTATGGCTGCTTTCTGGTCTAATTTCATGTTGTTTATTTCCACCATTCAGCTTTTCTTAAAGAAGCAAAGCATGTTGCCTATTTTATTGCCAATATTTCGGTTCAGCTTTTCTGTATTTCTGTAGCTCACGTGAACCAAATCGTTTATTTAGCCGTATGTTCAATATCAGCATATTGAGTCGTGAGTCTTCATATACACGCAAACTGGATGAACGCACTATGAAACATACAATGCGACTAATCAAAACAACTATACTGGCACTTGCTGTAGCTCTTCTACTCTGCACATTTACAAATGCATATGCGCAAACAGGCGTTTCACAGAGCACACAAAAGATCTCCTCGTCTGGATACATCACCCCTGCGATAAGCACTCAAAGACCGTACGTTAACGGCAGCAAGATAATGCTTAACGGCGAAGAGTTTGTTCCCATAGGCGTGATCAAAGGTTGGGATATCGTATATTATCCACCAAACGCACCAGTTCCCACAAATTGGCCGGATGAAACGGAAGGCGTGTACAACTTATTGAATAATACGAAATCCAATGTCGTTATGCTTTCAGAAAACCGCTGGTTATGGGAGAATGACCCCAACTATATTCCTGCACTGCACCACATCATTGATTTGTGCAAAGCACGAGGTCTATATGTTATCATCAGATATTACAGTTGGTCCAACAGAAATTACAGTTCACCAGATTACGATTATGACCCCTTTGACCACACTGAAGATATGATTAAAATGATAACTGAACCAACTGGATGGCTGAACCACATTGTAAGCATCGCGCAGGAGTTCAAGAACGACTCAAACGTGATAGGAATAGACCCTCTTAACGAACCGCCGGCGGAAAGCAAATGGATACCTTATGGCTATACAGCCATTCAAGCCCAATCAATATGGCACAACAACGCATTGAAGGTTATTGATGCCATACATAGTGTGGATCTAAGCTACTTGATTTTCATCCCACCTAATATGCGCGAGCTAGACTTCCAGAATTCAACCCCGTGGAATCGCCCAAACATAGTCTACATAATTCACTGGTACTATGGATGGGACACAGAATGGGGTAATCCTTACGCTGATGCATACTGGAATGCAGTTACTGAAGAAGATTTCGCGATTGCTTATTCTAAGATGCAAACGTACTGCAATAAACAGTTCTTTTCTTTCAGAGATACATATAATGTTCCTGTCATGAATGGTGAAACCAGCCTTTGCAAAATAAGCTGGAAATCAGGTAGCCCCTGCAATAACACTGAACGCGAATTCCAAGACCAAATACATCTCGGAGCACAGAACAAGTTCGGGCAGCTATATTGGCAGATGGATAGAAATGTGAGTCCTCATTACTGGGGTCTATTAGATGCTAACAATCTAGAACAGTGGAGTGATGGTGGAGTGCTAGTCAGAGACGCTGTCAATGAGTACTACCCTTGATCCACCGCTTCTGGTGACCACCAACAAAACATTAACGCAGCACAATTTTCTTCATGAACACTAAGAGTTTAACGCGTTCTCTAACAAGGAAAGCTCTACGCCTCACCTTTTCTCGCAGCATAGCAGTTTCTTCGTTTAGCATGTAAGCAAGTGGCAAAGCATCCAACCTCGCCAATTCAGCAATAGCCTTAGAGTCCACGCGGTCACTTTTAATCTTCGCCTCAGCAATGTACCTGGTCTTCTTAGAATGAGAAACAGACACATTGTAACCTTCCTTTGTCAACTGCCTGTACAAAGACGCTATCTGATTGGAAGATTCCATGGCAACCTTGCCAACGTTGAAGCTTGACAAGTAAGCACTCTTTCATTGCTCATTCTCGTTTGATTAACTACTTTCCATTCAAGTCCAAAATTGTCGCATAAGTGGAGTCCTTATGCAGGTCCAAACCACAAACAAAGGCGCTCATAACATGGCGTGAGCGCCGCCTACCTTTAACACTTCCCATACCATCACGCTATTTGGTTCGTCTATAGCGCAACTTCTAACGACAGCGCATAGTAGCTATGCATGTTACTCTTCTTTAAGATGCTTGTAACCCAGTGAGTTTCGTATATATCTCAATGTATTTTTTAGCGTTTTTGGACCAATCGTATTTTTCCTTCGCACGGGCATATGCATTTTTACCTAGCCTACTGCGGATATCTTTATCATTAAGTAGAGCTAGCATCTTATCAGAAAAATCCACAAGGTCGACCCGCCTTGCGAGTAGTCCGTTATAATTGTTTATAATAAGTTCCCTAGCAAATGGAAAGTCAAAAGCCACAATAGGCTTGGCTAATCCCATAGCTTCACATGCAACCACAGGCATATTCTCATTTAGACTGGGAAGAGCTAGAAAAGCAGCATTACGCAGTTCCTGGATAGCTTTTTCTCTTGGAAGTGCTCCAAGAAAATGGACCCTGCTTTGTAATCCAAGACTTGAAACAAGAGTCCGAGCATGAGACCCAAGAGAACCCTCTCCGATAATCTTTAAAGTTGCGTCTTGAGCCTTCTTTGCAAGTATGGAAAATGCCTTTATCAAAGGCAATATTCCTTTTATCCATGTCAGTCGTCCACAGTAAACAATGGATGACGACTCTTCCCCCGATTTGGAACTTGGATTTCTAAAATATGAGACATTGAAATCGATTCCATTTGGGATTATTGAGAATTTGTCCAGAGACAAATGATACGATGAAAGCGTATCTGCAAGACAATTTCGAGATGGGAAAACAATATGGTCTGACTTGCGAAGTGTTGTTTTCATCAGCATTGAACTGACAGGATATTCCAAAAAGTCAGACGCGAAGTCACCTAAGCTCCAAGTTGACAGGGGGGAGTGAATAAATGTGCTAAAGACTCTATGCGGAACACCGTGAATGTTACTCAAAACTGGTTTGTTTGTTCTCTTTTTTATAAGGTCTGTTAGCAAACCATAAGGACCAAATGTATGCACCACATCCACATTCGCTTCAGCAACCTTTGAAACCAAAGCGAACGAATTAGCCACGAGAGAGAGCCTTGGAGCTGAACCAAACTTTGGAAACCAGGTCACTCTCAATTTTTCGCTGACTTGCTTTAATTGCGTCTTCTTTCTTACGCTGAAAATGTCCAACTCGACACCATTCAGAACGAGATTATTGGCGAGATCAAAACAAGATGAAGCTATGCCGCCGTAAGCTGCTGGGAGGAAATCTTGGGAAATCAGTGCAACGTGCAAAACTTTATTCACCATATGATTTGATGTTCAGAACTTAATTGCAGCGGAATCACAGAATGGAGCGACCTTCAACGTAAGAAGGAATGGGCAAGTTGAATAACTGCAAGATCGTTGGCATGATATCAACGAAATTAATATTATCGATTCTCCGAGAATTTTTCGGACCGTTGTGCAAGAGAAATATAGGGCTGTCGTACTTGCAGAAGGCATATCCGTGCATGCCTGCGGGGGGTTTTCTCCTATGGTAGAATTCTGGAAAGGATACGCTATGTTCATTGTTGACAAAAAAGGCCTCACCGTACTCAGCGCCGACATTACTTATTCCCAGTTTCACCCTATCTTCAGGAGTAAGGAGCCTTCCGAATTTTAAGGTGCCTAAATCGTGCTCGATTGCCTGCTTAGTCTCAGGGCTTTTGAACCAAAATGTAGTGTAAGTTGCACCTACGAATGCGAAATAATCACGGCCGAATTTATACCCCCGGTCTTCAAGAAAAGCAGTCAAATCGTCAGTGCCAAATACTGGGACCATGCCATGATCAGACATCACTATCAGAACGGTGTTTTTGTCCAATTTGCCAACAAGTTCTTCCATTAACCCGTCTAAATATTGAACCCGGCGCTTCACTTTCTCCGATAATGGCCCGTATTTGTGACCGAGTCTATCCAGAGAGTTTAGTTTGAAGAGAACAAGGTCGCAGTTCTCTAACAAGTTAGGGATGTTTCGAATCAAAGAGGATTCAGATCGGCTTAGCTTAGGTTCTTTGCGGATAATCCGAACACCACTCTTCTTTAGAGCATCGAACAAGTTTTCTTCAGTGAAGTTGTTTTCAGTTACGGGAAAGAAATCTAACAGATCAGGTGGAATCAAATGTGGAATGCCATATTGGATTCGGAAAATCTTGAAAAGTGCATATCGTAAAGCTTTGTTCAGGTTGTCATTAATGGAAATTCCGTCAGCAAGCCGTATTAGACTCTTGGGAACTGAACGACTTGAGCGCTTTGCAGTGTCGAACCCAGCGAACACGTGTTCATTCCAAACCTTAAGCTTATTTAACGAGACGCCTGTCTCAATGCTGTATTCTATGCCCATGTAAGCAAAGAGTGAAGATATTTTTGCAACAAAGCAGTCCTTGCTCAAGTCTGACAAAAATGGGCAGAAGTCTGGATTAAGATATCGATCAGAAAAGGCGTCGAGCCATAACAAAACTACTTTCTTCGTACTGAATCATCTCCTGGTTAACTCTTGCGGTGAAATATCTTGTCGGCAATATCTAGCAGTCTTGATTCTGTATTTTGGAGATAAGCGAATTTCAATTCAGTTTCTTCTGGCGTGAATTTCCTATAGCCAGCGATATCTATTACTTCGTTGAGCCTTTTCTCTGCTGCGTGTAGGGCAAGTTCGTTAATGTCAAGATTATTCTGAACGCTCTCCAGAACCAAGAAACCAGTTAACCATAATCTAAGCATCAGGTTACTCTTGCGCATCCATAAGACACGTATCTTTACCAGGTCACCGTTCTTGCGGCAGATCATAAAAAACTTCAATGAACAATATCTGAGGTAAACGCTCACTGCTAACTTTCTGATAAACTTTGAACGAAAGCCTACTTTCTTTTTTATGTAGAAATCGAATAGGTCTTCAAGAAGTTTTGAATTTAGTTTATTTAGATAATTATCGAAAATAGCGGCGTAATCGTGGGAATAGGGGATATCCGTCTGGTAGGCTTCGCGTAAGTAATACCAGATTGCGGTTTTCAGATCATTTAAAGTGCCTGTCAGAAGGTCTCCCAGATCTACTTTGTCCGAAAAATCATCGGCGACTAAGAGCCGTTCATAAGATGAAGCAATAATTTTTGAAGAAAGATCTGGAACCAGATTCTTTAGCTCTGGAAATAAAGTATCGAAGTTTTCGTAAATTTTTTTGTTTCTACCTAAGAAGCTATGGTCGTATTCGCCGACAAGCATGCTCAAGCAGGTGCCAATTTCCACGTAGGATTTCAGACATTCGTATATGAAGTCTATGTTTTCCTTTGAGTTTTTGCGGTGTAAATTGTCTATGTTTAGGAGCCCAAGTAGACCTTCCACTTTGCTGAAAAGGATTAGTACCCCATTGTAGAAGGATAGGTCTTCGAAGTCTATTTTGATTTCGTCTCTTATGTCTTTACCCCACAGGAGTTTGGACGAATGTTTCAGTTCATAGTACTTTAGAAGTGGAAATGCGTTAATGCTGCTCAGTGAGGTTTGAGTTATCCATACAGTGAAACTTCCAAATTTGAAATCTCTCGAAAACGGGTCCGGCAATCCGAGCCTTTTGTGAATCTGAATTCTTATTTTGTCTATAACATCAGTGTCAAGGAGGTCATTTGTAACAATTACTATGTCATAATCGCGCAGTGGAGTTGGTTTTCCATCTATGAATTTAAATGAACCTTCATTACGAGCGAAACTTCCTGCCAGATATATTGACACGGACGTTGCTACTTTGTTGATTTCTTCAACAATAACTGATTTATGGAAAGTAAATTCAGATTCGAAGTGTTTCAGAGCCCGATCGTACTTACTTTTAATAGCTTCGTCTCTCTCTCGACGGCCGTCAAAGAGATTTGATGGCGTTGTCTTAATCTTTAGTACCATATAGACTACAACACATCCTTTAATCTATAGAAAATCGCGTCTATCAGACTTTCCGTACGACCCTAGATAACCGGCTAATACAGCCAAAGTGCTGCTTGCCAGCAAGGCTTTAGATCTTAATGATTTCGTTTTGACAAATGCCTTGATTACTGATTGAAGATGATTAATTTCAAGTTCAGTAGATTCTTTTCCCAGAATTTGCCTTAGATACGCCTTAGTCTTGCCCTCAGCAAATGACCTATTCAAAACATTTTGCAGTTTTACTCGGTTACGCGTTATGCGGTGGTAAACTACTGCGTTTGGATTCCATAATGTAGATTTGCCCATTCTTCTCAATCTAATACCAAATTCGGGTTCCTCGCCTACCAACGCATTTCTTGGATTGTATCCAAAGTCTTCGTTGAACCCTCCACATTCAAGTGCAATGTCGCGCTTTAACGCGAGGTTTGAGGCAAAACCATTTCTCACTTCTTTAATAGTCGTAATAAGCCAAGGAGTACAACCAATAATCCAGTATAGCTCCCTTGGAAACCAAGAACCGATTTCTTGACTATCGAGACTCCAATTCGCAATTACAGGACCTGTCACTGCACCTACCCTGTCGCTGGTCTCTATTGTGTCAAGCAGCGCGTGTAGCCATTGATTGTGAGGGATAATGTCGTCATCCGTGAAGGCTATGTATGGAGTGTCCGCAGTTTTGAGAGAAATATTTCGGGCGTGTGCAATTCCCAAATCGGTTGGATTGAAAATTACATCAACTTCAAAAGCAGTATTTGGGTTGCTTTTATGATTGACCTTATTGAATAGCTTTTGGAAGTATCTTTCGTTGCTGTTGACAACTATCAGAACCTTGAAATCTCTAAAAGTCTGGTTCTCCAAGCACTTCAGTAACTGAATTACCAATTCAAAATAGGTTTCTCTGAAAGTTGACACTGCAACGGTTAGACGTGGCATCTCTAATACCTTAAACCCACTAATTTGTCTTGACGCTATTTGAATCCTTTCTCGCAGAACCAAAATCTCTATAGTGACCAGTTGATCAGATGATTACCGCTCACGCGTAACGCACGCAAAAAGCGATAATAATGGCTTGGATAAACAACGAAAAACGTTTGTCCACTTAACAGTGTAAAAAAGGTTATCCAAAAACATAAACAAATCGATCTTACAAGCAACAGCGGTAGGGTCTCAATGCAAAATAGAAGATTGTTCATTTCTGGTAAGGTTTAGCTGAAGATCTACAAATCGATTAGTAAAAGTTACTGCGTCTGATTGCTTATTGTAAGTCCATAGTTCAAAGAAAAGCTGATAATAAAAACTGGTATTATTCACGTCCCACCCAGCAATCTTGTTCACGTCAAATACAAAGCCATTTATCACTAATTTCTTTATCAACGATTGATTTTGTGAGATGGAAGCGTTAGAAATTGAGAACGTCAACTGGCTTTCCCAACTCTTACCGTTCTGAATTAGAAATCGATATTCGAAGAGGGGCTGCAGAGGCTTGGTTCTCCATGCGTTGCATTCGGCAAAAGCTCCGTCTGGTTTCTAATTTTAACGTATAACACGTAGTATATTGAAGAAGACATGTGATTACCGACGCCAACATAAAGCGAATAGTGTTCTGTCCTACCACAATGTTAAACGGATAGTTCTCAGCCATGTGCTCGGGGCCTAGAATGTAAAGCTCAGAAAACTGCTCTCCTGTCGGAAAGCGCAGAACCTCGCTAATGGCTGGAGTAGCAATAAGCAAGATGCCACTCAACCAACCGCGATAAACCATCCTCAAGCCCAATTTTCGGACGAAAACCCAAAACCTCCCCAGCCTTACTAATATCACCTAAACAATTTCTAATGTCACCCTTCCTTTGCTCTGTAAACACCGGCTTCAAACGCTCCGTATTTGTGATTCGCTGCAAAATCTTTGCCAATTCACATACCGAAACCGCAGTGTCGCTAGCAATGTTAAATACTCCACCAATCGCATTCTTGCTCTCTAACGCAAGCATATTCGCTGACACCACATCATCCACATGCACAAAATCCCTACTCTGCTTCCCATCACCATGAATAACAGGCGGTTCACCATTCAACAACCGACTAATAAAAGCAGTTATCACCCCACTATAACTAGACGCAAAACCCTGCCTAGGCCCATACACATTAAAATACCGCAAACAAACAGTCTCCAAACCGTACAATTCATTGAAAACCTGAACATAACTTTCCGCAGCCAACTTCGAAACCCCATACGGCGAAATCGGCTCCGGAACCATATCTTCTCTCATCGCAGGCTTCGAATCTCCGTACACAGCAGCCGAAGAAGCAAAAACAAACCTCCTAACATCAGAACCTAAACAGGCTCTAAGCACATTAAGCGTTCCCACCACATTAACCTCATTAAACAAAACCGGATTCTCAATCGAAAGCGCCACATCCACCAAAGCAGCCTCATGAAAAACAGCATCAACCCCATCAACAAGCTTCTCAACCAAACCAAAATCCCTAACATCCCCACGCACCAAATGAAACTCCCTCACACCATTGTGACACGAAACATTCTCCATCCGCCCAGCAGAAAAATCATCCAAAACCCAAACCTCAAACCCCTCAGCCAACAACCCATCCACAAGATGACTGCCAACAAAACCAGCCCCACCAGTCACCAAAACCTTAGAAAGTCCCCTCATCTTGACACCTTTAAATTTCAAAAACTATGAAACAGGAATCATCGGAAAATTTTACCGCTTACCAATACAGCTTAATATCCACCCGACAGACCACAGAAACGCAATAGCTGGGAACATAGCCACAATTAATACGCGTTTCCTCAAATGTTTTCACGGCTCTAAAAATCATCTTTGATCCACCCCGTATAAAATAGTTTTCTTAACGTCTGATTCAGATTAAGAATCAACTTAGAGATTCAGCCAGAATCCTCTTCAAAATAATGAAACCATGCCTCAGCTTCAACTTTTTCT